>CAJHYQ010001219.1_pt1 | contig 36026 bp, 24 predicted proteins | sample 9198721 | NCBI WGS metagenome assembly CAJHYQ01 (sample SAMEA7708357, study PRJEB35096) | sediment metagenome | biome: marine neritic benthic zone biome [ENVO:01000025]; feature: sediment [ENVO:00002007]; material: shallow marine sediment [ENVO:03000034] sea grass bed [ENVO_01000059] ... | reverse complement strand
TTTACTGCTGAAGAACCAACTCATCACCCGGCCTAAGGCATATACCGGATTCTAGAAGTGAGTGACAACTGGTTCTGTGTGAATCGCAACGCTGTGCAAGAAAAAAGATTTTGGAAGGACTTAGATGACATCGAATGGCAATGCGCCAGTTCGATCGATGCAGCCCCTTTGGACTGTTGGGGCGAAGGGAGTTGATGGGTGTGCAGCGATCGTCGGGATAGCGTCGCCGCTCTCGGGTGTCGGCTTGGCCTAAACCGGTCGGCTCGTTGAGCCTTCAACGGTCTTGCTCCGCGTTGTTGATCACCACCGCCAGAGTCGCGGACTGGGAAGCTTGAGGCGCAAGCTCTTTCTTCGACGATGAGCGGCCGCGACAATCAATGGCAACAACACGGCTCGAGACGCTGGCGTTTGGTCGCTTGATCCAGTCTCCGTTCGACGTGCTTCAACAGGCTCGCTGGAATCCGCCTCTTGATTCTCGATTTCCAATTCTGCGTCGCCCAATTCGAGGGTGCGGGCGCTGCCGATGACCGCGTCAAGGTCCAGCGTCAATTCCTGCAGGGATACATCTGCGTTGGCTTGCAACATCGTTGGCGATACGAGGTCTGAGGATTCATGCCGACTCAATGGAATCATCCCTTGATGAGTGCCGTCGGACCACGTAGCAAAGACCTCCTCGGTCGCTTCAGCATTGGCATCGTCGCCATGATCTTCCTCGGGTTTCTCGGCGTTGGGTGCCGCGTTTACGACATCGCCCTCGTTGTCTCCTTCTGACTCGGCATCCTCACCAAGCAGCTCGAGCAGTTCGATCAGATCTTTTGAATCAGCATCTTCCCAATCACTATCGAGCCAGTAACTGAAGGATGACAGGTCAAGATCAGGTCCATCGAGCAGAAGAATCTGATTCTGCAGCGGTTCTTCAGCGTTGGTCGTTACAACCCCTTGGTTGTTCGATGTATTGGACAGCTCGATGAAGCCACCTTGGGTCTGTACATCGGACGCGGCCACCTCACTGACAAAATCGCCGTCGTTCCCGACCGCCGCGTTGAAGGCCGCCGGGAACACGATGGACTCATTCCCATTTCGCGACGAGGCGATGCGAACGAATTCATTGACTGCACTTTGCGCTGGCGGCTGCCAATTGTCGACGGCGGATTCACCCTCGGCTTGTGATTCGGATCCGACGCTAACGGTCGGTGTGGGGGCCGGAGCCGGCGTCTGCGTCACGAATTGTACCAGCCTGACACGATGGACGACGACGGGCCGAATTTCCACGCGTGAGACCGTCACGACACTGGGCGTTGGTTGCTGCGTGACGAACAGCGACACTTGGTGAATTCTGGGCGGCTTCCTCTGACTGAGTCGGTTTTTGACAAAGCGCGACAATTCAGGGCGGAGCGCACTGTCACCCGCCAGCACCCGATCGCGACGACTGTCTCTGTCGGCAACATCCCGTAGCTCTTGCCGTTTCGCGGAACGGTTCAGATCGCCACCTCGACCGCCGCTTGCCTCGTGGCCCGCCCGATCGAGGCGTGCCTGGCTGTTTGCCCGTTCCTGAGCGAAGTCTGCTATTTTGTCCGCCAGATCGTACCGGGCGCTGGACGGACTTTCCAGGTCAACCTGCAAGTCGGCCGCAAGCAACCAACGGTGTTCGAGTTTTTCAACGTGTAGTTTAGCGCGTCGAGTTGATGTTGTTCGTGGCATCAATCGTACTCCTCGCGTAATCCCAAGTCTGCAAATCTCTTCTTACCTGAGCGTCAAATCGGTCGATCACTGCTCGTCAAGAGCGACACGAGACGCGCGTCGGACTTGAACAGCTGAAATACATTAGAGCGCCTAAACTTGGCATCCGGTTTCCAGCCAGCCCGGACTGCCATTTGCACAGTTCGCACAACTTCATTGCTGAACTGCTTCCGCTCCGCATCGGTCAGTTGCGTCGAGATGCGATACGCTATGGCCATCTCTTCGGCAACTCCGAACAGTTGATCCGCATCAGAAGCGCACAGAGCCCGTCGTTTGGCCGCGGTTTTCAAAGCGTCGTTAGATCGCCCTAGTTGACGCAGTGCACGGCCGTAATTGACATACGTCCGATTCAAATGACTCCGCAATGGCGCAGCTTGAGGCGCGTTGTTGTGGGCATACTGCTGGTACCGGATAGCCAACTCATAGTATCGCACCGCCTCGTCGTGATTACCCTGCAGCTCGTGCACCGTCGCGATATTGTTGTGGATGCCACCGAGCTGCTCGATCATCGTCAGATCCGCTGGCAACTCCTTCGCGATCGTCGTTTGCAGCGTGAGTGCGTCCTGAAATAAGCGCAAGGCTTCGTCGTATTGATGGACGCGGCTTGAGGCCATGCCGTGATTATTTAAGGTAATGGCCAGATTGCGTTGATGATCGAGGACAAACGGTTCGATGCGAACACACGCACGATGGTATCCAGTCGCTTCGCCAAGGGCACGGAGAATGCTTTCCGATTTGTCCTCTTCAGTTTGGTTAGACCACAGGGATGCGAGTTCCGTCAGATCGTTAGCCAAGTCCGTCATATACTGCACATTGTTGGGAACCATCTCGACCAAATCACGTTGTATCTCGATCGACTTACGTCGTGCTGCGGCAACTTGGACTAGCTGCTCCGGCGGTGTAAATAGGCTGAGGTTGTTATAGGCTCGCGCCAGCGCCTCCCATCGCTCTGGTTCGTCCTGATCTGCGACACGTAAGGAAGTCAACTGATCGATGCCAATTTGCAGGAAGCCGACAGCAGCTTTGGGATTGCCTTGGCCTGCAGTGACAACGCCTAAGTTGATCCAAGACCTTGCCAGCGCGACACTCAGCGGCGACGATTTAGGATGTTGCTCGCAATCATCTACAAGCAGCTTGATCGCATCTCGAATCATCCGTTCCGCCTGCTCATGCTGACCCAACTTGGCACGGAGCAGAGCGTGATTATTCATACACACGGAAAGATGTTTTCGATACCTGAGGTCCGTTGGATCTTCGTCGACCAACGACTCCAAGAGATCCTGTGCGTATTGGTACTCCTGAATCGCTTTCTCTTCTTCGCCAAGTTGCTCCCTCAACCGAGCAAATCTCGCATGCGTCCACGCGACATCGCGGCGTAGTTCCGTTGAGCTCGTGTCCTGCGCCGTAATTCGGCGGTGATGATCGATCACGCTTTCTAACAGCTCACGTTGCTGAGGCTCCGATCCAGGAGTCCTACTCAAGAACTGAATGGCGCGCAGTCCACTATCTTCAAGGGCCGACCGAGCTGCCTCGAGGGTGGAGGCGGCAATCCGATATTGCTCACGGGCCAACTGTTCGTTGGCGACTGCTATGTGATATTGCCGAGCCGTCTTGGCTTGCTCAGCGGCCAAGGAAACCATGCTTGCCAGCAATCCGATGAAAGCCAGACAGCAGACGGCAACTGCCGCCGCAACGCTACGCTGATGGCGTCGCGCCCACTTTGCGGCCAGCTGTGTTACCGACGGCGGTTTGGCAAGTGTGGAACGACCCGCCAGAAACCGGTGCAAGTCATCGGCCAGGTCCTGCGCCGTGACATATCGGTCCTCACGTCGTTGGGCCATCGCCTTGGCCACCACGTTTTCCAAATCACGCGGGATCGAAGCGTTCCAATGCCGTACTTTCCTGCAATCACCCGACTCAATCTGGCGCAAAACCTCCGCCTGCGTGGGCCCGCTAAAGGGTCGACGCAAGGTAAGCAATTCGTAGAGTGTTACACCCAGCGAGTAAACATCGGTGCGTTGATCGATCAGAACGGCTTTGCCCTGAGCTTGCTCGGGACTCATATAGTGCAACGTACCGATCACGTCGCCGGAGGCCGTTACGTGGGCGTCAAGTTGATAGCGGGCCAATCCAAAATCCGTTATCCACAATTTGCCGTCACGATCGAGCATCAGATTCGACGGCTTAACGTCGCGATGGATCACACCACATTCGTGAGCGGCCGAGAGCGCTTCGGCGGCCTGAATTCCCAACCGAGCGACTGAGCGACCATGGTCGTGCGTTCGATGGCTGACTCCAAATGTCTCGCCCGAATCGGCAGAGTGACGCTTTCGCTCACTTACGCCGGAGTCGACGTTGTCCCTTAGGTGTTCCAGGGCATCGCGGACCGACTGCCCGTCAATGAACTGCATCGCGTAAAAATGAACACCACGATCCGAACCGACGCCATGGACTGGGACAATGTTCGGGTGATGCAATTGGGCGGCGGCACGAGCTTCGTTCTGAAACCGGATGATTTGTTTTTGATCCAGCACCGCCGCAAACGGCAGAACCTTGAGTGCCACCCTGCGATTGAGCGATAACTGATCGGCCTCGTAGACAACGCCCATGCCTCCGCGACCCACTTCCCGAATGAGACGGTAGTCGCCCAACTCGCGTGGTGGCGTGCCAGCTGGCAAATCCGCGGCAGGAGCGGATGACTGGAGGTCGCCCATGCCATCCTGAAGCCACTGCAAACTGGTCAGGTATTCGCGCAAAGACTCCGCCAAATCGGGATTCTGAGCGATCACTTCTTCGATGTCGTAGGCCTGATTGCCCTCCACAGCCTTCAGATACTCATCCAAGATTTCCGCCAAACGGCGTTGGAGATCGGACGACAGCGTCAAAGTAGACTGCGAATTCATATCGGTTCTCTCGACTCATAGATTTGACGCAGATGTTTGATCGCTCTTACCCAGAGCATTTTTGCGGCCGGCACCGATCGCCTCATTTGATGAGCGACCTCGTCGAATTTCAGTCCTTGAAGATTCCGCAGCAAAATGACTTGGCGGTGCGACTCTGACAATCCCTTCATCAAATCGGCCAAGATGACCGCTTTTTCGCGTTGTTCGTATTTGGCACTGGGTGTCTCGTCACGACCTTCCAGGGCACAAAGTCGCATGGTCGATCGCTCCAAGGCAGAATTGAGCCGCTCCAGAGGAACTTCTCGCCGGACGTCACGCTTCTCGGCCAACACGTGCATTTCGATCGTGCGTGCCAGGTTGTTGACCAGAATGCGCCGCAACCACCCCATCAATTCCGCCTCCGTACATCCGCGAAACTGATGGAAATCGCGATGTGCCTCGAGCATCGTCTCCTGAACGATGTCCGACGGGCTTGATCGGGCCCGCAGCTTGCGATCAAGTTGGCTTTCTGCCAGGAGGGACAGATAATTCCGATACAGCTCCAGCAACCGGCCGAGTTGGTCGTCCTTACCGTCCTTGGCGCGAGCCAGGAGTTGTTGCGGGCTGGTGGAGCTAGATTCCGAATGAAGAAGATTCATGCTCACAGTTGTTGCACCTGAAAAGACCGTCACGCGAAGATGCCGAATGAAATGTACGCAGCTGGGCTGTCGAGAGCCCAAAAAAACGCGGGTACAATTTCGCTTCACGCCGACGATGTAGAAACAGTTTTTGTGGCCAAGGACTTACCGAAAAGAATTTTTCTTATCACCGGCGTCAAGATTTTGAACCGGCTCGTGGTAATCGCCCCCGAGATTTGAAGTGAACTGGGACAGCTGGCCTATCATGGAGGGCGGATTTGTGGAGAAACGGTAACGGCCATGGGTGAAATTTGGGGTGGATTGCCAGATGTGTGCGAGGTGTTCGGGAAATTGAGTCAGTTACGGCATCACAAGGGCTACGATGTTCAACCGATCTGAGAGCTCAAAGTTTCGCGCTAGCAGCCGACAGCGATACGTTGAGTATCAGGAAGCTCGGCAGGCACGGGCGGCGTCGCGCGGCAGCAGATTCGGTGTGACCGATGCGGCCCGCGGTTCACGGCCGCGTCACCGCGAAAGGAGTTTCTGGGATCTGCTGGGTGAGTTCTTCAAGCTTATACGTCCTCAGCGGGGTGCGGTCATCTTCGCGCTCACAACCTTGACGCTGGGTACGGTGCTCAAACTGCTACCCCCGGCGGCTACCAAGTTGGTCATTGACTATGTCCTGACGGACCGGCCGCTTCCCGCCTCACTCGTCGAGTTTTGGCCAGGTTCTGAAAACCGGCTGCACTTGCTGATCGCGATCGGCACGACCGTCACGATTGTTTCGCTGTCGTCGTCGTTCATTCACCTCTGGGGCCGGTGGTTTGCAACCAAGGCCGTCAATAAGACTCAAGTCAGTGTCCGGCGAAAGGTTTTCGCCCACGCCGTACGATTGCCACTGAATCGCGTGTATCAGCTCAAGTCGGGTGGAACGGCCAGCATCCTACGTGAAGATGCGGGTGGCGTCGGCGAACTTATCTTCAGTATGCTCTACAACCCCTGGCGCGCCATCATTCAACTTACCGGCAGCCTGCTAATTCTGGTCTGGGTCGATTGGCGACTCATGATCGGAGGTCTACTGATCTTGCCGATTGTGTACTTTACTCACCGTACCTGGGTCACACGCATTCGACCCATCTTTCGCGATGTGCGCCAGCAGCGACAAGAAATCGATAGTCATGCCACCGAGGCCTTTGGTGGCATGCGTGTTGTGCGCACATTCAATCGTGAGCGAAGCGAAAACGGTCGATTCGTACGTGGCAACAATCTCATGATGCGCAAGCAACTGTTTGTCTGGTGGTGGGCGCGCTTCATTGATTTGATCTGGGACACCCTGGTTCCACTCGCCTCGACCGCCCTACTCATCTACGGCGGGTATCGGGTGCTGCTCGGCGATTTGACCATGGGTGATCTGACCATGTTTCTCGTCTATTTGGCGATGCTGCTCGGACCGATCGCGACGCTTGCCACCAGCGCCACGTCTTTCCAGAATAATCTCGCGGGGCTGGAACGCATTTTGGCGTTGCTGAATGAACCACTCGAAACAGGCCGCGAAAAACCCGGTCAAAGACTTGTACGTTCAGACGTCGCCGGTCGAATTACGTTCCAGGGTGTCGACTTTCACTATCCAGAAAATGAAAAGTGGGTGCTGAAAGATATCGATCTGGAGGTCGAAGGCGGTCAGACGGTCGCCTTGGTAGGTCGTAGCGGTGCAGGTAAGACCACACTCTGTAATCTAGTTGCTCGGTTTTACGATCCGGTGAATGGCTCGATCCAGTTGGACGGGCGTGACCTGCGGGACGTCGACCTGTCCGACTATCGCCGCCTGTTGGGAGTTGTGGAACAAGAAGTCTTCCTCTTCGACGGAACAATCGCTGAAAACATCGGGTACGCACGGGCCTCGGCGACACGCGAAGAAATTCGACAGGCGGCCAGCATCGCTCACGCAGTCGAGTTCATCGACACCATGCCCGACGACTTCGAGACCGTGATTGGTGAACGCGGTGTCCGACTCAGCGGCGGCCAACGTCAACGACTCGCCATCGCGCGGGCTATCTTGGCAGATCCCAGAATCCTGATCCTGGATGAAGCGACAAGCAACCTGGACAGCGAAAGCGAGCGTCTGATTCAGGACGGTTTAAAGCACTTAATGCAGGGCCGCACCTGCTTTGTCATCGCGCATCGACTGAGCACCATCGCTCATGTAGATCGCATCGTGGTGCTGGAAGATGGCAAGATCATCGAAACCGGCTCCCACGCCGAGTTGCTCGAGCAAAGCGGGCGTTACCGGGAAATGGTCGAGCTGCAAGCCGACTTGACGTCCGACATCCGTTAAGTGCGGGAGCTCCTGATTTCGTTTCCGAAAACCGATCGGCGATTCCGTGCGTATGGTTGATACTGTCCCGCCGAGCAAGACTCGGTGGCTTTTCCAGACGACGGCGCAGGTACGGGAATACCGATGACCAAGCATCCATTTCTTCTAATTTTTGGTGTCGTCCTTCCCGTCATTACGCTCGTTGCCGAATTCGTCTCCGGCATGTGTGCCCAGGTTTACGTCAATCCGATGCCGACACTTTGGCACGTGCTGATGATTGGTTTGGTCCCGGCCGCTAACCTGTACACAGTGTCCGGACTGGCCAAGACGGATCGCCTGAGCTTTCGCCCGTTTTTCTGGGCGAACGGAATCGCGTTGGGAATCTCGTCGATTTACGCAATGGCATTTGTTCCCATCGCGCCGTTTTCCATCATTGCCGTCCTGTTCTGGGGATTCGGCTTTCTGCCACTTTCACCGATCATTGCCTTCTTCGCAGCCGTGGCGATTGGTGCAAAGCTACATCGAATCGCATTTGACGGCGAAAACCAAACAGCGAGCCGCCACGTGCGATCAACCGTCTTGGCGGTGTTTCTGGGTTGGGGACTATTCCTCTGTGGCGACCTGCCTTTTCTGATCACACGCGAGAGCGTTGCGCTTGCCGTGTCGCAAAACGAATCACGACAGAAGAAAGGGCTCTGGCTGTTACGGACGCTGGGTTCCGAATCGGAATTGCTGCGCTTGTCACGCGACGAGGAACGAGACATTCGGCCTTCTTCCTGGGCGTATCGGCCCGTGAGCGAGTTAGATGTCAGACATGTGTTCTATCAAGCGACGGGACGTGCAATCGATCAGCAGCCATTGGGCCGCTTGGCCAGTCGGCGTCGCAACTTCTTCTGGAACAATGACGCCGACTTGGGCGGAGAATCTGTCTCTGGATATCGCAGCGGACTCTATTTGGACGTATCGGAAATGGAAGTCCGCGTCGATCCTACGGATCTGCTGGCCTACAACGAGTGGACGATGGAGTTTCAGAACATCAATCCATGGGCAGAAGAGGCGCGAACGCAGATCCGATTGCCCGCCGGCAGCGTTGTGTCGCGACTGACGCTGTGGGTCAATGGAGTTCCACGCGAGGCCGCATTTGCCGCAACGGAGAAGGTTCGTGCAGCCTATCAGCAGGTCGCGGTCGTACAACGTTGCGACCCAGTCCTGGTGACATGGAAAGGGCCGGACCGAATCTTCATGCAGTGCTTTCCGGTGCCAGCTGAAGGCCGCCTGAAATTGAGATTTGGTGTCACCTCGCCGCTGGATGTTGACGGTGAAACACCTTCCGTCCGATTGCCGCATTTGAGCGAGCAGAACTTCTCTTGCTCACGCCGCATGCAGCATTCGGTCAGGGCATGGTCGACGGATGAATCGCTACTGACCGACTCCATCCAACAGGACTCAACGCCGGCCAGCGAAGTGCACTGGAACATCAATGATCGTCGACTGACGAATGCCAAGATTCAACTGGCCGAGTCGAGCGATCTGGCCAGCCTATCAACAGCCGCGACCGATCAGGACGTGGCGCAATCGTTTAGCGCGAAGTCCGACGCACCTCTTGACCGGCTCTGCATCGTGCTTGATGGTTCGGTGCACATCAAACCTCATTTCGAAACACTGGCGAAAGCAGTTCATCACATCAACCGCAACGTTGAAGTTCGGTTGCTCATCGCCGCCGATGAGACTTACGACCTGACTGAACTAATCGCTCGTCGCGACGAAAAAGGTTTCGCGCGGACGCTGAGTCGTGAATTGCGACGTCGCGCTGGCAAAGGCGGGATGGACAATGTCCCGACGCTGGCCGCAGCGCTGAAGCGACATCGGTTCTCCGACCGCTCCGCCGTTGTTTGGCTGCACGGTCCGCAGCCAATTGAGCTTTCCTCAAGAGACGCGGTGTGGTCGCTGCTGGCCGAAACACCCGAGCTGCGTGCGTACGACGTTCAGATTGGCATTGGCCCCAACCGCGTCACCGAAGAATTCTCGGCTAACGGATTCCGCCAGATTCTGCTGACGGACGTCGAGCAGGAATTGCCCCCCCTGTTTGAGCGAATGATCAACGGACGCACGTATTGGCAGCGGCGTCTTGAGCGAACAGAAGCGCAGGCTGATGCGGAGTCCGATTCGCGACTGATCGATCTTTGGGCGCGTGACGAAGTAGATCGGTTGCTCAGCGACGACTATGAGAGGAATCGTGACAAAGCGATTGAGATCGCAGCGGCTCATCACATTGTCTCCCCGGTCACGGGAGCTGTGGTGCTTGAGACCGACCAGCAGTTCGCAGATGCCGACCTCACACCCGTAGACGCAGCCAAAGCGATTAACACACCGGAGCCCTCGTCGGCGACGCTTGGTTTACTCGCACTGCTCAGCCTGTTGGCCTACGCACGCCGACGAAGGTTGGTGTGACGACGCCTCGGGATCGATTCAACTTCGGCCTGCCCTGCCCTTTGGCGTCTTGCGCTCTCAGATCCGCTGGAAGGAGCCGTTAGAAGTTTCCCGCTTCCAATTGCTCGATGATCTCAGCCTCCTCTTTCACTTGCGCGTCAGCTTCTTCCACAACGGCATCGTCTGTCAGGCCTTCCAATGACAGATCTATAGCCAAGTCGCTACTCGATGCATTCGCTTGGTGGACGCGAACTGCAATCAGATTCTTGCCAGCCTTGAACTTGTCTGCGTCAATCAAGATCGTCATGCCGTACCGTTCGAGCTGATCGGAGACTGCAAACTTGGCTCGAGCTTTGTTATTGATTTCGCCCTTGGGCAGATTAAAGCGATGAACTTCCTCGCCGTTCACGTAGATGACACAGCCGTCGTCGCTAATTAATTTGCCGAGCACCTTTTTGTAGGCGCTGGGATCTTCAACGTTAATCGAGCGTCGAAAGAACGCAACCGGCCGCTTGTCGTTGGAATCGTCGCCGTAGGAAAGCTTCTGCTTGATGTCATCATCACCATAGCCAAGTGGCGCCTGGCCCGACTTCCAACTGCTGTCATCCAAGTCCGAACTATTCCAATTCTCGGGCGCGGCAGCTGGATCGTCCTGATACTTCCACTCTTTGGCTCCCATTTCAAGAATCTTGTCCGCTGAAGCAAATGACGCGAATCCAATGCTGGCGACGATGAAACACAAAGCGGCGCGATAGATCATACCTGCTGTTCCTTTTCTCATGCTGTCCGATGGGGAAATCTAAATAACCACGCGATTGTAGCGAATTCGTCGGGCGCGAGCAGTTCTTGGGCGTGGCTCGGCAAATTTCCGAAACGATCACTTTAAGCAAAGCGTTGCTTGATAATCGAGGCGATATCCAACATGGCATTCTGCGCCTCATCAAAAACGGTTCGTAAATGGAAGAAACCGTGAATCATTCCGTCGTAACGGCGCAGGGTCGTTTCCGTACCAGCTTTTGATAATCTTGCGGCGTATGCTTCGCCTTCATCACGCAACACATCGAACTCGGCGGTCACGACATGGGCTGGTGGAAGCGACCCTAATCGGACGGCTCGTGCCGGCGCCAGATACGGATCGGGTGGAGTATCGCCGTCGATATATTGCTGCCAGAACCACTGCATCACCTCTGCGGTCAGCCCATAACCTTCGGCGAAGTCCTCAAACGATGCCGTCTCACAGGTCGGTTCGATGACCGGGTAGATCAGCACCTGCAGCTGTAGAACGAAATCATTCTCGTCGCGAGCCTTCAGGCAAACAGCTGCGGCGAGGTTGCCGCCGGCACTGTCACCCATCACGCCGATCCGCCCCGGCGCCGCGCCAAATTCACCCGGGTTCTGAGCAATAAAGCGAGTGACGTTGTAGCAGTCGTCAAAAGCAGATGGGTAGCGATGCTCGGGGGCGAGCCGATAGTCGACCGCCACAACAACCGCATCACTCTCGCCAGCCAGGTGACGACAAATCGTATCGTGTGTATTCAAATCGCCAATCACCCAACCGCCACCATGAAAGTAGACCATCACCGCTTGAGGCTCTGACGAATTCTTGGCATAGACACGGACTGGGACCCCAGCGATCTCTCGATCCTCGACTCGATCAAGTTCCAGCCCTACACCAAAGAAATCCGCGAGACTTGCGAACAAGGCGCGTCCTTCGCTTGGAGGAATCTGATTCCACGCGGGCGCATTGCTGGCTGCCACTTGCTCGAGATACGCCTTGGCCTTGTCAGTCAACGGCATGTTTTAAAGCCTCCCACGGTTGGCTGATGTGTCAGAAAGAAACCACGATGATACGTGATGGTGGGGAAGGCGGCTATGGACCAGAACGATCCGTGGCAACAAGTTGTCATGGCATCATAAAAAAAGCACGAACCACACTGGGCGGCTCGTGCTTTTGGTTTGTCGGCGTCACGATTTCACTTTTAGCGACCGAACAGTGCACCAGCGGCACCGTTAGGTAGGAAGTTCTTGATCTCGCGAGGCAGACCTTGCATCGGGAGTCCACTGTTGCCATTCGATGCACCACGATTGGGGCGGAAATTACGGGGGCGTCCACCGCCAGGATTGAGCTGCTGCTTGATTCCGTTGAACAGTGAGCGAGCACTCATGCCACGCTCTCGTTCGGTGCGAATCTCAGCCTTCATCGGGGCAGCTGCGGCAGCGGCCGGAGCCGTACCAGGACCACCGAGACCAGGGCCGCCGAAACCGGGGCCACCCGGACCGCTAGGACCACCAGCCAATCCTTGCATGTGAGGCGTGGGGGTATTGCCACCGACGGGTGTGAACTGAACCCAGAAGTAGATGAGGCCAACGTTGGGACGAAAGACTTCCAGAGCCACCCACTTGTACGGTCCAACCTGATCTTTGGCAGCTTCAAACGAGGCACGACGACGAGCCGAGTAGATCAAGTTGCCGTCGGCGACCTGCGTCAGAACATCGTTCGGGAACAAACGTCCATCGGCCGAATAGCCGGGAATCGTGCTCGTCACTCGCAAACCACGCCAATTCTCGAACCCGTAGATGCCGAGCAGCATGCCGGAGGAAGGCGTTTGGGCGGTCGCGATGCCGGCTGAAGCGAACAGGGAGGCGGTGATGATGGCCAAAGTCGTGATTTTGCGGGCGGACGTCATTTCAAATCTCCTCAGCGTTTGGGTCGAACGGGCTTGCTTTTGAATCACACTCTTCCATGCGGACCCGAGGGGACTGAGGGGACAATCTCCGCCGCCTTTTTTCAGAAATTCAACCAGGCCGGCAAAAAGTCGGGAAAAACGACCCAAAATGGCGGTCGTCGAAGCGGGCGCCGTCTCCATCTGCGAGGGAAACGGCCCGCGTGCCCCCTTGAGATCGGGTCAGGAATCGTTGACACGAGCGTACAGCCAGACACGACCATAGCGGCGAGTCGTCGCGCCCCTCAGCTGCAGCGGAGCGTATTGCTGCCACTTGGCGACAGCCGCCCTGTGTCGCTCAATTCTCTGCTGGCGACTCTCGGTCGCTGGATCCCGACGGAGCTGTTGATACTCGGCGTAAAGCATTCGCCGACCTGCCTGCGTGAGGCGCGCCTTTTCCGCCGAATCGGCGACACTGGCTGCTCTGGGAACACGCTGTCGATACTCGTCGCCGACCAGCAAATCCAGTCTGTCATCGCCATTGAGGTCGGCCACGCAAATGGCGTAAATCTGGCAGGGCTCCGGCGGCATCGGTTCCGATCCGCCCATGCGGACATTGGCTTGGCGGATCAGCAATTGCGGTGCGGCAAAATCCGGTGGACCTTGCCTGGCTTGATCTCGATACCAGACAATCTCCGTACCGCGGCCCATCAAGAGGTCCATTCTTCCGTCGCCATCCCAATCGGCCAAGCAGGGCCCAATTCGACCAAATGCAATCGGCTGACCGGCCACTAGGATCGGTTGCGCCGTGCCAAACACCGGTCGCATCGCAGTGCCTTCGTTGACAACCAGGCAGATCCCCGACCGACCAACAAGCAAGTCGTTATCGCCATCTCCATCCCAATCGTGAACGACAACCGTCGAGTTGTATCGAGATTGGCGTCCGCCGGGGAATGATCGACGCATGAAGACTTCACCATCTTTGTTTTCGAGCACCTCCGCGTCGCGGAATGATCCATCGGGCTTGCGGCGGAAAAGATACAGTTCACTTCGAAACGAACCGGTCAGAATATCGGTAAGACCATCGCCATCGAAGTCAACGAGTTGGGGAGTAAAACCCACATTACATCCTGTCGGCACTCCGGCGATTTGTCGTTCGGCTCGGAACCACTCAGATGCTGCGAATTGTGGCCGACGATCGTCGCCAACATTTCGATAGATTCGCAAACGGCCAAGTTCAAACTGACCGACAAGCAGATCGCGTTTACCGTCGTCATCAAAGTCGCCGACAAAAGGCGCCGCATTCCCGGCCACCTGGATCGGTTGACCGGCTGCCGTCACCGGAACGGGAGGCGCCAGTTCGTCCGAGATGGTAGGCGGGACAACGGCCCAGGCGCGGGTCGTCATTAACACGCACAAGATGGCAGGCAGCACGACGTGGCGCATCGTTTGCCTCCAATTTCATGGCGATTATTGAGCTTAGGCCATTGGTGTGCAGTGAGCTATTGAGATCATTATGGGCCTCGGTGGGCCGAGAAAACAATCGCTAGTATCTTTTTCCGGGCGGAGGGGGCGGCAATGATAGCCGCTTCGAATTCTTTTCGCGGGAGACGATCGCCAGTTTTTGAAGCAGCTCGTATGTCTTGGCAAACTCGCGCCGACCTGCCAGCGACGCGTAGCGGGGATTGTCTGCGGTTTCTTGATATCGACGCAGGATCTCGTCCATCGCTGCTGCGTTGATCGGTATCCCAGGTGTCATCACTTCACGCGGTGGAGCGAGAAAGGCGCGCCATTGGTCGTCCAGCAATAAGGCCAGCTCTTGCCATGAGCTACTCAACTCCGTTCGAACCGCCTCTATGGCAACCGCAGACTGCGCGCGGCCCGGCTCGTTCGAGCGATTCAACACGTCAGCGCCACTGTAGCGGGTCAAACGTCTCATCAAATCCGAAGCCGCAGCTGGCAACTCAGACGGATTATAGACGGCTTGGCCCGTCGCGCTGATGATCGGACGGCGATAGTATTCCAAGCCAGCGTCGTTGTCGATCTGCAACGCCGAACCATCGAATGAAACGCCGCCGAACAGTCCTCGACTGCGCGAGTAGGAGAGGATCTCGGCCGACAGAGTCGCGTCGGTTGCTGCCGACGCCTGTCGACCTACCGGACCGGCGGCACCCGCCACATCAACACCGATGGTGAGACGCCCTTTGCGCAAGTTGTTGATACTCTGCCGCGTTCGGAAAACAAGGATGACATCAGTGGACTGAATGCCGACTTGCCACCCGACACTGCCACCCGTCAGTGACACGAAGATCGGTGGCAGCCATTGCCCGTTGTCATCCCGAATCAGAAGCACGCCGCGACCGTGACGAACACCGAGCACGAATCCACCTTTCACAACCTTCGGTACGATCGCAACGGCATGTGCCCGGGCCAATAACGATTCGGGAATCTGCCTAGCCGGGGCCGACATGATCTCGTCCAGTACTGTCGTCGCCGATTGTACTGATTCGTCAAGCTCGCTCTGTCCGAGAACCGTCAAAGGAACCGCCAGCACCAGACCCCACGCCAGCCAGGGCGTAAAGCCCAATAGACGCCCCTTTGCGGTTCTGAGATCGCGATCAGACATTTTGGGCTCCTCCCGATAGCGGCTTGCGCAATAATACGTAAGTGAGGCGAGGCGGATTCTAGAAAGAAGTTCGAACGCCAGCAATGGAGAAGCGTTGAAACATTGCAAGCTTAGCAAGCAACAGCGTCAAACGTTTCGTTTCATACCTTTGAGACTTCACGCTGGGCACGGGAGGGCGAGGCTCCTGTCGAGCCGCATAACGCACTCGGCTCGGCAGGAGCCTCGCCCTCCCACAAAAACGACGATTTGGGGGCCCTAATTCTCGAGCGTGCCTAAAACTCAGAGGTTTACCGATTCGCCCATTCTGGTCTAATTGATTTCAGGTGGCCGACAGCACCTAACCAGGGGCTTACGCGAGGTGTTTGCATGACACAGTATCGCTTCTTCCGAGTAGAACGGAACGGTGAAGCCGTTATCGCGGAGATCATCGAGTCTCAGCTTCAAGGCGAAACGATGGCTGAGTTCCTGAAGCTGGAATTGATTCAGATCGTCGAGACCGAATCGCCTCAGGTGGTGATTGTCAACTTTCGCAACGTCAAGATCGTTTCGACCTCCATCATTTCATTTCTGATCTACGTTCACAAGCGATTCAGTGGGATGGGAATTCCGCTTAAGCTCGCTGCGATGAGCGATTCACTTCGGCATATCTTCCAAACACTGCGTCTGGAGGGTTCGGTGTTCAGCATTTATCCGACCGTCGACGATGCACTTGCCAGTCACGTTGGTCCCGTCACCTACGAAGATGTGTGTGGGCGACCAACGCCTTTCGACGTGGACGAATCGGATTGAGCGCCCCCAAGGGTCACCCGCCCCGATTCAGGTCCGCATTCTTGATGACGAACGCGAGACGCAAGTGGGGCACAACCGAGCCAGCGGATACGTCTAACTCCGCTCCGCATCAAACTCGTCCAGTGCCACCCACGCCCCTCGCTCGGCCGACGCAACGACGGCATCCGTGAAGATCTGAACACGCCAACCGTCGTACATTCTCGGGTGATCGGGATTGGATTGTTCGTCTGTCAGTGCTGGAAACACGTAACGCTGAAACCGATTGCAGTCTGGATCATCTTTTACTTTTTCCAGCCGCCGCGCGGGCTCGGGACTGTCGGCGATCCAGATCTCACCCGCAATTCGATCGACAGCAAGCGAGGCTTTTGTGCCATGCACCTCGATTTCCGGTGCGAATCCCTTGCGGATGTAGGCCGCGTGCGAAAGCAAGATGCAACCCGTCGCACCGTTGCCAAACTCGACTGTCAGCTGAGCGTAATCGGGCACCCCAGCGGTTCGTGTCGCTTTGGCCTGGGCAGCCGAGTTTTCCTCACCCCAGTCAATGGCTTCGGTGAGATCGATCTGGCCCAGATCAGGTTTGGGCGGCATCATCACCTGCGTGTGAGCCAAAACTCGCGTCGCCTCCTCACCCAGCATAAAACGCAGTGTGTCGTATGCGTGTGAGCCGACGTCGGCGACCGATCCAGCCGCTGACTGAGTGGCATCGTCACGCCAAGTAAAGGGCATATCCAAAGGACGCGGGTTGTGCCAACGGTAAACAACACCGTGTACTGCGCCCAATTCACCTTGCCGGATCAGGTCACGTGCACGTCGCATGATGGGAACGTATCGTGTCCAGAATGGAACGTAGCTGAGCAATCCGCGCTGTTCCACCGCCTTCCGCATCTCGTAGGCCTGCGCTACATCTCTGCCAATCGGCTTTTCGCAAAAGACATGCTTGTTGTTCTCAACGCACGCCATCACCGGTTCAAAGTGCAGCGCGTCCGGTGTCAACACAAGGACCAGATCAACCTCAGGATGTAGCACCGACTCCCGCCAATCGGTCGTAAAATGAACTGCACCATCGATCTCGGCCGCCGACTCCAAACGATCTTGGCGGCGGGCACAGAGCGAAACAATTCGCGCTCGACCGTCCGCCGCGCGGATCTCTGAACGGTATGGAGTTCCGATGTAACCTGTCGCACCCAGAACAGCAATTCCAAAGCTCATTCGGTCCTCAGCGGCTCGTTTAGGCAAGCTTCAGTCATTGCGAGCGAGCAGGAGGAATATCCGGCCTGGCGTCACCGCGAACCGTTTTTTTTTCACGATGCCCGTAAACTCGCCGCGCACTGGACTTGAAACCGGCAACAGTTCTTTGCCCTTAACAGTCCGCTATTAGAACATCTTGGCGGGCTGCGTGTGCCGCCGCATGACGAGAGGGCCCGGCGTTCTACTGGACGAGTGCTTCCTCGAGCGAAAGTGCTTCTAAGTCCGGCTCACGATTCGACTCCTGGGGCAGATCGGCCTCGACCGCCGGACGTGGGCGGCGCTGCCAAAGCACCAGTCCATCAAACCAATGACCCACCTTACCGCAACTCTTGCAATAACAGCTCGTCGACCCGAGCCACTCCACATCCCAATGACGACAAACAGATACTGGCAACATGGCATCACCCTCTCAAACTTGGACTCACACCTTAATGATCCCTGGTAATCGCCCATTCTGAGCGGGCAGATGACACGTTTGGTCCGCTACTACATCTTGAGGTCGAGGCCACGATGACAACCTACGGGTTGTGTGGAAAGGCGAGCGGCGCTAATTCAAGCGACGTGTCGGCCGCTCGTAGCGAGGATCAGCGATGGATGATGGATCGGTCGATGATGAATGGAGTGGTGGTGGTTCTATCTGATGATGGCTCTTGATTGATGATTGTCCAATAGCGAGTGTTGATTGTTGAATTGCTAGGCCCAACGAATGCCACGCCGCTGCCAAATCAATGTTGTACAACGCTGGAAAAATTTTTCGCATCAACGATAAAAAAAATGAAACAAAGACTCTCGCTGGTTGATCTTCTATCGAAAATGTCGCATTTTCAACTCATTCGTCAGGATATCTGCAGCGCAAGCGAATCATGCGACTTCATTCGATCAATTAATGCTTATGCGTTGACGCACTTCTCAAACAAAGAACACGCAACAGATCGTTTACATCCAATCTGAATTAACGTTGTTCGATATTCGGACGGTGGTGCATCCCGACTTTGTGTGGTATCGTCTGCGACCTGTTGTTCGGAAAAACCACACAGGTTCGATCGAGGAGATGCTCGCATGAGACTTACGCACGGTGGGGCTTACGTTGCTTTGCTTGCGATCGCGGTATCCATTCCGCGTATTGCATTGAGCAACGAAGACGCGACAAGCGCGCAGGCCAGTAAAACCGTTGCATGGATGTCGGACTACTTTCAGGCCTACTCTGAAGCAAAAGAATCGGGAAAGCTGCTGTTGGTGTATTTTGCCAATCCCAACGTAACAACAGCCGCCCAGCAGTTCGAACAAACGACATTGAAAAACGACGAAGTTCGTCGCTTGTCAGAAAAGTATGTACTGGTCAAGGTAACCACCACAACGACAATCGAGGACAACGGGCAAACGATTCGATTGCTTGACCATGGTGCGTTTTCACATATGAACGGACGCGAAGGCTTGGCGGTTGTCGATTTGAAGAACCAGAACCGCTCGCACTATGGCAAACCGGTCGGTTGCTTGCCGTTCGAATCGGGTGTGTACTATGCTCCCAACTTTTGGTCGACTGAATCGGTCCAAGCATTCCTCGGTCTTCCCGAGGGAACGCTTACGCAGCGGATGCTGACCTTTGCCGTCCGCTTGCACCCTGAGCGTCCGGCGAGCACGCACAGTCGGTCTGATGAGCGACTGATGATCGCTTGCGAGAGCCACTCGCAACATCAGGCCAGCATTCAGTCGCAAGGTCATCACAATTGGGAAACGCGCTTTCAAGAAATCTATCAGACAGTGGGTGGCCAGGCGCCGGTTGAAGTTTGTGCTGAGAGTTGGCCGGGCGAGAACCTTTTGCACTCTTGTTTCAGCTGCGTCTATGCGTGGCGTCAATCCCCTGGGCATTGGGGTGCGGTGAATGCACGTCAGCCGGCCTTCGGGTACGACATCAAGCAGGGCGCGAACGGAATTTGGTACGCCACAGGCATCTTTGGTGGCTCTTGGCCGCTGGAAGGTTAGCCGTAGAAACACGGATGCTGGGGGGACTGCCTGAGGATGATGGCGTCCCCCCCTCTGCTATTCTGACGTGCAGTCTCGCCGATGAGCTTCAAACCATTTATACAGCTCTGGAGTCGCGTAGGCCGCCGACCATGAATTGTGGCCAACGTGTTCAAGAATCGTGAGCCGCATCTTCTCGCCGCCGGCTTCGCGAATGGCCTTGGCCATGTCGATCGACTTGCTCACCGGTACGGAGTCGTCCTGATCTCCATGAAAAGCCCAGATCGGTAGCGACTTCAGTTGCTCGGCATAATCAGGATTCCCCTCTCCGCAAACGGGTGCGACCGCGGCAAACCGATGAGGATGCTCAGCCGCCAAACGCCAGCTTCCATGGCCCCCTAGGCTTAGACCCGTGAGATAAACGCGCCGCTCATCGACACGGTATCTCTTCGTGATGTGATCCAACAACTTGATGAGGTTAGCCTGCGGCCGGTCTTCTTCCCATCGATCTTCAGTAGGACACTGTGGCGAGACAACGATGTAGGGCATCTGCTCACCACGCGCCAACATGCGTGGCGGCCCCCATTTTGTCACAAGACTCAATGGACCACGGCTCTCGCCTCGACCATGCAGAAACAACATCAACGGCCACGGCTCGTTGGATCGACAGTAGTCCTCGGGTAGATAGAGCAAGTATGGGACGCATTCATTGTGACTCACTCGGAGTGACTGCTCGACTTGCTTACCCGGCACCGGACACTGCGCTCGACCGATTGAATGGCTGGTGAATAACATGATGACGATCAATAGAATTACTCGCATGCTTGGGTGCTTTCAGACAAGGAAGTAAGAGACATGCTTTGCTAGACCTCTTGATCTTAATCCCTGAATGGCGCGACGGGAGGGCGATGGAGATTAAGATTATGATCTTGAGCGAGACGGGAGGGCGAGGCTCCGGGAGGGCGAGGCGGCGAGGCTCCTGCCGAGCCGAATGCGTTGTGCGGCTCGGCAGCAGCCTCGCCCCGCAACCCTCTCACCAAGACCAACAACCTAATCCTTAAGCTGGCGCAACTCCACTTTGCGAAACTCAACCGGATGACTTTCGGCCTGCAACGAAATTGACCCGCCGGTCAGAAGCGCGTTTCCATTCTGAATCAGTTTTTGCGCGTCAGCGTCGCGCGGATCAAGTTGTGGTGCAGTGTATTGCAGAACCTCTTCGCCGTTGACACGATGTTTGATCACCCGACCGCCACGTACTTCGACTTCGACGGTCACCCATTGATCACCGTGAAAGGTCTTCGACGTCGAGCTATTGCAATGTCGCTCAATAAGGTTGCCGCCCATAACGATGTTAGTGCCCGGTGTGCAAACATTGGCGGTCGATCGCTCACCCTGCCCGCTGCCACCTAGCAGTTGGACTTCGACAGATACCGGAAAGTTCTGCTCCTTCGACATCGACTCCGGAGATTGACCGTGGACCATAATCCCGCTGTTGCGGAAAGCCCAGCCTGGTCCGTTCGCAGCCTGCTGGCCAACAAATCGGTACTCGACACGGATCACGTAATTGGAAAACGGCTTTTCATAGAACAGGTGGCCAAATCGTCCGCCGAAGGAATCGTACTGGTCATAAGCGACCTTCAGCAGACCATCTTCGACGCGAAACGTATTCCCAAAGTTATCGTCTAGATCGTATCCCGTGATCTTCACTTTCCAGCCCTCGAGATTCCTGCCGTTGAACAGCTGGATCCACTTGCCGTTCTCATTTGATTCGTTGCCCCAGACGTTGGAGCCGCCGAGCAGTAGAAGTAGTGCGAAAAGTTGCCAATAACGGGGATTGATCATCGAATTGGTCTTTCGAAATGGGTGCCGTAGGGTCTCTTGCCTGGACAGGATCCGGCAATCCGGTAGGTTCAAGTTCTTACGCGTCACAGCGAAGATTGAATTTTGCCTAGCTTAAACGCTCGTAGAAAGGCAGAACAGGAGGAAAAAGGTAAATGCATGATTCAGATCGCTCTGGTGTGGGTGTGGGCATTGCCATCGCCGTGGCATTGGTGGTCGTCGTGTTCGGTTGCCTGTTGGTAGCCGGAGCCGGCCTATTCCTACTACGCAGCTCGGCCGTGGCTGAACGACAGGTCATGATTGCTCAAGAACAGGTGTTACAGGATCGAGCTCGGCTTGAGGCACAGACACAATCTGAGGCAATCCAGATGGAAGTCGACACGGTCGCCGTTGCCGTCGTGACGATCGACTTGGGCGCAGGCGGAAGTCTCGAGCTGAACGGTGAGGCAACAGACGCCGATCAGTTGCGTCTTGAGTTGCCCGGAAAGCTCCAAGATAGGGACGCGGCATCGGTGATCATTCGTCCGGATGTGGGCAGTCCGCTGGAGGACGTCCTGCAAATCTTCACGCTGTGCATGGAGGCGGGCGCGATGGATATTCAGGTGCAGCGTCAGTAATTCATCATCGCTGGACGCCGTACAACGTCCCGAACTTGTGATAAAGATGATTCACAAGCGGTGTGTGGTCGAGCGGACGACCCGTCACCAGCCGGACCAGTTCGGCAGCAGTAAATTGCTTGCCAGGTCGATGTATCTTTTCGGTGAGCCACTCGCGTAGCGGATCAAAGTCGCCGCGCGAAATCTGAGCCTCCAAATCTCCCAAGTCACTCTGTGCCTGTTCAAAGAATTGAGAAGCGTACAGATTCCCTAGCGAATAGGTGGGAAAGTATCCGAACAGACCCGCACTCCAATGAATATCCTGCAACACTCCCGCGGCATCATCCGGGGGTGTAATGCCCAGGTACGCCTCGTACCGCTGGTTCCACGCATCAGGGAGATCCGGCACGGCGAGCTCGCCGCTAACGAGCGCCTGTTCTAATTCGAATCGCACCACGATGTGCATGTTGTACGTAATCTCGTCCGCCTCAACTCGTATCAAGGATGGACGTACTTCGTTGATAGCGAAATAGAAGTCATCCGGGGAAACATCCGAGAGTGCTTCGGGGAACGTGCTTTGAGCGAGTGGATAGAAGTGGTTCCAAAAAGCGCGGCTTCGCCCAACCAGGTTCTCCCATAGACGGGATTGCGATTCGTGGATTCCCAGTGAAATGTAGTCGCCCGGTGGCAGACCAAACTGTTCGGTTCGTAAACCCTGTTGATAGATGCCGTGTCCTGCTTCGTGCAATGTTCCAAAGAAGGAAGTCGGAAAGTATTGCTCGTCGTATCGTGTCGTGATGCGACAATCGTCCGGCCCCATCTCGGAGCAAAACGGATGATGCGTTTCGCTAAGCACGCCACGGTCGAAGTCGAAGCCGATGCGCTTTGCGGCGTCGCGGCCGAATTGCTGCTGTGCAGGGGTTGGAAATCGACGACGGAGTATGTCGGAGGGAGCCTGCCGATCTGACTCTGCAATTCGCTGGATCAGAGGGACAATTGCGTCGGCAAGCTGCTTCAGAACGTTTGCGACTTCCGACGTTTTGGCTCCTGGTTCGTACTCGTCCAGAAGCGCATCATACGGGCTCTCCTCAAAACCGAGCGCGTCAGCTGCCTGCCGCTTGAGATCGACGAGTTTTTCAAGTTGTGGTTTGAATGCTTCGAAGTCGTTATTCTCTCGCGCCGTCACCCAAGTCTGTTGTCCCACGACCGAAGCACGCGTCGTCTCTTCAACCAGGGTCTGTGGCAACTTTGTAAGTCGATCGTAGTCGCGCTGAAATTCGCGGATGGTGGCGGCAGCATCGCTGTGCGGGTCGGACGCGAGTTCAGAATCCGCAAGTTCGCCAAGCCACTGTCCAAACTCTGCGTTGGTTCGACGGCGATGAATCATCCCAGCCAGGTAGGTGACTTGTTCGGCACGGTACGGTCCCGCTCCGGACGGCATCAAAGTTCGCTCGTCCCATTCCAGGAGACTTTGCGTCGACTGCAACAGTGCGGTTTCGCGCGCAAAAGTGCAGAGATTTTCCCAGGTCGTTTGTGTCGATGCCATGGACTTCCTTTCTTGCGGAAATATCGTAGCAGACTTTCCCCTCAGCTGCCCTCGTCTGCTGCTAGCGCTGCCGTTGCACAGGTGTCGGCATCTCTTTGAAGTCCCAGCAGGGTTTTGGACCGCGCGAGCGGGCGGGTGTGAATCCGTGGACATCGAGCGCGCCTGCCGCCGGTAACCGCTTCGGTTTCGAGGCGCGGGGCAAGCCTGCCGGTGCCCGGTTGATCGACGGAACCCGGTCAACGTGCCGATTTTGCGGGTTATTTGAGAATTGTCGCGAAAGACCGGACTCTTCAAAGGCGTGACGAAAATAGGCGGTCAGATTACACTCAATGGAAGAAGCCAGCAAATTCGTCAATAACGTTAAGAGTCGTTTCGTATTGGAACAACACCCTTCGGAGATCTCGACACGTCGATCGGGGCTCTCCGCAAGTTGGGACACGTCGGAAGAGGTCTGGACGACCGTTTTGTGGCGGCGGCGTTACGGATTCGAATCCAATTCCACCTCTTGCGCTAGGTGGCGGTCCGCCTGCCAGCCGCAATTTTTTTTAACAGCCACGGATCCGCAATCTCTCCACGTTTTTCCCGAAACGATCGCGACTCCGTCGACTAATATCACACTCGGTTCCTAATCGAGTTATCTGATTCCGAAGCCGTATGGATAATCCTCTCGCCCCTCAGCACTCCGCCGCGACATCCGATGATGCCTCTCATCGAGAGGTCCATTACGAGCATTCGAATGACCTCGCGGAGCTGCTTGCAGAAGCCAACGTATCGCTGCTGATTACGACGTACCAGGCTGGGAAACTGGCTTTGCTGGGGTCGCGCACACAAAAGCTTACACTCTCGTTCCACAACTTCGATCGACCGATGGGTGTGGCGGTCAGTCCGGACACAAAGACCCTTGCGGTAGCGGCGCGAAATCAGATTTGGCAACTAAGAGATGCGTCGGATGTCGCCGCGCAACTCGACCCGCCTGCCGATGCTTGCTACCTGACGCGAAGTTCGCACGTGACTGGCGAGATCCAAGCCCATGAGATGGGGTGGGGCGGAGAAGCACTTTGGGTTGTAAACACGTTGTTCTCCTGCCTCTGCACAACCCATCCAGAATACAGTTTTGTGCCGAAATGGCGTCCGCGATTCATCTCGCAGCTGAAGCCCGAAGATCGATGTCATTTGAACGGCCTGGCCATGGATCGCGGTCGGCCGCGCTTTGTCACGGCAATGGCCGAGACTGATGAGGCGGGTGGTTGGCGTGCCAACAAGGTCAAAACGGGGTGTTTGATCGACGTTGAGAGTTCCGAAACGGTCGCGCAGGGATTTGCCATGCCGCACTCTCCGCGCGTCCACGGCGATCAGATCTGGCTCCTCGACTCCGGCCGAGGATCACTCGTGCGGGTCGATCCCCAACAAGGTCACTGCGAATCGGTGGCACGCTTTCCCGGCTACACTCGTGGACTGGCGATCCATGGTCACTTGGCGTTCATCGGCCTTTCGAAGATCCGTGAGACGGCGACCTTTGGCGGTGTTCCGATTGCCGAGGAGCGCGATCGACTCAAATGTGGCGTGGCAGTCGTGGATCTGCGGAATGCTCGCCTGGTCGGCCAATTTGAATTTAATCGTGGTGTGGACGAAGTCTTCGACGTCACCATCATTCCAGGGAGACGTCACACCGCGATGCGTGGACCGTTTTCTCAGGAAGACGGCAAAACCGCGATTTGGACGGTGCCTGACTCGGCACCGGGGGAAGCCTAGGACCAGCGTCGTCCTAAGAGTGCATAGAGAAAGCATCATTTTATGTTCTGGAAACGAATTCGACGAAAACGAAGACGAAGAGCTTATCAACAACCGTCGCCCAACCTGGCGATCGATGCTCTCGAACCTCGAAACTTGCTGGCTGGAACGCCGGAGTTGATTCAGCTGGACACCGAGACAGATTCGTTTCCGGCTGACTTTATCGAGATCGATGGAACCGTGTTCTTCATCGCTGAACAAGAGGAGCGGGGTCTCGAGCTCTGGAAAACGGATGGAACTCCTGGCGCGACACAACTCGTCCGCGACATCTTTGAAGGCCCTGACTCTTCGAATCCGCAATCGCTAATCGAATTGAATGGCAAGCTGTTCTTCTCAGCAGACGACGGCATCAACGGACGCGAGCTGTGGATGAGTGATGGGACGGAGTCCGGCACGGTCATGGTCAAGAACATCAATGAAGGAGATGATTACGATTCGTCCAATCCGTCGTACCTGCTCAACGCCAATGGCAAGCTGTTCTTTGCAGCTGATGATGGCGAGAACGGGATCGAGCTTTGGATGAGTGACGGCACGACGGCTGGCACGGTCATCGTCAAAGACATTGCGCCAGGGGAGTCGGCGTACGGCGATTATCCAAATTCGTCAGTCCCTTCTCGCCTGACAAATGTCGATGGCACTCTGTTCTTTGCCGCCAACGATGGCATGAACGGACAGGAACTGTGGAAGAGTGACGGTACTGAGTCCGGTACGGTGATGGTTCGCGACATCAATCCGGGCGAGGGCTATCAGTATCCCTACGGCTACGGCGCATTCCAGTCACTCCCAAAGGAACTGACGAACGTCAACGGGACTCTTTTCTTCGTCGCCACAGCCGAGGACGGTGAAGAGTTGTGGATGAGCGACGGAACGCGCGAAGGCACCATGATGGTTGAAAATCTGCACGAAGGCAGCTTCTCTAATGAATACGGGACCTATCCTTACTCGTCCTATCCGAGTTCATTGACGACGGTCGGCGGAACACTCTATTTCTCGGCGTTAAGTGCAGAAACCGGCTTTGAACTCTGGAAGTACGAAGGTGCAGAATCTGGCATCGAGCTGGTCAGGGACATTGCTCCGGGCGATGAAGGCAGTCTGTACGATCCGGTGATGGTTGCGTCCAACGGGTTCCTGTACTTTACGGCCGATGACGACGACAGCGGAAATGAGCTATGGCGGACCGATGGAACCGAAGCGGGCACAATGCTCATTCGCGACATCGACGACGGCCCGGCTGGATCGGACCCGCTCTCTCTGGCCGACGTCAACGGAATTGTCTATTTCTCAGCCGGCACCAGTGCCACAGGGATCGAATTGTGGCAAACCGACGGCAGCATGGACGGAACCTTTGAAGTCGCGGACCTTCATGAAGGCGAGGATGATTCATCGCCCAATGAGTTGTTCAACTTCGACGGCACATTACTCTTTTCCGCCGATGACGGTGGCTTAGGATTTCAACTCTGGACACTCGACACGGCTCCAGAGACTGGATTCGTTGAGGGTGTGAAGTTCCAAGACTTGAATCTGGACGGCGTTCGCAATGAAGGTGAACCCGTTATCGCCAATGCGCTCGTCTTTGCCGACCGAAACCTAGACGGCGTACTCAATGAAAACGAAGTCTCGGCGATGACCGACGCCGAAGGTCGTTTTCGTTTGGAAGTGGTGGTTGGCGATTTCACGCTCATCAGCGAGCCCTCGCAAGATCGCATCCAGACCTGGCCCATCTCGTCCCGTGGCGGTCATAGCGTCTCTTTGACGAGCGACGAAGTCCAGGATGGATTGGACTTTGCCGAAGCCGACGTGCCTGCTCCTCTGGATCTCGATCTGATCTCCGACAGTGATTCTGGTGCCGCGGACGACGACAATATCACGCGTCTGAACAACAGCGACCCGTCGAACGTTCTGCGGTTTCGTTTGAACGGTATCATCAATACTGCAGAAGTCCGAGTGCTGGCCGACGGCGTGCTGGTTGGAACGACGACAGCTGACTCGAACGAGATCGTCATTGCAACGGATGCGACCATTACAATTCCGGACGGCGCTTACAGCTTTACCGCCATACAGACCTTTGATGGCATCACGAGTGCCGAATCTACTGCCCTGCAAGTTGTGATCGACACGCTGGGACCTGCGGCCATATCCTCGGATCCGCCGTCCGTCACGAACTTCGACGAGCCGTTCGTCTTTGATATCGAGAGCGCTGACGAGGGATTGCCTGGCGTGGGTTACACTCTCAGCGACGCACCGGATGGATTGACAATCGATGGCGACGGGAGCTTGCGGTGGACTCCGACGGAAGACCAGGCAAGACCGCATGACTTCTCGGTGAATGTGGTTGACGCGGCCGGTAATCGAACGTCGTCGCCAGTCGAATTGACGGTCTTGGGTAACATCGCAGCCTTGCCGGACGAATACACCACTTCCGAAGACACCGATCTGGTCAGAGATCGGAACGATGGTCTGCTTTCGAATGATGGCGATGGCTCAACCGAACAACTAGCCGCCGAAGTCGTTGAGGGACCGGACCACGGCCGGTTGCAGTTCAACGACGATGGATCGTTTAGGTACATTCCCGACGCTAACTTCTCGGGCGTCGATCAATTCACTTACCGGGCCACCGACGGCAACGAGCAGTCCAACATCGCTCGAGTCACGATCAACATCACCAGCGTGAACGATCCACCGAGCGGCAAGAGCGACCTGTATGAAACCGACGAGGACGTTCCGCTGAACGTCTCAGCAGAGAATGGAGTCCTGAGAAACGATACGGATGTTGACGGAGACGCGATTGTTGCAACGATCGTGGTCGACGTGGAAAATGGAAGCCTGACACTCAACAGCGATGGCTCGTTCGTTTATACACCGAACGCCGACTTTCATGGCACCGACGTCTTCTCGTATCGCGTTGGCGATTCAAGCGACACCTCCGATCCGATCAGTGTTTTACTGACGGTCGTGCAGGTCGAGGACACTCCAGTCGGCACCACCGATTCGTACAACGCTGAGGAAGACAGTCAATTGGTAATCAACGCCAACGACGGTGTTCTTGCCAATGACAGCGACGCCGAGGACGACCAACTCATCGCCGAGATCAGGACGGCCACGGCCAACGGTATGCTTGATCTTCGAGATGACGGCTCATTCGTTTACACTCCGAACGACAACTTCTTCGGCGTCGACACGTTCACCTACGCAGCAGTCGATGACGACGGCGCTTCCGAAGACGTTGTGGTCAGGCTGACGGTGCTCGGCGTGCCAGACCCGCCAACTGCTGTTGATGACGAAGGCACCGTGTCGAACGACGCTTCTCTGCCATCGATTGACGTGTTGGATAACGACACGGCCGGTCCGGGCGAGGACTCCGAATTGACCGTGATGAGTGTCACGCAAGGCACGCAGGGTGGCGAAGTCAACATTGTCCGCGATGCAGTCCTGCCCGATACCATCAGCTATACTCCGCCGGCCGGATTTGTGGGCACCGATACCTTCACCTACGAGATTGAGGATGCCAATGGCTTGGTTCGCTCGGCGACGGTGACCATCGATGTCACGGGAACGGTCAACGATAACTCGTTGTCGGGTTTGGTCTACATCGATTTGGATGAAGACGGCGAACATGATGCCGGAGAGCCCGGTGTTCCTGGGGCACTGATGACCTTGACCGGTACCGATCTGGCTGGGAACCCGGTCAATCAGACTACGATCACGGCCGGAGACGGAGTGTATCGATTCATCGACCTGCCAGCCGGCACCTATCAGATCACGGAGAATCAACCTCATGCGTTAGTCGACGGCGAGGACCGTGCCGAGGCTGCCAACGCCTTGGTCGGCAACGATCAGATTTCCAGCATTTCCCTGTCGGGTGGACAGGAGGTTGCCAACAATCACTTCGGCGAACTGCGTATCACCTCCCAATTCGTCTCAATCGCCTGGTTCTTCGCCTCGTCCATCGGTTCCGACGACGTCTTCCGCGAAACAATTGCGAAGGGTGAGGAAGGGGCAGGCAACCTGGACCTGGCGAACGCGATTCGAAATCGTCAGACGGAACTCGACGGAGACATCAACCGTTCGCCGATCGCCGTTACCGACAGCTATGCAACGTCTGTCGGAGAGGAACTCAACATCGATACAGCCGAGGGTCTGCTTGCCAATGATGTCGATCCGGATGGGGATCCATTGACTCTGAACCTCGATTCCGATCCGCTCAACGGTCAAGTGACGCTACGCGACGACGGTGCCTTCGACTATATCCCAGATAGTGGATTCACCGGATCCGACTCGTTCACCTATACCATTGAGGACTCAAATGGGAACAGCAGTTCCACGGAAGTGACAATTCAAGTTGAGGCAATCACGAACGATTTCAGCGTCATCGAGAATGGCGAAGCCGGTACTAACGTCGGGACGGTCAGCGCTTCAGCCGAACTAGGTACTGAGGTGGCGTTCGAGATTGAGAATTCGAACACGCCAGATCAGTTTGCCTTACGCCCTGACGACCATTTCACTGGCAATACGAGTGCACCCATTGTGTTGGTCGAGTACCTCGATTACCAGTGCCCGACCTGCCGGCGGTTCCACCCGATCATTGAACAACTCGAGGAAGAGTTCCCTGATGAACTGCTCGTCGTGACGCGACACTTGCCGCTTAACAGCGTCCATCCCAATGCCCTGCAAGCGGCGATCGCTGCGGAGGCGGCGGGACGACAAGGTGCCTTTGACGAAATGGGCGACCTGTTGTTCGAGAATCAAAGTGATTGGGAGGACGAATCGAACCCACAGACCTTCTTCGACGAGTACGCCGGCACACTCGGCCTGGATCTCGCTCAGTTCACCAGTGACATGAGTGATCCGGTACTCGAGGCACGGGTTAATCGCGACTTGGCAGTAGCCGACGACATCGGAGCCACCGGCACACCCACCTTCTATCTGAACGGTCGGCAGGTAACTCTTCCGAACTCAGAAAACGAGTTTGTTGAAATCATCGAAGAAGAGCTCGATGACTTTGACGAGCCGCTTGGCATCGATCGGCTCAGCGGCGAACTGTTCTTGACCGGATTCAGCCGACTGAACTTCGAAAGCAACTCGGAGGTTGACGTGCGAGTGCGAGCGTCGACGGCCGATGGGGAGACGGAGCTTATCGAGATCACCGTTAATGTTGAGGACGTGAATGAAGCACCCATTGCTCTGGCTGATTCCCTCACAACCGCAGAGGACCAACCGCTTGTGCTGAACGCGGCCGATGGAGTTTTGGCGAACGATTTTGATGAGGAAGGCGATATCTTGAGCGCATCGGTGCAATCCTCGCCGGCCAATGGCGAGCTAGATTTACGAACGGATGGTTCGTTGACCTACATCCCGGACGCGGGCTTCACCGGGACCGACTCTTTCACTTATCTCGCGTCCGACGACGAGTTGTCTTCAAATCTCGCCACCGTCTCGATCACCGTCGAAGACAACGGCGAAGGCGAGTCAGAGGACGAAGACATCTCAGCCGAACTCCTGACCGATCTCGCTTTGGCGAATTGGCCGTAAGCATCATCTCGCTCGCAAAAAAGGGGGTCAGGCTTCTTTTGCTCGCGCGTGAAAAGGGGTCAGGCTTCTTTTACTGATCAGGGAACGACTTTGGCCGACACGTGGACGAATCGTCATTGGAAACGAGTTGACAATTCGATGCCGTGCCCAACAAAGAAGCCTGACCCCTTTTTTCTGCGCCGGCGCGGGTTAGGCCAATTCCATGGGCTCGGTCGCCTCGCCGAATCTCTCGATCGGCACTCCCATCCGCTGCAACATGGCCAGGTGCAAACCTGAAAGACTGGTGGCCCGTCGGAATTTGATCATCCGGCCCGTTTGAATCGTGCCTCCACCACCTCCGGCCAACAACAGTGGCAGGTTTCTCTCGGAGTGGGCGTGTCCGTCGGCCAGACTGGAACCGTAGAGAATCATCGAGTTGTCGAGCAAGCTGCCGCCGTTCGGTTCTTTAATCTGTTGCAGCCGATCGAGGAAGTAGGCCACCTGCTCATGATGCCACTTCGTAACGGCATTGTACATGTCGCGCTTTTCTTTGACCGAATCCCAAGATGTCACTCCGTCATCATCTTCGGTTTTTCCCGAGGCATCTTTCCAATGCGAGAGTGCGTGCCAGGTACCTTGCACGCCGTCGATGAAATTGAAATAACGATTGCTCTGTCCGTGATCCAACATGAACGAACAGACGCGCGTCGCATCTGACCAGTACGCCAGCGTGACAATGTCGAACATCGTCCGCATGTATTCTTGGTGTTCGGCCGGAATGCCGGCGGCCGGACGAACAAGTGCTTTTGAAAGCTCTTTATTCGCAGCCGCGCGTTGCGATTGCTGATCTGCAAAATCCAAGCGACGCTCAATCGACCTCATCGATTCCAAATACTCGTCGATCTTCCTTCGATCATCCACGCTCACGCGTTGACGCATGCGGCTTGCGTCTTCGATAACCGAGTCCAACACGGAACGTTCGGAACTGCCCCCTGATCCCGCGCGAAACATGCGGTCAAAGACAACGCGGGGCTCGGTGTCGCGAGGGACGGGCGTCGCGCGGTTTAACCAGGAAATCGTGTTTCGTACCAAGCTATTGGAGAAGAAACCTTCGCCTTGCATCGACAAATCGATCGATGACAACAGCGTTTCTTCGCCCACGGCCTTGGCGGCAATCTGGTCGGCCGAAGGCCCACCGGCGTCGATTCTTCGCCCATCGTAGCCATAGCCCGTGAGCCACGTCGCGGTTCCTGCACCGTGTCCGTTTCCGCGAGGGGTCCACATGTTGCGGGGGATAACCAGGTGCTGTTTCAACGACTCCAGCGGAGCCATCCAGTCATTCAGCTGCTGCAATTCACCATTTGGACCAATACGCTGCGGCGTCCACGCCCCGGTGGCTACTCCGTTTGGAAAGTAGATATAGCAGATGCGATTGGTTGGCTTGACGGGTGTTGCGCCAAGAACCGGTCTGGCTGGCTCCATCACATCCAACAGCGGCAACGTGACGGCAGCACCGATCCCCCGCAAAACCGTTCGCCGTGAGATTCGCCAATGGTTCATCGTGCAGCACCCTTTTGTCCCACCGGATCATTCGCGTTTCGACTCGCGAGTGCACCCCGGTTTCGCTTGTATTGGAATGGATAGCTCGTGACGACCTCTCGGATGAGCGTTCTGAGACGATAATCATCGGCCTTGACGTTAGCAACGATGGTCCGCAGCGCCGGTTCATCATAGTACTCCAGCTGCCTGCCCAGCGCGTACGTTAACATCTTACTCGAAACCTGTCGCAGCAGATCGTCTGATCTTTGCTCGACCACGACCCGCTTCAATCCGACCAGACCTTTAAACTCCGTGCCGTTCGGTAAAACACCACGTACGTCCGCCTTGCGTCGTCGCCGATTGCCACGATAACGCCCGAACCAGTCGTAGTTCTCAAGACTGAATCCCAGCGGATCCATCTGACTATGGCAGGCGTAACAGTTCGGAGCGCTTCGGTGCAGCTCAAGTTTTTGACGGAATGTGAGTCGCTCGTTCTCTTCGATCTCTTCCGGCAATTCACTCACGTTGGGTGGAGGCGGTGGAGGTGGCGTCCCTAGCACGTCGGCCAGAATCCAGCGCCCGCGCACCACTGGACTGGTGCGATAGGGAAACGAAGTGACGGCCAACAAACTGCCATGGCCAAAGATGCCTCCACGTCGGTCGGTGTTCAACGCGACGCGACGCATCTCCTCGCCCTTCACTCCCGGAATGCGATACAGCTTGGCCAGTTCCTCATTTAGAAAGGTAAAGTCCGCATCAATCAGTCGCTGGACCGGTTGGTTGTCTAGGACGAGACTATGGAAAAACATGGCGGTCTCGCCGCGCATCGAGGCCATCAATGAATCGGTACACCAAGGATTGTCGATGGGATCCAATCGCATGCGCGTGCCGAGGTGCTGCGATCCAAGCCATTGGGCTGCAAAGATGGAACCGAGCGTTTCCGACTTCGGATCCTCGATCATCCGATCGACCTGGGCCTGCAGTGTTCTTTCGTCACTAAGCCGGCCGCTTGCCGCCAGATCGAAGAGCTCGTCATCTGGCATCGACGCCCACAGAAAATAGGACAAGCGGCTTGCCAAATCCCAATCGTCGATCTTGTAGTCCGATTGGGTATCTTGTTTTGCTTCGTTCTTAAAAAGAAATCCGGGCGAAATCAACGTCGTTTGAATCACCGCCCTGATTGCATCGTGAAAATCGAGCCCGCGAGTTCGGTTCGCATCGTACTGCTTCAGCGCGTGCGTTAGCTGCTCGTCTTCTGCTGGTCGGCGATACGCTCGGAGCAGGAATTGCGTGAGCACTTGCTTCGCTACGGATCGGTCGTCGACTCCGTCGGACGGCTCCCGAACAAAAATACGTGCTCGTGCTGCCCGCAAGCGATCGCTGTTCGCTTTATCCGGCAGGGTAGAGGTCACAACTTGCTCGGCGGCACCCAGATAACGCTCCATCAAAATCGGCTGGATGAAAAGCGTGTTGGCGCTGTTGTCAAAGCCACTCTTGCCCGTCATGTCCGAGGGGAATCGGTTCGCGACACCCAGGTCCAAACCGAACAGATCACGAATTGTGTTGTCATACTCGTCGTGCGTTAGACGACGGATCCGCTCGTAGCCTGGATCAACTACCGTGCTGTAATCAAAATTGTGAATCGCGTGATGAAGTGTCAGAACTAATCTTGTTCGCTCTTCCTCGCTTGGCTGCTGCTCATCCTCGGGTGGCATCACCCGATTTTTCGCCTGCTCCAGAACGTTGATCCACTTGTCGCGGTTCACCACAATTGGGCGCTCGCCAAGCATCCTTTCGATGTTCAGTTCGCCGGATTCTGAATCATTGCTGTGGCAGTCAAAGCAATACTTCCGAAGAAGCGGTACGGTTGCCTTGGCAAAGTCGAGATCCGCAACACCTGCAACCGCCTCGGCTGTAACGGGGATCGGCTGGAGTAGCGGGTCGAGAGCCGCATTTTCGTCATCGTGGTCTTCCTTTGACTCAGTCGCAGTCCCAGGTACGAGTTTTTCTAGCTCAGACTCGAGCAACTCGACGCGCTCTTCATCGTCCTCTTCATAGGCCCCGAACAGCTGGTGGACGAGTTCGACGCGTTCCCTATTTCGATCGATGGCATCTTCCAGTTCAGATAGCTTTCGCTCAAGTGGAGCTTCCTCCTCTTGGCGTCCTTCTTCCAGCACTTTGTTTAGCTGCTCGCTTAGGCTCCGTTTCTGGCGCAGCTGCTGGACCATCGTCTCAAAAGGTCCGATGAACTGTTCCAGCTCCTCTTCTCGAAGTTCCCTCAGCAGTCCATCATATTCGCGTATCTCGGCATTGATCCCGATCATCATCTGTTGGTGTTCAATGCGACGCTCGAGCCGCTCTACCTGGCCACGAAGATTCTCGCGTGACGCCTCGGTCTTGGCGTCGGCAAGCTTATCACTCAGCTGATCCGCCTCTTCCTGCATCTCGACGATCAAACGAAGTGTAGCGAGCTTGTTCTCTATCCACTCAACTTCTCCGCGGAGCAGACGTAGCTCGCTCAACGTTTCGCGATATTCACCACGTACTTCGCGCAGCTCTTCACTGGGTTCCTGCCCAAGGGCCGCGGCCGTGAAGAGGGAAGAAAATGCGACGAGAGAGAGCAGGCGGATCATGTTGGCCAGAGAGTTTTCGAAGGGGGTGGGAAGTCGCGGCCAGACGACCGCACACGTTCCATTTTTGCCATACTGCCCCGAAATGGCAACTTACGCTCGAGGCCATCGAGTTTGAGGCCCGCTCGGCCACGGGGTTGGGACCCCATCTCAGGCCTCAGGATGCGAACCTCGAGCCTCAATACCGGTATTCTAGGCCGAGATTGAAGCCCTGTGCCCAGAAGCCGGTCCGCCGAGCCCGGAAGAGCGGGTCGGGGTCGCCATCCAGATCGCCTGGCGGAATCTGCGTCACGTTGATGCTGGTATCAATCTGCTCACCCGCACGCAACACATCACTCCAATACAGCAACGTGTATCCGAATGTAGCAGACAAACAACGAGTAAAACGACGTCGACCCACGAACCTCAGTTCAGCGATTCCACTGAACTTGTCTCTGCGATAGGCGCCTATGTTCGTCGACTGGGCAAGCAATCCGCCCTCGTTGACCGTTGCATCGCCATCGACGGTTCTGACAATCGTGCGACCGTCGATCAACGCTTCGCCGCGAGTATTCCCCAGGGCGATGAGTGTCGAGAGATCGAATGACCAACACGGATGGCATTCTCGTGTCCACCGCAAACCGATTTGGCCACCGTGAAACTCATTTCGAGTATCAAACTGATCAAACAGATCGAATGTAGACCCTGCCGTCGGTCCATCGAGCGAAACCGTCGCTTCATCAACTCGCAAGAGATCGTCCAGACGGGCAAAGCGATATCCGACAAAGTACTCGCCGCGACAGCCCATCATCTCGACATAGGTTTCCCGAAAGAGTATTTCGCCCGTTTGAAACTCGGTCGCACTTATGATTCCCAGACCGCCCTCAACAAGATCAGGAAATGCGATCAAGCGAGAGTCACTCCGATCGGCCACCGTGTTGAAGAACGGTCGCGCTAACACAGTAAATCCATTGTCGCTCAGACCAATCGACCGCGAATGCTCTTCCAGGCCGAGATACGAGAACTCAATCGCGCGGCCACAAATCGGGTCGATCACGCGGCCGAATGTCACACGGCCACCCGTTCGATAGGATTCGTTAAAACGTTCGGACCCAACGAGAACCACCGTCCCGTCCGCTCCAATCACGCCGGCATCTCCTGGATCGGCATCAATGGGACCGGTGGTGACAAGCGCTGGCACTCTCATGCCGCGCGTCCACCAACCTAAATACTCCAGACCACCATAGAACAGGGGTGATGGCCACAGTGAGTGCTTCGAAGGCTGGGGACATTTCGGCGGCGGGCA
>CAJHYQ010000483.1_pt1 | contig 36397 bp, 26 predicted proteins | sample 9198721 | NCBI WGS metagenome assembly CAJHYQ01 (sample SAMEA7708357, study PRJEB35096) | sediment metagenome | biome: marine neritic benthic zone biome [ENVO:01000025]; feature: sediment [ENVO:00002007]; material: shallow marine sediment [ENVO:03000034] sea grass bed [ENVO_01000059] ... | reverse complement strand
TGGCCGAGGACAACGCGACGAACCAAAAGTTTGCCGTTCGCGCACTGAGTAAGGCCGGACACCAAGTCACACTCGCTAATAATGGGCAGGAGGCCGTCGAGGCATGTGCGGCCATCAATTTTGATGCCGTTCTCATGGATATACAGATGCCGATCATGGACGGCTATTTGGCCACGGCTGAAATCCGACGCCAGGAAGCGGCCTCGGCTCGATATACACCGATCATTGCCATGACAGCTCACGCGATGAAGGGAGATCGAGAGAAGTGTCTGGAGGCGGGCATGGATGGATATGTCACCAAACCGATTAAGACTAAATTGATGTTGGCGGAGATCGGGCGAGTACTCAAGATGCTGCCGAGTGAGCAGCGGGATTCACATGAGGAGTCAGTTGATGGCTGAAGTGTTTGATAGACACGAGTTGCTCGAAGAGCTCGACGGTGATCGCGAGTTCTTGGAAGAGACCGTGGCAATCTTGAATGAGGATGCTCCGGAGTTGCTGGGGAGGATTCGTGAGGCGGTTGCATTAAATGATCCGCAAGCTGCGGCGAGTTCCGCTCATACACTGAAGTCCATGGTTGGCAACTTCTGCGCTGGGCCCGCCCATGAGGCCGCGTTGACCGTCGAAACTCACGGACGAAGCGGTGATCTGCCAAGTTGCCGCACAGGATTGATCACGCTGGAGAAAGAGGTGCATTGTCTGCAGCGTGCGCTGCGAGAATTTCTCAACGAGACCGCGCCAACGTCGGATTAGGCTGCTCCAATTACCGTAAGAGTCGAAATACAGCATGCGCATTTTGATTGCCGAAGACGAACGACTAACTCGACTCAAGCTGCGTCGTCAGCTCGAGAAAATGGGCCACCAGGTTGTCGATGCCTGCGACGGTCAGCAAGCGTGGGAACGCTTCCAGGCCGAGCCTTTTCCCATCGTCATCTCCGATTGGGAAATGCCGGTTATGAACGGTGTCGAACTCGTAAGTCGTATTCGACAGCACGACACGGCCAGCTATGTCTATATCGTGATGCTGACGGGGAAGTCAGACAAGAAAGACGTTGTCGCTGGTATCGATGCAGGGGCAGACGACTTTGTCAGCAAACCTTTCGATGGCGATGAACTTCGAGCGCGTCTCAGTGCAGGCCAACGCATTGTCGATCTGGAGCATGATCTGGCTACGGCAAATGAACGACTGCGACACGAACTCGCCGTGGCTCAAGAGCTATCCAACGCTGAGCACAGCAAGCATGAAGAATCACTACTGGGCGAAAGTATTCCGATTCGCGCACTCCGCGAGTCGATCGAACTCTTCGCCAAGGGCGATGAACCACTCCTCCTGTCCTCACCACCCGGGGCGGGACAGGAAGCAGTTGCCCGCGCCGTTCATCTCAGTTCTCAGCGGCGTGATCGGGCATTTATTTGTGTCCCATGCGCACACATTCCGAAAGCAAATGAATCTATCTATAGCTTTCACACGATGTCCAAGAACCCTGATCGTTTCGAAAAAGCGGTTCTGGCTCATGGCGGCACGCTGTTTCTGCAAGGTGTAGAAACGCTCAGTGACAAAGCTCAAGATGAATTGGCCAGTTTTCTAAAGAACGCCGCGTCACAGCGGGCCGCCGGCGCGAGGCCTGATCCAGATGTGCGAGTCATCGCTTCCCTTTCCGATCGTCGTGACAGCGACAGGTTGGCTTTCAGACTTCACGACGAGCTACACCGAATGCTCGGTCAAAATCAGCTCTCCATTCCTTCGCTTGCTGAGCGGAGGGACGATATCTTGGTGATCGCCAACGGCATCATTGAGCGACGTGCACGAACTGCAGGCAAGCAACTTGAAGGATTGAGCCGCCAAGCCAAGGAGAGTCTCGAACAATACAGTTGGCCAGGGAATATCCGCGAGCTTCGGAGTGTTGTTGAGCGGGCGGTCTTGCTGAGCTCGGGCACGCTGGTGGAAGTCCCGGAGGAACTTCTTCGCGAGCGGCGACGTGTGGGCGGTTATACGTTGGAGCGGAGGCTGGGGGCCGGCGGCATGGGCGAAGTCTGGTTGGCACAGCATTCACTCCTGGCACGCCCCTCGGCTGTCAAGCTGATCCGACAGAGTGCTCTTCATCGTGATGCCGATTCGCGCGAGATGTTGGAAGAACGTTTTCAACGGGAAGCCATGGCAACGGCTCAATTGCGCTCGCCCAATACTGTCGAGTTATATGACTTCGGCGTGACGGATGAAGGCGACTTTTATTACGTGATGGAGTATCTGCAGGGTGTGGATTTACATTCTCTCGTCGAACAATTTGGCCCGCTTCCGGCGGAGCGCGTCGGATATCTGCTGGCTCAGGCGTGTCTATCTCTCGGCGAGGCTCACCTGATGGGGCTCGTGCATCGCGACGTCAAGCCTGAAAACTTGCTCGCGTGCCAACTCGGAACGGAGTACGACTTCCTCAAGCTGCTCGACTTCGGCATCGTACGCACGACGACCAACCTAGATCAAACACAGACTGAGCAAATCAAAGGAACGCCTAACTGCATGTCGCCCGAAGCGGCCCAAGGCGAACAAGTTACTTACGCATCCGACATTTATGGCCTTGGCTGTGTGGCCTACTGGTTGTTGACGGGGCGGCAGGTCTTCGAGGCTTCGACGATCATGTCCCTGTTGCTTCAACACGTTTCGAAGCAACCGCAGCCACCTTCCGATGTAAGATCGGACGTTCCGCAGGAACTCGACGAATTGGTGCTAAGCTGCCTTGCGAAAAACCCGAATGATCGCCCCAGTAACGCGCTCGAGTTGGGAGAACGTCTGACAGAGATCCGGTACGAGCAGCACTGGGACAATCGACAGGCACAGTTATGGTGGAACGCGAATTTGCCGCTTGATGATCAAGTCGCGGATGACGCAACTCAACACAGCAGAAGCGTCCTGCCAACACGGTCCAACGAAAAGCTGCCCGCTAAGCAGGCGGTGATGCGGCAACATCGCAAGGACAACGAGCCGGTGGCTCAAGATCTTCACCGATCGCGTCCTCACCATGGTCGAGCCGTTGAGTCAGTAGATCCTAGCTCAGGCCTGCTCGTCAATCGAGAAGCAAGCAACATCGAATCCGTTGGCGATGTTCATTCATCCGCATCAGGCGATCCCTTATCACAGGCCAGCGAAGCCGACCGCAAGTCCGACAACGCAGGCCATGCATCACCCAGTGCTCTCAAGTCGGCAGACCGCCTGCTGGACCTTCGACCGGAGGCATGGATCGGTCGACGAATCGGCACCTACAAAATTACCTCCCTAATAGGCGTCGGCAGGATGGGCGTCGTCGTCAAGGCGCACGACACGTCCATCGAGCGGGATGTGGCGATCAAAATCCTGACCAACGCTCAGGACAACAATGAAGCTGTTTTCAAGCGGTTTCTGGCTGAAGCCAAAACAGCTGGCAAGCTCAGTCACCAAAACATCGTCACCGTGCATGAAGTTGCCCATCAGGGAGCGATATGTTACCTGGTCATGGAAGTAATCTCCGGTGGTACGACCCGCGATCACCTACGGCAACACGGGGCATACTCCGCCGGTGATGCGACTCACATTGTCATCCAGGCCAACAGGGGACTGGCCGCGGCACACAAGGCCGGGTTGGTTCATCGCGACGTGAGACCGGCTAATTTGTTGCTGACGGGAGACGGAATCGTAAAGGTGGCAGATTTCGGACTTGCCAAGCGAACGACCAGCGAATCATTGCTACTCACTCAGCCAGGTCAACTGGTCGGAACGCCTCACTACATGAGCCCAGAACAGTGCGAGTCGAGGGCGGTCGATGCACGTAGCGATGTCTACTCCCTGGGTGCGACGTATTACAGTTTGCTCACCGGGAGGGACCCCTACGAGCATAGTGATCCGGTGCAAGTCATGCTTGCGCAGTGCAACTCCGCCCCGCCCGATCCTCGGGACGTCACACCAAGCGTGCCTGCCGCGTGCGCGCAAATCATCGAGCATGCGATGGCCAAGAGATTAGACCAGCGATACGAGTCGATGGAAGCGATGCAATCCGATTTGGAAGCCATCTTGGCAACCGTATCGGGCGTCCGCATGTGTTAGCTTCAGCTCAGACTTGCGGTTCATCGAGTTACTTGTCCATTGCCCATTTTGACACCGGCGTACGAGCGTGTCTTGGCGACATCGTTTTCACTTCGTACGCGGCGTTAGCGGCGCGAACCTCGCGATCTTCATGACTGCCCTGGGATTCTCCGCTACCCGTCTCTCAGCCATGCAATACTGGCGTCCATTGTGCAAGCAGTCAGGATGGGTCCCAGGTATTGACATTGACGGCAGGTCTGCGTCTTCACTATCTACGCGATCGAAACTTTCGTTGATACTGGGCAGAATCGTCGTTCAGATCTTATGAGAATTGACAACAAGACAAAACCCGCTCCAACCCTCAACGACCATCGAGAAGCGGTAGCCATTCTCGTCCATGGCACGTACGCCGATTCGCCCCAGGATGTGGGGGACAATTGGTGGCAATCTGGCAGCGATTCCGCGAAAAAACTCCAGTCACTTGTCCCAGATTCGGTGCGTGTCGCAGAAGAAGGCCAGGTATTTCACTGGTCTGGCGAGAACAGCGAACGAGCCCGCATGAAGGCAGCTCGACAGCTCGCAAAGCACGTGCAACGCCTCGATGCGGAAGGGAAAGACTACCATCTGGTGGGACATAGCCACGGCGGTTCTGTGATTTGGAAAGCACTCCAGCTATCACTGATCTTGAGACGGCCGATGCGCGGACTCCGCAGCTGGACCACCGTCGGAACGCCGTTCTTGCAGCATCGAAGCCGGAGCACTTGGAACGTCATAAACTGGCTGGGTCTGATCTTCGGCCTGGTGCTTCTCCGACCCGCCTTTCGAGCGCCGCTTCAATTGCTCAAGATGTTGTCAAGCATTGTCAGCGGAGGCAGCAAAGGCGTGGTCCTCGATCCCGACGAGGCGGTGGGCTATGTGGCCATTTTTCGCGCTCCCGTCATCGCTGTCGTCGAATTGCTGGGAGTCGCCGTGGATCGACGTTCAGACGGAATCCACATCGGCAGTTACGATCCGGAAAGTGGATTATCTCTCGCGGCGTATTTCTTCACGACAACCGAGGGGCTTTTTCTGCTGGCCGTCACCATCGCCATGTCTTATTTCTTCATGCATGTCGCGATGCTCTGCATTAAACCCGCCATCGAGTCCTACCGTATTCGCCTTGAGCAAAGCGTAGCACGTCGCGCATTCGGACAGTATGGTTCACGCTGGCTTGGAATCTGGTCGCCCGACGATGAAGCGATCAATGGGTTGCGGGCAACGCTGGATCTTTCGGTGTCCTTCCTTGGCAAACTAGCTCCTCCTGAACGTGTCTTCTTGTCGGACATTATCTCCCTGCTGTCGCGGCCGTACTACTGGCTGATGGCACCCTTATATAATCGCGTTGTGCATCCGACACTTGACGGAACGATACGTACTGTGGTGTTGCGAGCGGCACAAGGCAACGATAGGCCAACGGCGACTTTGATCGATGTCACTCCTTCTCCGATTCCAGACTTGACGACCGCGGCTCCCTTGCCGGAGCTTCTGAACGCCAAGCTGTTATCTTTTGCCAATCGGCACGCGCACGAATTGGTACCTCAACTCCGTAAGCTTCTTGCCCGTCCTTCGTTCTCCGGCGGACTTCAAGCATTTGGTCAACAGCTTTCCGGGAAGGAATTGGTACACACTGCTTACTTCGAACAAGACGATGTACTGCGACTCATTGCGGCCAATATCAATTGGGAAACCAATGGTGTCGATCACTCGGAAGGCTCGCCCCCCATGGCAACGTGGCTGACGAAGTGGTTCGCTAGTTTCAAGCAGCTGCCGTCGACAGCTCGGGTAGAGGATCCATCGGGTGGTCCGTGCGAGGACCATGATCGTAAACCGTCTGGAGACATCCAGAAGGTCGCCTAAAGAGTAGAGTCGCGCCGAAAGTGGATTTGCCCGAGATTGGCCGCTAAATCAACACCCTCCTCGATTCTTGCGAACCCCGTTGACTTGCGGTTTCCTGGCCATTCGTGTTCTTAGTGTTTCGCTCGAAAGAACAGAATTTCGACATGAAGGATACGAGGTTCTCGTATCCGACCATTGATTGCAAAGATCACCGTTGGCCGGCAAAGGGGCAGGTGTACGGAGTTGTCGTCGACGGGGAGCCGGTCGCCTTCTCAGAAAAACTCATCACTTCTCAATTAGGTACGATCGTTTGAACGGTCGGAGACACAGTGACTACAGTCAAGCACTTCCCTGAATACGCCTTTGTCGATATGTTTGAGGGCGACGTAGCCGATGTTTCGCCAAAGGGATGTTAGACGGAGTGCCGTCGGCCGCCAGATGGGTCTTTATGGAACTAGGCTTGCTGATCTTTATGGCCTGCGTGGCGGCCAGAATATCGTCGAGACGATCATCTCGAGCGGACCAACACTCGTGCTGTGTGGCATCTTTGTGACCTGCACGCTCGTGATTGTCGGTTTCTTATTTGGCCGTGTCGTGTTCAAAATGAATCCACTCCTGCTGTTGGGGGCGATCACCGGTGCTATGACCAGCGGCGGCGCGCTAAGTGTGACCAACGAGCAAGCAAAGAGCACAGTCGCTGGTATCTCCTATACGGGTGCGTACGCTTTTGCGAATGTCATTCTCACAATCGCTGGAACACTGATCATGCTGCTCTGAGAGAGGCGCCGGCCAACTGAGAAACTCGCGTGACCAAGACGAAAGAGGGAAAATGCCATGTCGTCTCATACGAAAATCCGATTCGGAGTTGTCACAATCCTCGGCGTTGGGTTTGTACTTGGCTATATCGTTGCGTGCAGCAACAGCGAACCGGCGAAGTCAACCAACGCGGAAGAGGCTGAGAACACCATTGCGTCAAATGGCAAGCTAGACGATACGTCCGAGACGACCGTCGCTGCGTCGCCATCGCCCGTCAAGGCGATCGATGACAGGGATGTCTACTATCCGGGCACGGAAGATCTCGCGTCCGACGAAATGCGAGTTGTCGCTCTCGGTACAGGGATGCCCACCGTGCGCCCCAAACAGGCCGCTGCCTGCTTCCTCGTTGAACTCGGCAACGGTGACAAGTTTCTGTTTGACATTGGCTACGGTTCCATGGAGCGGTTGGCAGCCATGAAGATACCGATGGACTACTTGGACAAAGTGTTCATCGGGCATCTACACATGGACCATTTCGGTGATCTCGACGCTCTCTGGATTGGCGGTGTGAAAATGAATCGCACTTTTCCCCTGCGGGTGTGGGGTCCGAGCGGCGCGACTCCAGAAATGGGAACTCAATATGCCATTGATGGTCTCAGGCGGATGCTCAACTGGGACGCGGTCACCTTGAAGGGACTGCTGGACACGCGAGGCGAGCAGATTGAAGTGACGGAGTTCGACTACAAGGGCGTGAACCAGGTTATCTACCAAGAGAACGGGGTCACAATTCGATCAATCCCAGCGATTCACACGGCGGACGGTGCCGTCAGCTTTATCCTCCAGTGGAATGGTCTGACGTTCTGCTACAGCAGCGACACCTTCCCGAACAAATGGTGGATCCAGCACACCCAAGGAGCCGACCTTTCCGTCCATGAGTGTTTCGCGTCCCCGCAGATCCTTCTTGATAAACAGAAGTACCCACCCGACTTCGCTCTTGCGCTCTCCGTACTCAAGCACACGTCACCACAACAATTCGGCAAGGTGATGGCGATGACGAAGCCGCGAATGGCTGTTGGCTTTCACTTCTACAACGACCATGACACGCTGCCTGTCATGCTTGAGCAGGTTCGTCAAACCTATGATGGTCCTCTGGCCATGGCGACCGACTACATGGTCTTCAATGTCACCAAGGATGACATTCGAGTGCGGATGGCCGCGATTGACCAGGAGATCTGGCCGACGGATCCGACTCGACCGAAGGAGCGAGACTCAAGCGCCGGTGATACCTATTCGGAATTCACGACGAGCGGCAAGGAACCGATGTCGGAGATCGTGAATCAGATCTACGAATCGTTCAACGAGAGAAACGGAACCAGCGTCCCGGTGCCAAAATAGATTCATCGGCCTTCTTCTGCAGCCGAGACTCTAGACGCCAGGAGCAGCATGTAGGATGACGAAGTGGTTGAAGAGGCCAAAAAGAGTAGTGTATCGATGAAATAGAAATGACGACGAAAGGCCCTAACGGATGGATGCCCTGATCATTGGTGCTGGCCCCACCGGCGCTGTGGCTGCGAAACGGCTTGCAGAAGCAGGCATCAGCGTGGTTGTGCTCGAACAGGGCGACTGGCCTGACTACGCCCGAGCTCGTGCGGGACACGCCGACTTCGAGCTGACGGCCGGTCGCGATTGGGCGGCCAACCCAAACCGACGTCAGGCTCCAGCGGATTATCCGATAGACGACGCTGACTCGGATATCTCAGCGGTGCTCTACAACGCCGTTGGCGGAAGCACTGTTCTGTACGCAGCACATTGGCAGAGAAATATGCCGTCGGATTTTCGAGTCCGCACGCTCGACGGGGTCGCCGACGACTGGCCATTGACGTATGAAGATCTCGAACCGTATTACGAACGTGTCGAAACGGATTTCGGCATCTCTGGATTAGCCGGTGATACTGCGTTTCCTGCGGGCAAAGGTCCGCCGTTGCCGCCGCCACCACTGGCCCCGATGGGACGTCGGGTCGCAGAAGCACACAATCAGCTCGGTTGGCACTGGTGGCCTGCCCCCAATGCCATTGCAACTCGGCCTTACGGAGCACTCAAGCAGTGCACGCAACGCGCGACATGCATGTGGGGATGTGTCGAAGGAGCGAAGGCATCTGTTGATTTGACCCATTGGCCACACAATCTTTCGCTGGGTGTTCAGCTGATCACCGGCGCACGTGTCTGTCGACTCGAGATGAACGATCGAGGTCTGGTGATCGGAGCAACGTACATCGACCGAAAAGGTAAGGAGCATCTGCAGCGGGCAGACGTTACGATTCTGGGCGCCAACGGGATCGGAACACCCAGACTGTTGCTCGCCTCCGCGAATGATCGGTTTCCTGACGGCCTGGCGAACTCGTCCGGCCTCGTTGGGAAACGACTGATGATGCATCCGTTTGGTACAGTCGTCGGTCTGTTCGATGAAGATCTGGGCAGCACGCATGGAGTGTGGGGACAGCACCTGCACTCGCTTGAGTTCTACGAAACGGACACGTCGCGGGGCTTTGTGCGTGGAGCAAAATGGGGACTACAACCAACGGGCGGCCCCGTCTCGATGACTCGCGCGTATCCATGGGGCGTGGAGAACGAAATCTGGGGAGCGAGCTTTCATGAGGGCATCCGCAAGCGTCTCGGTCGGTCCGCGATGTGGGGAATCATCGCGGAAGACCTACCGGATGAAGCGAATCGCGTCGTGCTCGATGATGACCTGAAGGACAAAGACGGTATCCCCGCTCCCAAGCTGATCTATCGCATGTCAGAGAATTCCAGTCGCTTGCTGGAGTTCCACTTGGCGCGGGCCAAAGAGTCACTCGCAGCTGCCGGTGCCTACGAAACAGTGATCGCGCCATTGATTCGCGAAACGGGTTGGCATTTGCTGGGAACGTGCAAGATGGGTGTAGATCCCACAGACTCTGTCGTCGACGCTTGGGGGCGTTCGCACGATATTCCGAACTTATACATTTTTGACGGCAGCATTTGGCCCACGTCCAGTGGCATGAATCCCACCGCGACCATCGCCGCGATGTCGTTGCGCTGCGCCGAGCATCTTGTGCAACAGCGATCGAACCAGGAGGTACCTGCATGAGTTTTGACCAACGCCAACGAACACTGCTGTCGGAACTGGCCGATGTCTTGATCCCTGAAGCAAGCGGTATGCCTTCGGCGAGTCAGGCGGATGTTGCAGGGAAGTGGCTGGACGCGGTCTTGGAGGCACGTCCGGATCTGGTTGGCTCGTTGGAAGACATTTTGAAGAACATAGAAGCGGACAATATCGGCGATGTAGTGACTAGATTTCATGACAACGATCCAGTCACGTTCGGAGTACTTGCCGAAGTTGTCTCCGGCGCGTATTTCTTGAATCCGCAGGTCCGGGAGGCCATCGGGTACTCCGGACAGGAGCCTCGTGCGATCGATCCGCGTCCGGACTACATGGAGGACGGACTCCTGCCATCTGTGATTCACCGCGGACCGATCTACCGACCCACCCCCAAGGGATGAGAAAAAGGGGTCAGGCTTCTTTTTGCAAATCAGGAAAGCAACTCTTGGCCAATCTGCGGATGCATCATCAGCGACGTGACACCTCGCTGCCTTACTTTAAAGAAGCCTGACCCCTTTTGTGACCCAAGCAGAGAATGCAAAAAGGGGTCAGGCTTCTTTTTTGCTGATCAGGAAGCGATTCTTAGCCAACCTGTGGATGCATCATCATCGGTGACGTAGCACTTCGCTGCCTGATCCTTAAAGAAGCCTGACCCCTTTTCTCCACGCCGTTGTCGTCGTCGGCATTTGGCAGATTGCATTCCGTTGCAGACAAGCTAAAACCGTAGAGAGTTCTCGGATTCATAGTTCAAACAAGGAATCGGTGACCATGCGTTTTTATGGGCTGGCTTGCTTCATCGTGCTCGTTTCTTCTCTCGCTCTGTTGGCCGACGACCAGAAGGAATCCCCACCGATTCTGTGTCGCGGATATTACCACTCTGAAGAAGAAGCGATCGCGCAGCTGGCCCGCATGGCGGCGACGTATTCGAATCTTGACGAGTGGAAAGAGCGGGCTGCGAAGATCCGTAGGCAGATTTTGGTCGGTGCCCATCTCGATCCCTTACCCGCTCGAACACCATTAAACCCAATCGTTCATAAAAAGCGGGAGTACGACGGCTATTCAGTTGAGTCAGCTGCGTTTGAAGCACGACCAGGGTTTTACGTCTACGGCAGCTTATACCGACCTCTTGGTAAGCAGGGCCCGTACCCGGTGATCCTCTGCCCGCACGGCCATGCCCGCGGCCCAGGCGGCGGTCGGTTGAGACCTGATCAACAGTATCGATGCGCAACCCTGGCTCGTATGGGCGCGGTTGTATTTTCGTATGACATGATTGGACTCGGTGAATCCTTACACCGCGGTTGGGATCATAGCCACAAGCAAGCGATGACCTTGCAGACATGGAGCAGCATTCGCGCCATCGACTTTGTACAGTCGCTGGACGACGTCGATGGCACACGCATTGGAGTTACTGGGTGTTCGGGCGGCGGAACGCAAACGTTCTTGTTGACGGCTGTCGATGATCGCGTCACCGTGTCGGTACCAGTGGTGATGGTCTCGGCGCATTTCTTCGGTGGCTGCCATTGCGAAAGCGGAATGCCGATTCATAAGACCAACGAACTGGAAACCAACAACGCAGAGATCGCGGCTGTGGCCGCTCCTCGTCCGCTCATGCTGATCTCTGTTGGTGGGGACTGGACCAAGAACACGCCTGTTGTCGAGTATCCCTACATCCGCAACGTCTACGGCCTGTTTGGTAACCAGTCGAAAGTTGAGAACGTTCACTACCCAGGCCGGGAGCACGGCTACCAGTTTATGAAGCGACAAGCGATGTACCCGTTCATGATCAAACACCTTGGGCTCGATCCGAACGGTGTGTTTGATAGCAAAACGGAAGTCTACGACGAAACACCAACGACCATCGAAACGCCCGCACAAATGTATGTATTCGACAAGTCGAAGCCCTATCCATCCCATGCGCTGAAACCAGGAGCCAACGTGCCGCTCTAGAGTCCGAACGTTGATTACGATCGGCCGGAGCAAAAAGGGGTCAGGCATCTTTTTGCTGATCAGGAAGCGACTCTTGGCAACCCGCAAATGCATTACCATCAGAGACGTGTCACGTCACTGCCTGATCCTTAAAGAAGCCTGACCCCTTTTTTCTGCACTACCGTCTGGATGCCCGTCCGCGCGCTTGCCAACTGGGATGTGGCCGATGTGCGTCTGCCATGATGGCTTCCATCCGTTTCACTTGTTCAGGGTGCTCCGCCGCCAGATCGTTGGATTCTCCAATGTCGGCACTCAGGTCAAACAGCTGCGTCTGTCCAGTCATCCACGGAGCGCGGATCGCTTTCCAATTACCAGCCCGCACAGCTTGTTTGCCCCCGTGTTCATAGAATTCCCAATAGAGGTAATCGTGCGGCTGCTGCAATTCGGGCTTAGCCGAGATGGAAGGCACAAAACTGATCGAGTCGATTTCTTTGGGCGGCTGCGTTCCAGCAAGATCAGCCACGGTCGCCATCAAATCGCCAAAGTACGCCACATGCGATGACGTGGTTCCGGCGGGAGTCGTACCGGGCCAGCGCACGATCATCGGGACTCGGATGCCGCCTTCGGTCAGATCGCGTTTCATGCCACGCAGCGGACCACTCGGATCAAAGCGTTCCGGATTATGGCCACCTTCGTTGTGCGGCCCGTTATCGCTTGAAAACATCACGACCGTGTCTTCATCAATTTGCAGTTCCTTTAGCAGATCGAGAATACGGCCGACGTCGGCATCCATGCGAGTAATCATGGCTGCTTGCCCCTTGTCCTGATCAGGCCAATCTCTGTCGGCGTAGATGCCATGGTCGGGAACCTCCTGTCCGTCGCCTGTACCGCGCGTGCCTTCGTTGTTGGCGTGCGGAATCGTAAGCGACAAGTAGAGAAAGAACGGCCGATCGCCGCCAACACTGTGCCGAATAAACGTCAAAGCTTCGTCGGCGATCAGGTCGTGACTGTAATCGACGCGTTTGGTTGCCCAACCACCTGTGAAACCACCATACGAACGGTCGGCGCGTTGGACAATATTGTCAAGCGGCACCTGCTGCTCGTTCTTCCACAGAAACTCGGGGTAGTAATTATGGGCGTGGACCTGGTTAAGGTAACCGTAAAAGAAATCAAAGCCCTGTTTGCGGGGCAACCCGGCCCGACCACCGAGAGCATCATCACCGAGTCCCCATTTTCCGCAGAGAGCCGTGGCGTAGCCGGCGGATTTCAGTAACTCGGCGACGGTCAGGTCTTGTTCGCGAAGCGACTGTTTCGACATATCCGGTCCGCCTGCATTGCCACGCACATGCGTGTGCCCCATATGCTGACCGGTCATCAATACGCTTCGCGACGGCGCGCACACCGTGTTGCCCGCGTAGAAATCAGTAAACCGCAAACCTTCCGCGGCCATTTGGTCTAGTCGTGGAGTCTGAATGAGCCGCTGTCCATAACAGCCCAAGTCACCGTAGCCCAGATCATCGGCGAGAATGAAAATGATGTTGGGCTTTGCTCCATGCGCGATGACATCGCCCGTCACGAGCACAAACGACCAGGCGGCAAGCAATAGGTGGAGGAGTTTAAGTCGTTTCATAACAAGTACGCCTTCGTCTTGGGAGGGCGAGGCTCCTGCCGAGCCGCAAGACGCATTCGGCTCGGCAGGAGCCTCGCCCGCCTCGCCCTCCCGTCGCGCCGATGCATGAATCCTCAAGACTCAATCCTCAAGACTCGTCTTCGACGTCCCATGACCACGGCGAGGAATCCGAAAGCGATGAGTGTGGACGCAGCAGGCTCAGGAACGGCGGCCGTTGCAGCGGGTGGACCAAATTCATAGCCGCCGTGAGCGAATGCAAACACCAAATCGCCGCTGTCGAACAGCATGTCGCCGTTCCAGTCGCCTTGGGCGTAGGTGCCCATCTCACCCGTCTCATACAATCCAGCTGAGAATGTGGTCACGAGGTCACCGCTGTTGAATTCGTTATCGAAATTCGCGTCTCCAGCCCAGGATTTCTGAATTGTTTCAATCCAGGTTATTCGGTCGGCGGCATCCGTCGTGCCGTTGCCGTTCACGTCGCCGGCCGGATCCATATCTTTAATCATCTGTGCGTGTACGTCCAAGTCGCCCGCGTCGATCTCTCCGTTGCGGTTAAAGTCACCGGGAAGAGAGACGGCCACTCCGGAGGAGATGATGTCCCTGATTTCATCCTCCGTCAATTCACCGTTGAATATCGCGAAATCAGCCAACTCACCGCGCAGGTGACGCGTCTGGTCGAGATTTTCGGGATGTGTACCCAACCCGTCGCCACCGATCGTCCAATCACCGGTGTCGTTTTCGCCAAAATCAAAATCGTCACCGACTCCGATCACGACCTCACCAGGTTCTCCGTTGACGTAAATGGTGTGATCTCCGTCGGCATTCCACGTCAGCGCGGCATGCGTCCAATCGTCTGTTGGAGTATCGGTCACGCCACCCTCACCTAGCGGTGTATCCGGTCCAAAGACATTCGTGTTCCAACCCTGAACCGCACCAAAGACGCCAGCATGTGGCCCGCTGGCTTGAACTCGATTCCGAAATCTCGACCGAAGGCATCGCATGGTTCGATGTGATCTTCGCACGGGGTCTTGGCAATATTATTCCACTCATCACCGTCTTCAGGCTTGATCCATGCGACGATTGATCCGGCGCCTACGGTTACCGCATCGAGAACATCATTGTCGAAGATCACGATTTGATTCGTGTCGTCTTCTTCTCCTTCCCAACGCGCCGCATCGAGAGTGACGCCGCCGGCAAGCGTCGGGCCGCCACCGGGTACCAACGACACCGCCTCACCTACGTCAATCGGCAACGAATTGCCCGAGACATCCTGGAAGCTAGTAAAGTCAAGATGAAACACTGGCGATCCGTCTGCGCAAACAGTACGCGCCGCCAACATCGCGATCAAGGCAACCAGTACAAAGCTAGTTTTGGACATGATAATCCCCTCTCGATGGTTGCGGAGTTGAAAGACCGCGCCATTAGAAGGCGGATCCATGGGCGTGACAACATATTTCGAGGGATTATTCAGAAGTCTTGTCGGCCGCAGTTACGGCCGGCCCCGACACACGCCGAACGTTCAGGACTCGTCGGCCGATTTGATGTAAACGTAATAGGCCCCTGCCAAGACGTTGTTTTCTTCATCGAGAAACGCGGTGACGAGCGTCGTCGGTTGCCCGGCTGTCACCTCCATTTCGATGATGACCGAGGACGATCCGCTCTCGATCTGCTTCGTCACCTCACCAACGCCCGTGATGGTCATGCGCGCCTTTGTGGCGGGAATTACTTTGCCATCACCCGTTGAGCTTGTGCCGGCGATCGGGCCAGCATCCTCACGTGGCCAGCGGCGTAATTCAAATCGGTAGCGGCCGCCACGGTCAAACCGGATTGAGTGAGTCCTCGTACCTTTCGCGGCGTTAAGGATGTGTCGCTGGTGCCACGGTGAACTATTGGCCTCGATCCAGCTATGCGCAAAGAGTGTCAATTCGCCTTCCTTATCGGCGTTCACCACAAAGGGTGGGAAATCTTCTCGACCCAGCGATACATCAGTCCACCAGGAGTCATAGTCCTTGGATAGCTTGCGCACCATCGTCTGATGGCTGGCCGCGATGTCGTTGTCCGTATCGCGGTCAATGAGGAAATCGTAGAGTTCTAGCTCTGATTCGGCGGACGAGCGGATCAGTCGCCACTTGTGAGCGATGACGCCATCGGCAACTTCGTCACGCATCACGCACGCTCTGTTCCATTTGTTGAAGTTGGCTTCCCGCTGGGTGTCGACAACAACGGTCCGATCCGTGAGTGTGTAGTTGGGATTCAGCAGCATCTCTTTCAGACTCACGCCGTGCAAAGCGCGGCCACCCGTCGGTCGATCAAGTTCGAACAGATCCAAGAAAGTCGGCAGAAGATCCATGGCTGCGGTCAGCGAATCGACATCGCGCGCCGCCTCCGTGGAACCGCCAATCCCGCCGTTCTTCCATCGCCAGAAACACGGGACGTTGTGTCCCCCGTCATAGTGGCTGCCCTTTCGATTACGAAGACCACCCAGACGTGGTCCCGTGGTCCCGTTATCGCAGGTAAAGATCAGCAGAACGTCGTCTTTGATTCCTTCCGCCGCCAAGAATTCGTCGAGTTTGCCCATGTTGTCGTCGATGTTCTCCACGAGTCCATCGAATCCGTCCTTGTAGCCGTGAGGCTCATTGAACGGCGAGTGGGCGGCATTTGTTGGTAGGTAGCAGAAGAAGGGCTGTTTCGCACGGATACTTCGGCGAACAAACTGTTTCGCCAGATCAAACCAATAGTCGGTGCAGAACTTGTCAGCCGTTACCGGCTGGCCGTTTTTCAAATACACGTCGGCTTGCGTCGCTTCGCCATTTTGATCGACACCTGAGTAGTAGTCGTTCTGCCAGTAATCGGGGCCCTGCCCGACACCACCGCCGCCATGGATGACTGCCATGTCAAAGCCACGGAATCTTGGTGAGAAAGGATATCCCTCACCGAGATGCCATTTACCAAAGATACCCGTCTTCCAACCGTTAGCCCGAAACACTTCCGCCATTGTTTGTTCGTTTTCGCGCAGCAATTCGCGCCCCGCGATTGTGTGCCATACGCCGCCGGCATTAACCGAGCGACCGGTCAAGAGAGAAGCCCGCGTCGGTGCGCAGGTTGTTCCGACATGAAAATCAGTCAGGCGGAGGCTCTGCTTGGACAGCGAATCGAGGTTCGGTGTCTCCAGGCTGCTGGGATACAGGATGTCAATGTCCCCGTAGCCAATGTCGTCGATGACGACCAGTATCACTCCGCGAGGTACCCGCGTCACATCTCGAGGCGACAGTGTGCTCTGTGCACCGACTACCGTCGGAGCCAAAGCTATCAAAACAGTAAGACAGCTTGTCAATCGATTCATTCGGCTTTTTCTGTTGTCTTTGGGTGGTCTTGAACGCCGGACATTTTAATCGTTTCGCGACATGGCTGGGCATTTTTCTCCCGTCCGGACCCGACTTCGCGACTCCAATTCTGTCTTGCTTCCGAAACGCCTCGCTGAGTGATGGAGCAAAGAATCGCAGCGATGGTCCAGCCTGGCGACAAGCACCGGCGGTGAAATCGTAAGCTAGGCTTTGGGATACACTTCCTGAATATGCGACGGAGACATTCATGCCCAGACTGGCGACATTGTTTCTCGTAGCACTTGTGTTCTGTTCACCTAGCCAGGCCGCAGATCCCGGTTCAGTGAGCGAACGAGTCCGGCAACATCGGGAAGCGGTCAAGCAGCGGCAAGAGAAGATTCGGCGTGAGCAAGCGGAGTTCAAACGCCGAATGAAAAGTCGACAGAGCCGGACTGCCGCTGACCGTGGTCGTCAATCGCACGTTAGTGGATCACACAAGCGACATCGATCCAGTGATGCACAAGTCGCCGCACGCATCGCCCAGTCACCAAGCCCCGAAAAGTGTCTGAATGCAACTATCGTGGGTATCCGACGTGCAGACAACATGCAGCAGATTGTACCGTTGTTGGCCAGCCACCTTCGCGAGAACTACCAGCGCAGGATTGCCGGTTACGATCATCAAGAGGCATTGAGTCGTCGCCAGAGGTTAATGCAAGAGGGACGTTTCAGCCGTGACTTGATCACGCGCATGACAAGCCATCCCTACGAAGGGGAGTTAGAGTCGTTCAAGCGGAAAGCCGAGCGGTTCTACGGCGTCGAATCGTTCACCATCCATGGCAACAAGGCAAGAGTGTATGCCTATAGCCATCCTGAAGACTTCACGCTTACAAATGGCAAGAGACCCACAGCCTATTTTGGCATGGAGTTTGAAGACGGATATTGGCGCTACAGCGAGTACAAATACAGCTTGACCGTCATTCGCTAAGCCATTCTGCTAAGCTGGATCCGCTTGCCGGCCAAGTCATTTCTCATGCAGGTAACGCCAGTCGCAGCACGTCGTCGACGCGGAGTTTTGCCAAGTCGGAGTTGCGCAGAGCAGCAACCGTGTCGCTGCGCTAGAACTCTCGAACCAACCTCTTATTTCTTGTGAGCGGGATTGGTCGCGTCCACGTTCCCGCACATCACCTGCGTGTGTGGCCACACTCAAATTCCTCCGGCGCTACGCTCGCCAAAAATGTTCTCCAGCGGCTTGACAATACTTAGCCAAGTAGCTAAATATATGATTAGCAAGATTGCTAAATATCAACGTACCGTACTTTTTGAAAGGAAGAGCAATGAGCGAAACGAATTGCCCTGTACCCGTTTTGTGTCGGTACCGCATCAAGCCAGGCAAGCAGCAGGAATTTGAAGATCTACTCACCAGGCATTGGCAAACACTGCTTGATGTTGGCCTCGTCACCAACGAGCCAGCGCGGCTATTTCGAGCTGATGACAAGGCTGGCAATGTCGCTTTTGTTGAAACCTTCTCTTGGGCCACCGAGGATGCCGCACAAACAGCTCACGAAACGACCGAAGTCATGCGGATCTGGGAACCCATGGGCGCGTTATGCGAGGATATGGAGTTTTGGCATGTCAGGCCCCTGGGAAGTTGAACGATGCCTGTTCCCAGCAAAGTGCTTGATGCAGTGTTTAGTGCATTGTCTCATCCCACCCGACGACAAATCCTCGTTATCCTGCACGCCCGCGGTGGTGTCATGAAGGCGGGGGAGATTGCGGATCGCTTCAAGCATGCGTGGCCGACCATTACTCGGCACCTCGGCGTGTTGGAATCAGCCGAATTGCTTGCAGTTCGTCAGCTGGGTCGTGAGCGCATTTATGCGCTGCAGCCGGATCGAGCGGCTCACGTGGCCGAGTGGCTGCTGGCGTGGTCGGCGGTGTCTGGCGAAAACGTGACGCCTGAAGAACGGCCGGACTGGACTAATTTAGAGTATGCGACGATGCGAAACGCTTCCGGCCCTAAGAAGTCATCCGGAAAACGCAGCAAGCAGCGGAAGAAGACTACCAAGAAGAAAAGCAAGTAAGAAGCGGCGATCGAATTTTGTCTTTCTCTGCGTCGCCCCTCGTTGTTCATTTGATCGACACGTCGGTCGAGCGGGTCGACATTGCGGTTCGGCAGTCAGCGCGTTCGACTAAGATCAGCAAGGACATCCGATGGCGGGTCCATGCTGAGCGGTTGCCTTTGGTATGCTTAAATGAATTCCAGAATCTTCCACGATCCAGAATCGAAAAGGATTGAACTAATGTTGCGACATACGATGATCGTATTGGGCTGGCTTGCGATTCTACTTATTGGACAGAGCTTTGTCGGCGCTGATGACATTAATTCGTCGATTGATGGACTCGCAAATCGCGGGCTTGAATTCCTGGTAAAGAGCCAAAACAAGGACGGCACGTTGTCACCTCGTGCTGGATCTGGAATCACTTCATTGGCAGTGACTGCTGCGTTGCGTCATGGCCGGCCACTTTCGGATCCCTTGGTGTCGAAGGGGCTCAAAGCGCTGGAAAGTTGCGTTCAGCCCGACGGCGGCATCTATATGGGCGACCGACTGCGAAATTACGAAACGTGTGTGGCGATTCTCTGCTTGAGCGAGGCCAACCGCATCGCTGGTGACAAGCGCTACGACGAAATCCTCAGTAACGCCGAAAAGTTCGTTAGGGGGTTGCAGATCGGAGCCAATGGAGACGTCGATGCATCCAATCCCACATTTGGCGGTGTCGGTTACGGTGGTCCTGAGCGGCCAGACCTTTCCAATACGGCTTACATGATCGAAGCCTTAAAGGCACTCGATGCAACGGATGATGATCCGGCGATTCAAAATGCGCTGGCCTTCATCTCACGTTGTCAAAACCTGGATGGGGAATGGAATGACACTCAGTTTGCGGACAAGGTCAACGATGGCGGTTTCTACTATGCAATTCCAACCAGGAAGGTTGATCCATCAAGCTCCGAGCGTTACACGCCAAACGGTGGGCTTCGAAGTTATGGCTCGATGACCTATCACGGATTCAAGAGCCTTGTATATGCGGGCCTTACGAAGGCAGACCCCCGTGCGAAGGCTGCTCTGGACTGGATCCAAAAATTCTACTCGGTCAAGGAGAATCCCGGTCAGGGATCGGCGGGACTGTTCTACTACTACAACACCTTTGGCAAGGCGTTGGAGGCTTCGAAGCTTGACAATATCGTCAATTCAGATTCTTCGCAGCAGGATTGGCGGAAGGACCTGATTGCCGAGTTGTCGGAACGTCAAAGAGAAGATGGTTCGTGGGTCAACACGAATCGACAATGGTTCGAGAACGACCCGAATCTTTGCACTTCGTTCGCGCTGTTGGCTTTGTCGCATTGCCGAGTACCGAAGGGTGCCGCACCACAGTAGGGTTGTTGCTGCGCGCTTCAGAGTGAGTGAGAGAAGATCGAAGATCATGCCGATCGAGGCTTCACGCCGTCTTGGGCTGAAACATGTGATTCAGTTGGCGGCGCCCATCATCAACACACTATTGCTATTGGTGTTTGTGATTTGGGTACTTGGTGCCCGCGACTCGCGGGACGCGATCGAAAGCCTTGGGGAACTGGCGCAGCAGCGGACCGGCACTGACGTCGTTCAGGCCATCCAACGCCTGTCGCCGACCGCGATCGTCTTGACGTTGGCGATCGGTTTGGCAGTCTTCACGGCGTCGATGATCTTCATCGGGCTGTTCTTCGGACGTCGTGCGTCTCGCTCGTTAAAGGCCTGGTTGCTTTTCAGTTTCCTCGTTTGTGGATGGTTGGCCGCTTCACTGGGCTGGACCAACGTTTACTGGTACGGTCAGAGTTTACGCATCTCGGCGGAAGTTGCCGCCGCTGAGGAGATTGCTACGGAACTGTTGCTGGATTGGCCCGAGGGCGACGGTGATGTTCCAACACTCGGCGTCGTTCTGGGGTACCCGAAAGAGGATACCATCACACTGATTCTTGCGGGCAAGCCTGTGGCAGTTGGAAATCTCAGAATCTCTGCGGTCGAACGATCCGATGATCGCGAAACGCTTCGCTTTCAGCTGGCTGGAGCAGACCGAGATGCATGGTTAGTACGGACGCCCAATGCCGAAACACCTCGTGACTTCATCAACGGCTTCGGGACTCGTTACGCTGCAAAAAAATCGCGGCGATTGTCCCAGCGATGGCACCTCGTCCGCTTTGAGCCGACCTAGCTGTGTACCGAGACCGCGAACACGCGTTCATTCGGACGACGACGAAAACGTACCTAAGCACGACGTACTCGCCGACCGAGATAGCAAATGCCGACGGCTAACAGGCACAGGGTCGATGGCTCGGGAACAGTGGCCGGTGCAGCGGCGGCGACATAGCCCCCATCCTGGAAGGCGAGAACAAGATCTCCGCTGTCAAACAGCATGTCGCCATCCCAATCGCCCTCGGCCCACGATGCCATCTCGCCAGTTGCGTACTTGCCAGCCACAAAAACGTCGACCAGGTCACCGCTGTCGAAAACGTCGTTGAGGTTCGCATCTCCGACCGAAGTTCCACGCAGATTGCGAATCCAGATCAGTCGATCGCCCCATGTGGATTCATCAGGTCCGGCTGCTCCGACATTTATCACTCCATCGTTATTGTGGTCGAACCTGGCGAGGTCCTGCTCTGCCTCGGGCTTCTGCATTTCAGCTGCCTGGAGATCGATGTCCGTGGCGTCGAGGACTCCGTCCGCGTTGTAGTCGCCCGGTAGCGCGACCTCGACACGTTCCAACGTCACGCCGCTCAGTGTGGGCAGATTGTCGGCCGCCCGCGGATTCATTCCACCTAGATGAACGGTTAACTGATCGTCTCCCGCGGTGAACGTACCTGCGTAGAAGCCGCCGAACTCGCCTCCATTCTCGATCCCGTTCTGCAGATCCGGGAGATGGAGATTATCAACGACCAGTTCGTCTTCAACCGTGACGTCAAATCCGCGGTCGCAGCAAGCTTCTGTAAACAGCAGTTGCAGCTTGTAACTCTGACCTGTTTCGACGTCAAAATCCACGGTCAAATCGCCGCCGAAGCGAATTGAACCCGCGACAGTAGCCAGCTCGAAATCGTTTTCCGACTCACCAAAATTTGCTTGGAACCAACTCGGAAGCTCGTTGGGAGCATTCGTGACCAGTGCTCCCGGAGTGCCTGCTCCGTCCAAGGTTGCCTCGGTGAATTCGGCGTCACCCACGGCTGCCTCGAACCCACCTATGTTCAGGGCATAGGCGAAGTCTCCCGCTAGGTCGAGACCTTCCCCCTCATCACCACCGCTGAAAGTGCCGACTTCGCCAACCAAGACTGTGTTCTTCTCGGCACCCAGGTCGGGAGTGAAATCCGTCGTGTTGTACTTGCCGTACAAATAGTTACGAACCGAACTTAATTCGTCCGGCGAAAGCACTCGGTCGTATACGAGTACTTCGGAGATAAGCGCGTTGGCCGACTCAACCGCGAACTGGCCGGCACTGCCCAAGGCCAATTGCCCCGGACTTCCCGTCGGCGATGGGTCATTTGTCGCATCGTGATTATTGATGAAGAAGGTACTTTCGCCGTCAGGAGTTCCCGTCGTGTCGACCACCACGGGACGATTTAGTTCTACGGGGACACTGCCCACGAATCCTGAGGCGAAATTTGCGAAACTGGCAGACCAAGATCCATGCAGCCAATTGACCGTCGCACTTTGTAGCGTGCGGCCGTTCGTGATCGACTGCTGCGCGAGAAAGATCGAATACGGCCGATTCACTTCCAGCGCGGGATCAACCAGTAACCCAGCGCCGAACTCTCCCCCGTCGAAGAACAGGGCGTTCTGTCCACCAAGGGCTGTCCCTTCCAAGATTGGCCCGTCGAACAGCGCCGTCGCATGATACTCGTTGCCGCTCTTGTCAGACCAGCCAAGCACCTCATCGCCAGCAGCAGCGGGCATCGACAGGACGTCGTCCTTGAAGAGCGTCGACGCGTCGGTCGCGTCGAGCCATAACGACAAGCCATCCAGAACCGTGAGCTGCGCCCAACAGACATTGGCACATCCCACCATAAACCACAGACCAATTGCCGCCGCTGCGTACCGAAAAGACTTCATGCCGTGATCTCCAGGATGACCGTCAAGTGCTGTGTTAGTCCTTCCTATAGTGGGTGCAAGTGCCAAAGTCAACAATCTGCTGCACGAAGTTGATTGACAGCTCGTGCTGCGAAGAGAATGTGCAGCGAATTGAGACGTGTCATTGAGCAGGGTGGACGTTTTGAAGCGATGACGACAATCGACGTGTCAGCGGCGGCACAACCGCCAGTGAAATGAGGGCCATCTGCTACACTGACACCTGGTTTACGAATGCCGAGTACATCCCAATCAAAAAGGATCGAAGATGCCAACGATTCGAGAACTCGCTGGACTTCCCGACGCGCCCGAGAAGCTGAGCGAATCCGCTTTGATTATGATCGACTGTCAGAATACGTACCGCGAGGGGACGATGCAGCTGGAAGGTGTGGAAGAAGCACTCGACAAGGCGCGTCAACTTCTTGAGCGAGCACGAAAAGCAGGAAGTCCTATTTTCCATATCCAACACGATGCCGGTGTTGGCTCGCTGTACGATTTAACCGCTCCGAATGGCCAGATCGCTGACGTCGTCGCACCCAGCGAAGGTGAGCCGATCATTGTGAAACGCTATCCGGATTCGTTTTCCTCGACGGACCTGGACGAACAACTGAAGGCCACGGGCTGCAATAATCTGATCCTCGCTGGCTTCATGAGCCACATGTGCGTGAACTCGACAGCTCGTGGCGGTTTCGATCGGGGTTACGCCGTCAGTGTTGTGGAAAACGCAACGGCAACTCGGCCGCTGCCAGATGGACAAGGCGGCATGATTCCTGCTCCGGAAGTCCAACGAGCCAGTCTACGCGGATTGGCCGACCTGGTTGCCATCATCGTCGATGATGGGGCGTCGATTCCTGAGTAGCGGCGTCTATCGCTCACTGACTGGACGATTCTTTTCCACGAGCGTCAAAAGCGGTTCCAAGCTGATAGCGGACCTCGCCGATGATCTTGTCCTCCAACCCGGCAAGAAACGGTGAGGCCCAATCATGGTAGATCATTGCTCCACCCCCTTCGTAACCACCTTCCCCGAGCACTCGTTCAGATGGAATGTAGCACGGTACGTCGTTGGAGTAGGCATTGATCCAGACCCGCTGCCGATCGAGTTCGTTCTTGAGTCGCATGGAATAGTCAACGACAACTTCTCCGCCGAGGAAGACAATCGCCAGCTCGTCGGAAAACGTCCAGGTTTGCACAGGGAGGGGCACTCGCGTCTTGATCGGTTCGCCGCGGTCCAGCCTCTCCAAATGAATCTTTGCGTGATACCCAACTGTACCGGCTCGGTCGGTCCCCTTGCCGGTACGGTCTTCGAATTCAGCACGCGTTGGGAGTCTGGCGAGCTGCAAATCGACATGTCCGAGGCGTGCGTCGATTTCTCCGGAGATTGGCCTGAGTCTCGTCGTTAAGAGCCGGTCGACTTCAACGGCGATTTCTCGGCCATGCTGGGCTGCGGTGGCGTCCGCTTCGCCGGTCCCCCGCAGGGGATTTGCATCCGCGCCACAACCGACGGACACAAGTGCCACCGCGCCTGGATGACTACGTTGAATAAAGTCTTGAGCGTATCCGGCCCAGTCTCCACTTATTTTGTTGTGAGAGAGTGTGGTGCAGTGGCAAGCGTAGCTGACATAAACGGCAATCACCTTGCCGTCGAGATCTTTCACGATCAGGCTCGGCAGGTCGTGGTCAGTAGGACCCCCGGCCGTGCGTCGGTTGTTCGCGAACTTGACTTCTCCGATCGACCAGAAAAGATGAGCGGGGACCTGACGTTCGAGCACCTTGATGGTTACTTGCTCGAGCTTGCCAATAAGTTCTTGCGTGTAATGCTCGATATGATCCGAATGCTGTTTGGGAAGGGGATGGCAGTACAACGTCTCTGACATACGAGCCAACATCGGTCCGCTATGCGTATGCGTTGCCGTGATCGCGAGTCGATCGCCGTGCAACCCAAAACGGTTTTGCAGGCGCGACGCTAATTCATCTCGCAGGTAGGCGGGAATCAGACAGTTGTCGACGGTGACCAGGACCGTTGCGGGTCGTTTCGGGCTCTTGATCGAGATGGCCTTCGCCCATAGTCGTTGCACGATGCCTTCCGACTCGGCGTGCCGATTACTGTAACCCCGCAGTCGGATGGGATGGCTTGGTGTTATATCGACCGCCGCGACGCCAACTTGGTAGCGAGTTTGCTGATCCGTCGTCGGGTCGCCGAAAGCAGCCTCCGAGCACAGCAGAACGAAGAGGATCGTGGCCGCGTATCGCATACGTGTCGAGAGAGGGATGAGAGTGCTCATAAATCGATTCTTGATCTTAATCGTAATCTGAGTGGCGCGACGGGCGGGCGAGGCTCCTGCCGAGCCGAATGCGTTTTGCGGCTCGGCAGGAGCCTCGCCCGCCTCGCCCTCCCAAACAATGCGTCTTTTCCGGCCGGCGGAGGCCTCGCCTTCCCGAAAATGCCCTTGCCCATCACGAACCTGAGGTTTGGCCTAAGACTAGGCGTCGTCCTTCACTTCCACAATCAAAACGTGAAAGCCATCATTCGAAGGCGCCTCGTAGGCGGGCCATTGCACAATCTCACGCCTTACTGGTTCACTGAACTCACCTGTTCTTGGATCGAACCAGGTTCCCGTCATCGTTCTTCCACGAAATTCTCTGGGCAGTCGTAGACCAATGTATTCGCACTCTTTAGGGACGTAATACAGATACTGGTCTTTGCCATTATGCAGGCAGAACCCTGCATTGCTCTTTCTTTCGCCAGCAATCAGTCGATCAATTTTGAATCGGTCGACAAGTGTGCTCAGATGGCGATAGTATTCCAGTCGCGGGCGAGTCTCAGCGGGTAGCGCCTCAATGTCCGGAACAATCACATTCCAAGCCGCTCCTTGCCAATAGTGGGTCGGATAGGTTCCGGCGAAGACACACTGGTAAGCACGCTCCAGGCAGACTTCCGGCGAGGTGTAGTTGCCAGTGAACACGACATACGGTCCTCGCTCGTAGCCTCCGTGTTCAATGTTCAAAATGGGTTTGCCCGGCATTTCACGACAGACATCGCGCATCACACCGTAGAGTTCAGAAAGCCAGAGTTGCACCGAAACGAAATCCACGTATTCGGTAAACCGCCTGCAATATGAATAGTCATGGACCGTCACCAGGCGTTTGTACGAATCCTGCTGTCGTAGTCTTTCAATTCGCCGGCTGATGTAGTTGACGTCTGTATGTCCGTAGCCAAGTGCTTCTTTGGAAATGTCCCAAACGAGATTCGGAAACGCTTGATAGCGTCGGACGACGTAGTCGAAGTAGCGATTGTCGGCATCCGATCCTGCGTCCGGCCAATTAACGCGCTTGTTCCACACGTAAATCATTAGATGGGCGACGATGCCCTTTTGATCAAGGTAATCAATCACCCGGTCCAATCGCTTGAAGTACTCGATATTCAAATGGGAATGGTCAGGTTCCTCATTGCTGCCGCCGAACGGAAAAACCTTCGGACTACCGTACTCGTGTTGCTCCGCTAACTGCCGGTCCTTTCTCCAATTGACGTCGTAGGCGAAGACATTCATCACAATCTGATTGAATCCGTTTTGGGCAAGCGTATTGACGAATTTGCGAGTGACGGGGATATCGGATTCGTTTTCAGCGTCCAGAGCGAACAACCAATCCGATTCAAAGGCAATCGGATAATACGTGTCGCCATTCTCGTAACGGAATTGTCTGGGGCTCGTTGGATCGATCACGATGCCGCCCTTGCGACCCTTCCGCGCGGGCAGCGCCGACACAGCTCCCACCTTTCCCTTTAATGTCTCGAGTGACGAATCCGTGAGATAGTTCCACGTACCTGCGGACGGTGGAGTGAAACGAACGACAAACTCGCCACTATCGTTGTAAAAGCCGGCGACAGACCGTGATTCGTGAGAAGCATTGGTGAAGACTGCAGAGAACTCTACGTCCTGCAGGCCCGGTGCGTCGTCAACGTCGAAGCGAATATCGACGACATCCCACTGTCGTGCCGAGATCGTGCCTTTCTCTTGGTGCACAGCATTCTCGATCGCGATTGCCGGACACGAACAGCTCGCAGCGAAAACTGGAGCAAGAAGAAGATTAACAATGGATTTCAAAATGGAACTCCTGAACAGTAGGACGGGAACTCTTGCCCGTCACGGCGCAAACTATGAGCCTCTTGGCCACCATGTTCCATCGTCCCCCGCGGATCGTCAAGCAACTCTGAGGACAGTTGGTTAAAAACGATGGAAAGCGCACGCCGCCATTGACGCTAACACGACTACTTCAAGAATCCACTCCGCGTTGTTTCGATGTCAGCAAGGCGATCGTTATCCAGATCGTCGATTGCCAACAACTCTCGCAGTTCAGGAGGTAGTAGCTCCTGAACCTCTGCTGGGAGCAGTTGTTTTTGATACTGCTGCTGAGGCTTGTCGCGACGACAGTAGAAAGCGTGAATGGCTGTACGTGACTGTGCCGTGTGATTCGCCATGCCACCATGCCAGAGATGGGCATTGATTACGATGGCCGATCCGGCCGATCCGGTGAGTGTGATTTGCTGAGGATGATCGATTGCAGGATCTTTCAAAGCGTCCTGCGGCAACTTTCTCCATCGATGTGATCCGGGAACGACGCGCAAAGGGCCGTTGTCTTGCTTGAAATCATCGAGCATCCAGACGACGTTGCACACCCAATAGCCGAGACCGTCAGCCACGGCCCCCATATCACAGTGAAGCGGTTGTGGGCGATTCCAGTGCGCATTGACGGATCGCACGTTGAGGCTGCTGAGCTTCACGCTGTCATTGAGCACGTGCTTTACCAGCGGTAGTACGCGCGAATGTGTGAGCAGTTGCCAATATAATTGTCCCTTCGCGACAAGATTCGCCAGTCGTCGCGATCCTGGTTCCCGCTTGAATTCGCCGCCAGCGCGATCGCCCTCCATCGCAAACAAAGATTCAACGTGAGTTTGTAGTGTGCTGAGCAGATCGGCATCAATCAGATCTGGGAGGAGAGCATATCCGTCGTCATCAAGTTGTTCCCGCTCGTACAACATAAGTCAGCGCAATAAACTGCGCGGCTAGGGCTATGGTTTTGCGACCGACTGGGCAATGAGATCCGATACAAGTTGTCTTGGATGCGGATTCGCTGCTCGAATGGGCAGTGTCGTAAGCACAACGCAAGTCGCATCGGTCTCGGGGTCGGCCCAGGCGAGTGTTCCTGTTGATCCACCGTGTCCGAAGGCTTTGTCTGAGCACCTTGAGCTGGTTCCCTGAGGACCAATTGCGAACCCGAGTCCACGCGGACACAGTCCTGGGTCGTTGTGATTCCTTACTAACAATTGAGCTAGCTGCGGCTTAAACAATTTGCCGGGCTGGAGAAACTCGCCGAGAAACTTGGCGATGTCACCGACCGACGAATGGACGCCTCCCCAGGGCGAACCGAGACTTCGCCAGTAATGACTGTTCCAGTCCCATTCCTTTGCCGAAGGATCACCCGCACCCGACTCGGGAGCCGCGTCTTCAACCTGACACTGCATCAAATCGTCCAGTCTGAGCTCGCCTAGTCCGAGAGCCGAATGTTTCATTTCAAGCGGCTCAAATACCGTTTGCTTGATGAAGTCCGGAAACGGCTTGTCGGTGATTCGTTGCGCGATTTCGGCTGCGAGCAGTATTCCCATGCTTGAGTAGCTGTACTGTCTGCCAGGTCGAAACAGCAAGGGGGTTCGAATCGCGTGCCCGACAAACTCTGACAATTGGGCGTGCCGCTTCCGCAGCGTGACGTTTTTCGGGAGTTGATCTGGTAGCCCCGAGACGTGGGTGAGCAGATGTCTAATGGTAATGTGATCCCGGCCATCGTCTGCAAATTCAGGAATGAACTTCATCACGGGATCGTCCAGCTTGAACTCTCCCGAAGCGTACAACGTCATCACAGCGGCGACCGTCATGGGTTTTGAGATGGACGCGATCAAGAAAACGTCGTGCTGTGACCTGCAAGCGCCGAATTGCCGCGTGAATTCTCTTGCTTGATGTCGTACCAAGAGTGACGCGGCGCGCACTTGCCCGGAATCGCATGCGGAGGCCAGGATTCGCGCGGCAGCTTCGAATTCCTTTTGCTCCAGTGCCGCCACGGCTGGCCTCAGACAGGTAGCAAAGATTCCAAGTTTCAGGAACGTACGCCGGTGCATAGCGACCGCATCATACCAGATCGATCGCCATACGACTCGACGGGTATCAACCAAGAGGTTTTTTGACCGTACTATCGTGAACAGAGCGGAACGCACGGCGTGCAAGGCGAAATCTATTGATTTCCGGGCGCTGGTTTGACATGCTTATGGTCTCCCACCTTCCGCGTGCCCGTTGCACCGGTCTCCTATCGCCAGAACCATATTTGTGAAGAAGAGACAGTTATGTCACGCACCTTTTCACGTCGGCGCTTTCTGAAGTCGGCCGCGGCAGCCAGCAGTGTCTTCGCGGTTCCAACCGTCATTCCCGCTCAAGCACTCGGAAGAGATGGAGCCGTCGCGCCGAGCGAAAGAACCACGCTCGGGGGAATCGGTGTCGGCAATCGAGGCTCGTATGTGCTCTCGCGTTTCCTACAGAACCCCGATCTGCAAATGGTTGCCACAGCCGACCTGCAACGATCTCGTCGAGAACGAGTGAAGGCCATGGTTGACCAACGTTACGGCAACCGCGATTGCGTGCTGTATCGTGACATGTATGACATCCTCGAACGCGACGACATTGACGCAGTCCTGATTACGACCGGTGATCGCTGGCATACACTGGCTTCCATCTTGGCCGCCAAAGCGGGCAAGGATATCTACTGCGAGAAGCCATGCAGTATGACGATCGAGGAGAGTCGATTGCTGGCCGACGGCATCGCCCGTTATGGTCGAGTGTATCAAGCCGGCACGCAACGTCGAAGCATTGAGAACTTTCAGCTGGCTGCGCACCTGGCCCACTCCGGTAAACTCGGTGAGTTGAAAGAAGTTCACGCAAACATCTTGGCTCCACTGACACAAAACCCCTGGTTGCCTGCCCAGCCGGAACCTTCCGGTGACGAGTGCGACTGGAACCGTTGGTTAGGGCCCTGTCCCTGGCGTCCCTACAATGCCAAGTACGTCCAAGGTGGATGGCGCGGCTATACCGACTTCCATGGTGGTGGGATTCTCGAATGGGGTTCACACACGATCGATCTATGCCAGTTCGCGGTCGGAATGGATGACTCAGCACCGATCGAGTTCTGGGCTGACAATTACAATTTTGGAATCTATCACTCCGAATGGCGGACCACGATGGCGGCCCCGAAGACGAATGTCATTTATGGTCGCTATTCCAACGGTGTGAAACTGGTCATGCGAGACGGCGGCTGGCAGGGCTTGGGAACCTGCAGTGTGAAATACGTCGGCACGGAAGGGTGGATCGAAACCGGTGATAGTGGTGCGATTCGTGTAGCGCCCGACTCCCTGCGCGGTGAATTACGTGTAGTGACCATGGCGGGAACCGACCCGTCGACCCATGTGCGAAACTTTCTCGACTGCGTCAAGTCAAGACAATTGACTCGAGCCAACGCGTTGGCCGCAGCTCAGACGCACGTTGCCGCGCACGCTGCCTACGTAATGGCAACACTCGGACGACCTCTCAAATTCGATCCCAAGACCGATATGTTCCTGGACGACGACGAGGCGAACAAAATGCGATCCCGTGCATGGCGAGAGCCGTGGCACGTATAGTCATTTACTTAAGACTTCTCCGTTCCGGTATCCCAACACTAGCTCAGATCCCGGCTGTTAAGACGACCGTTAGAGCTTAGAGATTGCACAGCTTAAGACCTACGACTAACGCTGGACCAGAAGCAGTCTCGGAAGGAAACAAAGTATGCGTTTGATTTTCACCGTTCCGACCCTCTGCGCTTGCCTTCTTGCCGCGACCACCGTGGTTGCCGCCGACGTTGCGGAGCTAATGATGACGATCCAATCAAACGCATCGTCCGACGTCGATCGAGCGAACGCGTTCGAGAAGGTCGGAGACCTCGCTGGCGAAGAGGCGGTGGAACCGCTCGCCGCGTTCCTCACCGACGAGAAATGGTCCCACTATGCTCGGTTTGCCTTGCAGAAGATGCAATGTCAAGGTGTGACCGAGGCGCTCCTGCAATCGCTCGATGTACTCGAGGGCGACTTGCGACTCGGAGTGATTGATACGATCGGACGCCGGCGTGAGGCGATGGTCGTTCCGCGTCTGGCGAAGCTGCTAACGCATTCCGACGCGGCCGTGGCTGCGGCGACGTCGGTCGCTCTTGGTGAAATCGGTACGAAGGATGCCGCGAAGGCGCTCACCGAAACGCTAGACTCTGAAAAAGACCCCGGTCGCAGAGCAGCGCTGGCTTCGTCGTTGTTGCTGGTCGGGCAACGGCTTGCGAGGACGGGCAACGCGGAGGAAGCGATTGGTGTGTTCGATCATCTGCGAGGTGCGGAAGTTCCACGAGCGTGCCAGATTGGAGCGACTCAAAACGCGATTCTTGTGCGAGGCGCACAGGGAGTCGACTTGATGGTCGAGCAATTGAAGTCGCAGGACCGCGGTTTCTTTCAAACCGGCTTGGCCGTCGCCCGCGTTTTACCGGGTGAGCAAGCGACCAAGGGTCTGACCGACTTGCTCCAGGCCGAATCGTCGCCCAATCGTCAGGAGTTGTTAATCCTCGCGTTGAGAGACCGAGGCGATCGACAGGCACTGCGTTCGATTTTGGAGGAGCTCAAGAGCGACTCGACAGCAGTTCAATTGGCCGCGATCGACGCGGTCGGCATGCTTGGCGACGACGCTTCGGTGTCCGTGTTGCTGTCAGCCGCGGATGACTCCAACGCGGACGCGGTCTTGAGTTCACTGGTGGCCTTGCGGGGCGACCTTGTTGACGCAGCCCTCATCAAGGCGGCCGAGCCTCCCGAGACGTCCATCCTTGCGGTGAAAGCGCTCGGGAAACGACGTGCCAAGGACTCGGCATCTCTCATGTTCCAGTTGTCTGATGGCAATTCGGCAATTAGCCAAGAGGCCATCGTGGCGCTTGGAACGGTCGTGCCCCAGGATCAGTTTCTCGATCTGGTCACACTGTTGAAAAACGCCAAGGGCGGCAATCGCAAACAGGCCATCCAAAAATCGATTCACGCCGCCGTTTCACGCAGCACGCAGCCAGATGCGTGTGCTGAAGCACTAGGGGCGCTGATTCCGACGTCGAGCGGGGCCGACCGTGAGTTTCTGTTCGACGAGATACGAGCGGCCGGTGGGTCCAAGGCGGTGGAATTGATGCGCCAATTTGCGACCGGGACGGACGAAACTCTGCAAGACGCCGCGACCAAGTCGCTCGGTCGTTGGCTTTCCGCTGACGCAGCTCCGGTGCTGTTGCAAGTGGCCCAAGCGGATGGAAGGTTCGCGAATCGTGCTTTGGGCGGATACATTCGGATCGTTCGACAGTTCGAGTTGCCCGAAACCGAACGGGTGGCCATGGCAGCCAAAGCGCTGGAAGTGGCTCGTCGGTCGAATGAGCGGAATGCGGCCATCGATGCCATGACGCGGTTTCCCTGTGTTGGAACGTTCGATTTAGCTCTGGAGCAACTTGATGTGCCGGGCAGCGAACCGACGGCCGCGAAGGCAGTTCTGACGATCGGGCGGATCGTTTTGGAACTCGATCCGGAAAAGGGCAGGGCGGGGCTCAAGAAACTGATCGACAAGGACGTAAGTAAGGACACGACCGAGTCAGCCAAGGCAATGCTGCAGTAAGGGGCCAGTGCCGAATAGCTGTCAGCCCCAGCGATCGGGGCGGCTGCTTCACAAAGCCATCTCAGTCGACCAAGGAAAAGTCTGCCGCGACTGATGAATTACGGCCGCCGGGCCCTGTATCAGGCGGCGAGAGGAGTCTTAGTTGGTGATCTCGCGCGCTATTCACTTGCGTCAGAGCCGTTTCGACATAGAATCCACGACTACGCGGCTGTCGATCTCTATGCCTGCAGACCTCAGTCAAAAGGTGCTCAGATGAATCATCATTCCAGAACCTTCCGCCTTTCGACAACGAACCCCAGAAAACGTTTGGAGCGGGCGTGCCTTAACTGTGAAAAACTAGAATCCCGCTGGCTGCTCGCGACAGCTAGTATCGAGTTCAGTGCCGAAGAAGGCCTTCTGTTTATCAGCGGATCCGAAGCGAGAGACACGGCGGTTGTGAGTGTCGAAGATGGGATGGTCGCTGTTTCGCTGCAATCGCAAGGATCGACAACCGAAACAGAGTTCGAAGAACAATCGGTCGTGTCCATCTACTTCCATGGTTCCGGTGGCGACGATCGCTTTGAGAATCTCACCTCAATTTCCAGTGTCGCGATCGGCGGCCCGGGCGACGATCGTTTGCTCGGCGGAAGTGGAGCTGACCGGCTATTTGGTGATGGCGGAATGGATTACCTGCGCGGCGGAGATGGTGACGACAAATTGACGGGCGGTGATAGTGACGACATCGTCGTAGGCGACGCTGGAAACGACCGAGTCGAGGGAGGCACACGTCGGGACGTCTTGATTGGGGGTGACGGCGAGGACTTCCTTATTGGAGGCGGTTGGGGCGACATCATGATTGGAGGTACGACTTCCTACGACGGGTCCAGCAGCAAGCTTTACCGAATACGCAATCTCTGGAGATCCGACGCTGCATATGAAGACCGTCTTGCGAACATCACCTCAAGTGACTCCTTCCCACTCGCCGTCCAAGAGACCGTTCATGACGACGGAGCCGCTGATTACCTGGAAGGCGAGTCTGGCTCGGATTGGTTCTTCGTACCAGGTGAATTTGATCATCAACAAGATGCGGATTACGTCACATTCCTGAGCTCCGTCGACAAGCTCGGCCAAGTCGAAAGCGACGAGACGGTTTCGTCAACCATTCCGCATGCGGATGACACGTCGAAACGTAACGAGCATTTTGCATTGCTTGGTTTGGTTTCCGAACACAACGTTACGAGTACTGCCGTTGCCTCCGGAGGATGGTCTGATCCCGGTACGTGGTTGAGTGGCCAAATTCCTCAGGACAACGACAACGTATTGATTCCGCAGGGACTTGCGGTCGAAGTTGACCAACAGGTTGACCAACGGATCGGCAACGTGCGTGTGGACGGCACGTTGAGCTTTTCAACGACTGTCGACAGCGAGTTGATGCTGGATACACTCATTGTCCGTCCTGAGGGAAAGCTCGAGATGGGGACGGTTGACGAACCAATCGCGAGCGAAGCAGCTGCGCGGTTGTTGATTGTGGACAACGGTGCGATTGACCGAACGTGGGATCCGCTGGAGTTGAGTCGCGGCGTCATTGTCCACGGCACGGCCCAGATCCATGGTGCGGAGAAGACACCGTTCGTTGAATTGGCGCGATTGGCTCGACGCGGTGACCGCACACTTATACTTGCCGACACTCCCTCGAATTGGCGTGCCGGCGATCGCATCGTGCTTGCGGGTACCGACCGATTCGGAAAACAGAATGAAGAGCGGCAGATCGAATCTGTGGATGGCAACAGGATCACCCTCGACAGCCCGTTGCGCTACAACCACGTTGGACCTCGAGATGATCTCTTGCCGCACGTCGCCAATTTGACGCGGAATGCCATCATCGAGTCAGAAAATGTCGAAGACGTTCGAGCGCATTTGATGTTCATGCATAGCAATGCTGTCGACGTCCGCTATGTCGGTATCCACAACTTGGGCCGCACGGACAAGAGCGTCCCGGCGAATGACACGGAGATCGATGACGCATTTCAAGTCATGCCTGGCACTGGAACCAATCAACGTGGTCGATACGCCGCGCACTTTCATCGTGCGGGAAGCCATCATGGAGGCCACGCAGCAGAAGTTCACGGCAGCGTCGTGACGGGAAGTCGGGGCTGGGGATTCGTCAATCACAGTAGTTCTGTGAATTTCACGTCCAACGTTGCCTACGATGTGACCGGCGCGGCATTCGTCACGGAGACGGGTGACGAAGTTGGCCGATTCGACGGTAACTTGGCAATTTTCTCAAGTGGTTCTGGTGAGAGTACCGAGAGCCGAAAAGACATCGAAGACTTTGGACACCAAGGAAATGGATTTTGGTTCCAAGGCGGTGGCGTATCGGTGGTCAATAACATTGCAGCCGGGCATGACGAAGATGGATTCATCTTCTTTACACGCGCCTTGAGAGAAGGCGGAGAAGATCGCGTCCGCTTTGCCACTGAGAATCTCGTAGACAAGTCAATCGCCAAAGGAAAAGACTCGGTCTCTGTGGGCGAGGTGCCGCTACGCGAATTCCGCAACAACGAATCCTATGCGAACGAAACTGGACTCGCCACTCGATTTCATAAGTTAGGTAACACGCACGATGAAGTGAGTGTGATCGAAGGTCTCCAATTGTGGAATAACCGCCGGGGACTCAACGTGCCGTATACCAACCGAGTCATCGTGCGCGACGTTGAGGTCATTGGCACACCCGACGATCCGGAAGGGTGGGGGATCACGCGCAATACGGTGACACGGAACATCACCTATGAGAATCTCACGGTCGAGGGCTACGAGTACGGCCTTGCGGTGCCGTTACGCGGCGAAAACACGATTGTGAGTGGTCGCTTTAACAACATCGAAAACATCGTGATCGACACGCCGGTGAGAGACCGTATAGTAAATATTCACGAGGCCGTTACGTTTGAAACACCAGACCAACTTGGAGACAAGACACCGCGTGACATCGTCATGCGTGCGGAGTTCTATGCTCGGGGCGAGAGCTTCGAGCACGTCTTCTATAGCGACGAGATCTACTTGCACGATACAAAGGGGCCTCGGCGCGTTTACTACCATGAGCAGGCGGCAAGCTTTGTACCCTTTCCTGAGCCCGCTGAATTTGTAGCGGACGAGCTTGTCGGAAAAACAAATCAGCAATTACAGGACGAACTTGGCAAAAGCATCGGCGGTTCTATTTCATCGCCGAATTCAGTTGTCGTCGATTCCATCTTTGGTTTGCTGTCGCCAGTCAATGGCGATTCAAATGGAGACGGACACTTTAACTCGGCCGATCTCGTTCTCATCTTCCAGGCCGGTGAATACGAAGACGAAGAGGATGGCAACTCAACGTGGGCTGAAGGTGATTGGAACGGTGATGGCGACGTCACATCGGCCGACTTGGTACTCGCTTTGCAGGGCGGTAGATACGGTTTGTAGAGCGGCCTGACGATGAGAGCCGCCTGCAGGAAGAAGGTTCGGGCGGCGGCAGGCTTAGAGTGCGAACAGAGCTGCTGATCAAGGAAGAGACGCCTCGTAGCTCGACAGTCGAGTCTTTATTTTTGCAGCCAAGTCATCAAGTCGTTGTTTTTGAGCGAGCTCGAGCGCCCTGCCAGCTATTTCCGTCGCTGCCTCATGGTTGTCATTCGAGGCCAAGGCGGCCGCCAGTGTGTCGAGTGCACTCGGTTCGCGTGCCCGCGTGAGATACGCGACGCGTTGTGCCAATTTCATCGCGGCGTGAGCATCTCGTAGCTCCGGATGATCACCTGTCGCCAGAATCCATCCCACACTGTTGCCTGCA
>CAJHYQ010000633.1_pt1 | contig 36552 bp, 24 predicted proteins | sample 9198721 | NCBI WGS metagenome assembly CAJHYQ01 (sample SAMEA7708357, study PRJEB35096) | sediment metagenome | biome: marine neritic benthic zone biome [ENVO:01000025]; feature: sediment [ENVO:00002007]; material: shallow marine sediment [ENVO:03000034] sea grass bed [ENVO_01000059] ... | reverse complement strand
CGGCAGACTACGACCCTTCGTATCGATGATGGTGATGTAATCACTGACAACGGGCAAGAGTTCTACAACGTGCTGCAACTGCACAATGTCGACAACGTGATGATCATGGGTGTGCATTTGAACATGTGCGTTTTGGGACGACCTTTCGGAATCCGTCAAACGGCCCGGCTTGGTAAGAACCTCGTTCTCGTTCGGGACATGACCGACACCATGTACAATCATCGAATGCGGCCCTATGTCTCGCATTTCGCGGGGACCGACATGGTGGTTGAACACGTCGAGAAGTACTGGTGCCCCACGATTCGTAGTGATCAAATCTTGGGCGGCGCGCCATTCCGATTTCGGCAGCATGTGGATCAAGTACAAAGCAGCTCGCCGTGAGCGTGCCCTCCTTCATCAAAGCTTCACATTTTGCGCCGCGAGATTCGGTTCATCAAATCGGTTAAATCGACTTTCTAACGTCGACGGACTGGAATTTGTTGGGGCATTCCATTAAGATCGCCTTAACTGACTGTTAATCGTTTCTTCATGGATGGTCGTGGCGTCTCTTCGTCGTTCTTGGCAGGCGATCAACCCTGACTTTTCTTAGGCAAAGCCAAGGACGTCTCAGTTCCTTTCGGAGGCCGCCAGCGCCGGGTCTAGTCGGTACATTCCGTTGCATCTGTGGGGTCGTGAGGGAAACGCCGAATTATGCGTAACGGCAAGTGGCTTAAAGACGTCGACGCAGATCAAGCCGTATCCGACGTTGCTCATCATGCGATTGAATTACGGCTGAAGGTCGTTAAACACTATTTACGACTGGCTGCGCGAAAGGCCGACAAGAACGTCGAATATGTGCATCAAATGCGTGTTGCCACGCGTCGTGCGCAGTCCGCGTTACGTATCTTTGCGGAAGTCGTACCAGCACGACGCAAAAAGTGGTTCGACAAGACGCTCAAGTGCTTGCGCCATTCTGGCAGCAAGGCCCGTGATCTGGACGTGCTCTGCGACCGACTGTGCCAGGACATAACAACAGACGAAACGGCACTGCACGGCATTGTGTCCAGTCTGAAGCGACAGCGAACGCGGGCTCAGAAGCCATTGGTTCGCGCTTGGAAGAACGCCAAGCGAGATGACTTCACTTCTCGCATCGAAGATCTTGTCCAGCGCATTCGTTGGCGATCCGAGGGCCGAGAACCGACTTTCCATGAGACGGCTGTCGTAACGCTTCGCCCCGTCGTCGATGCTTTCTTCACGGCCGGTGAAACGGATCTGACAATTACCGACAACCTGCATGATCTACGCATCGTTGGCAAGAAGTTGCGCTATCGAATCGAATTGCTTTCTGCCGGACTGGATCCCGTCTTGCGGCAAGAGGTCTATCCGTTGCTGGCAGATATTCAAGAATCCCTGGGTGACATTAACGACCATGTCGTTGCCGAAACGCTGTTTGAGAGTTGGCTAGTTCAATCGAATGATCGCACGACCATTGCCGAAGTCGCGTCGCTCATCGCTACTGAACGTGACGCCTATCTTGAGGCAAGAAGTCGATTCCATCGCTGGTGGAATCCAGACAACGTCTCGCTCCTCAAACGGCAGTTCGATTCGATTCTGGAAAACAATGGCAAGGTGTCGGTCGCTCTTCCCGACCGACATTTGGCGTAAGCCAGTTTCGTATCAATGGGATTGTTGTCACTACCGTTGCAGCACCTGCCAGATCTGTTTGGGACCTTCTTTCGGTCCATCCCATGTCGACTTCTCCGCGTTCCAGCGGAAGGTGGCAAACTGTTTCGCGGGAAAGTCGGTGCGCGTGAACCCATTGCCGGTGGCGACATAGATGCGTGTTGACAGCTTCAAGGTCTGCTTGTCCTGTTCGTCGTAATGCAGGTAGAGGTGGCCGTACGGCAGATCATCGACCGGCCAGCGCCGATAGAATTCGATGCAGAACAGGCAACTCGTCTGGCCGTCCTTCGTTTCGTAGATGCTTGTCGATTCACTCGCTTCCGCTCCAGGAACCAGCGGCTGCCAGCGCTGAGTTGGCAATTCGGCGTAGCCATCGCCGTTGAGATCGGGCAAGTCAACGACGATCTTCTCGGCTGCCAATTTGCTGGCAAGCCGGAAGTTGGCAGCGACGGAAATCAGACTCCAATGGACGCGTTCGCTGGCAATGGTAGACAAATGCTGACCTTTCGGACCGAGCACGACCAAACAACCGAAGCGAAAGGCTGAGTCATCTCCATCATAGATCTGAACAACCCATTTCGGCGGACCTTTGCCCTGTCGTGCGCGATAAACGCCGCTGATATACCAATCGTCGAAGGCATTGGTTGGGTTGCGGCCGAGGACCTCCATGTGTGACGTGAACGCATCCTTCGAATAGGGTTGATCCAGGAAATCAGACCAACTCTCCGAGCTTGCCGAGCTAGGTATTTGCAGAAGAGCAGCGGTCAGGAGACAATGGCACCACATATTCGGTGACTCCTCGTCGCGACGCACGAACCATCAGCCAACGATCTCATTTCACCGGTAGTCGCACGACGATGCAAGTCGGTCTAACGCCTTGGCGTGGTCGATCTGTGAAAAGGAAAAACCGATGAGATGATCCTCGCGTTCGAGCCAACACGCGAGACCCTGAACGAAGCGGGGCACAAGTTCCTCGGGTTCAACGCCGTCTCCTGACACACGGAGGTTGTGGGGCGCTATGAAGATTGCTCGATTTTGGGCCAAGGCCGAAGCCGATGCCGCGAAGCCAGACGGTCGGTCGTTGAGGATTGCCTGTTGGCGGTGGTCGGAAACAAGTCAGGAGGAAGCAAACGGCCGAGCCAAGGATGCGGTCCGAGATGCAGTTGCACGCGTCACGAGAGGAGAGGAGCTGCGCCAAGGATATGGCTATCTGGATCGGCCGCCACGCGAAGAGATCGTTGAAGAAATCAAAGACACAACGCGGCAAACCGTCGCAACGGTCACACGCAACTCCTATGGCTCGCTGATTCTGAACACCAATGCGTTGATGTTCATCGACGTCGACACGCCTTCTGAGTCCACCACGGCCGCCATGATCCGCGGCATTAAGGGGCTGTTGGGGCGAACTCAAGATGATCCGGCGACCGCCTTGAGAAAACGGTTGGCGCAGACCGCGGCATCCTATCCCGAGCTGACCGTTCGACTCTATGAGACGTTCGCTGGGTATCGATGTGCCATCGTCAATCGATCTATTTCAGCGGGAACGCGTGAGAGTGATCAGCTTCTGAACAGTTTCGAGGCGGATCCGCTGTATGCGCGGTTGTGTCAGAGCCAAGACTGCTTTCGCGTGCGACTGACTCCCAAACACTGGCGTTGCAAAGTTCAGCGTCCACCCGCTCGATTTCCGTGGGAGTCGAAGATCCAGGAGCAGGAGTACCGGAATTGGCAGGCAGAATACGAACGCCAATGCCGGGCGTATGCGACCTGCCGCTTTCTCGAGCAGTACGGACGTCGCCCGATCGCCGATCAGCTGCAACCGCTGATCGACCTTCATGACGAAATGACTGGCGCCGATGTCGACTCGCAATCGATCACGGGACTTGCGTGACGTTCACGACGCGACTTATCGCAACTGGCCCCGACCGTCCGTGAAACTCTGAATTCGCCGCGGCTCAATCGAGGTGTCCGCCGGCTCGGGCGAGAGGGCGTCAGGCGATGGTAGAACTTCCATGTCACCTTCCGGATTTTGCGGCGCTTCATCCGATTCGACATTGATGATCTCGTGAACCTCATACAAAGCCATCGCTAGTGCATAGACGACGCTCGTGTAGGTGACGTTCGGCGAGGCCAGGACGACATTAAAGCCTTGCGCGTCGATTCCAATTTCGTCGTAGGGAAGAACGATCTTCAGCTTGAATTCCGAGTTCCCTGCGCCATCGACCAGATGCACGGCAACGACTTCAACATCCTGAGCGAGAGATCTCTTCAACAATGCTTCGACAAGTTGGTCGATCTTGAAATCATGGGCTCGCATGTATGCGACGATGCCTTCCGCTTTGCGGATCCGCACCGTGTTGCGATTGACTTCCGCCGTGCGGTTGCGCTCGGCCTCGATCCAGCGGGCCATACGCGACTGGACTTCGTCTAGCTCAGGCGGATCGGACACGGCTGCGCTGAGTGAATCAAATAGCACCGCCGAGTCGTCATTGGCTTCCAGATGTTCCTGAAATCGATCCTGCTCGGCGGACACGGCCCATTCAATCGCGCCCTGATCGTAGTAAAAGAACTTCAATGTCGGTTGACGAGTTTCATCCTCAGCACGCAGAACAGCGCTTGCGAGAATCAGCATCGACAACGGCATGACAACAGGAATGAATCGTGACATGGTCTTTGTTCCTCATTAGCAGAAGCGGTTAGCCATTCGCAAATTAGAGGTTAGCAATTCAAGTTTGGCAATCAGCGGCTCGGCAATTGAGGATTAGCCAATGGCGAATAAGATTTCACTTACCACCACCTCTGGGGAGGAGATCTCGTTCGAACAATCGCCACATGATGAGTAGCTAATGGGCGGCGCTAAACGGCATTAACCGATGACGACAACGGCAAAGCACGCGATTCGAACGTTACGAGCGATTCATGGTGGAGACAAACCGCGTAAACGGCTGGCCTTCATACACCTGGTAGGTGCGAGAGACGTCGACAAAGCGACCTTGCCGACCGATCGACCCAACATAGACGAGCTCTCCGTCGGTTACTGCAAAGATGGTTTCATGATGGCCGTTACCGTCGCGGTCGAGTCGAGCGAAACGCCCATTCGTCCAAAAGTCATGTGATTGAGACTTTGGGTCGGGATCGGTATAGCGTCCATCCTGGAATGACGCCGCGAATTGCTTGTCTTGATAGAGCTGCCACCCCTTTAACGCCTTCTTGACCACAGCAACCGTCAGCTCGTAATCGTCGCTGGTCTGTGCCTGAGCCAATATTGGACACAGGACACTGGCAAGCGTTAGCGTCAGGGTCAACCATCGCAACATGCTCGCAACCCTCGTTTCGATTCCCGGGACAAGACAGTCTGGCCAATGCTTGAGACGAATGATTCCGCTAAGATCTATGTCACGTGAAGCAACTATTGTCAACCAATTCGGGCACGCTGTCAGCATCGCTGCTCGTTGCATTCGAAATCCGACTTTCACTAGGGCTAAATTATGCGTCAAAACCGACTTCGTGAATCGTTGATCGCCGATCGTCCCACACTGGGAACACGGATTCTCTGCTCCTGGCCATCCATCATTGAACTCGTAGGTCATTCCGGAATGTTTGACTACGTCGAATTCAGTGGCGAGTACGCTCCGTATGATCACGCATCCTTGGAAAACATGGGACGCGCGATTGAATTGTTCGATCACTTGTCGGGAATGATCAAAATCGAACAGGAATCACGCTCACATGCTGCGGTCCGCGCAATTGGGGCGGGATTCCAAAGCGTCCTGTTTGCCGATCCGCGTAGCGTTGATGAAGTCCAGCAGTGCGTGCAGGCAGTCCGCAGCGAGCGACCCAAATCCAATGGCTTACATGGTGTCAACATGCATCGGTCGGTCGGTGTTGTGCTCGAAGGCGGCTCGGAGGCCTGGGCGGATGCACTGGACAATGTCGTCATCGCGCTGATGATCGAAAAGAAGGGCGCTGTCGAAAACCTGGAGTCCATGCTCTCGGTTCCCGGCGTCGACATGGTGCAATTCGGACCCGCAGACTACTCCAACAGCATCGGTCTTACGGGCCAGACAACTCACGCTGAAGTCAAGCACGCCGAGCGATTCACGATCGAAACCGCCTTGAAAATGGGTGTCGCACCGCGTGTCGAGTTGAACGAGGCAGCAGGCTTCGAACCCTATTTGGAGATGGGAGTGAAACACTTTAATGTGGGGATGGAGGTCCGCGCACTCTTCGACTGGTTCTGCAACACGGGTGCTATCATGCGGCGCGAGTTAGGCATCCAGCCCCTCAGCGACCCAGGTGCACGGTACCAGTCAACCTACGGGCAAAAATAGGCTCGCTGACGAGCTGAACGAGTGTCCCGCCGGAACCGTAGACGATCGATTTGCGCGCACCAAGTTGGCACGCTAGCCATGCATTGACAAGCGGCATGGACTGGACGCACACGTCTCGCTACACTCCTCGCTCCTTATCTCGACACCCTATCGCGTCGATCTATGAAGCCCTTGCGTAACAGCGTTGCCGTCTGCGCGATCGTCATCTTGATGTTCACTCAGGCATCGAGTGAGGAACCGATTCGTCGACTTCCCGAGACGGAATCCGCGGCAATTGATGATGCATCTGATGCTGAGCACCCGGCAACACGAGTGTCGTTTCTGCAACCGGCCCCCTTGTCGAATCTACCGGGAATAGCAAACGGTATGCAGCCCGGATCATTCGACAATCTCTTCTCAGATACGCGTGAGTTTGACATCGGGGTCGACCTGAATTCGGCGCCGGAGTTCGAAGGCGGGCTGATTGTCTACGGTGAAAACGTCGCGATGAAGTTCGGTGGCTATGTAAAAGCCGACTTTATCTACGACTTTGATCCCATCGGGAGTTCGGACGCATTTGTCACAACAACGATTCCGGTTCGGGGTGATCGATTCACCAACGCTCGTTATCACGCCAAACAAACTCGATTCAGTTTCGACACCCGTTGGTCATCCTTCGAGCAGCCAATCCGCATCTTCGTCGAAGGCGACTTCTTTACGGACGGGTCCCGATATCGCTTGAGGCATGCGTATGGAGAAGTCGGTGGGCTGTTGGTGGGACAAACATGGACGACCTTCACCGACGTCGCCGCGACACCGGCCACGCTTGACTTTGAGGGATCCGTCTCGGGCATCAATCGACGCCAGGCACAAGCTCGCTGGACTCAACCGGTTCTTCACGACGACCTCACGCTGGGCGTGGCCATTGAGGACACAACGTTCATCGTTGACGTTCCCGTCGACGTCGTAGGAGAACCGCGCAGCCCCTCACCAGACTTCATTGTGCGCTTGCGTCTTGAGAAGGAATGGGGACGGTTCCAGGTCGCCAACGTGTATCGGATCGGTGCCTTTCAAGAGACCGGTGATGATATGAAAACAGGTTTGGGTTGGGGATTCAATTTCACCGGTGTCGTCATACTCACTTCACGCAACAAGGTGTACTATCAGATTCTATTCGGCGATGGCATCGGCAGTTATCGGAATCTACCTGATGCAGTAGCCACGGGTGCCGAGGAAGCATCTCCGCTCGGTATGTTTGGCTGGATGGTGGGAACGACACAAGAGTGGAACGATCGCCTCAGCTCAAACTTCACCTATGCGGAAGCTCAACTGGATAACCTTCCGTTTCAAGACCCCGACGACATTCGCCGAGCAACTTATTTGTCGGCCAATCTCATTTGGAGTCCATTGGAACGCGTTAATGTCGGCATTGAATATCTCTACGGTCTTCGCGAGAACGTCGATCATCGATCAGGTTCGGCAAATCGCCTTCAGATGGCATTCATCTTTGATCTGCCTTAGTCTGATGCCGGTCTAAGGTTCAGGCGTTCTAATCTCTTGGGACATCCGCTCGCCCCAACCGCTCTTCGTTTTGTCCAATAAAGGACACAAACAGGAACGACAGGTAACACGGGCGTAACATCTGCTACCTAACATTCCCTTATAAGTTCGCACGAATTAGGGTATCTGATGTGGGAGGAGTGAGAGATGAATACGAAATCAATCGTTTTGTTGACGTTGTCCTTTGCGCTGATGACGGCTCAAGTGACCGTTGCTCAGTCGGCATCTGAATTGCTTGAGAAAGCAATCTACACGGAAGAAACGGTTGGCGATCTGAACGAAGCCATCAAGATTTACGCGAAGATTGTGGCCGAGGCGCGGGTCGCCCGACGCTATGCCGCGCAGGCTCAGTTTCGGCTCGGCATGTGCTACGTGAAAATGGGAAAGAAGTCGGAGGCAACCGCGGCCTTCAAAAAACTCGTCGAGGATTTCGCCGACCAGAAGGAGCTTGTCGCGAAAGCGCGAGAGCATCTACCGGAGGAGGGCGGCTTGGAACTGCTTCCAGCTCCCTGGATCGATGGCGAGCAACTGATTATGTCGGCGAATCTCGCGACGGGGATGAATATTGGCAACTTCATCCTGGCGGTGAGGTCCGACCAACTCGATAGCCAAGACGTGTGGCGAATGTCGCTGAGACGTCATGTCTCCTTGAACGCCCCAAATCAAGGTGTCAGCCGCGTCGTCGCCAGCCAGGAAACGTTCAATCCAATCAGCAGTCTGTTCCGACATTCGATTCTTGGTACGGTCGCCGTCGACTACACCGAAACTCAGGCAATCGTCACTAGTACGGGAGTTAATGGTAACGAGACCACCAAAGAACTTAACTTGGACGGGACGTATTACGACAACGAACAAGCAATGTTCTTGTTCCGTCGGTTGCCTTTGAAAGTCGGCTACAAGGTGAACGTGCCGATCAATACACCCGTCGGATCTGGGCCCATCGAAATCAGCCTCGACGTGCTCGCCAAGGAAACGATCAACGTGCCCGCCGGCGAATTTGAATGCTTCAAGGTACATCTCGATATCGTCCAGCAAACATTCTGGTACACCACCGACGAACATCGCTACCTCGCCAAGTTTGAAGCTGGGGGTATCTCGGTCGAACTCGAGTCGATCGAATCCATTCAGCCTGGCGAGACGGTCAAATACGAGAACGACCAATTTGGGTTCTCAATCGAACCACCGACGCCATGGCATCTGAGGACGGCGGGTATCTTGGGCCGCGACAAGGATCGCGTTTCTTATGTGTTGCTGGATCCCGAAGCCATGGCCTCAAGCGCACTCGTGGTATTCGATGCCGACGATCTTTCCGAGGAAGAGCGCACTCCGCGGGCTTGGGCCGAGAACGATATCGCTGGATCGAAGAAAGCGTTTCAGGACTACGTCGTTCGACCCGGGAGCTGGAGAGAGCGGCAGCTGGGCGGAAAGCCAGCGATTAGCTTCGTTGCCGACTTTGAACAAGCCAACCGCAAGATGGTGGAATATGCCGTCTACAGTGTCGGCGACAATGCGGTTGTCTTTACTACAAAGATGAGTCCTGATTGGCTCGAAAAACTGCAGGAACCGATGGACGCGATACTTGACACTTATCAGGTGAAGTAGCATCGAGTTACAATCGAGTCATGCGTACACCGATCCGCAGATCAAGACCCGGCAGGGGTCACGCCGACCGGTCGTGGCCCGTGCTGCTTTTGTTGGTTCTCCTAATTCTTGTGCCAACGGTCTGCGTGCTGTGGTTCATGAATGTGGCGACCAAGAGCGAGCATCTGGCGGTACGTGAAAAACTCCGTGAAGCGTACCAGGGACACCTAACGCTTGTTCGAGAACGGCTCGACGATCATTGGACTCGCAAACTGAAGCAGTCGGAGGAACTCGCATCCAACGATCATCCCTCAGCCGTCTTCAACTCTTGTGTTCTCGCTGGGGTGGCCGACAGCGTTCTCTGCTTTGATCCATCTGGACGGCTAAGCTATCCCAGCCCCACCAACATCTCCAGCGAGGGCAACGGCGACGTGGCTTGGAGTCAAGCGAGTCAGCTTGAGCATGTTCGTGGCCAGTATCGGGCAGCCGCCGACGCATACGAGTCAATCGCCCGCAGTTCGCTGACGACAAACGATCGAGACCGCGCTGCACGGGCGTGGCAAGCAGCCGCTCGGTGTCACGCAAATGCGGGCAATAGCGGCCGCGCCTTGGAGATTCTGAACAAGACACTACATGACGAGCAGTACGCGCTGGCGAAGGATCTGCAAGGTCGCTTGATTGTTGCCGACGCTGAGTTGCGTGTGTTGGAAGTCACGCGTGACGAGCAAGATGCGGACTTCATGGCAATTCTTGATCGTCTAAAGCAACGCGTCCTGGACTACGAGAACTCGCCACTGACGGCCGCGCAACGTCGTTTTCTCATGAACGCTCTGCAAGAACTTCGCCCTGAGTTGGAATTCCCGACGCTGAGCGCCGAGCGGCTGGCAGCGGAATTCATCGAATCTCAGCCGACGCCGCCCACCAAGCCGGTTCTCTACGCGACGGGCCTACGCGACGTTTGGCAGATCGGCTCAAGCAGCGGCCGAGTACTGATGCTGTTGGAAGAAGCAACGCTGCTCGAGCAAATGCGAGAAATCCTGGCCAAGCAAACTTTGCCACCAGAGATCCACGTCGATGTGCTGCCACCGGCCGCCGAACTGGCCGGGGATTCAGTCTTCACATCGCTACCCGCGGGAGCAAGACTGCCCGGCTGGCGTCTAACACTCACACTCGTCGATCGTGGGTTGTTCGATGCCGCATCCAATTCGCGTATCACGGCCTACGTCTGGACCGGCGTCTTAGGGATCGCCGCCATTTCGATTCTGGCCTTGGTCGTTGGACGTACGATCAGACACCAAACACGGCTCGCACGGCTCAAGAACGATCTGGTCGCAACCATCACACACGAACTGAAGACTCCGCTTTCGTCGATGCGGCTGCTAGTTGACACCTTGCTTGACGCCGATCAATTCGACGAAGTTCAAGTGCGCGAATACCTGCAGCTGATCGGAAAGGAAAACACTCGACTTAGTCGCCTGATCGACAACTTCCTGGCGTTCTCGCGGATCGAACGCAACAGATACGCTTTTGATTTTTCCAGAATCGACCCCGCGGATGTTGTCCAGGCGGCTGCCGAATCCGTTCAAGAACGCTTCCAAGCGTCGACGTGTCGATTCGACGTACAAGTTGAGCCTGGGCTTCCGCCGATCGTTGCGGACCTCGACGCCTTGGTCACCGTTATCCTTAATCTCTTAGACAACGCTTACAAGTATTCCGGCCCCGATAAACACATTACGCTGAAGGCTTATCTCAGCAACGATGATGTTTGCTTCGCCGTCGAAGATGATGGACTCGGGCTCACACAGCGTGATCAAAAACGCGTGTTCAAGCGTTTCTATCAGGTGAGTCAGCCTCATTCGCATCAAGGCGGCGGCTGCGGTCTAGGCTTGAGCATCGTTCAGTACATTGTCAACGCACACGGCGGCACCGTTCGCGTCACGAGTCAGCCGGGGCAGGGCAGCACGTTTACCGTAACCGTGCCGCGCTGTATGACTCCGACACCCAAGGAGCCGGCTTCGGTGTAAGCTCGGCGTGAAGCAAATGTACTCCATCTTGATCATTGAAGATGACTCGACCTTACTCCGAGGTCTCAAAGACAACTTCGAATCTCGCGGGTTCCAAGTTCGAACCGAATCGGATGGCCGTGACGGTCTAGACGCTGCACTAGCCAGCACGCCGGACCTCATCATTTTGGACATTATGCTTCCGACCTTGAATGGCTTCGAAATCTGCAGTGAACTTCGCGAACACGACCTCGACGTGCCGATCATCATGCTCACGGCAAAGGGGCAGGAAGAAGATATCATTCGTGGCCTCAATTTGGGCGCGGATGACTACGTTACGAAACCATTCAACATTCGCGAACTCCTAGCCAGGACCGACGCTTTCTTACGGCGTTATCATCGAGTCGAATCGCAGGCCTATCGCTTTGGTAATTGTGAATTGGACGTGCCGTCCCATAAGTTGTTTAAAGCAGGTCACGAAGTCTCGCTGACGACAAAAGAGTTTCGTATGCTAGAGTACTTCGTTCAGCGACCCGGTCGAGCGCTCGCACGCAACGACATTATCGACGCAGTTTGGGGCAACTCGGTCATCGTGACGTCCCGCAGTGTTGACCGCTGTGTCGCCACGTTGCGAGCCAAGGTTGAACCGGATCCGCACCACCCGACCTACATTCAGACAATCCGCGACATCGGCTATCGATTCGAGATTCCGGAGTAGGGTAAGAGCTTGAGGCGACGTAGCTCTTCTCCGAGCGCGAACAGCAGACTCTCAATCCACCCCTTTTCGCATTTCCGTAGAGGCGCCTTCATGACACGAACCGTCGTTCCACTCGCCGTATTCTGCTGTGCATCTGCCGTCGCCGTCGCTGATGCGTCCGTCAAACACGCGCAACTTGCTGACGTTGAGATCGGGACACCGAGCGAAGGTCGCTGGTCGATTGCAAGCGGGTGGGAGAATGGCTGGCCGGCCAAGTGGACCCACGCTCAGCCGGATAGGTCAATCAAGGTCGGCGATTGGACGATTCACCACGGCCACATCACACTGCCGATGGGAACATGGCGGTTGCAAGATTCCGTACGCTCGCTGGGGGACGGCCTCATCGAATGTCGTAGGCGTTGGCATTGGACGGGTGATGTTCCGCTGGATCGCATCACACTCTCGGCGAGGTGGCAGCTTCGTGCCGACAACGCTCGACCATTCCTTCCTTCGATCAGCTATTACGACAATCCCGCCGGCCAATCGGTTGATGCTGCGCGTATTCCGGTGATCGGTAGCGAAGAAGGTTGCAAAGGCTTTTATGAAGAGCATCGATTCTCGATGCCATTGGCGGCGGTAGAAGCGAGTCTTGATGACCGGTTATTCGGTGCCGCACTGCACAGTGTGCCAAGCCCGTTACGTGCGGGCAATTACGATGATCAATGGTGGTCTCTTGGCATTGAGTACATCGAGGACGGGGTTGAGCTGGCCTTGTTGTCCGGTGCCGTCAGTTCAAATGGCAACAGCGGCGTCATCAAGGCCCAACAGCGGTCATTCGTTCCATATGGCGAAGCCTATCTGAACATTCCGCCGGGCACGATCATCGACAAACGTTTCTTCATCCAGCTTTATCCGGTTGCTGAACGGGGACATGGATTTCGACCAGCCCTATGGCAGTCGATTCAACTGTTTGAACCCTTCGACTTCAGTGGATTCCCACCGCTGGCCGAGATCATCCGCTTAAAGTTTCTCGATACCACGAACCGGTGGCATGAAGACGATCAGTTCGCCGGAATCGATGCGTTTCCGGATACGGGTGGCACGCTTCGACCCTGGATCGATCTGGGTTGGGCCGGTCAATCCGAGGCAGCTGCCTATCCCCTCATCCTGCTTGGCCGTCGATTCGGAATTGAAAATGCAGACCACATGGCTCAGCGTTCCATCGACTTCATTAGCTCCTCGCCATTCCACGACGACGGGTTTGCGATCCGCTACGACTTCCACGCGCACCGATGGTTTCCTCGCACCAATCCGCTCTCCCAAGCTCAGGCGATGAATAACCTGCTTAATGCGCTGCGTGTGGCTCGACAGACCAACCGTTTTGATGTGCAGCGTTGGGAGCACTTTTTGCGCGAGGCCTGCGATTGGCACAAGACGCGCGTGTTGAGCGCGTCATGGCACCCGAAGTCGACCAACGAAGGCTTCTTGATCGCACCATTGGCCCAAGCTGCCACGCTGCTGAAGGATGACGACTATCTGCGGGCAGCCCGCAAGGCCGCCGATCACTATGGCAAACGTCACCTAACGATGGACGAACCGTATTGGGGCGGTACGCTCGACGCGCGCTGCGAAGACAAGGAAGGGGCATGGGCCGCGCTGCAAGGATTCCTGGCCATGTACGACGCCACGAAGCAGCGCAAGTATCTGGACTGGGCGACTCACGCGGCCGATGTGGTGATTAGCTACGTCTATACCTGGGATGTGCCGTTGCCGCCTGGACGGCTTGCCGACCACGCCTTCAAATCACGCGGCTGGACATCGGTGTCTGTGCAAAATATGCACCTCGATGTGTATGGAGCGCTCTGCGCGCCGGCCATCTGGCGGATTGGTGACCTTACCGGCCACGACGAATACCGCCAGATCGCTCGCTTAATGTTGGTCGCTTGCGGACAACTTGTCGACGCCGAAGGTGGCCAAGGCGAACAATTGCACCAGACGAACTATGCGCAGCATTACGATGTCACGGAGCTAGACGGAGTACGCGGTGACTATGTCGAGAGCTGGAATGTGTATTGGATTTCCGCTCATTTCCTCACCGCTGCAGCGCAGCTGGAGGAGATGGGAGTGGAGTGGATGAAGTGGTGACCGTGACACACTACATCGTCACGCCGCCATCCACCACGATCGACTGCCCCGTCACATTGTTCGCATGACAGATCAAATAGACGATCGCATCGGCGACGTCGTCAGTGGTTGAGGCCTTTTGCGTTGGAGTTGCCTCGACCGCCCGCTGAACCATGTCGGGATGGTCCTGAAGCCACCGTGAAATAATCACACCGGGACAAACGGCGTTCACGCGAATCGTCGGCGCTAGCGCTTGCGCCAGCGACTTGGTCATCGTGATCAAGCCACCTTTGGAGGCGGCGTAGGCGATTGAACTGCCGACGCCCCGGATCCCGGCGATGGAAGCCACATTAACAATGCTGGCCGTCTCGCTCTTTTTAAGTAACGCCGTAGCAGCACGGCTGACAAAGAAAGCGCCCTTCAAGTTGACACCCAGAATCTCGTCCCACATCGACTCCTGCATGCCCTCTAGATCGGGCAGTTCAACAAAATGAGTGGTCGCGGCGTTGTTGACCAATGCGTCCAAGCGACCAAATCGCTCGGCACACTGATCAATCATGGACCGCACTTCATCGTCACACGAGACGTTGCACTTGATGGTCACCGCCTGGCGACCAAGTTCCTGGACGTCGCCCTTTGTCTGTGCGGCTTCTGCTTCGGAGCGCGAATAGTTGATTGCGACATCAAACCCGTTCTTGGCAAGCTGTAAGGCCGTCGATCGTCCGACCCCCGTTCCGCCACCGGTGACCAAGGCAACTTTCTCAACGTGTGAACTCATTCAATCCTCGATGGTCTCAGGCTACGGACCCCAATTCACTCCAAATCGTGAACGGGTCCGGTGAGATCGCTCAATTCGACTAGGTCGTAGCATGGTGGCTCCAACTCGGCACGCATCACTCGGATGTCGCGCGGTGCTTGCACGCCAACACGAATTGAGGATCCGGACCGGCCAACAATCGTGATCTTGATGGCGTCACCAATGATAATCGATTCGTTTTCCTTTCGTCCCAGTACCAGCATCACATCTACCCTCCATGCCTGGTGTTCGTGTCGTTCAGCGGACCAAAATCTATTGATATGCTGAACATCTGTCAACTACAATTCGGGGCCGGAAAAACAGTCGTCGGAAAACCGGCAAAACGCCTGGTAATCCCGGCCGGCGGTGCACATTTTCCGGCTGACTATAGTCCCCTGGATCGCAAATCTCGCTCGGATCCGCCACGTGTTCGTAGACGACATTCAATCGACCGAAGAACTGATCAATGCATTTCACGCATGGCTCGGCAGTTTCGAGGCCGTCGATGATCACACCGAGATGCTGGAGCGACTGAGCCGATGCCTCGTGCCGCTTCCGCCCGATTTGTGCCGGTCACTTGGTCTTCCGTCGGGAAGTAGCTATGCAACGGCCGCCGATTTGTTTTTGTCGCTCTGGGTCAATATCGAGCCGCCGAAGGACAAATAGCATGTCCGTAGAATCAATTAAGAAGTCGAAGCAACGCGGTAAGGATTTCGAAGACGAGACACTTCGCAACATGAAAAGCGAGATTCAAAACACGGATCGGCATAAGATCTAAGCATGGTGCCAACGACACAATCTCAGGCCATCGACCGATTTCATCCGACACTGCGTCAATGGTTCTCTGAAGCATTTGACGGTCCAACCGATGCGCAGTCCAAAGCTTGGCCGGCCATCGCTGATGGCGAAAACACTCTGCTTCTTGCGCCGACCGGATCTGGCAAGACGCTGGCTGCATTCCTGGTTGCGATCGACCGAATTATGTTCGCGCCCGACCGCGCAGTCAGCGACGCCCGAGAACGCAAGGTTCAAGTCCTGTATATCTCTCCGTTGAAAGCATTGGGAGTCGATGTCGAGCGGAATCTGCGGGCGCCGATTGCGGGCGTAAAGGCAATTGCGGAGCGAGATGGCGTTGATCACCACGTTCCAATCGTTGGCATTCGATCTGGTGACACCTCCACAGCTGATCGTTACCGCCTAAACCGTGAACCACCTGACATCCTCATCACGACACCCGAATCGCTGTTCCTGATGCTCACCTCCCGGGCGCGTGACGTGTTGACGGAGATCGATACGGTAATCGTCGACGAAATCCACTCGATGGTTCCAACCAAGCGTGGCTCGCACCTCTTCGTTTCGCTGGAAAGACTAGAGAAACTGCGAGCCACAAACGGCATCACCCGACCACTGCAGCGCATCGGTCTGTCGGCAACCCAACGACCCCTGGACGAGGTTGCCGCGTTGCTAGGCGGAGCGTCTTGGTGTGAAGAAACGCAGTCCTTGAAACCTCGCAAAGTCCAGACGGTCGAAGCCGCCGATCGCAAAGCCATTGACCTGAGAATCGAAGTTCCCGTCGAGGACATGAGCGAACTGGCGGCGTCCAACCAGGTCAATTCGGTGTCGGAACCAGCCATACCGTCGATCTGGCCTTCGATCCATCCACGCTTGGTCGAGCTGATTCGTGGACACCGATCGACCATGATCTTCGTGAACAGTCGAAGACTCGCGGAAAGGCTGGCGTCTGCAATCAACGAGTTGGCCGACGAGACCATTGCACGCGCTCATCACGGTTCGATCGCCAAAGCAACTCGCTTAGAAATCGAAGACCAGCTCAAGCGAGGCAATTTGCCAGCCATCGTGGCCACTTCGTCACTGGAGTTGGGGATCGACATGGGAGCGGTCGACCTGGTGATTCAGATCGAAGCCCCGCCGTCGATCGCATCAGGAATTCAACGCATTGGTCGATCTGGTCATCAAGTCGGCGGTCAATCTGCCGGCGTCGTCTTTCCCAAGTATCGAGGCGATCTGCTGGCCAGTAGCGCTGCCGCAGTGCATATCGTTGGTGGTCGAGTCGAGCAGACGTACTTTCCACGCAACCCGCTGGACGTCTTGGCACAACAGTTGGTCGCCATGGTTGCATTAGAATCCGTGCCCGTTGATGACCTGTTTGCCGTCGTGCGACAGGCTGCACCGTTTCACGATCTGCCGCGTAATGCCTTTGACAATGTGTTGGACTTGCTGGCTGGACGCTATCCATCCGACGAATTCTCAGAGTTGCGGCCGCGAGTGAACTGGGATCGCGTGGCCGGACAGGTCTCGCCCAGACGGGGGACCCAGCGACTGGCGATTTTGAATGCGGGGACGATTCCTGATCGAGGCTTGTATGGCGTCTATCTGGCCGGTAGCGACGGCACCAGCAGCCGCGTTGGCGAGTTGGACGAGGAAATGGTGTTTGAGACGAATCCGGGTGACGTCTTTTTACTCGGTGCCTCGTCGTGGCGCGTGATGGACATCACTCAGGATCGCGTCATCGTCACACCGGCTCCTGGCGAACCAGGTCGGATGCCGTTTTGGCGAGGTGACGGTCCTGGCCGACCCTTGGAATTCGGTCAGGCAATCGGTCAACTGACCCGTCAATTGTTACGCAAAAAGTCAGAAACCGCCCAGTCTCAATTGGTCGACGAGCATGGTCTGGATGCTCAAGCGGCAGCGAATCTATTGAGCTATTTGCGAGATCAAGTCGAGGCAACTGGCGAACCCCCGAGTGACCAAACGATCGTTGTTGAATCGTTTCTCGACGAGGTGGGTGATTGGCGTGTCGCGATTTTGTCTCCCTTTGGCGGACGCGTTCACGCGCCGTGGGCGACGGCTGTCGTTGCGCGTTTGCGAGCGGAAACAGGTATCGATGTCGACATGGTCTGGTCGGACGACGGGATTGTCTTTCGATTGCCTGAGGCCGACGATGAACCCAACATTGATCTGTTCTTTCCCGATCCGGATGAAATCGAGGAGATCGTAACGCGTGAGTTGGCATCGACCGCGATGTTCGCGGCTCGGTTTCGCGAAAACGCCGCGCGCGCTCTGTTGCTACCCAAGCGACAACCCGGTCGACGAAGCCCACTCTGGCTGCAACGGCGTCGTGCCACCGATCTGCTGAACGTTGTGACACGTTTTCAGAACTTCCCCATTCTGATCGAAACCTACCGAGAGTGTCTGCGCGACGTCTTTGACATTAAGGGCCTCAAGCAGATACTTGGCGACGTCAAACAACGTGCGATTCGCGTGCGAGCGGTTAAGACACAGGTCGCCTCGCCCTTTGCGGCATCACTAATGTTCAACTATACGGCAAACTTCATCTATGACGGCGACACACCGCTTGCCGAACGCCGAGCTCAGACCCTCGCCCTGGATCAATCACAGCTTCGTGAGTTGCTCGGTGACGCAGAGTTACGCGAGTTGCTGGATGCCAACGCCGTCGACGAACTGAAGATGCAGCTTCAACGGTTGACCGAAACCTTTCAAATCCGGCATGAAGACGCCTTGAACGATATGCTTCGTCATTTGGGTGACTTGTCGCACGCCGAACTGTCGGCGCGCTGTGCATCCTCGGAGTCGCTCGATCAATGGCTTGAGAGCCTAACGACACAGCGGCGAGTGATTAAGATTCGTGTGGGCGGGGAACTTCGTTACGCAGCAGTGGAAGACGCGGGTCGGTTTCGCGATGCCCTAGGAATAGTGCCACCACGTGGTTTGCCCGATGCCTTTTTGGAATCCGTGGAAAATCCCGTCTTGGATCTGGTGGCAAGATTCGCGCGTACCCACATCCCCTTCAAAGCCGACGATGTCGCCACGCGGCTCGGACTTGGCATTGCCGTCGCCCAATCAGCTCTCATTGAGCTTGTTACACGAGGTCGCCTGCTCGAAGGTGAATTCTTGCCAGGTGGTCGTGGACGAGAGTGGTGCGATCCCGGAGTGCTCAAGAAGCTCAAGCAACGATCGCTGGCTCGTTTGCGACAACAGGTCGCTCCGGTCGATCAAGAAGCGCTGGCTCGATTCTTGCCGCAATGGCAATGCATAGCGCAGCCGCGACGCGGTTTGGACGGCTTGCTGGACATTATCGAACAGCTACAGGGATTGCCGCTTCCGGCATCGGAGTGGGAGCAAGAAGTATTCACGCGGCGACTGGTTGACTACCAACCATCCGACTTGGATGAACTGTGCGCAACCGGCGAAGTCGTGTGGCGCGGCGTCACTAGCCTCGGCAGCGACGACGGACGAATCGCGTTTTATCTAACTGACCATTTTTTGAAGTTGGCACCGCCCGCCGAGCCCGTCGATCACGAACTTGCCCAGCAGATTCTCGACTTGTTGAAGCACCGAGGCGCATTGTTCTTCGACGAAATCGTGCGCACGCTGGGTGGTTTTCGCAATGATCTGTTTGATGGCCTCTGGCTCCTGTTGTGGGCCGGACATGTCACAAACGACACGCTCGCCCCGTTGCGATCGTTTCGTCAACAGAAACGTGGGAAGCGATCCGGCGGCCGAAGACGCTCGTCGCGGGGCGCTTTCCGTTCTCGACGTGTCGCACAACAGCCCGGATCGGAAGGACGATGGTCGTTGCTTGTTGCGCCCGAGACCGAGCTACCGGCAACGACGGAACGACAGGTCGCCGTGGCGCTACAACTGGTCGAGCGTTACGGCGTGCTAACTCGCGAGATGGTCACCGCTGAAGGAATCCGGGGTGGCTTTTCTGGCATCTATCCGGTGCTAAAAGCGATGGAAGAAGCAGGTAAGCTGCGTCGAGGTTACTTTGTGGCCGGATTGGGTGCCGCCCAGTTTGCAGCACCCGGCGCCGAAGATCGATTGCGCGATTTTGCCGAGCTTCATCCGGATCAGCGCGCCGAACCTACGGTCCTAGCGGCCAACGATCCGGCAAATCCCTACGGTGCTGCACTTTCCTGGCCGACACAGGACAACCCAACGGTCCGACCGCAACGTGCAGCAGGAGCACGAGTCATCATCCACAACGGAATGCTGATCGGATTCCTCAGTCGCACGGGTCAGCACCTACTGTCGTTTATTCCGGAATCCGATCCGGAACGTCACACAGCGGCCTGCGGTCTCGCTCGCTGCCTTGCCGCACTGGCAGCTGCGTGCGAACCTGTGCTACTGAGTCGCATCGATGGAGAAGCACCGCAAGAATCTCCACTCAAGGAACACCTGTTGGCTGAGGGTTTCATCGAATTGTCCAAGGGCTTGCTGAATCGAGGTCAAGCGGCTGATCAGGTGTAGCGGGAGGGCGAGGCGCAAGACGCACTCGGCTCGGCAGGAGCCTCGCCCTCCCGATTGCGCCTCGCCCTCCCGATTGCGCCTCGCCCTCCCGGAAAATTTGCTTACTCTCATTGTGACCTTTTTTGTGAAGAGAAAGCCAAGCCCTGGCGGGCTCTAACGAGTTAGAATCACAGAACGGTTCTCATCGCTCACACCGGATTGGAAAGGCACACCTATGATCATGGCGCCGGCTGCTCAACAGATCGCCAACCTCTTTTCAATGCTTTTCATGCTGACAAGTCTGGGCATTCCGTTGTCGATGCCACCGGGCCCGGAGGACCCATTTCTGGCACAGATCGCGCCCGAACAATGCATCTATTACTCCCGTTGGGCGGGAATTGCCTCTCCTGATCCGGACAGCAAGAATCAGATCGACCAATTGTTTAAAGACCCTGAGATTCAGCGATTTCTCGCCGAGCTCAGCTTACGTGCTCGTCACACTCAGGACTTTATCCGTCGCCAGGGAAATGGCGCCGATGCTGTATTCGCAGAAGTAAGCATCACTCTTGGCAAACTCGTGCTCACGCAACCAACGGTGATTTTCGTATCGGATGTCACGGCTGCACCGCCGTCGATGGATGGCGGTGTTGTGGTCAAGCTGGGCGACCAACTGAAAGAGGTTGAACAGGCACTGAAGCAGTTGCAGCAATCCATTCCGGCCGAGGTCATCACGCAACGGGACATCGATGGGGTTCGCTTCTCACAAGCGAATGTACCCACCGGCACGACGCTCACTTGGGGAATCCGCGATGGTTACCTGATGCTGGGCATCGGGGACGACGCAATTCGTCAGATCATTGATCGATCAAGGACGCCCGCGCCCGATTGGCTCCGGCAGCTCGAGGCGGAAAACCAGCTACCGCGCCGTGCCACCTTGACCTACGCCGATCTCAGTGCGATCACCAACCTGGCGATGCAGACGATCGATGATAGCGATCTGGACTCTGTCGCTCAGGCAACCGGTCTACTTGACCTGAAGTCCTACGTCGCCATCACCGGTTTAGATGAATCTCGCTTCGTAAGTCGAACCAGGTTTGAAACCGATGGTAAGCCGACTGGTCTGCTCAGCGCAGTCAAGGGTAGACCGCTTACCGCCGATGATCTAGCGAAGGTACCGGATGACGCGCTCATTGCCCTGCTTGCCAATGTTGACCTGAACCACCTGTTGGACGTCGTGATGGCGTTTCTCGATGAAACGAGTCCAGCCAGTGCAGCGCAACTCGAGGACACGCTCGACCAGGTGCAACGACAAATGGGAGTGAACCTGACCAAGGACGTGCTCGGATCGCTGGGCGAATGTTGGCGAATCTACGCTTCGCCCCGCGAGGGAGGATTGGTGACCGGCTGGGTTGCCTCGGTCGATGTCGAAGATGTTGAGGCATTGAAAAAGGCTCAAGACAATCTGCTTGGTATGTTCAAGAACATCCCCAACGCCCCATTCGCGATTCAGTCGGTCGAACTCAATGGTACGACCGTCCACACCATTTCGCTTTCTGCGGGTTATCCGATTGCACCCTCATGGAACATCAACGGAGACGACTTCGTAATCGGTCTGTTGCCCCAAGCAGTACGGGCACACGTCGCGGGCGTGGATCAGGAAAAATCACTCTCACAAATACCGGAAGTTCGACAACGATTGCAGCTGAACAATCCGCCGAAGGCCATGGCATACATGGATACACCTCGGTTGCTTGAAATTGCCTATCCGGCAGTACAAGTCACGATGCAAGTGTACGGAGGCATTTTGCGGGGAGAAGGCTTGGCCAATCTTGACGTATCGATGTTGCCTTCAACCACGGCACTTTGCCGTCACGCCCGTCCAAGTGTGATCACGGCCCACACCATCGACCATGGGATCGTGCTCGAGTCGCATCACAGTCTGCCGGCAGGCAGCTTTGGCGCGGTTGCACCTCTCGTGACCGCCTCGTTGCTGCCGGCGATGCATTCGGCAAGGATTGCGGCGGAGCGAAGTCAGAGCATAAATCATCTAAAGCAGATTATGCTCGCCACGCTCAATCACGAGAGTGCGTATGGCAGCTATCCTGCGGCCTACAACACGGATGAGAATGGCAAACCGTTACTCAGCTGGCGCGTTCACATTTTGCCGTTCATCGAGGAGCAGCAGCTTTATCAGGACTTTCGATTGGACGAGCCGTGGAACAGTCCACACAACCGCAAGTTGATTCCTTTGATGCCCAATATCTATCGCGCGCCGGGCAGCGAGGCGGATCCAGGCAAGACAGTCTATGTGGCGGTGCGAGATGAGCGCGGCGTGATTGTCGCACCGGAAGGTCAGGACGGAATTCGCAATCCGCGCGGCATGCGGATGCGAAAGATCAAGGACGGCACCTCCAAGACGATCGTGTTACTGGAAGCGAGCGACGACTTGGCGGTGATTTGGACCAAACCTGACGACTTCGTGCCAGCTGAGGATGACCCAATCAACGGTGTGGTCGGACTGCGGAAGGAAGGATTCCTGGCCGCCTACGGCGATGGAAGTATTCGCATCATTCCGAAGTCGATTCAAAAAGACACATTGAAGGCGCTATTTACACGCGACGGGGGTGAGCCAACAAGAGGATTCTAGGTTCAACCTTCGCTGACCGCACGGTGACTCTCTACCGATCTGACGAACGTCAAACCGCGGAGCCGTCATCCCGGACCCTGACCGTAATGGCGTATGCCAGCGCCCCGAACCCGAACGTTAGCAGCGCGGCAAAGCTTTGTGTCGGATTCGAGATCGCCATAAACAACGCCGCCGTGAGTGAGGCAGTGACGTAGATGGTCGGCGCTAGATCCATGATTCCCACCGTTCGATGATTCCTTACGGAAGGCAGAAACAAACACGCGGCCGAAGTGGCGGCAGAGATGGAGAGTGTCAGGGATAGATACGAAATCAGTGTGAGCAAATCGGAGGCAAGGACAAGCGCCGAAGCCATGCCAACTTGCGCCAGTACAGCTGCTAATGGGGCCTCTTTTCCTGCTCGCAAAACACCCGGCAGCAGACCGTCATCCGCCATCTTCGCATACACGCGCGGCGCCGCCATCATCATGCTGATCACCGATGTGACCAGGGCAGCTGAAATGATCACCCGTACAAACGAAGCGGCTTTTGCCCCTCCCAAGGATTCGACGGCGATCACGGCAACGCGCGGTCGATTCTCAACCTCGACGAACTGCGATGGCGACGGTGCATACACGAAGATCGCATTGAGCAAGATATAGAGAACGATGACGATCGCGGTTCCCACGACCAGGGCACGCGGCACCGTTCGTTCAGGATCCCGTGCTTCACCCGCAACGTAAACTGCAGCGTTGAAGCCCGAATAGCTGAGCGAGATCCAAACCAGGGACACCAAGAAAGCGCCCACCAGGCTCAAGCCGGTTCGATCATGGCCGGGCATCCCCTCCGGATGCCAAACGTGCGTTGGCAGATAACGCAAAGCCAATCCGATGAGGCCGGTGATCAAGGCCAATTTAAGGACAACAACCAGGTTTTGAATGGCAGCGCCCGCACTTACCCGGATGCCGTGACACACTCCCGCCACCAGGATCACACAGACCGCCAACGCATCTTCAGGAATCCAACTCGGCCGAGTTGCCGGTGGCAGCATGTAGCTTTCCAACGTGGTTGCCGCCAACGCGATCGCACCCGAAAATCCCGCGATCAGCGAAACCCAACCCGCGATGAAACCCAACAGTGGATGGACGGCGCGAGAAAGAAATAGGTACTCACCGCCGGACTCGGGCATGGCCCTGGCCAGCTGCCCGTAGCTGATCGCCCCAGTCAAGGCAATCACGCCACCGACGACCCAGGCCGCCATCACCAAGTGCGGCGACCCAAGATCGGCAATTGTGTACCCCGATGTGGTGAACACACCGGCTCCGATCATGTTCGCCACTACCATGAACGCAAGAGTCCACAGCCCGAGTCGTCCGCCCTGTTGTCCGTCCGTCATCGATGCCTTTAAGACTTGCTATCCCGCCCTTGGGGCAGCTCGCACGACGGCTCCGCAGCCTTCGCCTACGCTGATGCCCGCACCCAACGTAACATCTGACGGCGATTGTGCCAGGGCAGGTGTCCGGGCGTGAGGCTCGGGCGAATCGATTTTCCATCCGCCCGTCAGACCTCGCATCGCTCTGCGCAGACGATGTGTTGCTCGGTTGCGAGAACGGCATCGAGCTGCTTTCGTGGCGGAAGCTTAAGGTAGACGCCTCCGTCCTCGATCTTGACGGAGAAAACCTTCACAGCATAATTCTCGTCCGATTCACACTTGCCGGTCTTCAGCGAAAACAGTTTCTTGTGAAGTGGGCAGGCTACACGCGGCGTTTCGCCTCCCGTGCCAATGATTCCGCGTGACAAGACGAAAGCTTTCTTGTGTGGACACATGTTCTGACAGGCGTACCACTCCCCACGGCTGGCGAAGTTAAAAACGGCAATTTGAACATCGCCATACTTGATGGCCGCTCCACCTTCTTTCGGAAAGTCCGTGACCTGCCCGACCTTGAACCAACGCAAGTCATGGGCTCCATTCGGGGTCGACTCTTCCGCTTGACGTTGTCCTTTGAGTCTTTCCGAACCGTTGGTAACCAACAACGGGTCGGACTGCGATGGGGCCTCGATCTGATAAACCGCTTGCCCATCCTTTGGCCAATCTGCGGGTCGACACTGCCCACGCTCGTCAACAAACTCGATGTCTGCCACGTTCTCACGTGTATTCACAAACTGTCGAAACAGCTTTCGTCGCTCCGGGTCCTCGACGACTCGTTTCCATTCACACTCATAAGTATCGACGAGGTATTGCATACGCCGCTCCAACTCGTCACACACACCTAGCGCATCGTCCAACACAACTCGTCGCAACTGATCGATTCCTCCCTCCATCTTCTCGAGCCAGGTGGCGGTGCGAGTGAGTTTATCGGCTGTGAAGATGTAGTACATCAAGACGCGATCGATTAATTGAATCGCCGTCTCTTCGTCGATGTCCGCAACCAGCAGATCGGCGTGACGTGGTTTGGCTCCACCGTTTCCGCAAACGTACAGGTTGTACCCATTCTCCGTGGCCACAAGACCGACATCTTTACATTGCGCTTCAGCGCACTCCCGGACACAGCCAGATACAGCAAACTTGATTTTGTGGGGCGCGCGAATCCCACGATAGCGCTGTTCGACACGAATCGCGAACCCAACACTGTCCTGCACGCCGAATCGACACCAAGTCGTTCCAACACAGCTCTTAACGGTCCGCACGGCTTTCCCGTAGGCATGACCACTCTCAAAGCCGGCGTCGATCAACTCCTCCCAGATGTCCGGCAGCTGGTGGAGTTGAGCGCCAAACAAGTCAACCCGTTGGCCTCCGGTGATCTTCGTGTAAAGGCCATACTTCTTGCCGACTTCACCCAGAGCAATCAGCTTGTCAGGCGTGATTTCGCCAGCGGGCACTCGAGGCACAACTGAGTAGAGTCCGCCGCGTTGCATGTTGGCCAAGAAGCGATCGTTTGTATCCTGCAGAGTGTGATGATCTTCCTCCATGACATTCTCATTCCACAACGAGGCTAGGATCGACGCGATCGCCGGCTTGCAGACCTCGCAGCCCTGTCCTGTTCCATACGATTGCAGCAATGAATCAAAGGTCTTGATCTCCTTGATCTTGACGATGTCGAACAACTCCTGTCGTGAGTAACAAAAGTGTTCACACAGATGATTCTCCAAAGTCACACCGGCGGCCTGCATCTCGGACTTGAAAATGTCCGCCACCAACGGAAGGCAACCTCCACAGCCCGTGCCAGCTGAAGTACAGGCCTTCACCTGTTCAATCGACGTCAGATCTTGAGTGCGAATGGCTTCGCGGATTTGCCCCTTGAGCACGTTATTGCACGAGCACACCTGGCCATCGTCGCCCATGCTGTCGGCGCCGATATCAGCCGCTGCCTTCGAAGTTCCCATGAGCTCAGCAGGAGTGCACGGCAGTGGCTCGCCGCTGCGGGCAAAGCTGGAGAGAGATCCGTAATCGGAAGCATCGCCAACAAGGATGCCGCCCAATAGGCATTTGCCGTCTGGCGAGAAAAGCAGTTTCCTGTAGATCCCTTCGAATGGATCTTCATACGTCAGCGGCTGCGCGCGGTCCGACGTGGCTTCATGGTCACCAAAACTAGCCACGTCGACTCCCATTAGCTTCAACTTGGCCGACAAGTCGGTGCCCGTAAAACGCTCTGTTTCCTTCGTTGCGCTCGTCAAATTACCGGCGACAATCCCCGACATCTGATACCCGGGAGCCACCAGCCCATAGACTTGGCCGCCATGCAAGGCAACTTCGCCAACGGCGTAGATATCCGGGTCGGATGTTTGCAGAAGATCGTTGACGATAATTCCTCCACGTTCGCCGACATCGAGTCCACAGTCTCGCGCTAATTCATCGCGTGGCCGAATCCCACACGACACAATAATCATCTCGACGGCCAGACGGTCATCATCACCAAAAACAATTTGCTCGACTTGACCCTTGCCGGAAATCTCCTTCGTGGATTTATCGAGATGGACATGCACTCCCATCTCCTGGATCCTCCGGCGTAACATCTCGGCGCCGGGCATGTCCAACTGCCGAGGCATCAATCGATCCGCGAATTCAATCACATGAGTTTCCAGACCGAGGTCGTAAGCCGCCTTGGCCGCTTCCAGACCGAGCAGTCCACCCCCCATGACGGCACACCGTTTCGCAGACTCTCCGAATCGGATGATTCGTTCGAGATCTTCGATGGTTCGATAGACGAACACACCTTGTTTATTGATTCCCGGTATGGGAGGAACGAACGGGTAAGATCCCGTCGCAATGACAACTCTGTCGAACGATATCTGTTGCTGCTTCTGGGACAGAACAACACGGCGGCGGCGGTCGATACGATCTGCTCGGTCGCCAATATGTAGATCGACACCATTTGCACGGTACCACTCCAGCCGCGCAAGCATCAGCTTTTCCGCATCCCGATGGGCAAAGAACGAAGTCAGTCCGACGCGGTCATAAGCTGCCCGCGGCTCCTCGCAAAAGCTGACGATGCGATACCGGCGTTCCGTGTCGAACTCGACCATCTTCTCGATGAATCGATGGCCCACCATGCCGTTACCGATCACTACCAAAGTTTCCTGTCGATCGCTCACACTCATGTAATCCAGTTCCCCTTAGACGTCATCCCAACTTTCGATGGGGCGGACGCGCACAGCGCAGTCCTTGTAAGAGGGCTGCTTCGAATAGGGATCGAAATGCCCCAACGTAAGCTGATTGGTTACTTCGCTATGCATCGGCATGAACACCTGGCCTGGCCGTACGGTGTTGGTCACGAACGCCTTCGCGCGGACGCGACCGCGTTGAGACTCGACAATGACTGGTTGATTCGGATGGATCGACTCGGCACTCGCGTCACGCGGGTTGATGTCGACGTGCAGGTCATGCGAGTACAGGGTTTGCAGAACGGCCGATTGCCGAGTGCGTGTTTGCGTGTGCCACTGAGCAGCACTGCCGCGGCCCGTCATCAGCAGATAAGGGTATTTGGGATTCGGTCGTTCAGGCATCGACCGTGGCATCTCGAACACCAGACGTGCGCGGCCGTCGGCATGGTAGAACTTTCCGTCGGTGAACAATCGACGTTCCGAGTTTTGGCGAGTGGATCCCTGGGTCCCGTTCGTTGAGACTTCGTCCATTCCGGCTAACGATTCGGGATACGGCCACTGGATTCCGCCACGATCGTCGATCATTTGGTAGTCACGAATGCCTGTGATATCGCAAGGCTGACCGCGCGAGACTTCCTTCAGTGCCTGGAATACATCTTCAGGAGTATTCCAATCGGAGAACAGATCTTCGCAGCCCCAATGATGGGCAATCAGTTTGAGAATGGAAAAATCGCTGAGTGCTTTTCCCGGTGCGCGGGCGACCTTTTTGATGACCCCAATCCGTCGTTCGGAATTGATGAACGTGCCGTCTTTCTCGCCCCAACCTGCTGCCGGAAGCACGATGTCGGCTCGCTTTGCCGTTTCGGTGTTCTGGTACATGTCTTGAACAACAAGGAAATCCAAGCGGTCCAGAATTTCGCGACAGGTGTTTTGGTTGATCCAAGAATGCGCCGTGTTTGTGGCGACAACCCAGAGCCCCTTGATTCGATCTCGCAGAATGCCCTCGATGATCTCGTTGTAGGCCCAGCTGTTCTCGTTTGGTATACGGTTGACATCAATGCCCAGAGTGTCGGCTACCTTTTGGCAGTGTTCGGCGTTTTGAAAATCATGGCCACCCAACAGGTTGGTCGTGTTACTAAACAATCGCGACCCCATCGCATTGCATTGTCCCGTCACCGAATTCGCCCCGGTTCCGGGACGACCGATGTTTCCCGTGATGAGGGCGAGATTGATGATTGCCTGCGCGGTACGGACTCCCTCATAGCTTTGATTGACACCCATCGTCCACCAGAACGACACCCGCTTGCCATCGCGAATCAGGTCTACGAATCGCTGAACTCTCTCGGGGGAGAGTCCAGTTGCTTCGACAATGCGTGAGATGGGGAACTGTCGGACATGAGCTGCGAATTCATCGAACCCGTTGGTATGCCGATCGACAAAGCTGCGATCAATGGAGTCGGTCTGAATTAATAGATTTGCCACTCCGTACAACAACACCAAGTCGGACTTAGGATTCAGTGGGAGATGCAGCGTGCTGCACATCGCGGTTTCGGTGCGACGTGGGTCGACGACGATGACTTCTGGGGAATTCCTGTTTTGGCAAATCCGCTGCCAAAGAATTGGGTGAGCAATACACAGGTTTGAGCCAACGAGTACGATGACATCGGACTCCTCAAAGTCTTTGTAGGTATACGGCGGTGCGTCAAAGCCAAACGCTTGCTTGTAAGCGACGACCGATGTCGCCATGCATTGTCGTGTGTTACCGTCGCCGTGCAGGATCCCCATACCGAACTTCGTCAGACATCCAAGCAGCGCCATCTCCTCCGTCGCGATCTGCCCGGTACTCAGAAACGCGACCGACGAGTCACCATGCTTTCGCTGAATTGCCTTAAACCGTTCGCAGAACATTTCCATGGCTATCTTCCAACCAACGGGTTCAAGCTGACCCCGTGCGTTGCGTACCAAGGGCGTCGTCGCTCGGTCATCAGAATCAAGCACCGACAACGCCTCCCAGCCCTTGGGACATGCCATCCCAAGATTCACAGGGTATCGCCTGGATGGGGTCAGACCTATTGCCTCTCCGTCGCGCAAATGGACGTTGAGGCTACACCCGGTGGAACAGTAACCGCAGACCATGTCGGTTGTTGCTTCGGGCATGCGGCGCGCCGGCATCTGCCCCAAACCGAAGTCGGCAGGTCGCAACAACAGATCGCTGGTTAACGGACCGCCACGCGCTCGTAGCAGTGCCGATGCATGATGCATGAAGAGCTTGTTCATTACGTAGCAACTCCGGGCATTTTGGGCGCCACTACTGCGGCGAAGAAAAGATATCGTTCCAACAGCTCGCCAATCAAAAGCATGATGGATGAGAACAACACCAGAATTATCCAGAATGCCACATTAAAGCCCTCGGCGACAATCCAACGCTCGTACAACAAAAGCCCAGGCAGAATCAGGCCTCCAGCGCAGGCAAAGAAATATCGCTTGATGGTCGTCAGTCCGAGTTCATGCGTAAGCAAATAAGCCGTCCGCTTGAGTGGTGTGAACACTCGCTCATGAAGTGACACAAAAATCAACGATTCGAATGTCAGCTTGGCAAGCGTCGCCACAATCAGAGCGAGGCAGATCGAATGCCGAGTCGCCTCAAGTAACCCATGGTCTGCCGCGTCAGCAGCCAGAGCGGTTGCGATCAGACCAATGACTAAGGCAACTGGTAAGCCCAACACCACTGAAGTGCCAACGAATTTCGTGATCGTGAACGTCGCATTCCAGAATGGGCGATTCGTGTCGGCATAAACCATTGCTGAAGACAGCACGGCAAGGATCCCGTTGAGCGCAGCTATTGCACCTGTCGCGGCAACGACCGCTGGTGAAGAGCTCCAACCCAACACTTCCGAGAAACGTGTCGCGGCGTAGACAGACACGGTAATCGGGAACAGGGTGAACGCCAGAATCTCGCGACTTAGCCACGACCGTCTTAGCCCAATCAGGGCACGAAATGCATACAGTGGACGGCCCAAGTGAAACAGCGCGACGACCATCCCAAAGAGGCCAAGCAACATCGAGGCCGCCAGATGCGCGGCGTGTGTACCCAGTGGCGCATCGATGCTCCAAGAATGGGATGAGGTAAGCAACTGCTCAAAAATAAAGGCTCCAACCGACATCTGTGTCAGAACGAGCATTCCGACCAGAGGCCAATGGGCATGTTGCGGCTGAGCAGAGAAGTAATCGGCCGGCAGAAGATTGCGAGGCAAGACGCGGTCGGTGCGATAAACCGTCGTTGGAAGTGTGTAACTCGGATTCGGTGCACCCGGCAGGAAGGCCTCAGCCTCGCCTTCGGAGATCACCGAAGACTGGTCAACGATCGTAATCTTGATCGCCTGGTTTGGGCACGCTTGCACGCAGGCTGGAGGCTCATCCGCCTCGAGACGCTGGTGACACATGTCGCATTTGCGGACAATGCCCTTCGAATGGCTGTACTTTGGCACGTCGTAGGGACACTTGAAGATGCAATACTTGCAACCAATGCATTGATCATCCAGATGACGAACGATTCCGGTCTGCTCGTCTTTTTCGTAGGCTTCGACCGGACAACCATCCATGCAGGCCGGCTCGATACAGTGGTGGCAGGCTGTCGTAACGTGTTGCAGAATAGGCAACTCAGCCGACCCACCGTGCAACAGCCCAACCGATCGCCACGTCTCGGTTTCCTCGAGACCGTTCAGCGCATGACATGCCGCAACACACGATTTGCATCCAGAACAGCCATCCAGATCAACCTCAAACGCGTATTGCTCTCCCGTCTGTGGACGAGTGATGGGAATTAAGTCTCGATACTGACCCGAATGATCAGACGTCGACTGGCGATCGTGCGCACGGGCAAATCGCTCAACCGCGGTCAAACGATGCTGATCGCTGAGTAGTCGATCGACGAGCGGACTGTCTGTATCCTCGGCGGTAATCATAAAAGGCGATGCTTCGGGAGAGAAAACGAGCGCGCGACGAACTACGCGATGGCCGTCGGAAGCGCGTGCCATCATCCGTCGAGTGACCGGAAGCATCGGGAGAGGAGCTGCAACCGGATGGTAATTCGGGTCGCCGTTGCAACTGCCATGCCGACAAAGATAGACTTCGACCGCAGAATGCTGTGGGTGGGAAAACAGCCGGTAAATCGGCCATAGACGAATTGCCTAAACGATTATCAGGCTGCCTAAGAAGCAGGCACGCGTCGCCGACTCGTTGGTCACAACGCAGCTTCTTGGAATCGTCATAACACAAATGCACGGTTCGAAATCTCGATTTTCTTTCGCATCCTGGCTAAGAAAGACTGTTGATCGAGCGCCTACGATCCACTTTTGGGCGCGGCATTTGCGTGAGCGGGGCGGCCGTAAAGACCGAGTGGTATTTTCTTTTGGGACGAGATGATCAACAGACAAGACAATTAGCAAACCTGTCATCGACGCAAGCGGTTTTCCTCTCCCGAAACTGCTCGGATCGATCATCTCATGGCGGCTCAAGAACGTGTTTTCATGTGCCTGGCACGTGGCGCAGATGCTGCGCGCCGACTGAGCTGGTCATTTGGAGAGGAAAACAATGCAGCTGCAGAACAAAGCAACGTCGTTATGGGGCAACTTCTTCAATTTGAAGATGCCACAGATTCGCGCCTTCCACATGTCGTGGTTCGCATTCTTCCTTTGCTTCTTCGCGTGGTTCGGCATCGCACCCTTGATTAAAGTGGTCCGCGACGAATTGGACCTGACCAAGTCGCAAGTCGGTTGGTGCATCATCGCCTCGGTGGCGATCACCGTCCTTGCTCGGCTGTTTATTGGATGGCTCTGCGATCGAATTGGTCCGCGTCTAGCCTATACGTGGCTGCTCATTCTGGGATCGATCCCCGTCATTGGAATCGGGCTTGCGCACGACTTTGCCACGTTTCTGATCTTCCGTCTCCTGATCGGCGTGATCGGGGCTTCCTTTGTGATCACGCAGTATCACACCTCGGTAATGTTCGCGCCGAACGTTGTTGGGACAGCAAATGCGACGAGTGCTGGCTGGGGAAATTTAGGGGGTGGCGTAACGCAACTCGTGATGCCGATCATCTTTGCCGGGTTCGTCACCCTGCTTGGCTTCAGCGAAGCGGTTGGCTGGCGAGCATCCATGGTTGTGGCAGGCACGGTTTGTATGTTAACCGGGGTCGCCTACTACTTCTTCACCCAGGACGCTCCAGACGGAAACTACAAAGAGCTTCGCGCCGCGAACAAGATGCCGGAGAAAAAGAAAGTCAACGGTGTCTATCTGGAAGCATGTCGAGACTATCGCGTCTGGCTGCTGTTCGTCATCTACGGAGCCTGCTTTGGAATCGAGTTGACGATTAACAACATCGCCGCACTCTACTTCCTCGATTACTTCGACTACTTTCAATCGATGGATACTGTCACGGCAATCAAGGCGGCGGGTCTGTTTGCAAGTCTCTTTGGTCTTATGAACTTGTTCGCCAGAACGTTGGGAGGCATCTTTGGCGACAAGTTCGGAGGAAAGTGGGGACTCAAAGGTCGGGTGTTCTGGCTGTTTGTTGCGTTGTTCTGTGAAGGACTGTTCTTGATGGTGTTTTCACAGGCCCGAGTCCTTGTCTTGGCATTGCCCTCACTTGTGTTGTTCAGCCTATTCGTACAAATGTCAGAAGGTGCGACCTTCAGCGTCGTTCCCTTTGTGAACAAAAAGGCATTAGGAGCGGTGGCCGGTATCGTCGGCGCCGGGGGTAACGCGGGCGCGGTAGCTGCGGGCTTTTTATTCAAGTCCGCCATGCCGTGGCCCACCGCGCTTCTTATCCTCGGAGGTCTGGTCACCGCTATCTCGTTCTGTGCTCTTGCCGTTCGTTTCTCGCCCACAGCCGAAAGCGACGCGGCACGCGAGTATCAAGCAGCCGAGCGAACTCGCGGTCAAAGAAAACCCACTTTGGAGCCTGCTATGACCTAACCTTCGTTTTTGTGTACCCACCAACCTTTACGTGTTGAGTGTCGCGTTGACCAGTGCTCGTTTCGGGAGAGGGATCGAGCTACCCAGGTCATCGCGACACTTTTTTGCGCACTTAGTCCTTCCTGCCCCATTTGTTGCGGGCTGGTACCCGGTCGATGTCCAAAACCTGGCTTAGGGACCTCAGGCAGGTTTCTCACCGCTTGCGTCGATCTGTTATGATGTTGACGACGTCGTGCAGGTATCGTGGGTTGCTTGCCGCGAGGTGACACCATGCCAGATCCAAAAGGAAGTATCTGCCATCCGCAGATCGATCGACGTGTCGCAATCCAGGCTGGATCTGTGGGCCTGTTGGGCCTGGGCATGAATCACCTAGCTGCGCTTCGCGCGGAGGCATCGACACAATCTCAGGCTGGCTCGCCTGCCAAGTCTTGCATTTACATTTTCCTATCCGGAGGTCTCGCACAGCACGATAGCTTCGACATGAAGCCTCACGCATCGGAAGAAATCCGTGGTGAGTTTCGACCGATCGCAACTCGTACGGCAGGCCTACAGATTTGCGAGCATCTACCCCGACTGGCCCAGAGGAGTCATCTTTGGGCCTTGTGCCGTTCGTTGACGCATCCTTCCAACGAGCATTCGGCCGGTCACCACATTATGCTGACGGGTCGATCGGAATTGCCGGCCGGATTTAATCCCAGCCGACCTGTCGCGACCGACCATCCATCGATTCCCGCTATTGCCGGCGCCGTTACCGAGGCCCGCAATAACCTGCCACCGGCGGTCGTGCTGCCCGAACGACTGGTACACAATTCGGGACGCGTGATACCGGGCCAGTTCGCAGGTCAGATGGGGCCGCGCCGCAACCCGTGGTTCATTGAAGCGTCACCTTTTCACAACCGATCGTATGGTGCATATCCAACACATGCTTTTGATCACCAAGAGCGCGGAGCCGCGGACAACCGTCTATTCCAAGCGCCGAACGTTTCGCTTTCGCATCGATTGACTCAGCCGAAGCTAACGTCACGCATGGCATTGCTCGATCAGATCGAGAAGCAGCGGAGGGGGTTGGACCAAGCAGCCGAAACAGAAGACTTAGATCGACATCGACAGGCGGCGATGTCTCTGCTCACGCACTCCAAAGTTCAGTGGGCATTTGATGTTACACGTGCCGACATCAAGACGCAGGAGCGTTACGGACAAAACTCGTTTGGTTGGTCGCTGTTGATGGCCAAGCGATTGGTCGAGGTGGGTGTCAACCTGGTACAGGTGAACCTGGGAAACAATGAGACGTGGGACACGCATGGAAACGCGTTTCCACATCTTCGTGACAAACTGTTTCCACCGACGGATCAAGCTCTTTCCGCCTTGCTGGATGATCTGAACGAAGAAGGCCTGCTTGAAGATACGTTGATCATCATGGCTGGTGAATTCGGACGGACACCGAAGATTTCACTCTTGCCTCAACACTATGCGCTGCCGGGTCGAGACCATTGGGGGGCCGTGCAGACCGTCTTTTTTGCTGGTGGTGGAGTCGGTGGTGGACGAGTGATAGGTGCCTCGGATAATCTCGGTGCTTATCCAAGCCGTGACGCCCAACGGCCCGAGAATCTGGCCGCCACGATCTATCATTCGCTCGGTCTGCCGCAGACGTGTGCGTGGTACGACGACCTAGAGCGTCCGCATTACATCTATCACGCAGACCCGATTCCGGGACTGATGGGTTAGAGAGCCACGACAAGCTGACCACTACCTTCTTTGACGACTCACGACCTCGCCGTCAATCACGACGCCGATGCAATGAGATGTATATTCGAAAGGATCCCCGTCAAAGAGTGCGACGTCACCATCCTTACCGACTTCGAGCGAGCCGACTCGCTTGTCAATCCCGAGAATACGCGCTGCTTCGATCGTGATGGTGCCCAACGCCTGCTCAAAGGTCAGTCCGTTGGCTGCGGCCATGGCTGCTTCCCACAACAGCACGCGCGTCTTGGGAACATACGATTCGAAACCAGATTGCAGGGCGACGGGGATCCCCGCATTGGCGAGTTTGGCAGCCGTTTCGAAACTAAAGTTCTCTCGTTCGCCCGTTGGACGCACCATCGTTGGATGAATCAAAACCGCAACGCCCGAAGCCTTGATTTCGTCGATTAACAAGTGAGCCTCGGCGGCACCATCCAACCACAACGTGATTTCAAATTCCTTGGCAAGACGTAACGCATTGGCGATATCTTGTGCGCGGTGAGCGGTCACCATGAGCGCGAGCTCGCCTTTCAAGACCTGGCCGATCGTCTCAAGTCTCAGATCACGCGGCGGTGCCTTGCTTTCGTCGTCATCACTGGCTGCTGCCTGCTTATCGAGGTATTCTCGTGCCTTGATGAAGTTGTCGCGTAGCATCGCGACCATCTTGCCCCGCGTGCCGGGCGAGTCGGAGCCCTCTTTGCGGGCGCCTTGTGCCAGTGTCGCAGCAACCGCTCGCGTTTTGACTAGTATCGCATCCTCGACCGTGTTGCCATGCGTCTTCGCGATCAGGGTCTGCCCTGAAATCAATTGGCCCGGCGCATGTCCCGTATGAATCGTCGTGACACCGAAGCCGCGAACCCAACGAATAAGTTCTTCGTGAGCGTTATACGCGTCAATCGCCCGCAGTTCGGGCTGGATTGGCGCACTGCCTTCAAGCTGATCCTGATCGTGGTCATAATTCAAGATACCCGACAGGCCAACCGTACTATGCGCATCGACCAAGCCGGGTGTCACCACCTTCGCCTCAAGGACTTCAAAACCCTCAGGAACTTTGAGCGTATCGGACGTGCCGATGGCTGCAATTTTGCCATCGCGAATGATGACCATGCCATCCTTGATCGGCTTACCGGCCATTGTATGAACCGTTTCGCCCCGCACGGCAATTTGACCTGAAGCCAAGTTTGCCACGCTCAAACAGATGACGGTCGTCAGCAGACTGAAAATGAATCGCCGGTTCACTTTGCACCTCCCTCATTGTTTTGAGAGTAGCAACAGTAGTAAGGCGATTGGTCATGCCCCGCGCCGAAACCGCCGACCGCATAGAGTCGATCTTCGGGGTTACTGCGATCAAAGACCTTGCGACCATCGACCCAGGTCTCAAGCACGCTGGCATAGATGCTCAATGGATCCCCGTCCATGATAATGAAGTCGGCGTCCTTGCCTACCTTCAGTGACCCGACTCGCTCCTGCAGGTCCAGCATCTCGGCACCTGCCAGGGTTACCCCTTCGAGGGCTGCTTTTCGAGACATACCAGCCCGGACTGCCAGCGCCGCGCTCCGTAAAAAGTACCGCGAATCAAGAATTGGGTCGTCGGTGTGGAATGCCGTTCG
>CAJHYQ010000694.1_pt1 | contig 36792 bp, 42 predicted proteins | sample 9198721 | NCBI WGS metagenome assembly CAJHYQ01 (sample SAMEA7708357, study PRJEB35096) | sediment metagenome | biome: marine neritic benthic zone biome [ENVO:01000025]; feature: sediment [ENVO:00002007]; material: shallow marine sediment [ENVO:03000034] sea grass bed [ENVO_01000059] ... | reverse complement strand
GATGTACGATTGAAAAAGGGGTCAGGCTTCTTTTAGGGTAACGGCATCAAGTGTCACGCGACGCTGTAACGATGTATCCACCTAGTCCGTCTGTCGTTCCCTGTTTAGAAAAAGATGCCTGACCCAATAGTGTTCGGCACGCTTCTTGATAATCTACTCGTTTTGGGCCTGGTCGGATCTGGTGCGTCGAGAGTTGGACGCGGAATGGTTTGCGGATGTTGCGTTCGCTCGGAGTGTCAAACGACCGCGCAGCGTCAAGGGGCAGAGAAATGCGAGCGACGGCATTTCTACGCGTCTTGTGATTTCAGTTTTTCGATGTGCTTCATTAACTCGTCCTCGTCGGCCAAACCGCAAAAATAGAAGCAGACCATCTCGTAGGTGCGGAGGGTTGGCTTCTTACCTGTCCAAAGGGCAAGCAGCATGCACGCGATGATGGCGCAGTAGGTTTGGATCTCGATGCCGTTTTGGTCGTGACTCAGAAGGTGTCGGCAACCTAAGATGTGCTTGAAGAAGCGAAAGAAGATCTCGATGGCCCATCGCTCGGAGAATATCAGAGCGATCGTCTCAGCGGGGACGTCGATCAGATTCGTGGCAATTCTCAAGATGCCGTCACTATCGACACCGCTTGAACCGCCGCGGTACTTACCACGACTGGTGTGAGGGCGGACGCGGATGCAGACCACACGCACCGGGTGGTCAGGGCGGTTGTTCGCCGGGCTCCTAGAAAACTGAACGATCTGGTCGCTAAGGATTTCGTTGCACTCCGCCTCGTCGTTGCGATACCTTTCTTCGACCGTATCCCAAACGCTGTTGTCGCGCAGCCGACACACGTAGCTGCTCTGGGCAGCAACGATCTTGTTGAAGAGGGCGAACTTTGCGTAGCCTCGATCCATCACGTACAGTCGGTCCGATTCAATCACCGTTTCCAGAACGGCGCGTTCGTCGTGTTCGCCTCCACCGTTGGGGGTGACGTCTATACGCGTCGGAATCCCACGAAGGATCTCAAAATGCGTGTGTAAGCGCCACTTCACCATCCCAGAACCGGTGTCTGCTTTACGCCACGAGGCCTCCAGGATTTTGGGCAACGCTGCGATCACGGATCCATCGACCAGCGTGATCGTATGTTGGATCTCGCAGAGTCGCGCGTCTTGCCCGAGCGGCTGAAGCTGATCCCCCAGTTCGGCGATGATTTCCTTGATCCGTTCCGACTGGAAGACACTCGTCGCTTCCGATAGCGAGCCCAGGGCAGCACGTTGACAACCCAGCTTACGTTGCACCTTCTTCAGCTCACTCGCCTGCTGAATACCTCGCAACGACGTGACGACAGGATTGAACAGGTAGAGCAAGATCAGCATGCAATACTGGTCGTAATGCAGCTCTCGATTACCAGCTCGGTCACGTTCACAGCCATCGTTATGTAACCGCTGAACCAGCGGAGCCAATTTATCGAAGTATTTCAGCCCAGTGATGTCAGACGACTCGATTCTTCTCTGCTTGGTCCGCTTCTTTCTCTGCTCGGTCTGTTTACTGGACATGCCGTAGCATGACACATCCGTTAATCGCTAGCTAGCCCCAACACGGCAAAACAACGGCTAGCAAATGCCGTGCCGAACGGAATTGGGTCAGGCTTCTTTTTGCGGTGGGCACAGCGACCGGTGACGTACCCGCTAAAGAAGCCTGACCCCTTTTCTCGTCTACCAGCTCAAGTCGCCTGTGCTCTGGCCGAAGGATTCAGTCTCGAGGTCCATTCTGTTGAGCATCGTGAGGAACAAATTGCAAAGTGGGGTCCCTGCTGCATTGGCAACAAACCGGCCGTGTTTGAAGCCACCACCTGCCAGAAAGACGGGGAGATTGCGCGCGTGGTGGGCGTTGGCGTTGCCAAGATTGCTGCCAAATAGAATGGACGTACTGTCCAGCAACGTTGCATCGGACTCCCTCCTGGATTTCATCTGAGTTAGCAGACTTGCAAAGCACTCCACGATTTCCGTTTCAATCTTCTGCAACTGCTCGATCTTCGCGGAATCCTGGCCGTGATGCGAGAGGTTATGGTGATTGCCGGTTACGCCTTCGACTTTCGGTACAACATAATGATCCTGAATCATGATGCTGATCACGCGGGACGAATCCGACTGAACGATCAATGGGACCAGATCCATCAACAATTGCGCTCGTCCAATAAGGTCAGCAATGTCAGAAATGTCGGATGGTTGTGGGGCATCGACCTGCGGTTTGGGCGTCTCCATCCACCCCTGCGCCGCGGCAATGTTCGATTCGGTGCGTCGAACCGAATCAAAGTAGTCGTCCAGGAGATGGTTGTCCGCAGAACTCGCCTTGCGCCGGAGTGATTTGGCTTGCGAGCCCAGTTTATCGAGAATACTCTTCCCATCACTGAGCTTTTGCCTTTGCACACGCACCTCGGCAGGCTTGCCTTCTAAGAACAACTGAGCAAAGAGATTCGCCGGACTCGTATGAGCAGGAATCATAACGCCGCCGTTGGTGTAGGACTGGCTTTGCGGCTTCATGGTTCCCAGAGTGATCGACGGAAATCGAGTCGCTCTGCCCAGCCGGCCGGCCGCTACCTGGTCGACGGAGATCGTGTTTCGAAATCCTCCCATGCCCGGTTTACGCGCCGATGTCAAAAACGTCATTTCGCTGTCATGAGGTTGACGCCCAGTTTGGTCATCGTGTTGAAGTCCGGAGAACAAGGTGAAGTCCTGACGGTGCTCCTGCAGCAAGTCCAGATAGGGAGTCGATTCGTAATCAGCACCGTGATTCTTCGGCCATAGCAGCGGCGGATGGAGGCCCAACGTGGTGCAGATAAAGACCATTCGCTTCGGCGACGCATTGTTCACAGCCCCCATTGCAGGGTTCATCGATTCCAAGAGCGGTAGGGCCAGTGAGACGCCTGCGGCCTTCAGTACCGTACGTCGGTGAAGTGCCTTGTTCATGACTTGCTTTCTGCGTTCAAGCTTTGCATTCTGCGGGAGTTGACTATTTGTTTCGGAATAATTGGCTTTGGACAACTTCGTGAATGATGTCTCGTACGGGAAAGTTGTTCTCGCGCGTTCGATTCAACATGACTTCGATGAGTTCGCGATCGGCAAATTGGATCTCGCCACCGGTTGAGTATGCGACGAGCTGCGAAATGAAGTTGCGGGCGACTTGCTCCTTTTGGCTCAGCAAGTGTTGTTTGAACTCTTCAATTCCCGAAAACTTCTCGCCATCGGCGGTAACACCGCTGGAATCCACTGATGGACCCTTTCTCGGCGGAAGTTTCCTCGTGAAACCACCAAACGTCTGCTCTCCGCCGGATGCTCGGTAATGCGTGCGGAATCCGCCAATCGGATCAAAACTCTCGAGGGCAAACCCTGGCGGATCAATCTCCCGGTGACACTTGTTGCACGATTCAATTTCTCGATGCGAAGACAAGATTTCACGAATCGTCGTCTTACCGCGAGTATCCGGCTCAATCGAACCGATGTTGGGCGGAGGAGGTGATGGTGGCGTTCCGAGAAAGTTGGTCAGTACAAAGTTGCCTCGCGTCACGGGTGAGGTAGTTGTGCCGTTGGCGGTTGTTTTCAGGATCGCTGCCTGTGTTAGGACGCCACCTCGTGGGCTTTCATTGGGAAGGCGGACCTTTCGAAATTGCTGCCCCTTTACTTCGGAGATGCCATAGAGAGTTGCCAGTCGCCGGTTCACGAAGGTGAAATCCGAATCGATCAGATTCACGAGACTCAGGTTGTTGTTGATGAGTTCGGCAAAGAACAACTCCGGCTCCTTCGGTATCGCGCTGGCGAGCAACTCGTCATACTCTGGATACAGGCCGTCATCGGGTGTCGTTGCGTTGACTTTGTACAGCCGCAACCACTGTCCGAGAAAATCGCGAATAAATCGGTTCGACTTTTCATCAGCAAGCATGCGGTCGACTTGCTCAGCGAGTATTTTGGAATCGGATAGCTTGCCCTCGCTGGCTAGCTCGAAGAGTTTCTCATCCGGCATACTCTTCCACAGGAAGTAGGAGAGACGACTGGCCAGAGCGTAATCGTCGAGTTCGCCTGCATCGCCATCGATTAACAGGAAGTGCGGCGAACTCAGCATTGAGCGCAAGGGAATACACAAGACGTCGAGCAAGTCTCGTCGCTGGTCGATTGCAGGCTTGGCCAAATCGATGAAAGGTTGCAATTCGTCGTCACCAACAGGTCGTCGGAATGCTCGCGGCGCGAACTGCCTGACGATCTGCGTAACGTGGTCCAAATCGTCCTTCGACGGTTTGACCATAAAAGGTCCCACTTGTGACCTACCCGATTTTGCAATGTCCAACCCGATGAGTAGCTTGCGCGCACTCGGCGGCGGCCAGGAACCGAACAGCGGCCCCTCGACTTTCTGCGACATGATCGCCAGACCTCGCCCCCGGAAGTTCCTCGAACCGCCAGCCGCCATGATGCCGGCAAAGGGCTCGACACCTTCCATGTCGAACGTAATGTAGGGCGTGTCACCTGGCTTTAAGAACGTTTCAACGACAATTGTTCTCGGCTCGCCCGGTTCGAGATCAACGGCCTCCACCAGTCTGGCTCCGCCGGTCGGATCCTTGACAATCAACTTCGTCGTCACCGGTTTCTTCGATTGATAGGCCGCAACTTTTGCCGTCAGTCGATGGATTCCCGGAGTTGTGACGTTGAAATGAAATTGCGTGAGATAGTCGACGTCTCGAAACAACGCGATTCCTGCACCGAACGACAGCTTTCGCGTGATACTACCGCCCAGGTTGATTGGCTTGTCGTGCCACGCTTCCAACCACGAGTAGTTGTTGACTCCGCTACGATACGGATCGCGGCCCAAATTGATCGCCAGTCGGAGTGCTTCATCGGCAGCCTGCAAATAGCTCTCCATGTGCACGGCGGAGATGCGCTGGTTCGCTCCAATCGTGTCGAAGCTGCCGGATTCGACCTCATCTGGAATGCCAAGCGTAACGTCGCTATCGATCAAGAGCAGATCGCGTAGCGTGTAGCCAAACTCGCGCTTCGTTAGCCTTCGCGACGGCACACGCCCAACTCGTCGCTGCCTTGTCAGGCTCGCGGACCGCAGATTCTTTTGCAGCGACGCCAGCGCCGCTTCCCTTTGCTTTGGATCGGGTCGGTCCTCGGATTCCGGTGGCATTTCGCCATCACGTACGCGGTCAAAGACCCGTTCCCACTTTCGAAAACTCTCGGCCTCGGTAAGGTCATGTCCGACGGACTCGAAGTTCAAACCCGTTTCCGTCGCGGCATCGTGACAATCGATACACGAGGATTCGATGAGCGGCGCGACAGCCTCATTCATCTGGGCAACTGCGGTGTCGGATGTCAGACAGGCAGTGACGATCAGGGTTGGCAGTAGTCTCATGGGATGCCTTCAGCTTCTCAATCGTAATCTTAACCTTAATCCCTCAGTGGCGCAACGCGCAGACGGGAGCGAAAGGCTCCTGCCGACCCGAGTGCGTTTGCGGTTCCCAAGGAACTTGTAGGTTGGGCGGCCAACACCCGCCCCTGTGAGGACGTGCGGCCTTCGAAAATCAACAATCGCTACTCGACAATCATCATTCACATCGATCCATCGAGTGATGATTGTCGAGTAGCGATTGTTGAACTACCAGACGGCCTGGGGGTTAGAATGCTCGGCAGGAGCTCGCCCTCCCCAAAATGCCCTTGCCGACCACGAGCCTGAGGTTTGGCTTAACATGATGCGGTCTTGATAGAGTGCCTAAGAGTAAGCTCTGAGAGACGGCCTTGACCAGTCACGTGCTCGTCACCCTGGGCCATATTCGGATGATCACCTTGGCATGCGCGAGATCATCAACGGATCGCGACGAAGGAAACGTCTGCCATGCTCCCACCAAGCTAGGGCGTTCGGAAGGCCGAGAGAGGACGGCTCCGCTACATTGGTCCGACAGAAGCCTCGTTCTCCCATCGAGATAAGCGAATTCAGAAGTTGAGCGTCGACGAGAAGTGGACCAAGCCACCTTCGTTATTTGCGCTCGGATCCAGGAAACGGGTGCGTCGGTTGCTGACTTCTAATCCAAGTTCGAAGTTATCGGTCACGTTATACAACATGTTCCACCAGGCAACCTCGTTGTAACTGATTTGCCCTGGGCTTGGGATCATGGGATTGAGAAAACCCAAATCGACATTGCGAGGATCATCCACGCCGAAACCCAAATGAGTCGTAAGCCGTGGCGACACCTTGAAGTAGACTTCGCCCCAACCACCAATCGACTCGATCGCCTGATCCGTTTCGGATCAATCGTTTGCAGGCTTGCAACGAAATAAGTTCCAGCCGCCCGCCCCCACCACGCTTCGCCACGAAAGCCTATCTTCTCGCCGCGAAGTTGGGCAGTTTTTGCTGATCGAGGAACGATCCCAAATTGGGGTCAGGCTTCTTTAAGCGGTTCGAGGTGTCACCTAACTCTGATAACGCTGAATCCACGCAGTCGGCCACGCGTCGTTCTCGGATCAAGAAAAGAAGCCTGACCCCATATTGCGAGTCGAGAAAAAGAAGCCTGACCCCTTTATTGCGGACCGTGGGTATCGAGTTCGCGTATGGACGCGACTAACTTCGTTTCGGATTCGGCAATGTCATCGTATTTCAGCGTGAATTCCTTGCGAGGTGAGCCCTGACGTGTCCATGCAAATTCCCGCCACAACGCGAGAATGGATGCCCCGTCTGTGAGCCCCTTCATGCGCTGAATTAGCCAGTAACCGTATGTCGAATACGCTGCGGCCATTCGATGTTCTGAATCCTCGATCAGGGCCTCAGCAGCGGATTGCGAAAGCGTTAGCTCGTGCTCGTTTGCCAAATCGCACAGCCGATGAATCATTAGTAAGTAAGCGCGATGCTTTTCGGCAGCATATAGTTTCTTCGTTTTGAGGTGCGAGCCGCTGACAATGCGAGCGCAGATTGGACAGAAACAACTTCCATCAGATGGATTTCGCAAAACCGTTCCAGGATCATTCGCCAAGTCGAACGAGCTTGTTAGATACGTTCCAAAGAAGGCTGCGAATTCCTCCAGCTTATCCGGATCAGGACGCATGTCAGAGGGAAGTGCCGGGTGCAGCGGCCGAATCCAATCCAACGTTGCTTCGGTAACGTCTTCCGCGTGGCGAGGCGATGTCACACGAGGAATTGGAATCTCGCCAGCGTTGATGGCGCCCGCGAGCCATCGAAGAAGTTTGTAGCTGCGAGCGTGTATATCGAGTGCCAATTGCAGTTGGTCAGGTGGGAGCATTCGATTGGAGTGGCATCACGTCCATGAGCACTGGACGCCGGAATGATCGTTCCATTCCGCGCGCAATATGTTGCGTTTCAATTCTCGGTGTCTGACATCAACTCTCAAGAAGTCTAGCTTTCACACTCGGGCCGTCGATCTGTCACAATGGCTCGTTTCCCGCCAAACCTGACGCTTGGTTTATAGGCCTTTGGGTCGTGGAACGCAACAGAGGCTGTTCGCGCGATAGGCCAGCTAGTGTCGCCAATGGTATGGATTGATCACGCAACGCAAAACTCATGTGGACAGCGACGCTCGGTTCCGTCAGCCTTCAACCACGTCAGGTTCGGCTCCATACTCGGATAGCCATATCTCTAGATTTGAAGCAACACACATTTTCATCAATTCGCGTGAGATCGGTGGCCCTCCGCCTGTAGCATCCAGCCGGACCGTGAAGCCGACGTCAGCGATCCATCGGCTCGCGGGGTCTAGTTGGTCTGAGTTCTTGGCCATCCATGCTTCGAGGGCTTCGATTTGAGTCCTCAGATCCCACGAATCGGTTCCCACGTCTATGTAGTTCTTCTCGAATCGGTCCTTGACGATCTTACGAATAACAACGGGCATTTTTAATCCAGCCGCTTAAAAGGCACGTCCCGGTGAAAGCCTCAATAAGCTCGTCGCTTTACGTGGCAACGACTATTCAGGTCCCGAGTCCGGCTCCTCCGCATCACCAATCTTTTCCGGCGACCGACCCGCGTGCGTTCGCTTGGTCATGGAATCGCCTCGAGCTGGATAGCGATCTGTGATCGAAACAATTAGCATGATCGCGACGCAGACCACGATCACCGCGAGTGCAAGTAATCCAATCCGCTCGATGCCTTGGACGAACTGTTCCACAACACTAATCTCGCCCCGCCGATATTATTCCGCCCTCCGCTGCAGCAAACGCCCAACCGTGACCTCTGGGAATGATTGGCTCACCCACACGAACCTTGGGGATCTTCCCGAGTGGCATCAGAGTCTTGGCCCATTGTGCGTGCTGAAACGCCATTTGCCGAACGATGTCAGCGTGTTCCGCCGCGACATCCTGTTCTTCTTCTGGATCCGACCTGAGATTAAACAACTGCCATTGATCCTCCTTGTACTTTCTATAGAGCCGCCAATTCTGCCAGCGAACTGCGATGAGGTGTCGACGTACGGCGTCATTTGGCTGGCTATTGAGCCAGAACAGGTAGTCATGCGCATCTCCGGTGCGCACGCCCGTCAGATACGGAACCAGATCCACACCGTCGCAGTGTTTGGGAATCATCCCACTGGCCAACGATGCGATCGTGGAATAGAAATCAAAGTTCGCCATCAAGCCGTCGTACCGTTTGCCCTTTGGAAGCACACCAGGCATTGAAAAGATTGTGGGCACGCGAACCCAACCTTCCTTCTGAGTCCCTTTTCCTTTTCCGCCTTGATATGGTGTGGACGTCCCGCCCTCGTCGAGATTGGGCCCATTGTCGCTGGTAAAGATGACAAGCGTGTTCTGGCGTAGCCCGTGCTTGTTCAGAACGCGCAGCAGCTTCCCGACCTGATCATCGACCGAGACAATCGCCCCAGCCAACTTCTGTCGCTTGCCCTTTGCCCGTGTTCGATCGATTAGTCTGCTGGGGACTTCGGTGTTGAATGAGTGGACCGCTTCGGGTGACCAGTAGAGAAAGAACGGTTCGGTCTTGTGACGGTCGATGAAGTTGACCATCGAATCACCGTCGTAGTCGGTGAGCCAAACCGTCTCACCATCTCCATTGATGCAAAAGTATTTCGAGTGACCATTCTTCTTGGCGATCTGCCTCCGCAATGCTGCCGAGGCGGCGGCGAGTTCTTCGCTGCTGTACTGTTTCTTCGGCGGGATCTTCGCGACCTCCGTGAAGCCCACCTTGAGAGGCCCTTGCCGTTTTGTCCCGATATCCCACTTACCAATCTGGCCAGTCACGTACCCTTGGTCTTGCAGAAAGCCGGCCAGCGTCGGTCGGTCGTCCGGAATCGGAAGGCCGCGTGACATGCCATACTTTCCAAATCTTTGGCCATATTGTCCCATCATCAGGCTGCAACGGCTTGGACAACAGGGTGGATTGGTGATGTAGGAAGCCGTGCACCGCACACCTTCCTTAGCCAGCTGATCGATGTTGGGGGTCGGGATGTCGGTACATCCGTAGGCTCCAAGGTCACCGTATCCCAGGTCATCGATGTAAATGAGGACGACGTTCGGTTTTTCATTTCTCTCCGCAGCGTCATTCTCAGTCGACGATACGAGAGTTGTGAAAAGAACAAGTAAGATCAATGGCAAAGTGTCGATAAGCGATGCGACCGCTATTCTGTTTGGGCGACTCATGACAATTCCTGTTTTGTAACCTGGCGTTGCTTCATGCGAAAACTCATAGCGGCTGAACTGTGGTCTCGCGCAATACGTCAGCCCGTTAGTCATATTGACCTTCGGGATGGCGTTCGTATCAGGGACGCGCGATGATCTCCGCTCACACATTACGCCGTGGATCTTCAGCCACGCCAAAGCAGCATGATACAATGTGGCGACGGAAGTTGCGACGAGGTTCTCTGAGTGTTGGCGAAGCAACGACGACACTGTGATCGAAAGGGAAAGCATGCGTTGGATAATTCCCATTCTGTTGGGTGCAACATTGCCAAACCAGTTAAGTAATCCGGCTTCTGCAGATGACAAGGACGTGCCGTTCGTCCAGGTTACGATTGACGCTAACCCGCCGCACAACCCCTGGTACAAGATGGTGGGGGACATTACCGGCGACGGCTTTAAGGACATCGTTGTGGGAGGATCGAAGGGTCCGCTCATTGCCTACGTCTATCCAACCTGGAAGAAGATTCAAATTGCCGATGGGGGCTGGCAAGGTGTCAACGGCGAGATTGCGGATCTCGATGGTGATGGAGATGAGGACATCGTCATGGGAGGTATCGTTTGGTTTGAGAATCCTGCACCCCAGAACAGACCATGGAGGCGCAAGCACATTGACAGCCTTCAAGCTCATGACATTGAAATCGCCGACCTCGACGGTGACGGGCGGCTTGACGTCGTTGCCCGCGACCAATCAGCTTTTGGTATGAAAGGAAACCGAATCTACATTTATCATCAGCCGAAGAAGGATCAATGGCATCGGAGAGACATCGATTGTCCACACGGCGAAGGACTAAGACTGGGAGACATCGACATGGACGGCGACGCGGACATCGTGATCGCGAATCGCTGGTTCCAGAATCCGCACAACATGACAGACCGCTGGGTCGAACGGCGCTACACAAGTCAGTGGACGGAGCCGGATGCGAAGGTCGAGATCGCTGACATCAACGGCGACCAGCGACCGGACATCGTCCTTACTCCCGCCGAACTTCGCGAAGAGACTCACGCGGTGTGCTGGTATGAAGCCCCGACCGACGCCAAATCGCCGGATTGGACACAGCATGTCATCGTTGCGTCGATCGAATGCGTGATCCATTCGCTCGGTGTCGGAGACCTCGACGACGACGGGGACATTGACGTCGCCATTGCCGAGATGCATCAGGGCGAAGACCCGGATGAAGTGATCGTACTACTCAACAACAACCAAGGTAATTCATGGTCTAGGCAGGTGCTTTCCGAAGGCGGCTCTCACGACATTGTCGTCAGCGACATTGGCGACGACAACGATCTCGACATTGTTGGGGCGAACCACGGTGGCGTACATCCGTTGGAGTTGTGGCGAAATGACCTCTCCGCTAAACCATCCGCCACAGGTCAGAATCGGTAGTGGAGCGCCGAATGTAGCAGTATCTTTTTAATGGTTGCCAAATTCGCGCGAAGCGTGAGCGATCCGAACAAGTTCGGCTGACTTCGCGGACTAAAGGAGGTTACTCATGCGATCCTTGATCACGTTGATCGTTGTGGCCCACGGATGTGCTCTGGCCGTGGCCGACGATGTTGTCCAAAAGGGTGATCGCGTCCTGGGAATTGGTATCAACGAGGGAAGCATCGGATTTGAGAGAGCATTCCCAGCGGCTCAGAGCACTGGCATGCAATTTGTCGAGCTTCCTCAGCAATGGGATGAGATCGAAGCGAAGCCGGGCCAATTCACGAATCGGTGGCTAGATGTTGCGAACGCCTATTATCCGCAGGTCGGTGTTCGGCTTGTGATTTCGCTGAACCCGATCGACACCAACAGCTTGCGGTTGCCTAAGGATCTAAGAGGCAATCCATTGGATCATCCTGACGTGATCGCTCGTTACAAGAGAGCGATCGATTACGTCCTTAGTCGACTTCCCAATGCGACGCTCGTGGCCTTTAGCATCGGCAATGAAATCGATGGATTCCTCGGTGGGGATTCAGCCAAGTGGGCTCAGTATGAAAACTTCTTTCGGGACACAGCTGCCTACATTCGAAAGCAGAAATCCGACGTGCCCGTTGGAGCCAAAGTGATGTTGCCGTCCGTGATCGGCGATCGGCGGCGACAAGTTCAGGCAGTGAATCAGCATGCGGACGCGGTGTTTGTGACATACTACCCGCTGAAAAGCAACTTCAGTGTAAAGCCTCCAACAGTTGTCAGCGACGATATCGACGCGGTCGTAAAGCTCTATCCGGGAAAGCCAGTCTACTTTTTGGAGGCGGGTTACCCGTCGAGTTCCCATCTGGGTAGTTCTGAACAGCGACAAGCGGAATTCGTCCGCGAAATCTTCAACGTATGGGATCAACACCACAAACAAATTCGCGCCATGAATTTCATCTGGCTACACGACATCTCTGTCGCGGAAGTTAACACATACAAGAAGTATTATGGCGTCGAGGCCCACAGTTTTGGCGAGTACCTCGGTACGCTTGGTCTAAGAACGCACAACGGCAAAGACAAGAAGGCGTTCAACATTCTCCGGCGCGAGGCCGCCGCTCGTGGCTGGCGTTAGTGCACGTCGAATAAGAGTGCACACGGTGCTAACAATCCAGTTCCTACCACTATTCGTTGGCTTACCGCGAGCGCCGTTCGTCTCGTTGGATGTCTTCCAACTTGATACGGGGGCTCCACGCCGTTCGAGTTCTAGAGTCGCTGGGCTTGCTCTTGGGTTCGCGCCAGGAGATCCCAATGCGGACAGCATCCCATTCTTTGTTGTGAACATGGACTGAAAACTTAACCGATTCTTCCGGTGGCAATGTCACGGGTCCAATGCCGGTGCCGCACCAACCCAAAGGACTCGCTGTCCATTGGTCTTGCTTCCAGTACTCCATCTTGTAGATCGGTTCTATGCGGCCCTCTGGAATTGGAGGATCAAACGAACTTGGCACATAACCGATGTAGGGCAACGGCTCCTTGTTAGTGTTAGTCACCTTGAGAACCACGAAATAGCCTTCGTGTTCGTTCGCCGTCGCGTCCTGAACTTCAACCTTTGGCGGTCGCGGGTGAAGTGATTGAGCTGGCTGTCCGACGTTCTTCTCGCCTTGTATCGACTTTTCTGATTGCCGGGCTGACCAAGTACTGGAGACGGCCAAAAACGCGGCGATGAGCGAGCAGCAGATGAGCGAAGTTCGCATTTTGATTCCTCACTTTGCCTCAGATTCTTAAGTGACAGTAGCGAGACGAACCAGCAAAGGGCAAAGTTCCGACAAAAATGCCTACCTCAAGAGAAAAAGGGGTCAGGCTTCTTTAAGGGGGGAAAGTATCAGATTGTCACCCGTCTCTGATATCGTGGTCAGCCAAAAGTCGTTGTCTGACCGGCGAAAAGGGACTGATCGTTGCCCCCTTTTACCAAACTGGGTTGTGCGAACTCGCGAGCCGAGTTAAGTGTCTCCCAGGTGATGCCCGCCCTGATCCTTGTGAAGACCTGGGTCGCCATGACAGAACAGATCAAATTCTACAGCACAGCCGATGACTACGGGGAGTTTTCGAACTTCGCAGGATACCCAATCAAGATCGGCAAGAAGATTTGGCCGACAGCCGAGCATTATTTTCAGGCGATGAAGTTCAGAGACAAGGGTGAACAAGAGAAGATACGGAAGTCGAAGTCGCCGATGCTCGCCGCGCGGATGGGAAGGGATCGCAAGCGGACATTGCGGCGGGATTGGGAGTCCGCCAAGGTCAATGTGATGCGCGAAGCAGTCCTTGCCAAGTTCAGTCAGCATGATGAATTGCGGGAAATGCTACTGGCAACCGGAGATGCGAAAATCATCGAACACACGGAGAACGATGATTACTGGGGCGACGGTGGCGATGGCAGAGGAAAGAATATGCTGGGGCGTATCTTGATGGATGTGCGTGAGAAGCTGCGCGAACAGAAAGACAGCTAGGTTCGATCTTCGAAGCAACGCCGCGTCACCGCGTTCGACACATCCTGCCAGTTCGGACCGTGTTGCTGCTCTCGAAGAAAAGGGGTCAGGCTTCTTTCAGGGCAAGGCATCGTGGTGTCACCCGTCTCTGAAAGTGCATCCACGTGTTTGAGCAAGGTTCGTTCCTTGATCAGAAAAAGAAGCCTGACCCCTTTTTCATTTCTTGCACTCGACGTGGTGGCAGTTTATGGTACCGGGACAACTGGTACAACGAGAAAGCTGCAGAGAGCACGTTGTCACATTTCTTGTCACGAGATCAAAGGGGACTTGCTATGGCGCGAAGCAATCCAATTGGATTCGTGGCACGACGTATTCGCGTCGGACTGGGGACCATGCTGACTCTCATCTTGTTCTGTCCCATGGCACCCGCTGACATTTTGTTGGACGACCACTTTGACGACGGGAAGATCGACACCGGTGGAACGAACGGCGGATTCATCGAGATCGGCAATGGCCAGGATGCGGACATTGAAATCAGCGAGTCGAATTCTACCGCAACCATCGAGTTCTTTTCGATTCAAAACAATCCTAACAAAGGAATGGTCAGCATCGAGCCTTTGGATCTGGAACGTGCCGCCGGATTTAGGGCAACCTATGTCGTGAACGAAGTAACGGATAATCGTTGCTGCAACGGACACTTTGTTGGCATTTCGGATGACAACATATCTTTCTTTCGTTCCATCAAGAATTTTGGCCTCGCCTTCTTCGGGCGGGACGATCGAACCGACAGCGGCGACGGCTTCGGCTTAGTGATTAACGACATAGGCAATCCTGGCGCCGAGGTGATTCTTGGTTCAGATGATATCGAGTTCGATTCGTATCTTGATGGCTTCACCGCCTCCTTCACGGCAGATTCTGGGGGCTGGTCTTACCAAGTCAGTGATGTGAACGATCTCGACGGCGAGCCTGGGACGTTTTCTGACTCTGGCAACTGGACCGCTGCGGGACTCGAAGAGAGTTTCTACGCCGATTTCTTCGATGACGAGGAATACGCTTTTGTGTCATCGCAGATTCAAAGTGGGGATCAGCTCCATTCTTATGATCGCATCACGGTCGAGTCTCTTACCGCTGGCGGCCTGCCTGGCGACTTCAACCAAAACGGCATCATTGATGGCGATGATATGGATCGTCTGAGCGACGAAGTTCGGGCCAGCACGCATGATGGCGTCTTCGATTTAAACGATGATTCGTTAGTCGATGAAGTTGACCGCGTTATATGGGTACAGGACAAGACCATCGCCAACACGTACTTTGGTGATTCCAATCTGGACGGTGAATTCAGCAGCGGCGATTTGGTCGCTGTATTTGTGACCGGTGAATATGAAGACGAACGTGCTAACAATTCGATCTGGGCAACGGGCGACTGGGATGGAAATAGAGAGTTTGACAGCAGTGATTTCGTGATCGCCTTCGCCGCTGGTGGGTATGAGCTGGGCCCGCGTGTCGCCGCTCAAGCCATTCCCGAGCCCTCAGCCTTGACCATGCTACTGTGGGCCGGCGTGTCGCTACTGACCCTGCGAGTAAGAAAAGGGGTCAGGCTTCTTTGACGCGTAAGCCAACGAGGTGTCACTCGTCGTTGATAACGATGCATCCACGTAGTCGGCCACGAGTCGTTCCCAATCGAGTAAAAGAGGCCTGACCCGAATGGCACTGTCGAGATTCAGCGGGCGCGTAGCTCTTCCATTGACACACAGACAGATTTTTGAAAAATTCCGCGGTGCCGTAGTGTGAGTTAAGTTATTTGCCCGCACTTGGCGATATGAATGAGGCCCTCCTTGGCTACACAGCCGTGAAAGCCAAGGAGGGTTTTTTCATGGTTACTGGAATACCAAATTCTCCGCGCCGAGACAGCCGTAGTTTCCAGAAAGTTGTGGATGCCTTTCTCTCGGGCAGCGGGCTTCCATTTGCCAAGATACTTTCGGCGGAACGGATCGAGCGGATCTGTGCCAAACACGGCTGCCTGTTTGGTCGCCATGGGATCTACACGACAGCGATTGTGGTGTGGTCTTTTCTGGCACAAGTGCTGCGCGACGGCAAAGAAGCTTCCTGCCAGGCAGCCGTAGCACGGGTCGTCAGCTACTGCGAGCAACAGGGGCTCGCCGCGCCAACGGAAGATACGGGCGATTATTGTCGAGCGCGAGCCAAGCTCTGTGACGTGGCACTGCACGAGCTCAGCTGCGAAGTGGCGGAGGAATTGGAACAAGCAGCTGAGTCCCGTTGGCTATGGAAAGGTAAACATCACGCCAAGCTGATCGATGGCTTTGCGTTTACCATGCCCGACACGCCAAAGAACCAAGCCAGCTATCCTCAGCAGAAGTCACAGAAACCCGGAGTCGGTTTGCCCATCGCACGCGTTGCAGTCATCCTCTCGCTGGCGACTGCGTGCGTGATGGACTTGGCCATGGCGCCGTACCAAGGTAAACAAACCGGTGAAACGGCTCTGTTGCGGTCGATGCTCTCATCGCTGGCCGCCGGTGACATCGCGGTCATGGATCGGTACTACTGCTCGTTTATGATGATCGCCCTGTTGCTCTCGCAAGGCACACACACCTGTGCCCGCAAGCACCATCTCCGCCACAGCGACTTCCGGCGGGGCAAGCGGCTTGGCAAGTACGATCACCTCATCGTGTGGACTCGGCCACCACGGCCCCAGTGGATGGATGCAGCGACCTATGCGCAGATCCCCAAAACCCTCGTACTCCGTGAACTCCGCTTCAACATTGTCCAGCCCGGTCGTCGCACGCGAACGATCGACATCATCACGACACTGACCGATGCTGACGAATATACGAAGGAAGAGATCGCGGAACTATACGGATTTCGTTGGAACTCGGAATTGGATATCCGAAGCATCAAGTCCAACTTGAACCTGGCTCACGTGCGCTGCAAATCGCCGGAGATGGTTCATCGCGAGCTTTGGACGACGATTCTGGGTTACAACTTAATTCGCACCACCGCCGCTAGCGCGGCACTGCTGCACCAGAAGCAGCCGCGTCAAATCAGCTTCACAAGCACTTGTCAGTACGTGCTTGCGTCCTGGATGCAATTGTCCAGTCGCCTGATCCCCGAGACCGTATTGAATGACTACCTCTCGCGGATGCTCAAACAGATCGCAGCGTGCGAAGTCGCAAACCGGCCCGGCCGACTGGAACCACGCGTCATCAAACGTCGACGCCACGCTTATAAGCTCATGCAGAAACCGAGACGCCAGTTGCGCCGTGAACTACGCAAACATTGCACATGAAATACCTTACAACACGACAGTGCCATTCAAGCCTGACCCCTTTTCCACCACCAGCAAAAAGAAGCCTGACCCCTTTTTAATCTCATCAGATAGACCGCGATCTGGCCATGCTTAGCCCAAACATCAGATGCCTGCAAAATGATCCGCCCTCGCGCCGCAGCCACTGAGTTGGTTTTATGCCTGCCAAAACTCTGTGCGGTTCCGATAAGAGCACATCCCAATTATATCCAGCAGGTCTCTCGGTCACTAGAACGCATTTCAAAACCGTAGCTACCGTCGCCAGACGGTGAACAACGCCCCACAAGTCCACGCTCTGGCGAGCTTAGCTACAACGAGAATTGGGTTTTGAAACCAGCTCTAGACAGCAATTCAGTCTCGGAGAATTCAGTAGCCCAGCAGACGCTTGATTCTTTGCTTGATCCTATGCTTGATGCCTTGGTTCTGTGACTCCTTGACCAAATCGCTGCCCAAGAACACCTCACCGTTGGGGCCTCCTGCGGTGAGGCTAGCTACGGTTCGCGCCCCCGAGTAGGCAGTCATGGGGTCCTCGCCCGCGTCGGGCGTCATCCTGGTGTTAAAGATTCCCGGAAGCCATTCGTTGATAAGCACGTCCGGATGAAGGTAACGATCGATCTCACCGGCTATTCCCCGAGTAAGGGACATGACGGCTCCTTTGGATGCCGAATAGGCTGACGCCGTTGGGATCGGCTTCTTCCACGCATACGAGCCAACGTTGATAATTCGTCCGAATCCACGATCAAGCATCGCCGGTAAGGCGCGGTAACAGCAGCGTGCCATACCGTTGACATTGATATTGATCGTATTGATCCATTCCTCGATGTCTGAGTCAAGGAAGTTCTGCTGGGGATAGACGGCGGCGTTGTTGATAAGAATGTCGACGCGTCCGTGGCGTGATTCGGCTTCAGAGAACAGCCGCTCGACATCCTCTGCTCGGGAAACGTCGCCCACGACGTAGTGCATTCGACCCTGCCCGTATTCTTCGGCCGTCGTGCGTAAATCGCTCTCCGTTCTGGCCATACCGATCACGTATGCGCCATCTCCACAGAACCCCTTTACGAGCCCGCGCCCAATGCCCGTGCCCGCACCCGTTATTACCACGACCTTTCCATCGAACAATGGCATGTTCATTCGAGTTTCTATCGTTTCAGCAGTCCGTGAGTGGTTATGTAATCAACCATCAGTTCGGCTGCGAGCAGCTGGCCGGCAGCATTCCAATGGTCATCTGCACCGCGGAGGTAAAGTTGCTTGGCGTCGTTGTTTTGAAAATGGTCCAGTAGGCTCACGTAATGTGCGTCCATACGGGTGGCCATTTCCTCAAGGGGACCTATCATGTTGCGAAGATCGTATTCAGGATACCGACTCGCATCGATACGACCATCGAGATACTCTCCGCAAGCGTCCAGAGGATGGGGGATGAACAAGAAAGCAAGGGGTACCTGCTTGGCGTGCGCCGTAGTTTGGATCCTCTGCAAGATGGCCTCCATGAGCTGGACCTTGTATCCTGCCGAGATGCTATTGGGGTCAACACTCACGTCGCCGCTGAAGTGATCAACATGCGTATTTGTGACGACGTCAGATTCGTCAACAATATAGTCCTCGTACTCGCGTTGCGATTCACGTACACAGTGCTCAAGCCATGCTTCGAACGGGTCATCGGCGCCTAACAACTTGTTCTGAAAGGAGTCGTCTCGGCGACCTATGAATTCCCGCAATGCTCGTTTCAGAACCGACCCTCGGCCCGCCATGGCAAACTTCTGAGCCACTTCGGGTGCCAGTACGTAGTCGTTCTCTTGCAGCAACCCTTGGTCGTCGATTTTGAATACTTTGTTACGTAACAAATCGCCATAGTCGTTCCCCGCAAAAACGGCGACGAGGATAAGGTCTGGCTCGAGTCGGTTCAATTCATCCTCGAGTTTCAGCGAGATTTGGTCGGGCCCATAGGAACTGACACCCGCGTTGATGACCTCGACAGCAGTGCCTAACGTCTCTTCGAGCAAGCGATCAAGCTGTCGGCAAAAAGTCTGCTCGAGTTCGGTGTAGTAGGCGTGAATGAACGAGTCCCCGTAAACGACAACTCGTAGCGAATCGCCCAGGGGTTGCAGCTCGTCGCCGCGAAATCCGTCGGAATTAATGTGTTGCACAACTCGGCCACCGCCATTGAGAGCGTCCAGCTGAGAGACAACCGTTCGGTTTGGGGTCAACTTGAAGATAAGCCGGTCGTCCAGCTGATAAGGTGTGCGAAAGCGCGGGGCGAGCAGGAACTCAGCAAGGATCTCCGCCGAAGCCAAGGCGAATAACCCCGAAACCCCCATGAGCAGTAGCCGTCGGTTCCAGTGAAGAGGCAAAAGACCGAAGGACGCGATCGCAACACCAAGTGCAAGGATCGCGGCCTGACTTGCCCCGAATCCCGGACCTCCGCCGTACAAAGGATGGTCTGAAACAGCGTAGACGACGAGCGACAAGCCCAGGAGCACGTTCAACCCACGGACGATTCGGGCTGAGCGCGACGTTGGGCGCGGCGTTGGGCTTGGGTCAGAAGTAGCGTGCGGATTCATGCGTTCATAATAAAATGGATGAATTCACGGAAGTATACCAATCTGATTCGGCAAACACTTCTTCCTCCGCGTTGCCAGTTTTCGATACCATTTGATCTGATGTCGACAAGGATCTGATGTCGACGAGTTGGTGTATACTTCACGCGGGAGCCTGAATTTTGAGTGACAACAAGTACCAGCCCGATCGCCTCGACGATGACTGGGATGTTGTTATCGTTGGAACTGGTATGGGCGGCGCCACCCTAGGATACGCACTTTCGCGTCGTGGACACCGGGTGCTTTTTCTTGAAAAAGGGCGGTTTCTCCTCAACGGTGCGAGCCGTGGCAGCAAGATTCCGCTCGGTGTCGACGGCTCGGTGGATGATCGACTCCGGCGTGGTCATTGGCCATTGCGGCTGCAAGGAAGCACGTCTTTTGGTGATGCCGACTTTTTTGCACCGCTCGGTTGTGGGACGGGGGGCACGACGAACCTATATGCGTCTCAACTTGAACGTTTTCGTCGGTGCGACTTCCAGCCGCGTTCCTGCTATGCCGAATTCAAAGACTCCACGTTGCCCGAAGCCTGGCCCATTACATACGATGAAATCCTACCGTACTACAGGTCTGCAGAACAGCTGTATCTTGTGACCGGAACGCAGGACCCGCTTGAGCCGGATGCCGAGAGCCATTTGCTCGAACCGCCGCCACTGAGTCCGCGGGACAATGAGCTTTTCGAGTCTTTCATCGAGTTGGGGCTTCATCCCTACCGTGCTCATGCCGGTTTTCGATTCTTTGACTGCTGCGATGAATGTGGTGGAAGACTCTGCCCATTTGGGTGCAAAAGCGATGCTGGAACGGTTGCTCTTCTTCCGGCGCTTCAACGTCACGGTGCAAGGCTCGTCGTCAATTGTGAAGTCACGCAACTCGAGGCCAGTCGAGACCGAGTGAATGCCGTCCGATGTCGAGTCGATGGAAAGGAAACCCGTATTCGGGGAAAGTTGATCGTCCTTGCCGCCGGGGCGTTTATGTCGCCTCTGCTGCTCTTAAATTCGACGTCGAAGGATTGGCCCAATGGTCTCGCCAACCAATCCGACGCGGTGGGACGCAATCTTATGCTGCATGCCAGCGATTTTATTGCCGTTCGGCCCAGTCGGCGGCTCCCAACGCGTGGACCAAGAAAGGCGTTGGCGTTGAACGACTTCTACATTCATCGAGGCACCAAGCTAGGCGCATTCCAATCAGTGGGTATCGAGGTCAACGCGGGCTACGTGCTCGGCTACTTGCGCAGCCAGGCACAACGAAACCCGGCCTGGTGGAGAACTCTGGCAAGGCCGTTTCTCCCATTCGTCGCGGCGGCTGCCGCGCGCTACTATCGCAGCACAGTGCTCTTCGCCACCATCGTAGAAGACCTCCCGTATTGGGAAAATCGTGTCTTGCCCGATCCACATTCCAACAACGGCATGCGGTTTAACTACCAATACACAGACGAGCTCAAAAAGCGTACGCGGCTTATGCGAGAATCCCTGCGAAATGGGATCGGACGGCGATACAAACTCAAACTGATTACCGGCGACAACAACATCAACTATGGGCACGTGTGTGGAACGTGTCGCTTTGGCGATGATCCAGCAACCAGCGTGCTGGACCGGAACAACCGGGCGCACGATGTTTCGAATCTCTACGTTGTCGACGCCTCGTTCTTCCCCTCCAGTGGAGGAACAAACGTCAGCCTCACGATAGCTGCCAACGCGCTACGGGTCGCTGATTCGATAGACGATAGGCTAAGGTCGACTGGTCCGTGATGGCTTTGCCAGAGCAAAACCATCACGACCCGTTACGCGCATGTTCGTCGGCGAGAGTCGCTGCCTCCGACACAGTCACGACAACACGGCCGCCCAAACCCACACTGCGCACACTACCAAGATTGCCCCCGTGACAAAAAAGACGGTGCGCCGCAGTCTCTGCACTCGAAAGGATTCGGCGCGTGCCTGATCGAGAAACCAGCGGTCGGCAGTCGCGGCTTGAATAACACCGTTTCGCACTAGAAACCGAAAAATGCGCGAGTCGACGAGTTGCATTTCAGACAGCGACTTGGCTGCACCTGTCGACACAGCACCTTCTTGGGCGAATCCACGGATGTATTGGTTTTGCTTGGCAACCAGTCGAACGGCGAGTAAACAAACGATCACAGCGAGTAGGGGTGTAATTCCTTGGCCACGTGCAGCGCGAGACGACAAAGCTGGCTCATTCGGCTCGAGAGGCTGTCTCAGGATTGCAGGTGGAGTCCAATCCGGCGCGAGTCTTCAAGATTCATACTGTTTCTGCCGTATTGGAACGGGCCGCGAGAATGCTCGCCGTCGCAGAAGAAGTCGTCGTGCTGGATGTTTTTCCTGAATCGTTGACACAGCTGAAGGATGAGCTTGGTGCGGTGCTAGACCGCGGAGTCACCTTGTTCTTACAGGTTTATAAGCCCTATCGCTTGAAGGGGGCAAAGGTTGTTCAGTGTTCGCAGGCGGAGCGGGTGCTTGCGCATTGGAAGAGTGAGCAGTTGAACCTGGTGGTGGACGGGCGTGAAACCTTGTTGGCGCTAATGAACCGCAGTCTCTCGGAGGTGCACCAAGCGATCTGGTCAAACAGCCTCTATCTGTCCTGCATGATGCATGCGGGTTTCATGCGAGAGCACACCTTTCACACGATTGTCCGACAAAAGGATCGACGGGAGTTTCCCAAATGGCTTGATCGGATTATCGACGAACAGCTGTTCTTTCAAAGTGCCAAGATCCCCGGACAACTGCAATTGTTTTCCGAAACGGGCGTCGATTCCTAGTGCCGCCCGTGCATTCCAGCATGTGCCCGTGTCTTCCCCCATGTGATTGCTCAACTGATTCTTGCTCTCCCGTTGCGTAGATTGCGTCGGCACGACGATAATCAAGCCAATTGAGGGTTGTTCACTCTTGAAAGGTGGGGAAGCATGGAGCGGTCGCTCGCGGGAAAACAAATCCTAGTATTCGTCGGTGAAGTCTACGAAGATCTTGAACTGTGGTATCCAAAACTGCGTTTGGCCGAGGCTGGGGCCAAAGTGGTGTTGGCCGGTCCCGATGCCGAGAAGTTGTACCTTGGCAAGAATGGCGATCCATGCCATTCGGACGTGCGCACATCGGACGTCCGTAGCAACGAGTTCGACGGAGTCGTGGTTCCTGGTGGATTCATGCCGGACAAGCTGAGGCGAGATCAGAATGTGTTGGATCTCATCCGACAGTTCGACGCTTCCGCTAAGTTGATCGCGGCTATATGCCACGGCGGCTGGATTCCGATTTCGGCGGGAGTGTATCGCGGAGTGCGCGTCACAGGATCGTAGCAACGTGGGCCGAAGGCGATTGGAACGCTGACGGCATTTTCAATAGTACAGACTTCGTCGCTGCCTTCTCAGGCGGCGGCTACGAAGTCGGGCCACGCGAAGGTGGTCCGGTGGTCGTCCCTGAGCCGTCAGCCACCTGGCTCCTTCTGATCAGTCTGGCCACGATCAGTGCAGGCTGCAAGCGAACAAAAAAGGGGTCAGGCTTCTTTAAGTCTTACTCTTAATCTTAATCGTAATCTTAATCCGTAAGAGCAACAGCCGTGCACTTCCGTTTGCGCGCTAGCGCGGATTACGTTTGGCGACGACGTCATGGCGTTATTTTCGGGAGGGCGAGGCTCCTGCCGAGCCGAGTAGGTTTTGTGGCTCGGCAGGAGCCTCGCCGCCTCGCCCTCCCGTCGCGCCGTTTCCGGATGATTTGATGCTTCGATGACAAAAAGAAGCCTGACCCCTTTTTAATCTCGTTGACTCATGCGGTCGATCGCGACGGCGGCCAGAATCACAAAACCTTTCACGACTTGTTGCCAAAACGGCGACACGTTCAGCAGGAACAGACCGTTGTTCAAGACGCCGATGATCAGGCATCCGATGACCGTTCCCATGACGCTGCCTCGTCCGCCGGAAAGCGATGTCCCACCAATCACGACCGCAGCGATCGAATCAAGTTCGTACCCCAATCCAGCATTGGGTTGCGCAGAATCGAGCCGAGCCGTGACGATCAGGCCAGCCGCTCCGGCAAGCAAGCCGCCGAGCGTGTAAACCGCCGTCTTGATTCCATTGACCGGCAATCCAGTCAAGAACGCAGCGCGCTCATTGCCGCCGACGGCGTAGATGTGTCTGCCAAAGCGCGTCATGCGCGTCAGCAAAACGAAGATGCCGACCAGCAGGCCCGTGATCCAAACTGGAATCGGAACTCCTAGGAACACGCCGGTTCCAATCGCACCGAATGTTGATCCGAGCCCCGTGATTGGAAAGCCGCCGGTCCACAACATCGTGAGTCCGCGGGCAATGCTGAACATGCCCAGCGTTGCAACAAACGGAGGCAATTTGAAACGAGTCACTGCCAATCCGTTGAACAAGCCGGCTGCCGCACCCGTGAGAAGTCCCGCGACAATGGATCCGAATACGGTGAACTGTAATTTGATTCCCAGCGGTTCGATCGGTAATCCACTCTTCAGCAACGCAGCCGCGACGGCACCCGATAGTGCGAGAATGGCTCCGACCGACAGATCAATACCACCGGTCAGAATGATGAGCGTCATGCCAATCGACAGACAGAGGTTGACGGAGATCTGACGTAGAATGTTGAGGCCGTTTTCTGGTGTGAGGAAGTTGTCCGAAAGCAAACTCATCGCGATAAACATCAACGCCAGCGCGATCAGCGATTGAAACTTCGTGAGGTGTTCTCGATCGATCTTTACCATGCCGTCGCGGTCCTTCCCGGCAGATCAGCGTGCATCATCGCTTCCCCTGTGTCTTCTGCCCGATCAACATCCAGTGTCGTGCGGCCTTCGATTTCATCCAGATTGCCTTCCCCGCACCGTTCGCGCCGAGTAGGGCCGACAACCGGCCCGCGCGCAGTGTCAGGTCCAACGTGTCCAGCGCTTTGACGCCAGAGAACGATTTGGAGATCCCGCGAGCTTTCAACACCACTTTGCCGCCAGCTGTCATGGAGCCTCCCCAATAATAGGAACGACTCGCAGTGGACTTAGGTCCGTGTCTTCATCGCTAATTTGAGCGCAGCCCATGAAGCGAATTGTGGAGCCAACCGTTGCGATTTGTCGGATCTTCGGCAGGACGTCGGTTTCGATGCGTCGATTGATTTCGGTAGATATTGCGTTGAAGTCCTGCGAGTTAGTGAAGTCATTGACATCCAGCAAACCGGTTCCGTCACGGACTGCATTCCCAAAGATGATGCCCGTTTCTAGCCACACTTGAGCGTGCGTCGCACCGTCTTCGATCGACAGCCCAACGGACTTCTCTTCAACCGAGACAACGCGGCCCGTACCGGATAGAAAGTAAAAGTACGTTTTACTAAGTCCGAGACTGCGGCCATATGTCTCCCGAGCCGACTGGCGGTCCTCTTCAATTTCGGCGATCAGCTTCGAAGCTTCAACAGCCTGGGTTGCGCCGGGAATCAGCCGCTCAACCCAGAACTTCTCCACGAACGCAACTGGCTGAAAATCAGCTGCCTTCGATTCGGCCTGCTCCAAGGGCACAATGCGAAACAGCGGCAGAAAATACAGGAGCGCTGCAATTCCTGCGGCGATCGAAATTCGGACACCCAATCGAAGTTTGCTCGCGCTCACTCTGAATTTGCCCGACCAAAGTTGCCATACTGCTCGGCGTTACCCTGATGCACGAGCTCGACGGCTACGGGAACTTTTTGAGGAAGCTCGTGTTCGCCCTTGAGATACCTATCTGCCGATTCGGCCGCCGTGCGAGCCATCACTTTGGGGAACTGCATCCCAGTGGCGACGATTTTGCCTTCCTTAATCATATTCACCACGTCGTCAGCACCGTCAAAGCCGAATACCTTCACCTGCTTGTCTTTACCCGCAGCCAGCAGGGCCTGATAGGCACCCATCGCCATCGCATCGTTGCCACAGAAGACGGCGTTGATATCCGGATTGGCCTGCAGTATTGCTTCCATTACTTCCAATGCCTTCGCACGGTCGAAGTAGGCGCTCTGCTGAGCAACCATCTTCAAGTCGGGGTATCGATCCACTACGCTGTGAAACCCGTTGGAGCGGTTCCGCGTGTTGTTGTCTCCGACCAGACCTAATAGCTCGATGTACTCGCCCGATTCCCCAACCTCTTTCACAAAGTGCTGACCAATCGCAACGCAGCCGGAATAGTTGTCCGACAAGACCTGTGACACAGCCGCATCCGTAGCGTTGATCTCACGATCCATGCAGAACACCGGTACGTCGGCTTCTTTTGCCCGCCGAACATTCGCGATGGAACCGTCGGCATCCGTGGGGTTGAAGAGGACGGCCGAGTAGCCCGAAGCGATCACGTTGTCGAAGTGAGCGGTTTCTTTGGCGGGATCGTTCTGTGAATCGAACACGACCGCTTCATAGCCGAGTTTCGTTGCGTTCTCTTTCGCCGAATCTGCCAGCACGACGAACCACGGATTGTTCAGCGTCGAAACAATAATCGCAACTCTTGGTTCGTCTGTCGCCGTGTCCGTTGCGGCTTTCGGCTTCGTGTCACTATTGCAACCGACAAGAGCGATGACCAGAGAGAACACCAGTGGTACCGCCAATTGCGATGGGTTGTTGGTTGGCTTCATTGAAATTATCTCCGCCTATGAATCACCTACGAGGAAGTGAGTTAAAACACGACGCCGGATTTCAGAATCACGTTGGCGTACGGCGTACACTCGCCGGTTCGCACGATGGCCTGGCTGTGGCGAGTTTGGTTCTTGAATTCCTTGTGCGAAACCTCAGTCACTTGCGGATCCATCGAGTGAGTCTCGAAAAGTCCCATCATTAGGTCGAATACGTTTTGGTTATGTGCGTGAATCTCGGTGGCCACCACAATCTCTTCCACCATCAGCTCGCTCAGCATCGCATCCAACGTTCGGATGAAGGATGGGTATCCACTCTCAATCGCGAGATCGATGCGCTTAACCTCAGCCGGAATTGGGAGTCCGGCGTCGCACAAAGTCAGGGACGCGGTATGCCCGATGCGGCTGATCTCGTAGCTAAGTTCGCTATTGAGTAATCGGCTACGCTTCATTTCATTGGGAGCCGCAAGTGAAACAAGGGCCGGCTGGACACCTATTCCACAGGGGGTGCTAACTCTTCTGCGGAACGACCTCGATCTTGCAACATTCGTCGAAGTTCGTGACGGTGCCGAACCCATCTACCAACTCGTCAAGCCCGAAGCGGTGGGTGATCAGCGATGGAAAATCGTAACGGTTCGATTGCTGCTGAAGGATCTTCAAAACGTGACGCCAGTTAGTTCCACAATGGAACACCGAATGAATATGGAGATTCTTGGAGCTGATATGTCGCATCACGTCCAGATCGACGGGCTTTCCAAGGTCCACCCAGTTACCGACTTCAATCACCGTCCCACCCTTTCGCACCATTCGCAGCGCTTCGATGAATGCTTCGGGCTCACCGGCGGACTCGATGACCAAATCCGGTCCAACACCTTCGGTCAGGTCCTTTACCTTCGCAATTCGATCATCAACAGAAACCTCCGAAGCGTTGATCGTTACGTCTGCATACAAGCCTTTGGCCTTGGAAAGCCGCAGGTTGGAAAGATCCGTCGCGATTCGCAATCCGGCACCGTGAATGCTGGACATGGTGCCATGCAGGATCCCCAGCGGACCGTTTCCGATCACAGCGACCGACATCCCCGGGCCGAAGCCTTCATTGACCGGGGCAAATGGAACAGCCGCGCGTGCGAGCGAATGGTAGGCTACGGCCATTTCCTCGACAAACACGGCCACATCCGTCCGCATGTCCTCGGGCACCTTAAAGAGATGCGTGCCCGGTCGAATGTACATGAACTCCGCAAAACCACCGCGCAGGTATGGTGGCGTATCGGCATTGGGATGCAGCCCATAGGCCTGTATCTGATTTTCACAAGTGGTGTTGTTGTAGTGATGGCGACAATACCAGCATTTGCCACAGTTCACTTCGACGGCAATCGCCACCCGATCGCCCGGCGCGAGCGGCTGCTTGTCGTAGTCCATCGTCTGTGCGGCGTTGTCCCCGATCTCGACAATCGTTCCGATGACCTCGTGGCCACCGACGTACGGGAAGATCGACTTGCCTCGCAGCTGCGTGGCTTCTCCTTTATAGATGTGGCGGTCCGTGCCGCAGATACCCGTCATCTCCACCTTGAGGATTGCGGAATCATGATCCATCGTCGGGTAGGGATAGGTTCGCATCTCCGTTTGGCCAGGCGCCGTCATCGCCACCGCGCGTACGGTTTCCGGTTTCGAGGAAGTCATGACTCGGTCCTGTTCCTTGGTTGGCGTCTCGGTTGACGGGCTATTCATTGTGTCCCTTTCTGACATCGACGATGACTCTGCGGTACCGCGTGAGGCGCGGAGTCCCGTGATCAGTCACAGCGAGGATAATGTGCATTGTGCCGACGCCCGGAGGCATCACACGACCTGTTGGTACACGGAACGATGAATTGATTTGGTCGTAGTTCTTAATAGGAACTGGCTGGCCGGTGGTCCCGCTTGAGGTCAATAGCGTGCCCGCCTCGCCATAGTAAAACCAGTTGTAGGATAACGCGTCGCCATCCGGGTCGCTCGAACCTTCGGCACTTAGCTGGACTTCCTCCCCTGGCTTTGCCGTAAGTTGATCGGCATGACCGAGTTTCGGGACAGGCGGATGATTCGCTTCTTCGTAGGGTTTGATCGTCCAATCCATCCGCGCCGCGAAGTCGTTTTGATAGGCTTCGCGCCATCGCCAGATCGTGGCGTGGTTGTCGGTGTGCCAGCGGTTATCGATACCAAGCACTTCGTCTTCGGCATCAGCCCAGAACGGACGTGTTTCTCTTTGCAGATGCCACTTTTGCTTGTGCGGCGTGTAAAGCTCGTAGCGGCCTCCCCAACCGCCCCAGTTAGGGTGCTCAGGGTCGCTCAGACCGTTGTTGATGAGATTAAAGAACGACGGTGTATCGCCTTCCATCAGGTATTCCCAATGCGGATACTCTTTACCGAGCGGTCCTTTTCGCCGAATGTTCTTGTCGAGCCACTCGTTCGTCACGAGATTAAAATCAGCGCCGGAAAAGCGACCATGAAAGTAGTCGCCGCTGATGCCGCTCCACGTTGCGTGATGGTAGGCACCTCCCTGGTGAAAACCGGGACTCGCCACGTAAAACAAATTAGGAAACTGTTCACGCAGCCACGGCCCACTGTCGTCTTGGTCGGAGATCGTATAGACACGTAGCTTGGCGACAAACTTCTTCAGCTCGTCCGCTGACCGCGTCTTGCGCACTTTCCAAAGTGCCTGAGCCAGCACGTTCGGTCCGCCCCAAACCGTGACCCACATCGGACGCGGATCGTCTCGGTCAGCGGCCTTGATAAGCATTTTGGAAGCCGGCGAGTCCTTGCCGTTACCGACTCCGTTCATGCCATAGACGGCGATGCCTTCGGTGACACGCTGCAGCAGAAGGCCGGCTGTTGGATAACCTCGCTCGTGCTTTTCGAGATTATCTCGCACCTTCCCATAAGCTTCGACGATGCGGCGAATGCGTTGCGGAGCGACTCGGCGCCGTTGATGCACGGAGGTCGTTGCGGCGAGACCTTCGATGTCAAAATGGTTGGCGTATGTCAGGAAGCGAACCATCGACATCGCGTCGTCTGGTTCGTTCTCAATGTCGGTCAACACAAAAACACGCGGCTTCTCGGCAGCCGAGACCGTTGAACAGACCAACGCCAGCAGCAGGATTTTGACAATACATTGATTCATTGTGTTCTCGCCCGTTCGTGCGCACCCAGGAGGGCTCCAGAACTTCCAACCTCCCTGCGAGTCTTCTGCTGACGCCCGATCCAAGGGGTAACTTATCCTTTGCCCACCCGCCGGTCACGTTCGGATACGCCCTGAGATTGTTTAGACCGATGGCAAAACTTGGCTCCAACGGCGGCCGTGACTCCCCAGCATATCCATAGATTGCCAGTTGTTCTTCCTGTTGTGTGGTGGAAAATCACGGTATCCTAAGGTCGATGAAGCGGTTCGATCGAACACGACCCGAGTTCTCGCCTTACGGTTTCACCTGCGAAATGTGGCAGCCGGCTCGCATGCCGCGCCCGGATCGTCACAACGAGATTGAAATCAATCTGCTGAAGACCGGTTCGCTGACCTATCTGCTCGGTGGCCACCGCACGACGATCGAGGCCGGGAGACTTGCCGTTTTCTGGGCGGCGATACCCCATCAGATTGTGGCCTTCCAAGGTAAGGCTCCGTATTTCGTCGTGACTTCACCGCTGAGCGAATTTCTCCGAGCGGGACTGGACATGAGTGTGGTGAACCGCATCCTGCACGGTGAGCTGTTAATGGAATCCACTGCGGAAGACTCAGACCAACTGAAGTTCGAGCAATGGGAACGGGAGCTGCGCGATGACGACTCCGCAGGGCAACGCGCCGCACGGTTGGAGGTTCAGGCTCGGCTGCTGAGGTTTGCTCGCAGCGTATCGAACCGACCGGACGAACGGCCTTTGCCGATCTTGTCCCGCGCTGATCAGTTGGCCTGCTACATCGCGCGGCACTATCACCGGCCGCTCACGTCGCGTTCGATTGCCGAAGCCAATGGTGTGCATCCGAACTACGCGATGAATCTTTTTCGCCAGACGTTTGGCACGACGATGACGAACTTCGTCACAGAGCATCGCATCTCGCACGCGCAGCGCTTGTTGGTCACCACCGACGACGCAATCCTGAACATCGCTTTGGCGGCTGGATTTCAGAGCCTCAGCCGCTTCAACGAAGCCTTCAAAGCAGCCTGCGGCTGCTCACCTCGCAACTATCGCAAGGCGCATCGCGCGAATGCAAGTGCAGAAGTAATGAGCGCCGACGCACGCCATTGATACTGCGTCTATTGGACGACCTGGTTATCGTCGTGGAGGGGCGGTCAGCGTGAGTCGTCGTTGACGGCAACACGATGGCGGACGCACCAACATGCCGAACATCTCCCACCTCATCAATCAACTCACTTGCATCGGTCGTTTTTCCCGTCGGCATTTTTGCGGTTCGCCAAGAGAAGAGGTCAGATCAACTATTACTCGGGGCCTATTTCACGCCGTCGTTTGGTGCAATCGCGATGGATACCACGCCCTCGACGACGTCGAACCAGTCATGGTCGACTGCGGCGCAAACCGTTTCACTATCTTGATTGATGATTCGCGATAGCTCGTCGATTGTCTTTGGCCCTCTAGCCCGGTAAACGATATCCCAGATCTCGATTCGGAATCTATCCATCGATTAGCTCCTCCCCGTCCGCCCGAAGGCGTCACACTTCCGCTACTAAGCCCGCCCACCAGATGAATGAACGTCGCCCTGCTCGATTTCTTTCTGCGACGCGTCGCGCACCTCTCGAACCGTAACGTCAAAGTGCAATCTTACGCCGGCCAATTCATGATTGCCGTCAATGGTCACGTTTTCGTCGTCAAGCTCAACGATCCTAAAGACCACGTGTTGACTATCTTCCATGGGAGAGCGAAACCTCATGCCGACTTCCAGGTTCTGGGTATCCCCGAACTTTTCCCGCGAGACAACTCGCCGCAAGTCCTCGATCCGCTCGCCATAGGCGTCTGCCGGATCGATCGAACCTTGGACCTGGTCCCCGTGTGACTTACCCTCCAACGCGCTCTCCAAACCCGGAATGATATTTCCTTTGCCGTGAAGGTAATACAACGGTCCCGCCGCTTGCGAGCTGTCAATGATCCGACCATTGTCGTCCGTCAAGCTGTAGTCAATCGAGACGACTTTGTGTTTTGTGACTTGCATGTTCGACTCCTTTGGTCCGTTTTGGATCTTATCTGTAGCCAAAACGCTGGGGGGCCCACGGCGATCCCCCTTCGTTTAGCGACGACCACCGCGACGTTCTTCACGCGGGCGAGCCTCGTTGACCGTCACGGCGCGGCCGGCGATGTGCTGTAGATTCAGGCCTTCGATCGCCTTCTGGCCGGCCTGACGGTCATGCATCTCAACAAAGCCAAAACCGCGAGAGCGGCCGGTATCGCGATCCTTGACGATGGTGACGTTCTTCACATCGCCGTACTCGCTAAATGCGTGCTCGATGTCTGCTTCGGTCGCTTCGTAACTAAGGTTGCCCACGTAAATGTTCATTCGAGAACTCCTGGCAAAAATAACGGGTTCCGGTGGTCCGGAAGTACTTGACGTATGTCTTATCGCTGCGGCGAAATTGATCCGGCGGCACCACACAGATCACGATGCTGGAACAATCGGATCGAATGAGCAAAACCAGAGAGAACTCGCAAGAAAGCCCAGTCCAAACGAGAATTCAACTCGACCGTTACATCATGTTGATATGCGTTTACGATTTTCTCGCTAAGTTGTCCTAGTTTTCGCCGCCAGAAACGCATATGTAAGGAATCGATAGTCTTTCGGCGAACTCATAAGCATACCGTATTGCGGCAGCATGTCGACGCGGATGGGAGCAGTCTGGATGGTGGAACTGGGCGTAATGGGTCCCGGAGTCGTCGTTTGAAGCAGCACATTCCTACAAAAGTTCTACGAGTGACTATGAAATTCGCTTGCTTGCAATCACCTACCGGGATGGCCCCAGATGGGCTTGATCAGACTGGCAGATGGTGAGTCAGACGCCATCGGAGTCATTATTATTGTGCGGATGGCCAGCATGGGCGCTCCAATGAGATACAATATTTGTAGGTCTAGATGTTGTATTCATTAATCGACGTGGTGAAGGGGGCATGAGATGGCAGTCGCGGGGTCAATCAACCGTTCGTGGCTCGAGCATGCCCGTGCCAATTTGGGACCAGGTTTTACCGTCGAAAAATGGTTTTCCAGCTTAGCCGAGCAGCAAGTCATCATTGACGCTACCGGTGGCGTGTGGCTCGTAACGTCACAGCGGTGGATGACGCAGGACGGTATCGACCACACCTGCGGTATGATCGACAGGGGTGAAATGGCGGATCAATAGCGGGCAGGCCATCCATTTCGACAAGGTGCGTGTCTTCGATGGAGGGTGTGCCTCAGCGCCGCCAAGTCGGCTTTTTCTTCCGGGCTTTAGGATGCCTGCCAAGTTGTTTCTCGTCGTGGATCTTACCCTCGCGTTTGATCACCTTGACTGCTTTGGCGACGGGCTGTTTGGGATCTGCCAGGTCGGGCTCCGCGACCAGAAACTGAACATAGTCGCCGATCTCAAGCCGAGAAAAACGCCTTTCCCCGGTTACGCTCTCGGCAGCAAAGAGGTATTCCGGCCCGTGACGAACCGATGAGATGAATCCACGGAAGTTGTTGCGCTGCAGTTTGGTAACGAAGCCATATTCATAGCTTTGGCGATCCGCAGCACGACCGATGTCGCGCGCCCCCGCGCTTGCCCCGGGACGAGTTCGAGGTTGGTACGATCGTTGAGCCGCGGATGCCCCTCGCGTCTCGACGCGCAGCGCCCTCGGCTTATCGCCCGTCACGTCCGATTCGTATTTTACCTCTTGCCCTTGGACTAGCATTTCGAATGGCGCATCGACGACCGAACAGTGAAAGAAGACGTCGGCACCGCCATCAGCTGGCTTGATGAAACCGAAGCCTTTCTGGGCAACCAGCGAGTGGATCTTACCGTCTTGCACGTGTTGGACAATCGTTGGCAAAAATGAATGCTCTAATTTAGGAGATTAGTCGAGGCAGCTCAGTAATTGAGTTTAAGCGTCCCATGCGTTTCTGGCAAGGATCGATGGCCCGCTCGCGAGTCATCAATGACCGTGCGAGCGATCGCCTACGATGTGCTCAAGGAAGCAAGATCACACGCCTGTGCATCGAGGCGGTCCATGTGACCTTGGATCTGTGCAACGTACGGAACGAGTTGGTCGCGCGAGACGTTGGCGGGAACATCCACCGGATCACCGGCCAGTAGATAAACTTTGGAGAATGGTTTAGGGATCACGAGATCGGACCAGTTACCTCGAATCCTCCACGATCTCTCGCAGGAGAAGGCGGTAGGTACGATGGCTCGGCCGCTGCGCGATGCCAGGAATACGATCCCCTTGCTCATTTCGCGGCAAGGCCCGCGTGGTCCATCGGGAGTCATCACAATGTCATTTTCCACCGCAAAAGTTAGTATCTCGCGTAGGGCATTGCCGCCGCGATGCCCCGTCGATCCCCGCACCACAGGCACACCGATTGCTTTCAACACACTCGCCACGAATGACCCATCTCGATGTTGGCTGGTTAAGGCCACCGTTCGCACGTGTCTGCCTCCAAATGCGGCTATCACCATTGAATCATGCCACACGGCATAGAGGCGCCGTTCCGTACCGGAGGCTGCGTAGGGATTTGCATGACCTGTAGTTCGAACGTCAAGTCGTAGCGTGTAGAACAACGCCCGCACGGCGCTGGCAAACAGGAATCCGGCAAGGCTGACTAGCAACGGGCTGCGAATCCTCATCTTTGTGCATTGTGCGCGTTGTTGGCGCGACGTTCGGCTCGTAGTCGGGCCCGCCGTTTAACTTCGCTTGGCTTTTCGTAATACTGCCGGCGTCGCATTTCTCTCTTTAACCCACTTCGTTCAACGAGCTTGCGGAAGCGGCGGACCGCCTCCTGAATCGATTCGCGGTCACGAAGGCGCATAAAGGCCATTCGGTTCTCCTAATGCTTAGGGGAATGTATCGGTAAATGTCGCACTCCTCTCCGAGTGCATTACGAATGATGGATGGCTCGTACATCGACCTTCGCGACGGGACAGTATGTCGAGCCAGCGCCTCACACTTGCTCACGTTAGCCGATGTTTACCAACGACGACTATTCCGACGATCGACGCGAGGGCGCGCTTCGTTGACCGTGATAGCGCGGTCGGAGAGTCCGCTTCGGTTGCCTCGAAGCCGAGGTTGCCAACATGAATGTTCATTCAAGAGCTCCCACAAACTGTTCCCGAACTAGCTCGAGAGCAACGACGGATATCCTTGATTTGTCCTCTCGTGATCCGGGCTAAGCGTCATGTTCGGCTTTATCGGAGAAACGGCCATCACGCGACGAATTGCTGTTGCGGATCCCCGATTAGCACATACAATATTTGAATGTTCGATTTTTGTATATACCAAAACTCGCCCCCTGAGCCCAGGAGATGTCGATGCCGAAAGTACGGGTGACGCGAAAGGACTTCTTGGACGACCGACAGGGAAAGACATTTGCCGACGTGGTCAACGATCCGGAGCAACCTTTCGACCTGGTGCTTGAATTCTTCAGCGATGCGGACCGCCAACGTCGCATGGAGGAATCTGAGCTGCACCATGATCGCTCGCCTCTTGCCGGTGTCGTCCGCGAGCTCGAGTCAGAGCCTCATATCGATCGGTTTCTGGCCGGAGTCCAAATTCGACGCAACACGCGATTTCGACAGGCGGTCGGCGTCTTGGTTCGCATGATTATGGAGCGGCGCGGCTGGCAGAAGACGGGCCGCAAGGGTTCGCTGGGCGTCCGTGCCTCACGGGCCGAAGAAACGCCCGCTCACAATACAGGAGGTTTGGCATTTTGGTTCATCCGCGCCGAGCGGTATGAGCTGTGCGACGGCATGCCTTTTCGCTCGGTACGCCAGCGCAGTGAGGAATTCGCGACTGAAGCGCCCAAAACGCGTCAGCGACGGGCGAAGTCCGGCAAGCAATGAGCCCCAGACGGGACGGTTGCCGGCACAACAGACGGAGGTGCCGATGACAAAAGCCCTCATCAAAAGGGACGGCCAAGATGAACGTCTATCACTGGTTTACCGAGCGATTCTCGAACCACGGTAAGGCTTTGAATCTTTACAAGCGGGGAATGGCACGGGCCAAGAAACACGATCGCCAAGGTGCGATCGAGGATTACACGGCGACCATCGGAATGCCGGACGCACCTGCGAACGTGAGGGCGATGGCGCTTTACAACCGCGCGCTGGTGCTGGTTGCGAGCGGAGACAGTCAGAAAGGGATTGACGACCTTCGAGCGGTGCTGGGAATGGACGAGTCACCGGTGAATGTCAAGACGAGGGCGAAACAGAAGCTTGCCAAGATGGAATCGCGCTCACGTGACAAAAATGCATAAAGACGTACGGACAAGGTGTCCTTACCCAAGGACGTCGCCAGCATCGGTGTATCGCCGCTACCATCACCGGATCTCGATTTCCGGCGAGCCGTTGTTTTATGTGGCCGTCGTTGCCAAGAAGCTTAAGGACCTGGATAGTGACCTGTTGGAATCCCTTTAGCGTCCAAAGCGTCCAAGGACGGTTCGTCGGCGTGCCTAAACCCAACTGTTGCAGACGAACGCTGCAGCTAGATTGTTCTCACTTCTTGAAAGTCAAACCGAGAGCCACATCATGAGCGAAAAGAAACCTACTTCAGTTTTCTTCGACGGCGGCAGATTCTGTCCTGTGTGCGGAAAACGGTCGTATTCGCGCGATGGCGTTCATCCCCAGTGCGCGGTGGTGCAGGCCGATGCGCCCCGGGCAGCGCGACTCGCAGCCGAGAAAAGGGCCAAGACCACAGCAAAGCAGTAGCGTCAAATCTTCTTGAACACCGGACGGCGGAGGCACGGCGCCTGGGTAAAAAGCAACACAGTTGATTTCAATCAGTTTGCCTGGAGTGATCAGAACGCGGTTCTAGTGCTCCGCTGCAAAACACTCTTTCAGGATTCATACAAATGCCAGAAGGTACGATAAAGCGACTCACGGATCGAGGTTTCGGGTTCATCGACGTCGGCCGCGACAAAGACATATTTTTCCACTCATCCGATGTCGAGGACGGTGTGGTCTATGAACAACTCCAAGAAGGACAACGAGTGTCATACACGGAAGGCCGTGGACCGAAGGGGCCACGAGCTGAGCACGTCAAACCAATCTGACATAGCTAACAGGAAGTGGGCGACGCATGTCGGACTTGAATCTCGAAATCCTCGCCCACGAAATGAGTCCGTTGGGGCTCTTGTGCCTGCGCCGCCGAGAATTGCTTTCAGATCCTGGCACCATCGTGACCGAGGTGACGCTCAATCACGAGTTCTTGATGAGCAGTCTGTATTCCGATTCGGAGCGTGCCTTGGCCCGAACGGCACTGGAGATGCATCCCGGTGATGATCTACAGGTCCTGGTCGGCGGACTTGGCTTGGGCTACACCGCGAGCGAAGCCCTTGTGTCCCAGCGCGTGGCACGAGTCGAAGTGTTGGAGCTGCTGCCGCAGGTGATCGATTGGCTTGCGCGTGGGCTCATGCCACTTTCAGCTCAGCTCAATGACGAACGTCGGTTGGTCATCACTCAGGGTGACGCCTATCAGCGATTGGCCGGTCCAGCAGACACGTTGTTCGATCTGATCTTGATCGACGTCGATCACTCGCCGGAAGAGCGTCTGGG
>CAJHYQ010000920.1_pt1 | contig 37198 bp, 17 predicted proteins | sample 9198721 | NCBI WGS metagenome assembly CAJHYQ01 (sample SAMEA7708357, study PRJEB35096) | sediment metagenome | biome: marine neritic benthic zone biome [ENVO:01000025]; feature: sediment [ENVO:00002007]; material: shallow marine sediment [ENVO:03000034] sea grass bed [ENVO_01000059] ... | reverse complement strand
TACGGTCTCTTGGGTCCCAACGGCGCGGGCAAGACAACGGCTCTTCGCATCCTCAGCACGGTGCTACGCCCGAGTGGCGGCTCGGCCACGATCAACGGATACAACGTGGTGACTCAACCGTCGATCGTCCGCCGCCAGATTGGCTTCGTTTCCACCAACACGGCTGTTTATGACCGCATGACGGCCACGGAGATGGTCGAGTACTTTGGCCGGCTCCACGGATTGGAAGGCGATCCGCTCTATGAGCGTATGGAAGATCTCTTCCGCGCTCTCAAGATGAATGAGATCCGAGATTTGCTCGGCGCCAAAATGTCGACTGGGATGAAGCAAAAGGTTTCCATCGCCCGAGCTCTGGTTCATGACCCTGCCGTGATTATTTTTGATGAAGCCACGGTCGGCTTGGATGTTCTCGCCGCCAGATCGCTCCTGGATACGATTGCTGGATTGCGCGACCAGGGCAAATGCGTGGTGTTTTCAACTCACATCATGAGTGAGGCAGAGCGACTCTGCGATCGTGTTGCCATCATCTATCGCGGTCATATCCTGACCGAGGGCAGCCTTGATTGGCTGCGAGAGACACATAACGAGGATCGGTTGGAAGAGTTGTTCTTTCGACTCATCTCGCATCACGACGAGCAGCGGAAGGCGTCATGAGGTGGAAGAACGTCAAGTTGATCTTTCATCGCGAGCTGCGAGATCAGCTGCGCGACCGCCGCACACTGTTCATGATCGCGGTCCTGCCCTTACTGCTCTACCCACTGATGGGCATGGCCTTGCTGCAGATTGCCCAATTGCGGCAGGTGCAGCCGACAAAGGTCTGGCTCATCGGTTCCAGTCACCTACCCGATCGACCCGTCCTGCTCGAAGACGGGCAGATCGTCGCGTCGTTATTCTCCAGTCCGGATCGGGCGCATCTGATTGATTTGGACGTTGCCGAGTCGTTGCCCGAGGGTGCTGAGAGCATTGAAAAGCTGGCGAGCGAGGTGCTTGCCGAGAAGCTGTATGACGCGGTCGTCTATTTCCCGCCGACCTTCGCGACGGAGATCGAAAAGAATCTGTCGGTGGAGGACGTGAGATTCGTACCGAGGCCTCAGGTCTTTTTCAGCGGTGCGAGGGAGAAGTCAAGAACGGCTTATGATCGAATTGTTTTGTTGCTCGATCGTTGGCGTGGCGAGATCGTGCAGCGCACGCTGGCCGCTCGTCAGATTCCGCCGTCCGCGGCAGAGCCATTCGAAATTGGCGATCAAGATGTTGCCGAGGAAACCAAAATCCGAGCGGCGCTATGGTCAAAGGTGTTGCCGTTCATCGTGATTGTCTGGGCACTCACGGGCGCCTTCTATCCGGCGATTGATTTGTGTGCTGGTGAAAAAGAGCGAGGGACGCTCGAGACGCTGCTTTCCAGCCCGGCGGAACGACTGGAAATTGTCTGGGGAAAGCTGCTGACGGTGATGTTGTTCAGCATCGCCACTTCGATTCTGAACGTGATCAGTGTCACGGCCACCGCGGCCGTCATCATGGCACGACTGGGTCAGTACGGCGCAGCTGACATCCCACTCGGGCCACCGCCGCTGAGCACGATGGGGTGGCTGCTCTTGGCATTGGTACCCTTGGCCGCACTCTTCAGTGCCCTCTCGTTAGCCTGTGCCACCATGGCACGCAGTAGCAAGGAAGGCCAGTACTACCTGATGCCTCTCTTGTTGGTCACGATGCCGTTGGCCATGATCCCCGTTCTGCCGGCAACGGAAATTAGTTTGGGCGGCAGCCTTGTTCCGGTGACGGGCGTGATGTTTCTGCTACGGTCTCTGATGGAAGGCGATTACCTGGTCGCGCTGAAGTTTGCCGTGCCAGTCATCGCGGTGACAGGCATCTGCTGCATGCTCGCCATCCGCTGGGCCGTTCACCAATTTAATGACGAGTCGGTCTTGTTTCGCGAAAGCGAGCGATTCGATATCAGCAGCTGGGTTCGGCATCTCGTGCGAGATCGGGCTGACACGCCGAGCGTCGCGGAAGCGGTCATGTGCGGCATACTGTTGTTGTTGCTGCAGTTTTTCGTCCGCTTCGTTGCGCCTCCGCAAACATCCTGGTGGGATATTGTGGTCTCCACGTCGGTGTTGCAAGTGGGCCTGGTCGTGGCTCCCGTGCTGCTGATGACGACGATGCTGACGGCCAGCCCCAGAAAGACGCTGTTGCTCAGATTGCCGCCGCTCAGCGCGATGTTAGCCGCGATTGTCCTTGCTCTATGTCTTCACCCCGCGGCCGTTGGCATGCGTGAAGTCTTGCATCGACTTTATCCGATTAGTCCGGAGACGAAGATACAGCTCACGGTGTTCGCCGAAATGATTCATGGCGTACCGCTTTGGCAAATCGTCTTGCTCTTGGCGGTGACGCCTGCCATTTGTGAAGAATTGGCCTTCCGTGGCTTTATCCTCTCTGGCCTCAGGCACCTCGGCAGCCGAGGGATGGCGATCCTCATCAGCAGTCTATTCTTCGGCATCGTCCATGGAGTCTTGCAGCAGTCGTTGAATGCCTTTGTGCTGGGGCTGATTCTTGGATATGTGGCAGTCCACAGCGGCAGCATCCTTCCATGTATGCTATTTCACGGTGTACACAATGCGATGCAACTTGGCATGGCCTCGACCCTAACTAGCGATTTTCTATCGCGCAACCCACAGATGGCCCGATTCCTCACGGACTCGGCGCAAATCGAAGGGGCGCTGGTCTATCGGACGCCCATTCTGATTGTCAGCATTCTAGCCAGCGGACTAGTTCTCTACTGGTTCCGCAGCCTCCCCTATTCTCTTTCAGCCGAAGAGCAGTTGCAGGATGCCCTCGACCACCAGTCGTCGGCCGCAGGCTCGCTGGGCTAGCGTTAAGCAATTCCCTTTGCCTAAAACCGGGGTGTGTCTAGAATGCTCGCTAAGGGTTCGTGTCCTGCGGCGGGCGATTCGATTCTTGGCGGGCTTAGTCGGCCTGGACACGATTATTCTCCGAAACACATTTGACGTTTTTGTGGGCGAGCCGCACAAGTTCTGTCAAAAAGCGACGTGTCTGGTACAACAGGATGGGTGATACCAACCGGCGACGAGCTTACTGTGGAAGCTCTCAGTGACGTTCGTTCGACGTTGACTTGCACGCACTGTGAAAGTCGAAATGCAACACCGCTCTCGCAAACGCCTTCGGAGCCTTCCACGCCTTGAGCGTTTGGAAGCACGACAATTGCTGGCCGTCGACTCGCTAGTGATCTCCGAGTTCATGGCCGACAACGATGCGATTCTCGCAGATGAAGACGGTGACTTTTCGGATTGGATTGAGGTTCACAACGCAACGGATGAGGCCGTATCACTGGCAGGTTGGTCTTTAACGGATCAGGTTGACGAGCCGGCCAGGTGGCAGTTTCCCGACGTGAGCCTATCGGCGGGCGAGTACACGGTCGTGTTCGCATCCGGTAAGGATCGGCGTGAGGTTGAAGGCGAGCTGCATGCAAGTTTCCGCTTGAGCGCTGACGGCGAATACCTCGCGCTGGTGGGCCCCGACGGAGCGGCACACGAGTACGCCAATTCGTTTCCTCGCCAAAGGTCCGATGTATCCTTCGGGCTACCGGTCGACCAAACCCTTCTCTCTCCGTTCGACGCGACGAGTCGCATCCATATCCCGACAGCTGCTGATGCGGATTTGGATTGGACTTCACCCGACTTTGACGATTCGTCGTGGACTCTTGCCGACGGCGGTGTGGGTTTCGACGAGCGTGAGGGATTACCCAATGTTGGGTTTGAGGAAGGTGACTTCAACTTCTGGGATGCGAGAGGGCCGGCATCGATCGTCGATTCAGCGACAGCGATACCGACGCAAGGAGTACGCCAGGCTCAGCTCGTCGCCAACCAGACGGGGAGCCAACGCCTCACGATTGAGACTCTTCTCGGAGTTGAGCGTTCCTCGCTTGATGAGTTTTGCGGCTGCCGCGCTACCCGTGGCGCCGCGGTCAGTCGTGAGATTACCGTCGAAGCGGGGTCGGTCGTTCAATTTGATTGGAATCTGCTGACTGACGAGCCATCGATTGATGCTTCACCTGATTTTGCCTTTGCCTCCATCACGCCAAACATCGGGTTGATTCCGCTGGCAAACGTCGACGACGTGGACCGTATCTCGACGTCGGGGTTTGGCCGAGAGACTGGCTACAGCACATTTGAATACACGTTCGAAGAGGGCGGAACCTATACGCTGGGTGTCGGCGTCATGAACGCTCAATCCAGGTTTCTCGACTCGGGCGTGCTCGTCGATAATCTTCTCGTTGATGGCATCGGGTCGATCGCCGATACCTATGAAGGCTCGATTGACGTTGATGTTTCCAGCGAGCTAGCGACTGTCGAGTCCTCGATGTGGCAACGGTATAGCTTTGATGTCGAGAACCCTGATGCATTTACGTCGTTGATTTTGAGTGCCCAATACGATGATGGCATTGTGGCCCACTTGAATGGTCAGCAAGTGGTCGTTCGTAACGCTCCGGATTCTGCTCAATGGAATTCCAGTTCGTTGGGGGCGCGACCCGATGCACTTGGATTGTCGTCTGAGAACATTGTCATCCCAACCGATCGACTGGTCGCGGGCACGAACGTTCTCGCTCTGCAGGGTCTGAAGGAAAGTACCGCTGACGAGACATTTTTGTTGCGTGCTGATTTAATTGGGCTGGGTGAGATCGACCTGTCGGCGGCCTATATGCCGAATCCGACGCCAGGCGAACCGAATCTGACGGGTACCTTCAGTGTTGTGGATGATGTTCAGTTCAGTGCCGAACACGGCTTTGCGAATGAGGATTTTGAGCTGACGATGACCACGACGACGCCTGACGCCGAGATTCGCTACACGACCGACGGGTCTGTACCGACGGTAGAGAGCGCAATCTACGAGCTGCCGGTCGTCATTGATGCCTCAACCGTTGTGCGAGCTGCGGCCTTCAGAGACGATCTGGAAGCGAGTCGTGTATCGACGCAATCGTATCTGTTTGTGGATGATGTGCTGACTCAGGATACAGGCAGTGCGCTGGATCGCGGCTTTCCTCAGACCTGGTCGTCCGAAGTCGCCGATTACGAGATGGATCAGCGAATTATCGGGCAGAATGGAACGGATCGGTACCAGGGACGATATGCGGCAACGGTTCGAGATGATCTTCTTTCAATTCCGACACTGTCGGTAGTGATGGAAATGGATGATCTGTTCGGTCCGCGCGGTATCTATGCAAACGCCACCAAACGCGGCATCGAATGGGAACGACCCACGTCGGTCGAGTTGATTAATCCCAACGGCGACGAGGGCTTTCAAATCGATGCCGGTATCCGCATTCAGGGCGGAATCTCGCGGTTCATTTCCAGCAAGTCTTCGCTTCGCTTATTGTTCAAGGAGGAATATGGTTCGGCGAAATTGAACTATCCACTCTTCGGCGATGAAAACCCTTCCGAATTTGATTCCGTCTCGCTCCGCTCCAGCACGGGTGAGCATCTTGTCGGGATACATTACATTCGTGATGAGTTTTTGCGACGATCGCAACTCCGTAGCGGCAATGTTTCGTCGCGCGGTACCTACATGCATCTGTTCTTGAACGGGCTCTATTGGGGAATGTACAACCCCGTTGAACGCATAGATTCTCAGTTTGCGGAAAACCACTTCGGCGGTGACAAGGACGAGTACGACGTACTCAATGCGGGTGACCTCGGAGCGGAAGGCGTCAGCGCCGTTGACGGCACGATCGATTCGTGGAATGAGCTTGTCAGGATGACACGCGACGTTCAGACGGCCCGAACCGAGGAGGACCGTACGGCCGCGTATCTAAAACTGAAAGGGCTCAATGCGGACGGCAGTCGAAATGAAGATTGGGAAGTCTACCTCGATACCGACAACTACATCGACTACCTCATCACCAACGTGTATGCCCGCAACGGTGATTGGCCCATTCGAAACTACTACATGTTGCGGCGTCGTGGGCCGGATAGTACTGGGTTCAAATTCTTTGTCTGGGATGCCGAATTCACACTCGACGTCGAAGTTCGAGGACGTGACTCGATCATGGAAATCACCAGTGATGGTCCAGGAGTCCTGTTCCCGATGCTGCTGCAGAGCGAAGCATTTCGTGTTGAATTCGCTGACCGCGCGCAGAACCACTTCTCGCCTGGGGGAGTCTACTACGTCAATCCCAACAATCGTCGATACGACCCAGACAATCCACAGGACAACGTACCAGCAGCGCTGTATGCCGAGATTGCCAACGAGATACGTTCGCCGCTCGTTCCCGAGTCAGCGCGGTGGGGTAATGAGAGAGGCCGAAATGGCCCGGTCTTCACGCGTGATGAACAGTGGGAGCCATTGGTCGACTTTAACCTCGATAACTTCTTTCCCAATCGCTCACGTGACTTCCTGAACGACCTGATTAGGAATGAATTCTATCGCGAACCACCAGTGTTCAGCCTTGACTCTGGAGCGGTCGATCCGGGACAGGTTCTCGAACTCTTGGGCACCGGGACGATCTACTACACCGTTGATGGAAGCGATCCTCGCAACGTCGATGGTACGGTCGCTGAATCCGCCATTGAATACACCGACCCGTTGACCATTGATTCTCGGCTTCAGATCCGCACTCGCAGTCTGGAAGGAACACGATGGACCGCGATCGATACCGCTGATTACTTCACTGATACGCTACCGGCCGACTCAACCAATCTGCGGATTTCTGAGGTCAACTTTAATCCGCATGATCCGATCGCCGAGTTCGGCGAAGAGAGTGTCGACAACGATCAATTCGAGTTCGTCGAGATCGTTAATCTGGCCGACCGTCCGATTGAATTGGAATCCGTCGAGTTTATTCAAAGGGATGGCGATGGAATTGCCTTTAGCTTTGGAAATCAAACCCTGTCGCCCAACGAATATCTCGTCGTACCCAAGAATCGCAGTGCGTTTGTGTCGAGGTTCGGCAGCGACGTACCGCTTGCCATTGGTCAGGGCGATGATCCAGATCAATGGGTCTACGATGGCCGACTGGGTAACGGCGGCGAGCGAATAACGCTGGTCGGTCCTTCAGGGCAGACGATTCAAGCTTTCGAATACGACGATACATCGGAATGGCCCGGCCGATCCGACGGCAACGGGAGCGCACTTGAAGTCATCGACTTCGTTGAGGGCGACTTGTCTGATCCGTCGAATTTCCGGAGCAGCAGTGAATTCGGCGGTTCACCTGGCACGCGCGGCAGAGGACCTGATAATCGAATTGTTATCAACGAAGTGCTAGCCAATAGCAATGCTCCCGATGTCGACACCGTTGAATTGTTGAATACGGCATTGGTTCCGATCGACCTGAGTGGTTGGTATCTGTCAGACTCCAACGACGACTATCTGCGTTACCAAATCTCCGACGGAACCGTTCTCGCACCCGGCGAATATCTTGTGCTGGACGAAAGAGAATTTGGTTTTGGCCTGAACAGTACTCGTGGTGATGATGTTTTTCTCATTGAATCCGATCAAGACGGGCGTCCACAGCGCTTCGTCGATCGCGTGGAGTTTGGTGCGAGCGAGCCTGGGATCTCGTTTGGACGTTGGCCCAATGGTGAGGGGCGTTTGTTCCCCATGTCATCTACAACTCTTGGCGAAGCTAACGGAGGCCCGCTAGTTAGTTCCGTCATCATCAGTGAAGTCCACTACGAGCCCCGCGATCCGGACGATGAAGGTGAATTGACCGAGTCAGACGTGGAATTCGTTGAGCTTCACAATTGGACTGACGAAGCGGTCGATCTGTCAAATTACCAACTGGACGGCGATATTCAGTTCAGCTTTATCGATGAGACTCTACTCCCAGCAGGTGAATCGATTGTCGTGCTGCCGATCGATCCTCTCGAAGATCCAGAAACGGCGTCGCTTGTACGCCTGATCTATCGCATGGATCTCGACGCCGTAGTGACCGGTCCTTTTGCAGGGCAATTGGACAATCAATCGGGCCTCGTCGAGCTTCGACGTGATCTGCCAAATGCTCAGGGTGACGACGAGTCGCCAACGATCGTGGCCGATTTCGTGCGTTACGAGAACATTCCGCCGTGGCCGGATAATCTCAATGCCTCGGGGCAGTCGTTGACGCGTGCTGCGATTGCCGCGTTTGGTGGTTTTCCCACCAGTTGGAAGTCCGAAAGTCGATCGCCTGGCAAGACTGATTTCAGTGCCGCCATACCGGGCGACGTCACGCTTGATGGTCTGGTCAACGTCGATGATGTCGATGGAGTGTGTTCGGCTGTCCACGAGGGTGCCGTCGATTCAAAATTTGATCTCAACCAGGATGGTCAGGTTACGCAAGCCGATTTGCAGTTCCTGCTCAGTGAGATTTTGGACACGAGTCCTGGTGACGCAGACTTGAATGGTGTTTTCAACAGCAGCGATCTCGTTCAGGTGTTTCGGACGGCCGAATACGAAGACTCCTTGGCGGATAACTCAACATGGAGTGACGGTGATTGGAACTGTGACGGAGACTTCGATTCATCGGATCTGGTGGTGGCCTTCCGCAGTGGCGCTTATTCCCTGGCGTCCAACCCAACCCCTTCTCAAGCGACGAAGCTTCCGGCAGCGGTCGATTTCGGGCAGGTCTTTTCCGAGCGAGATGAATCCTCAGAGCGAATTCGCTTGGCCGGAATCGCTCGGCCCGACGTTAAGCAACCCGATCCTAGCGATCGCCGCGTCGCACCCGCCCCGCTGCGGGATGTGTTTGACATGGACGAGTTGCGACGCCGTAAACGGTCTATGGACGAGCGTGCCGAGGTAGACTTGGGTGCCGTTGATCGATTCTTTGAACACGACGCACCCTAGGTCGTCAGATTAGTTTTGCTTTTCAGCGCTGGCGTGGCGTCAATGCATCGTTCAATTTTCTTGCGGCAAATTCGGCCCTTAGAATATACTCAAACGTGGAACACCGAGGGCGACGCGCGACGGTGATACCCTGGTTGTTGAGCACGTTTTACTGCTTTGGCCTGGGACACCACTCACCTCCGGCCGTGTTCGAATTGAGAACTTTTCTTCTACCCCGCGTTCGGCGGGTTTGCGCCGTGCGCTTACCCGGTTTCGTCAACGGTAGGAATGGGTGAGCGAGATGGCGATTCCGTTGCTCGCGTCCCGAGCAAGGCCAAACAGGAATAGCGGAATGTTACGAAGAGGCGGCGGGAATCGAAGACGCTTGCGAGGCGTCGTTGAGCAACTGGAGTCCCGAAACCTACTTGCCGCGTTGGTCACCGAGTTCATGGCGATCAACGATTCCGCGCTGGCTGATGATGTGGGGCGGTTCTCGGATTGGATCGAGGTCCACAATCCGACGGACCAGCCGCTTTCGCTCGGCGGTTGGTATCTTACCGACGACGCGGACGATCTCAGTCGATGGCAGTTTCCCGACGTCGAGCTGGCGCCCGGTGAATACCGCGTTGTCTTCGCCTCGGGGGATAATCGTGTCGACAATGATCAGATTCACACCGACTTTCGGCTCGACGGCGGAGGTGAGTTTCTGGCGTTGGTCCGTCCCGATGGACGAACCGTTGAGCACGGTTTTTTGCCTAAGTATCCGGACCAAGTGGCAGATGTTTCTTATGGTCTTTCGGCGGATGGAGCCGAGCAAGGATTCTTTTCGGTGCCCACGCCCGGCGCACCCAATGTAGCGGTACCAGTCGGCGATCCTCTGCGAACACTCGTCATTAACGAGATCATGTATCACCCGTCGTCTGCACAAGTGGGCGATGAGTTTGTCGAGCTGTACAACCGCGGCAATCAGGCGGTCAATTTACAAGGTTGGCGGCTGTCGGGCGGTGTCGACTTGGTGTTTCCAGATCTCACGCTTGAGGCGAATGACTACCTGGTGGTCGCCGCCGATCTTGAATCGTTTTCCACGACATACGGTCGATCCGCCGACGTGGGGCCATGGACGGGACGGCTGAGTAACAGCAGCGATACGATTACGCTGCGCGATGCGACCGATCGCCGGGTGGATCGAGTGACGTATGCCGATGAAGGAGATTGGGCACAGCGTGGACGTGGACCTGAGGATCGTGGGCACAGAGGTTGGGTTTGGCTTGACGATCACGACGGCGGTGGCAAGTCGTTGGAATTGGTCAATGCGGAACTGCTGAATGAGTATGGCCAGACGTGGCAGGCGAGCGAGCCCGATCTTGGAACGCCCGGTCGTCCGAACTCGCGGCAGATTTCAGATTCGGCCCCGTTGATCATCGATACCCAGCACGCGCCCATCATCCCGCAATCGGGCGACGCCGTGTTCGTTTCCGCGCGAGTCATCGACGACACAGCTGACGTACAAGGCGTCTGGTTGAACTGGCGCTTGGACGGCCAAGCAGAATTCAATCGCGTCCCCATGCAAGATAATGGACTCGCGGGCGATCGACTTGCTGCGGATGGTGTTTTTGTTGCCTCGATTCCACCGCAGGCCGACTTGGCGGTTGTCGAGTTCTATGTTGAAGCCATGGATGCCGCCGAGCATCGACGCACGTGGCCCGCTCCAACTGCCAATTCTGGCCAAGTGACGAACGCACTGTATCAGGTTCTCGACAGTTTCAATCCGGAGGATGTCTGGCAGCCGGGTGATCATCCTGTCTACTACGAGATCATGACCGCGGATGAACGCGGTGAGTTCGCGGCGATCAATCGCCGAAGTGACGCCCAGATGCACGCGACGTTCATCTCGGTCAATCAGGACGGAACAAAGGTCCGTTACAACGCCGGCGTCCGTATTCGCGGTAGCGGCAGTCGCAACGCCAATCCACCCAACAATCGCATCAACATTCCTGCGGATCGGCCCTGGGATGGTGTCACGGCTATCAACTTGAATGTGACCACCATTCAGGATCAGATCGCCGGAAGTGCGCTATTTCGCTTGGCGGGCCTTCCGGCAGCGGATGCCAAAGCGGTGACGCTCTTTAGCAACGGCTTCAACTTGATGGATGTGGAGCGGTCGCAACCTTTCTACGCGCACGTCGAACCGCTCAACAGCGACTTTGCCGAGAAGCATTTTCCAGAGGACTCGGGTGGTAACCTCTACAAGGGACGTCGCTCCAACGAATCGCCGCCAGGCGGATTGGGCGCCGGCCTCGTTTACCATGGTCCCGACCCGGGCCCCTACGTCAGCTACACCAAGTTGTCGAATGCCAGTGAGGCGGATTGGTCTGACGTCATCAACATGACAAACGTCTTGAACAATGCGCCGGGTGATACCTATTTGCAGCAAGTCGCTGAGGTCGTCGATGTCGATCAGTGGTTTCGCTTCATGGCGTTCAATGCATTGTTGGGAAACACCGAAGGAGGTCTTGTCAACGGAGACCGCCAAGGCGATGACTACGCAATGTATCGCGGCATCGGTGACCCTCGCTTTGTGATGGTTCCACACGATCTGGACTCGCTGTTCTCTGGTGTGACTCGTGGCATTCTGAACGCGACAAACGTTCCGGCACTAAACCGTTTGATGCTCCATCCGGACATGCGCGAGAGGTACTACCAGCACGTTAAAGACCTGATCCACGATGTACTTTTGACCGACGACGCACGAGTCGTTGTGCAGGAGGCACTGCGTGGGGTGCGAACACCAGATCAAATCGACAGCATCCTCAACTATCTGCGCGATCGTTCGCAGTACGTCCTATCGATCATTCCAGAAGGCGTGGAATTAGAGACCTTCTTGCCGCAGCAGCAGGGATTGCGCGTGAGCCAGCTATCTTACGCGGACCTGCACGGTGTGGCCGATTTCCGTGCGAAGTCGGTACGCGTGAATGGTCAAGTTACCGAGTTTGATCGTCGCAACAACTGGCAGCTTGGCAACGATGTGATCTCTGTCATTGGACGCGTACCCTGGAGCTATTTGGAAGATGGCAGCGATCCCGGACCTGATTGGAACCAGCTTGGATTCGTTCCGGGTGATGTCTGGAAGAGTGGTGAGTCACAGCTGGGTTACGGGGATCGGGACGAAAGGACACTGCTTGAATTCGGTGACGATCCGGATAATAGGCCAGTTACCGTCTACTTCCGACATGAGTTCGAGATCGCCGATGCATCTCGTTACCTGACACTCAACCTTCGGCTCTTGCGCGATGACGGAGCGATTGTTTACCTCAACGGCGAGGAGGTGGTTCGTAGTAACCTGCCGACGGACCGGGAAATTACGCCGGATACCTTGGCTTCAACGAACGTGCAAGGATCAGCGGAAAGAAGCTTTCGGCCCTTCAATATTGACCCGTCGTTGCTCCGCGATGGAACGAACGTTATCGCGGTCGAAGTCCATCAAGCGTCCGCCAGCAGTGCCGACTTGAGTTTTGATCTACGACTTGATAGCCGATTTCGACTGGACGACGGCATCCCGCTTAATCCCGGCATTAATCGGCTCGTGGTGGAAGCGATGACTGAGCTCAATGGTGGCGGCGATGTTGTTGCCAGCGAGTTCATCGACGTTTGGTACGACGATGGCAATGTGCAGACGATCGCCGAGGATCTGCCTGCCGGTCGAACCGTGTGGTCTGCGGACGCCGGACCGTATCAAGTCGAGGTGCCGATTGTCGTGCCGGAAGGGGCCGAGCTCGTGATCGAACCAGGCACCTCCGTCTACTTTGCCAGCGATGCGGGCATTACCGTGAACGGTACGCTCATTGCGCGCGGCGAACCGCACCAACGCATCCGCATGACCAGCATCCCGGGGCTGCCGTTCGTACCCGATTTGCGTGGTTTGCCTGATGGGCCGGCTCGTTGGGATGGAATTCATTTCCGAGACTCGAACTCTAACGACAATGTCATCGCCTATGCCGACATCGAGTACGCGCAAGATGGTGAGGGATCGATCGGTGTTATCTCTAGTTCTGCTGTCGTCGAAAACGTAACGATTCATGGGACGCATCGACGCATGATCTTTGGCAACAATGCCTCGTTGGTCGTGCGCAACTCGTTCTTCCCCGACATGTTTGCCGACGACGAGAACCCAGAGGAATTGAATTTGGATAACGTGTCCGAGCATATCAAGATCCTCGGACGAACACCGGCAGGCGGGCAGTTAGTCATCGAGGGTAATGAGTTTGGAACGAACAAAGGGCACAACGACGTTATCGATGCCGACAGCAATCGCGTGACCAACGGCCCGATCTTGCAGATCCTGAACAATGTGTTTCACGGTGCCGGTGACGAATTGCTGGATTTGGGGGGTGATGTCTACGTCGCCGGCAATCTCTTTCAAAATGTGTTCAAGGACGATACGACGAGCGATCGTGGATACGCCAATGCCATATCGACGGGCGACGCCGGTACAGGAACGACCGTAGTTGTTGCTCGTAATGTTTTCTACGACGTTGATCATGCCATCAACCTCAAGAATCGGGCCGCGACAATCTTCGAGAACAATACCGTCGTCAAGATTCACCCCGATTTTGATGATCGCTTTGGTAACCCGAACGTTGGTTCGGCGATCAATCTGTTTGTCGACGAGCCCGGCGGCACGCCCGGACGGGGTGCGTACGCAGCGGGTAACATCTTTTGGGATTCGCCGCGTGTGTTCGGCAATGCCGACTTGCCTGACGGACAAGTAAGTCGCCTGCAGCTGTTTGACAACCTCCTCACCGAACCCTTGGCGTCCACGTCCATTGGCATGCGGCCCGGTACGATCCTGAATCTGGGTGCAGACAACCAGATCGGCGATCCTCGCTTTGTCGATTTGGCCGCCGGCGACTTTGCCTTGCGTCCTGGATCGGCAGCGCTCAACGGAATTCAATCGCAAGACTACGGAGCATTTGTTCCAGAGGGTGCGTGGATCAGTGGCGAGCCGAATTCGTTGACGCACGATACGAACGCATCGTTAACGGTTGGTGGGCCCGGTATTTTTGCCTATCGGTATCGGGTCAATGGCGGGCCCTGGACCGACACAATCGCGATCGGAGCCGGCTTCGACGTCGACGGGACGCAGCGGACTGATTCGATTGAGTTGACCAATCTTGCGGACGGCGACTACACGGTGGAAGTCGTTGGCCAGGACTTTGCCGGCAATTGGCAGCTTGAGCCAACCGTGTCGCGAACTTGGACCGTGCAACGCCAGGTTCAGCAACTCGTTATCAATGAAGTACTAGCGAGCAACCAGACGACACTGAAACATTTCGGTAGCGACCCGGACCTGGTCGAGCTGTACAACGGCAGCACACAACCGGTGAATCTACGCGGCTACAGCCTTACGGATGATCCAACGAATCCAACCAAGTTCGTGTTCGAGCAAGACGAGATTCTGCAACCGGGCCAATATCTTCAACTGTTCGCCGACAGCAACCAAACACCCGGTATTCATCTTGGGTTCTCGCTGCGACGAGAAGGGGAAGCCGTATACCTGTATCAGAACGGCGCCGGTCAGCCACCCGTTGAAGTCGATTCGATCGAGTTCGGGATTCAGCTGGCCGACTTTTCCATCGGTCGCGTCGGTCCGGACGCTCAATGGGCTCTGACGGTTCCGACATTCGGGGCCGCAAATCAGCCGGCTCGCGTGGGTGATCCAAGTACGCTTGCAGTTAACGAATGGCTCGCGGAAGGGACGAACCAAGACGACTTCGTCGAACTGTATAATCCCGACCCACTTCCCGTGCCCCTCGGTGGTCTGTTTCTGAGTGATGCGACCGACGGTGCTCCCGATCGACATCGAATTGCTCCCCTGAGCTTCATTGGCGGACGAGGCTTCACGGCATTCGTGGCTGACAGCGATGCGGGCCAAGGTGCTGATCACTTGCCGTTCCGGCTGTCGCTGGACACCGAATCCATCGGCCTGGTCGATGCCCAGCTCCAAGCGATCGACGTGATGGTCTATCAGCCCCAGGCACGTGATGTGTCCCAAGGTCGATTGGCCGACGGAGGAGCTCAGCTGGCGTTCTTCGATCTGCCGTCGCCGGGTTGGCCCAACGGGACTGGGTTTCCAGGCGACTTCAATCGAGACGGTAATCTGGATGTCGAAGATGTCGATCTGCTCTGCAACGCGATTCGGACGGCCGCACCGCCCGATGATACGCTCGACCTGAACCGCGACCAGCGTTTGTCGGACAGCGACCTGCAGTATCTGATCGAGGTGATCTTGGGGACCTCGCTGGGCGATGCCAATCTGGATGGTGTGTTCGACAGTTCTGACTTTGTCGAAGTCTTTGTGGCCGGCGAGTATGAGGATGACAGCATCAGGAATTCGACCTGGGCGGAAGGCGATTGGGATTGTGACGGTGATTTCACGACCTCCGACCTCGTCGCCGCGCTCCAGGCAGGTGGCTATTCGGCCGCCGCCAACGTGGGTCGACCATCGTCGCCTCGCAGTGCCGAGCTAGCGGCTGCTTTGCATGATCTGCCGTCTGCCGTCGACGACCCAGCGCGATCCGAGCCGAGTGACTCTGCTGGAATGACTTCAGAGGGTCAGCGCCCGCTTCAGCTGGCAGCCGCCATGACGCCCGTCCCTCGCCAGCACGATCTGTGGTTCGCACGCGACGAGGTCGAGCGAGGTGGCGTCGACAGCATCACGGACGAGGAACTGTTGACCGAGTTGGCGGAATCTCGTCCCCGACGTCTGCAACTTTGACCCTGAAGCGGTTCTTTTTCATCTTTTTTGGAAAAAGTTACCGGTCGCTGCGCGACACTTCAGCGATTGGGAATTTCGGGGCTGCCTAATAAATAGGCAAGCGGTCAGCTGCCTGTAAGCGCGGCATAGCTGCCCAATCTGATAGCATGCTGGCGCCTGCGTTGCAAGTACAAGCAGTGCAAGCGTTTGCGTGCTGGTCTTGACTTAGAAGCGAAGATTGCGACATAACCGCAATCACAGTGGTCGCGACAAGGTTTTACTGTCCCTGAACACGGAAGCTTTAGGAAGGAGCCGAAAATGGAACTGGTTCAACAACAGCAAGAAGAAAACCAGGAGTCGAAGGTTTATCGAGTCGCCGCCGAACTGTATCGACAGGATCCCGATTGGGTAACGTTCTTCCGCGAGGTCTTGGGAGTCGAGGGTGTGGTTCGCCGCGTCTTCACCAATCCCAACGATCTGGCGCGATTCGAGCAGACTCGCGAATACGCGGAGATTCAACAGATGGTCGCCAAGCTTCGAGAGCGAGCGAGTGAGCCGGCGGACTCAAGAGAGCCGACTCGGGTCATCACCGTTCGTTTGCCGAAGAGTCTCCATGAGTCCCTGCGTACCGAGGCTCACGAGCGCAAGACCAGCATGAATAAGCTGTGCATTTCCAAGTTACTGCAAATGGTCGATGAAGGTTTGATCCCGAACGACTGATCGATGCTTTTCGAGACAGAACGACTTCCAAAAAGGCGGTTTCCCCTGGGGGGACCGCCTTTTTTTGGACGGCTTGAGGCTCGAGACTTGAGGCGGCGTCAATCTGGCCGAAGTTTTGCTTGAGGGCACTACCTCTCGCATAATGGACCGAGCCCTTCGATGGTAGGTTTCAAGCCTCAGGCCCTAAGTCTCGCGACCCCGCATGCTCGTCGGAATCTTTGCTGATACTCACGATCACCTGGACAACATCCGCCGTGCTGTGAGGGTATTTAATGACCGTCAGTGCGAGCTCGTGGTGTTCGCGGGCGACTTGGTATCGACGTTTGCAATTCCGCCACTGCGTCGCTTGAACTGTCGAATGATTGCCAGTTTTGGCGACAACGAAGGAAACAAGACAGGCATCTACGGCGGCATGCAGATTGTTGGCGAGGTCGGTGAGCCTCCGTTTGGTTTCCGCGTCGCCGACGGCACTCGCTTTCTGCTGACGCACCAAAGAGAACTCCTGCGTGACTTGGTCGAGGGAAGCGATGTCGTTGTCTATGCGCACACACACCGTCCCAGGATCACACAGGATGGCGAAGGTCGCATGTTCATCAACCCCGGCGAGGCCAGTGGATGGACCTTTGGTCGGCCAACGATTGCGATGTTTGACACGCAAACACGCGAAGCGGAGTTGGTGGACTTGTTGCCGGAGAACAAAAAACAGAAGAGCTCTGAAGTGAACCTGTAAGCCGGGTTCTGTGACCACGTTGCCGCGGCCGGTGATCATTTATCTAGGGCGACGGTTGCCCGTCGCCTCGAGCGACCTACCCGAGAGTGTGGCGGACCGGATCAATCCGCATGCCGTGCCGAAGCACGACATTTCTCTCTGCTTGGTCTTGCTCCAGATGGGGTTTACCTAGCCGAACGAGTCACCTCGCCCGCTGGTGAGCTCTTACCTCACCGTTTCACCCTTACCTGACTCGAGAGCCAGGCGGTCTGCTTTCTGCTGCACTTTCCCTGACCTTTCGGCCGGTCGGCGTTACCGACCATCTCATCCTGTGGAGCCCGGACTTTCCTCCCGCTTGACGCGCGCCAAGCCGGCGATCACCCGATTCACTTCAGAGCTCATCTAAGCCTAGACATCAGCCAATACGTTGGAAAGCGATCTTGAGCGAAAAACACAATAGCGGCTTCCCGGGCAGCGATGTTAGATTGGGATGTTCCCTAGCATTGATTTTGGCAACGCTTTGAGGCTGCAATATGAAACGTCGATACGTGATGTCTTGGTTGTTGGTTCAGTTCCTGTGCATTACGGCTGCGGTGAATGCAGAATTGCAGGTCGGAGTCGCGCGTCGCGTGATCACACCGGACCCACTACTGCCTGTTTCCGGCGGCCTCGGAAAACCGTCCCCGACGACTCAGAAGAAGGGCGACCTGACGGCGCGGGCCATGGTGCTCCGCAATGGAGACACCACGATGGCCATCGTCAGCCTCGATCTGCTAGGGTTTCCGCGGGTCCTGGCGGATCGTGTCAAGCAGCGGGTATCGGGGATTTCCGCCGACCGGATTCTGATCGGTGCGACCCACACACACAGCGCACCGGATGTCTATGCCTTCCCCGATGGGAAAGGTGGTCACACTGCGGATTTGAAGTACGTTGAGTTTGTTTGCCAACGTACGGCCGAGGCGATCAACGCCGCGCTGCAGGAGCTGCAGCCAGCTTGGATCAAGATCGGCACCGACGAGGCGAAGGGTCGCATCGCCTACAACTACTACGCGCCAGATCTTTTCGACCGCCGCATGAGCGTGATTCAGGCGGTTCGTCCCGACGGTGGCACAATTGGCACCTTGGTTAACTACGCGGTTCACCCTGAGGTGTTGGGCAGCGACGTTGGCATTCTCAGCGCGGATTTGATTGCGCCCCTATGCGATCGGCTGGAGTCATCCTGTGGTGGGATGGCAATCTTCATGAATGGCGCGATCGGCGGTATGATCACGGCAGACAATCGCGATCTGGATCAAATTCGCGATCCGGTGCGAGGCTACTGGCATGATCGACGAACCTGGGATGAGTGTCTGCGCATTGGTCACACCATGGCGGATGAAGCTCAACGAATCGTTGCCGACGCTCCAGTGCAAAAGCAGGCGAAGCTGGTTTGCAGGTCAGCCAGTGTGACCTTGCCGGTTGACTCGGACTTGATGTGGAGCGTGGTTCAATACTCGCCGCTCAAGTATCCCCATAATCAGGACCGGACGATCACAACGCAAATCAACGTCGTTCATCTCGGGGACGCGCAGATCCTGACAATTCCCGGCGAGGCGATGCCGAACATCGGCTTCTACTTGAAACGCAAGATGCACGGTCGTCACAATCTATTGTTTGGGCTGACCAACGACGCCTTCGGATACATTCTGACGAAGGTCGACTTCAACAGCTTTCCGCGCTACGACTACGTGTCGCGCACTTCGTTGGGCGAACAGACGGGCGAAATACTGATGGAAAAGTCCCTGGAGCTCGTTAACTCGAGCGCTGAATAGCAACCCTGCGGGTCGAGCCAGCGGAGGTTCGCTTCGCCAGTCATCATGCGGTGCCGTGGCTGAATTCAGAAGGCTGATGCCGTTCAGTTCAAGCTCCGAATACGAGGCGCGCTTTCAGTCGTACTGGATATAACGCCAGGAATGTTTTTGATTGGTCAAAATAATGTTTTGAGCGTCTAGGATGTATCGCCAATGGTCGATCCTCAGATAAGGTCACGAAGCTAGTTGCCCGTTATCCAAGGATGGATGGAGTCCGCGTCGCGATGGACCAGCGCAAGCGAGCCGTTCTGATTGTCTTGGTTGCCTTCTTCGGCAGCACCCTGTCGGCCCATGCCCAGCGCCGCTATGGGCCCTGTCCTTGTCAGTCGCGTGGCACGCTGCTGCAGTGGAGCTACGGCACCAGCTTTTCCGGTGGCCCCGATCTTGATGAACCGTTGGTCACAGATCGTCCTGACTTTACTGAGGCGTCGGTCACCGTTGGGCGGGCAGTGACGCAATTTGAGTTCGGGTATGTCTACGTCAATGATCGTGCTCCGGGTGAGTCATTCGACGGTCACGCCTATCCCGACTTGCTGTTGCGGCAAGGGCTTTTCGCGGATTGGTTCGAATTACGCATCGGCTGGACTTACCTCAGCGATCGCGAAACGATAGACAACGTCACAACAACCAATGATCGCTCTAGCGACTTATTGGTCGGAACCAAGATCGCGTTAACGCCGCAAGAAGGTATTCTTCCGGAGATGGCCCTGGTCGCTCAGATGTTCCTGCCGATCTTGGACGACCCAATTTTGGGCGGTGGTGAGGTGCTTCCCGGTCTGAATTGGATTTACTCGTGGGAGCTGACTGATTGGTTGTCAGTCGGGGGTTCGTCGCAGCTCAACCGGGCCCTTGATGATGCGAACGGCGAACCCTACGGCCTGTTCGCTCAATCCGCGGTCACCGGAATTAGTCTCACCGATTGTTTGGGAGCCTACAGCGAGTGGTTTGCGTTAGTCCCAGACGGAGCAGACACGGTCCGAACTCAACACTTCTACAACGGTGGATTTACTTTCTTGATCACCAACGATGTTCAATTCGATATCAGGGCCGGCGTCGGCCTGAGTGACAACGCAGATGACTTCTTTGCAGGGACGGGATTCTCGGTGCGGTTTCCGTAGGAGGATGTAGGTCAGTCGCCCCGATTAGAAACTCGGAGAGTCTCGATGCCGGACTCACTCTTTCCACACCGCGACTTCATCCACCGTCTTGCGATGTAAGTTCGGCACGATAGCATCCTCGGCGGGATAGCCAATCGGAAACAACACAAACGGTTTCTCGTTGGCAGGGCGTTCGAGTATGTCCGACAGGAATGCCATGGGGCTTGGGGTGTGCGTCAACGTGGCTAACCCCATGGTGTGAAGTGCAGCGATGAACAGACCACATGCGATGCCAACACTCTCTTTCACGTAGTAGTTCTTGGCCGTGCTGCCATCTGACTCGACTCCGTAGGTTTGTTCGAACACGACCACGATCCATGGCACGGTTTCGAGGAACGGTTTGTGCCAGTCTGTGCCGATCGGTGCGAGTGCCTTGAGCCATTCCGTTGGCATTCGACCGCCTTCGTAAGATGTTCGCTCTTCGGCCTCCGCAGCGACGCGGATCGCGCGTTTGATCTCCGGATTGCTGATCGCCACAAAGGTCCATGGCTGGCGATGGGCACCCGAGGGGGCCGTTGACGCAATCGCAATCGCCGTCTCGATCAATTCCCGCGGCACGAAGTCCGGAGAGAAATGACGGACGCTACGGCGGCGATCCATCAACTCATAGAACTGACCAGCTCGAGTTGACATCTCATCCGTGGAGAGTCGATCTTGACGATAAGCAATGAAATCGGCCACCGGTATTCCTACCTTTGACTTTTGGGGCCCACAGCCGTTTCTGCGTTTCGACATCAGACATCACGATGCCGATCATCGACGGTCACTCTTGCCACACTCCAAATGCCAACACGCACCAGCCGACAATCAATGTGACTCCACCAAGAGGTACGATCATCACGAGAGTCGTGTTGCCAGTGAGCACGTAGGCGTAAATGAATCCTGAAAACAGGACGACGCCGACCAGAAGTGCGAGGGCAGAGATGCGGACAGCCCGCGAATCCCGTTTGTTCAGGTACAGGGCGATTCCGAACAGCGCCAGCGCGTGGTACATGTGATAGCGAACGCCGGTTTCCATACTGGCTTCGCGTTTGCCGATTGTGCCTCCATCTAGCCCCAGCCCTTCCAGATAGCCGGGCAAAGCATGTGCTCCGAAAGCACCGATGGTCACGGCCGCTGCGCCAAGCAGAGCTGCGACCAGAAGCAATCTCTTGCTGGTCATCTTGTATTGTCTCAGTGAGACTCATTCCTCGGGTAAGTGTTCCGCAAAAAAGCGAAGCCAATTCTCGCCGAAGATTCCCCGAATGGCCTCTTGGTCGTATCCTCGCTCCGAGAGTATTCCATCCAGTTTTTGCAGATCGGCAATGGAATCTAAACCGGTCGGTGTCTGTTCGCTTCCGAATCCCCCATCCAGATCACTTCCGAACGCCACGTGTCGCGCATTCCCCGCCAGCTGGCAAACGTGATCGATGTGATTGGCAACCGACTCGATCGAGACGACACTCCGATCGGTTTTGCCACGTTCCCAGTCAGGATAGAGCATCCACGCGTCCAGCGCGACCCCGAGCAATCCTCGACGCTGCAGAATGAGCTCGATTTGTTCGTCGCTAAACTGCCGTTGACCGGGTACAAGCGATCGACAGTTCTGGTGGCTTGCCAAGACGGGGCCGTCGAAACGATCAATCGCTTGAAAGAAACTCGTGTCACACAAGTGCGTCGTATCGAGGATCATCCCGACGCGGGCGAATTCGTCGAGCAAACGCAGGCCTTCGTCGGTCACCGGGCCTTCTTCCCCGGTGCCGGCTGCGTACTTGCTGCATCCATAATGCACCAGACTTGCACAACGCAAACCGCGATCGAACCACTCCTGAGCCTGTTCAGGAAAGCAGATTGCGTCGCTTCCCTCCATGGCCGGGATGATCCCAATCGGCAAGGTGTCATGGGTTTCGGCTGCAAGCCACGAGTTCCAATGTTGATCAAGCTCCTCCGATCGCGTGATCAGCGACAGTTCGGACTGTTCGGCCAAGACTTCGTAGTATGCCAGCTGGCTCCGCGCAAAGGCGTACGCACTCCAGTGGTCCGGGAAGTCAAGGCTTGCACCATGGACTTGGGGCACGTCACCATATGGAACGCGAGCCATCATCGTGCCCAGGCAGACCGCCACATCACCACGCCGCAATTCAGGAAAACTGATCGTCGCCCGGCCTCGAGCCGCGTGATCATCAAAATGCTGTTCGCTGGCATTCAACTCCTGGAGCGGTGCCAACAGGTTGCGCTTCCAGGAAATCGCATTCCAAGCAAGATCCAAATGGGAATCGAATAACAGTGGCATCTCGTGGCTCGCTATCGGGTCTCGAAGTATTTACTCACGATTGTGTCGGATGGCTTTCGCGTAAGCAATGAGACGATGACGACTGCGACAAAAGAGCAGCCGGCCGCCCAGATGAATGGCTCCAGCCCAATTCGATTGATACGTTCAAGTCCCTCGATCATGTGGATACTTGCCGGATGGATCCGTTGCAACACACGGGCACCCTGCTCGCTAACCATAACGGTCAGGGCAAAGTGCGTTAGGTAACCGCTCAGCATGCCCACGATGGCTCCCGCTGACGTCATCCGTTTCCAATAGAGCGCGAAGCCAATCGGTGCGAGAAATGACGCGGCCAGTCCACCGCTGGCTTGAACAATGATGTCCTGAAGATAGCGTGGCGGATGGAGCGCGGCGAAAGTTGCGAGAAGACCCACGAGAATCGTGCCGCCGTAAGTCACCCGCTTCAGTAGTCTCTCACTCGCGCTGCGATTGATGTATCGCTTGTAGATGTCACACACCAACGAGGATGAAACGACGAGCAGAAAGCTATCGACGCTCGACATGACAGCGGCGAACGGTGCAGCCAATAACAGGCCAGCCAACCAAGGCACGCCGGCCAACCCCGTCGAGTGAACCGCCATCTCGGGCATGACCCGATCGGCGTCGATCTCCATTCCCGGCAAGAGCACTTTCGCGCAGCAGAAAATGATGACCAGCGAGAAATATAGAAACGAATAATAGATGGCGACGGTGACGATCGAGAGTTTCAACGTCCGCGTGTTTCGAAAAGCCATCAGGCGAACCATGTTGCTGGGTTGACCTGAGCCACCAAAAGGCCAGAAAGCAAAAAAGCTGAATGCCATTCCCAGCGACAGAAAGCCAATCGCACGAGTATCGCTTGGACCGGGCGGTCGGAGATATCTTCCCTTTTCGCCGGCGCCGAACGCGTAGGCTTCGCGATCGTCGATCGTGACTCGAATCTCGTCGCGAATCTGCTCCGGGGTAACTGCATCCCGCTCAATCTCGTTCGTGATGATCAAGATCGGCACATCGCTTGCCTCAACACTGCCTTCGGCTAAATCAACTCGTGACGCAAGCCGCACCAACTCACCCGTCCCTTCAGCGATGCTCCAAGTTCCTTTGCGGATCGATGATTCTCGAGACGACGCAGGTAAGGAAACGGTGGCCTGACCAAACTCGGGCGGACTAATGCGCGCGAGTTTGTCGGTCGCGTTGGGAAGTCCTCCCGTGAAAATCAGTGCCAGCACCAACATGATCAACACACCGGCGAACATCACGACGCCTTGCATGACATCTGTCCAGACGACGGCGCGAAAACCGCCGTAAACGACGTAGAAAATGACGGCAGCTGAAAACACGAAAAGACACAGCACGTAGTCCGGTTCGGTTCCCTCGAAGATCCAGAAACGTTGCGTGATGGAATCCGTCAGGTCGACGGCGCGACCGTAAAGAGGAACGTCGCTCAATAGACTGGCCAGAATCTTGCTGCCTGCTTTGAACTGAGCCAGCAGGTACAGAAACATCAGGGTCACAGTCAGTAGCGTTGCCACAAGGCCCGCCAACGGGCTACCGAATCGTTCGCCCATCACTTCCGGAATCGTGATCGCATCGGCCCGGCGGCCAATTTGATTTAGACGTTTTCCCAACAAGCCCATCGAGACAAGTGGGACAATCATGTAGCCGGCAATCCAGAGTGCGAGCACCCAGCCGTGCGTATAAATCAACGCTGGAAAGCCGACGAAGCTGCCTCCCGACGCGCTAGTCGCGGCGAATGTTAAAGCGAAAGCCCAGACGCCTAGATTCCGAGACCCCAGAAAGAACTCGCTGATAAAACCGCCTTTGGGTGCCGCTCGATTCGACAACCATGCCAGCAAGAATACGACGGCCAAATAGATGAAGAAGCTGACGAGCGCAACGCTCGACTGACCATTTGCGACTACTGCCAGAAACGAGGGTACGGCGACGTCAGGCATCATCCTCTCCCGACGCGTCGTCTTCGCGTAGCACGAACAAGCAGAAGACGATCGTGAACAAGTTAGTGACCATCCAAGGAACTGCAATTCCCCAGACCACCCAACTTGGAAATCCGAGGGTTGTCACTGTAGTCGCCGATTCGCTGTCCGTGGATGGATAGGCAAAGACCGCACAATAGCCCACGACCCAACAACAACATAGGACCCAGGCGATCAGGATGATCACGGACTCGCGCAGCGCGGAACGAAAAGCGTCGGACGGAGTTTTCTCAGACACGTGCGTATCGTATCGCCTGAAAACGCTCGTGGAAAGCCAGCAGGATTGACTTTTTGATTGACGGAAGGGTTAGACGCGAACAGCCGGCCAACGCATCATCGCCATCAACAGCAAGCTCAAGGCAACAATCAGCAAGCCAATAACGCTTGGTTGCAGCCACAGCCACCAGCTGAGACCCGCGAGGACCCCAAACAGATAGATCCAACGCACATTCTCGATCTGGTGACGATTCAAGGCGACGATCGATCCTAGACCAACAAGACCGATCAACACAGCAACGAGCGATCGCGTCACGATCCGGTCGCGCTGAATCGTCTGTTGCTTGGCGTTGACGAATGTCATGGCACCCTCGAACTCCGCAAATTGCGATTTCATCTCGGCCGGCGTTGCTTCCCGCCAGACGTCAATCGCATCGGCACTGCGCTGGTTGTCGAGACGTTCGTCAACATCGCTCACCATCAGCTTCTCAACGACATCGGCGTGATGGCCACTCAAGTCTGCTAACGTTGCCTCATGATCCCCTCGTGCATCTTCGGAATAGCCGAGCGGCGATTCATTACGTCGAATTGATGCGTTGAATCGTTCGCCCCAGAGGAAATACCATCGCTTGAGATCACCGGGCGTAAAGTCCGTTGCCATCTGAGCGGCGACGTCCATCAAGAGGGATAGACTTTCAAGTCGAGTCAGCTCGAGTTCGGCCGCCGACCGAATTGAATCGGGGTCGATCTGCAGCTCGACCGCTATGTCCGGTGGAGCGTGGATTGTCCACAGCGTTTTGGCGACGTTGATTTCGCGCGGGTCACCGGCATCCACATCGAGTCGCTCAACACGTGGAATCTCAATTCGGGATACCGATTGGGGCATGCCGCTCTTCGCCTGGGCGACAAACAGTACACGGATTCGTTGCGGTAGCTCGTTCGATTCCAGTTCGACTCGAACGCTCCTGGCCGGCTCGTCCTGCTGATAGTCGACAATCGAGCTTTCGACCGCAATGCGGATCGGCTCCACCCCCTCAGCAAAGTGAATGCGGCAAGCAGAGATGCCGGACGGTAACAGGTCGTACAGAGCTTGTCCGTAGTACGAAGTCGAGTCGCTGCAGACGACACGCACATCGGTCAGAAGGATTTCCGGTTGTCGGCGCGAGGTCTGGACGGGACGCCGAATCGCCTGGAATTCGTCCGACTTGATTCTGTAGCACGCATATTGCGTATCGCTGGCCGCCCTTGGAATCTGTGACGGATCGAAGGTTCGAGACTCCAGATTGTTTGTCGACCAAACGACGGGCATCGAATCGATATCGATTGGCAGGAACAGAGTCCGCTCGACCTTCGCCTCCTCCAGCAGACGAATGTTTGGGACCTGTAAGGGTTCTCCAGGCTTAATTGGAATTGGGCCGGCGAAGGTCATCGGCTGACTTGGATCGAAAGGTGCCTTGGGCCAGATCGTGACGCGAACGAGTCCGGGTCGGGGCGACTTGCCAAACTCGACTCGTGCATCCAGGGAATCGCGAAGTCGCGCCATCCAGGTTTCGGGGATTTCGAATCGGACGGCATCCAGAATTCCCCCCTCGATTTGAAAGGCCACGTCGACATGCAGTTGCCACATGCCTTCGACACGTGTCACAACATTTGTCAGGTGCGCTGACATTTCCCGTTCGTTGCTTTGCACATTGAGCGGCGGAGCCTCCTCTTCTCCAACCAGATCGAATGTCGCATACCAACGTGAAAGGCCCAACTGATTCGTAATGAAAGGATCGATTTGGGTCGGTGCGTCGAGATCGCTGGGCACAGAATCGCTGTCCAGGATCACGTCGCTCTTGCGAAACACCTGCAACTGTTCGCCGTTGGAGGAACAGTCGAGCAAGCGAATCGATGGCAGTCGGCGAACGCCCATTCCGAGCTGATCTTGGCCGCCGATAATGGCCAATTGAAACGACGTCGCGGACGGTGGATCGAAGAAGACATTGACTTCGCGCGGTCCCGTTTGCGCCCACCGCAGTTCACGTTCCGCCGTGCCGTCGATTTGAACGATCTTTTCAATCTCGATGTCGTCCGGAACTCTTAGTTTGAGCTGATAATGTCCACCGTGCGTGGTCAGATTCGCCAAGAAGACGACTCGCGTTTGATTCTGAGAAATCTCGTACGCGACTTGGATGTCAGCTTGAGTTGGAACTTCGATGAGCGTCGTCGTGCATGACCAGCGGGGATTGCGCCCTTTCAACTCGAAGGCATAGTCCGGGGTTTCATCACTGCCCCATTTGGCCGCAAACTGTTCCGCCGGTTGCAGGTCGGCTCCGGCCAACGTGCCAGGATTGATCTCTAGCCGTGGCGCGATCGAGACAGCGAGATCGTGACCGACCGCATCAACATCCAGAACTTGGAACTGTGGCAGGCGGATACGACCCACGCCGGACCATCCAACGACAATAAAGTTCAAGTCGTAGACAGCTGGATCGCCATTCGGTGAGAAATCAAACTCAAGAATCCTCGCGCCGGCTTGCTGCGACGGAATCACCGCCACCGGTTGGTCAGAACTCTGAGGGTCGAGCTGTAGTCGATCATCGACCTTGACTCGCAAGTTTGGAAGCTGCCATTTTTCAGGGTCGACAATAAGTCGAACGTTTAAATCCACGCGGTCTGGCTGAATCCTGAGCCAAGACAGCTGCTTGAGGAGTCCACCCTCATCCGATTCCAAGGTACCCCAATGAATGTGCAGACGGTCGGTCGGCCCGAGGTCCGCACGTAATTCACTGGCCGTCTCGTCCTTGCGAACTGCGCCTTGCGCCTGCACGAATACCGGTCCCACGTCCTCTTGCGAAGACAGCACAAGTAACGACTGGGGAACGCGGGGAATCGACAGATCAATCGATGTTTGAGGACCCTGATTACGTAGCCGATAGGTTAATTCCAATTCGTATTCGCCGGGGTCTCGAATGGGAAGTATCAGGGCGGGTTGGTTCGCGTTCCACTCTAAACGGATGGGCCGCCCGTTCAGTCGCGCCTCTCGTTCCAGCAGTGCCGCACTCTCACGTGAAATCGGCAGCTGGACCGGAGCGCGCAGCGACGCAACGTGAATCCGGTATTCCGCCAGAATTGAATCGATTCGCGGTGAGGCGTTACCCTCGGGCCGCATCAACGTGCCACGATAGGTTGCCGATGAAAACACCCAATCGGTTGAGATTCCTTCAACACGGTCGGCGTGCTGTGCAAGGATCTGCTGAAGGGCGGCTGGTACGAACAGGTATTCCCCCGATGGTTTGCCGCTCTCATCCGCAGGTACGAAGACGTTGTGGACCGTGCCTTGAGCCGTGCGTTCCATCGCGTCGTCCGGAGCTTGTCCGAAAATCGAGGTGGGCCACGTCACCAAGAGAAGAATGAGAATCAACGCCGTAATGCTCGCTGTGCTTACCACGGTGACCTTAGAGCGAGTTTCTTCTTTTCTGGAGGGGAGCGGAAACGGCGTTAAAACCAGCGAAGCCAAACTGCCCCAGAACGCGCCGAGTCCGATCCAACTGAAGGGGACCGGCAAAAGCAATACAACCACAGCGGACGCGATCACGCCGGCAAGAGCCAGCTTGAAGCTGTGATACCGGACCAGCCAAGCGACCGATAAGCTCAACAGAAATGCCACGCAGCTGGCGACCAGGAATGTTGCGCGGCGATAAACAACGACCGAAGATGGGTCGTCTCGATCCAGAGCTTGCAGCTGCCAACCTCCGGCGGCATATGTGCCACTGTTTCGATTCTGATTGGTCCAAACTTCGGGCAGTCGATCCCAAGTTGTCGCGTGGACCAGTCCCACACCAGCCGCTAGGTCGCCAATCGGGAGCTCGACTTGTCGCAATGCACGTGAGGATTGATTCTGATTTGCATCCATCGATGCAACCAACGGCGGCGTGAATTCACGAGTCGTCAGTACGATGGCATCATTGCACTGGACAAGCACCAGTCCGGCCTTCTGCAGTCGATCAAGCCCGCGCTGCTTGCGTCCGCGAACGGTCGAGGCGGGCAGTCGCGTGCTGGGCAGAATTCCCCGGTCGGTGAGTCGCGTCACATCGATCCAGAGATTGGACCGCTCCAGATCGTCCTGGTTGTGTGAAGCGGCATTCTTCCAGGTGCCGTTTGACAGTTCGCCCAATCGCTCGATCCAAGCAATCGTGGCGGAATTCAAATTGTCCGACGTTGTTGAGACGATGGCTAGATTCTGTCACGACTGCCTCGAGAACAAAGAAAACGGAGGCGTTTCCGCGGGTCGCAGCAGTGGCCCCAACAAGCGTCGGAAACAAGAGCGAATCGATGACTGCTCGCGTTGGTGTGCCAGGCCGATGGAAAACTCCGGTGGCGTCCAAAACATACGACGTTCCGATAGTACAGGAACGTTCAATCGGGGACGTATTGCCGGCACTCGCTGCCAAACTCGCAGGGGGCGTCCCTTCACCTCGAAGTTGACTCGCACATACAGGAAGCGACGCGTCGCTGGCAGCGCAATCAGCAGCACATTGTCGGTTGGGGCACGAATCGAAACTTCGCGATTGTCTACAAGCACCTTGCGGACATTCCAATCGGGCTGCAACTCAAACGACAGGTCCGCACCCCCACGATTCTCAACTTGCAACGCAAGTTCACATCGCATAATCCCGGATTGGTCCAGGTGAGTTTCAAGTTTTGCATCCCAGACGTGCGTTCGACTAATACCGTCGGATTCGGGCAAAACGGATACGACCAGCGGTTCTGCTTCCGCCAGGAGATCTGCCGAGGGGTCATAACGAAAGGCCTTCCGCATCCGCGAGACTTGTTGAAATCCACTCCGATAAAGCGGCGTGGGCGTCAGTCGGCGCGAATGCCGTACAGCCAAATCCAGTTCGGATGAGGCTTCGATCAGCAAGACACCATCTTGAGTTTTCGCACCCTCAACACGAACCAAGGTTAGTGGTAGTTCATCCTCTGGCGGATAATAACGTTCACCGGTGATGACGATGGGCGTCTTCGTGGTTTCCGGCGTATCGATGTGCCAGATTTCGCCTTGCCCATTGGCCGACGGTTCATGCCATGCCGAAAGCGGTCTTTGCGGATCGCTGGCATTCATCCAGCGGATCGACGATTCCCGAGCATGGCTGAGTCGAATGCGTAGCGGAGGGGAGGGTGGCAAACGGTCGAGCTCGACGCGGATCATCTCATGGACATAGGGTGCGGTTACCAGCGAGGTGACCTGAAGGCTTGCCGAAAACGGACGTTCGGCCCGCGGAACTCGTGATAGGCGGACTGACAACTGATCCTCGTTGCCATCGAGCAGGACAATCGAATCGGTTTCGGTTGCGTCGGTTAATTGCGCTTCGATTGTGTCGAGGTCGTCGAGCGTCAGCCAGGTTACTCTCCGGTCGCCCTCGACATTGGCGACAGATTCTTCATCTGGATGAATTACAAGGAACTGCCGAACGGGTGTCGCGGCTCCCGTCAATCGAAGTGGACGCAATTGCGACTGACGAATCAGCGTGGCGGCTCGGTCCCAACGGCGAGTTGCTCGCACCATCAGGATCGTTTCTTCGGAGGTTGACAGCGGATGTCGGAAGCTGATTTTCAGTCGACTGCTGCCGTCCGTTACTTCGACCTTCCAATCGTGAATCAAGTCACCGGGGGTCGATTCGACGGCCTCGACAGTCCATCCATCAAGAACTTCCGCGTCGATCTCGAACAGTCGATCGGTGTCGGGTCTGACATCGAGACGCACTTCTGCGGTCGCTTGTTCGTCAGACACCACGGCGGAAACGCCCGAGTTAAAGGCATATCGCGCCGGCAGCGACTCGACCTCAAGAGTGATGTTCCCTTCTGGCTCAAGGAATTGAATGTCGAGTGGGACCTGCTGCGCCGGATCGTCGCTATCAGCAAACGGCAATTGCCTTGCATTTTCCAGCGTCAGCTCTCTGACGGCGAATGGACGTTCGATGTGAATCCGAGCGTCCTCTTGTTGCCAATCGACGGCTTGCGGACGTATTCTTGGCAACGCGTAGCTGCCGTTGAGCGTGACGGGCGCAATGGCCACCAGCGATACCGCGCGATTGTTTCCCCGCAAGGGTTCCTCGAACTCAATCAAGACCGATGTGGGTTGTCCGGCACGGCTTGATACTACAGACCATGACAGAGACTCCGTTCCCAATTGGACGCGGGTCAGTCGTAGGCGTCCGTCGACCTGAATGCCTAATTGCTCCATGGCCTCGTCACCGCAATCCAGGCGCAAGTCGACAGTCAGTCCGATGCCATACGCCGAAATGTCGTAGGTACTGAGTTGCCGAAGTTGCACACGCGGCACATCGGTCGCTGCTGGGCGGATGCGTAACTTGAGATCGCAGTTACCGCCGAGTTCAATTTGCCACAATGATTCACCGGATGTCGAACCGTCTCGCCCGTCGGGTGGATCCAGTTCGGTGCGAATCGGTACACCGTGGCTTGAATGCAATGTGTAGTCCGATGGCAGGACCAGTTCCAAACGATTCACCGGACAGGTGGGGAAGCGGAGATGAAAGCTCAAATCGTCGGCTTCAACGGCGTCTGCTCGACGCGACCAATTGAAGTTCAGCGTGCCAGACTCGGGAGCCATTAGAACGACGTCGCCGTCGGGTTCCGCACCAAGTACGGCGGGACGATCGGACGGCCGAGTCCAACGCGCTGAGTCGATTGCGATGTTGATGGGGCCCATGGGCAGATGGACCGGTTGTTCTCTGGCTGAGACAACTTCCAGAATCGCAGATCCGTCCACGAGCTGATCGTCCTCGAGTCGAGCCCGGTAGGTGGCTCGTTGTAGAAACGCATCTCCATTGAGATGGGGAGGTGTCGGTTGGAACGCTTCTTCGACCAAGGAAAAGAAGCGTTCGCGACGCATCGTTCGAAGCTCGTCCGGAGTCAATTCCGCGATCTTATCTAGCGGCGCGTAGATCAGCTGGTAGGAGTGTTCAATTGGCGGTTCATCGGTTTGTGCCTGGACACAACACGGAGCGACAGCGAAGCTGAGCATCACGACCAACATCGCGCAGGTGGCCCAATAGCTTCGCGCTCGGTTCATGCCTTCGAATCCGGGACGACCACGGGAAGCGATTGGACGGTGATGGACGCGGTCGAGGATTGCGAACCATCTCGCCAGGACGATTGAACACCGCTGGGGGATTCCGACTGGCGTGGTTGACCTGCCAGTCGTCGCATTGCCACCCACCTCACGAGAACGAGGATCAGCAGGCTCAGTATGACCAATGCACATCCCAGTAGACTGGCCTGAGCGATGAGAACCGATGCGGTTGGCAGCAGCGCCACGGACGTCGCCAGGCCGACACCGATAATCATTAACACGATCGGTTGCCGAGTGACCGGGACGTAGATCAGCGACAGGCCCATCAGCAAAATGAGACTTGATGTGCCGTACACGAGCACTCGACGCCGACAGGTGCGTATCTCGAATTCATTGATCGGATCGAATGAACTAAACAAGTATTGATTGGCCGAACCTGGCACGTTCACTTGCGTGCTGGCGCCGGTCATGTATTCGAGATTGGGCTGATTCACGCTACCGATCTGTGTCCAGAACCATCCATCGCGTTGCCAGTGATTCGCGGAGGTTAAGCGAGAGTCCGTCAACAGGAGTTCTTCACTGTCCGGAAGAATCAATTGCCAGAACCAGCGTTCGACGGGCTGAGCATCACGAAAGCTCGGAATACGAAAGCTCATGCCGCCTGGTTTGGGACGTGTAGCGTATCTGAGGCTGACTTCGATGGTGTGATGACGCCGGGCTCCTTGCGGGAGCGGAATTTCTAGCTCGTCCGCCGCGTTGAACGTCGCGGCTGCCTCTCGTCCATCAACGAGCACAATCAGTTGTGGGTTTTCACCGCCTGGCAAGTTGAGGTAGAGCCGGTCGGCCCCCGTCGTGATTCGATACGCGAGGCGGTCGCGTCGCTCGGCTCGTGACAGCCATGTTTGTCGCCAGGCTAACTGAACGACCGTCGTGCCGGGGATCACCACCTCGTCGTTTTCGGCGATCTGTTTGACATTTAGTGTTACTTCGTCACGCTGACCTTGGGCCGTGAGAGCGAACATGGGCGATGACTCAAGGGTCGCCGCGTTCTCGTCCTCTTCCCAGCGGGAATCGTCTGTAAGTTCGATGCGAGAACGACCCTTTGCGCTTAATTTCGCAGTGTTGCTCAGCAAACGACCATCGCGCGGCGTGGCCAAGGGGATCGACGCTTGTCGAAACTCGTTTGAAGCAATCAGTTTCCAGGGAAATTGCAAACGAACGACGAATGAGCCAAGTTGCGGTTGATCGAGCGGCACTGACAGCGAGACCGATGACTCGTTCTCGGCCAAACCGTTGTTAGCGTCTAGTAAGGTGTCGATGTTGAGTGACCGGCCCGCAACATCCAATTCGACTTGATTCTGGTTGCGCGGATCTGCCATCCACTCGTAGAGCGGGCGAGGAATCTCGAGCGTCAGTCGCGACGCCGGTTCGTACAGCACCTTGTAGGAGAATTGTTGTGATACGTTAGCTGTCCCCGGTGACACTTCCACCACCGTGTCGGACCGCACGGAGAGTTCCTGTTCGCGGACTTGATAGTCGATGACCACATCACCGGGTGCACGGTCGTGGCGAATGCGAAAGGCAGCGAGTTGTTGCGTCGAACTAAGTCGACTCGCCGAGCCGATGTCGGTTGGTACGGTATCCTGGACCAGGCCAACCATTTCTTGCGTGCGGTAGTTCAACGCAATCGCATCGGCAGCCGTCACGAGCACCATGCCAGGCGTGAGGCTGTCGGAAGCAGGCCAGGGCAGGGGGAAGCGAAGAGTTCCTTCGCGTTCCGTGACCCGACGATGCAGGTTCAACACGAGGTCCACCTCGCCGGCTCGAGGCTGCGTTAATCGAAGCTTGACGTTGGGATTCGAGTCGTCTTGGAAATGATCATTTTCGACGGTTGTCGAAGGACCGACATCGTCCAACTGCCAGCCATTCAACGCAAAGTCCAAGAACGAAACCCGCGCGCCTCTGATCTTGTACCGAAGAGTTGCCTCTAACGCGACGCGATCTTCTTCAACCTTGATCCGATAGATCGGTTCGACATGGACGCGCGTGCTTTGCGGCTTGATTTCCAAATCGAGGCGACACGGTTGTCGGAAGTATTCGAAAGTCGCAAGCCGCTTACGTTCGGAAACGACGCTCGAGTCACCTGGGCCTGGAACACGGCGTACCGAAGATCCCAAATACCAATAGACGAGCCAGTCTTCGCTGGCGAGAACACTGACTCGGCCCGCTTGGCGCAAGGCATCCAATACCTCGAAACTTGCCACGTTGATTAGCTGTTCCGCTCCAGGGCCTTCCTTGTCGCCGTTGGCGGCAACGGTCGTCTGCGTCGTTAACTGCAGCTGGATCTGCGTACTTGGTTCGTCCAGCGTGACCTGCACGGTCCGACGATTGTCTCCCTGCTCGAAAGTTGGGTTGCTGAGCTCCGTGATCTGATAGTCCTCGTCGGATACAGCCACGATCGTAGTATAGGGCGGTAAACGCAACGCAAATGATTCAATGGCTCCGGTGTAGCTTTTGACATCCAGTGTCACGTTGCTGCGGATTGCACCAGGACCGTCGATCGAAACCTGAATGTCGCCTCGTGCATCCAAATAGGCGGTCCGTTGTTGCGTATCTGTGTTGCCGTCGCGCCACACGACCGCGACCTGATTGCGGAGGTCTGTCGCCGTTAGGATCGAGCGTTCTTCTTCGCCGCGTGAAACTTGTAAATTGGCACCGTTTTCAATGTCCGCGTTGATCGGTGAGCCAACAACGTCGAGCCGGAGAACCGAGATGTTCGCTGCCGGAGGGAAAAATCGTAGCTGAGTTGCGAGGGCTGCCTTGGATAGATTCGTCCAGAACCTCAGCCGAATCTTGTGCTGGCCAGTCTGTTTGAAGCGGATCCAGGCTTGATAGCCATCCGATTCGTCTTGCGAGAGAAACATCTGCCCGCCGCCCTCGTACGAAGGTGGCTCGACCAGAGAACTGTCGTGCATCCGCAGCGGGACGGCCACCCACCTGGCTGTCTCCGAGTCATCCGCCTTCAACGTTGTGACGTCCACCGCCACGTCCAGAACCGCTCGACTCTGTTCGGTCCGTCCGTTGATCTCCAGGCGATCGACTTGATACTCCGGAGGCTGACGACGACCAAGTCCACCGTTGTCCCGGTCCAGCAACGTTTGGATCCGCTCAAGAGGGAGGTTGATCCACGGAACTTCCTCTCCCTTGGCGTTGCGCAGGTAAATGATCCGCGGCGAACGCTCGACAATACGTGGCGAAGCATCTTCGGTGGAAGATTCGACGGCGCTAGGCGACGGTGGCCCGTTATCGCTGACTTGAGCGACAGCGACCGCTGTCCATGCCATGACGGCCGGCACGATCAACCACCAATATTTCCGATGGCTCCGCATCTTTGCCCCTGCGATGTCGCAGGCTCGTTTAATTTATTGTTTTCGTCGCCGACCTTGGAATGTAGGCTCTAATTGTCTGCTTATTCGTCTGCCGCTCACGGTGCCTTCGCCTTCCTGATCCCTCAGACGCTTTGGTTGCCGCCACCGACAGATGAGCATGAACGGCTCTGACTGAGTTTGCCAAGTCCTCGACCGACGAGACCGCTTGGCTAAGTCATTCGCACTGTTCCGGCGACACTCGCTCGACCCGCGAGAGCTACTCTTCGAGACAGAGCCTTAGACGTGAGATCTCGGATTCCGGTCTCTCATTGCTACGAGATGATAAGTGACGAGGTCCCTCGCTTTCGCTAATCAGAAACTCGAAATCACCCGCTTCATTTTATCAGAACTGGCTACCGCTTGAACATCGTCAAGCCAAATCGCCAGGCTTCCCAAAGACGTTGTCTCGATGGCTTTACGGCGATTGTTGAGGCAGCCGCCGCTGACTTGCTCGACCCGCTGGCGCTCAATGGCTTGGTACTTGATGGCGGCCTGGTTACTTGACGGCGTCATTGAGGACTTCCAGCAGTTCGGCATGCAGCTGGGGCGTGGAAGCCACAATGAACTTCGGATCCTCCAGGTCGAAGGGCCCACCGTCGATGGCGGTGATCACACCCCCCGCTTCCTGTACAAACAGGATTCCCGCAGCGACGTCCCATTTCTTGACGGAGGTTGCCCAGTAAGCGTCGAGTTGTCCGCTGGCGACGTAACACAGATTGAGCGCAGCTGAGCCCAAACGTCGCAGCGCCTGACAGCGCAACAGGGCGGCGATGAATCGTTCTATCTCGGGTGAATCTCGTGACACCCGCGCCGAAAAGCTTGAGGCCACAAGGGCCGCATTGAGCGCACCGATTTCGCTGGTTTCAAGACGCTTTCCGTTGCGGTAGGCACCATGCCCCGAGATGGCGGTGAACAAGTCGTCACGCACAGGATCGTAAACGGCGCCAACAACGGATTGCGAGCCGCGCTGGAGAGCCACGGAAACGCTGTAGTTATCCAGTCCATGAACGTAATTGGTCGTTCCATCCAAGGGGTCGACGACCCAGCAGTATTCGGAGGCGTTGCCGGCCTGCTCTCGGCCAACGTTGTCTTCTTCGCCAACGAAGCGGAAATCAGGAAACTCACGAGTGAGGATCTCGTGGATCGCCTGCTGGGAGGCAAGATCGGCTTCCGTGACCAGGTCGCGAGGCGCTTTCTCCCGCGGATTAAGCGACTGTTGCATCTCTCGAAGCAGTTCGCCACCACGGCGGGCCGCCCTTTGGCATACCTCTAGAATCTCCTCATTCATCGTTGTCTCCCTTTGCTCTTGGCGGCTGGCCGAATGGAACTGCACCAACGTAGCAAACGTGGCCGGCGGTTGATAAGCCTCGAAGACTGACGCTTAGATTTGGTTCCGGCGGGGGGGAGGCGAAGGTCGACAGGATCTTGTCACCGCATCGCAAAGCCTGTCGGTTGCGCAAAGTTGGAGGCGTCGGCGTTAAAGGGCCTTGATTCAGATCTTCATTTCAATGATTTATTTTTCTGTCTTACTCTGGACACAGTTGTCAGAATTGATATCATCATGGGTGGAACAAGCATCTTCATTTCAGTCTTAACGAAGCGGTTTTTCATCTTTTTTTCATAGTTGCCTTCGGGCAGTTTTTTTGGCCTCTTCTCTGTTCCGGCCCCGCCGTTCTGCTCAGCAAGCGGCGGGGTTTTTTTTTGGGGCAACGCAGTTGCTTCGCATGCCGCTCTACGGCTCACAGGACAAACGGAAATGAGCGACGTTGTGTGGCATTTGAATGAGTCGATTGCCCTGCTCAAAACGGATCACCTCGAGTTGCAGTTGGATATTGCACGTCCGCACGAAGGCTTACGGCAAGTGCGGTGTCATGAACAACCATGGTCGGCCGACCAGTTGTTGGGCATCACGATCCCGGGGATGAAGGCGAGTGAGCCGGCTGTGGTCGACGAAGCATATATACGTAGCTCGGATTTGATCGTTCGCTATGCTCAGACAGTTGCTGAGCGATTCAGTCCGCAAGTCTACTGGTGTTATCAGACGCTTGGCGAGGCGGTCGGCATTGAGGTCCTGATTTCGATGCAGACTGACCTGCTCGACAGCCGACCGACGGTTGAATCGGCCTCGTCGCTTGCCAACGGTGCCCTCATGTGCGTCGGCGAGGACGAGACGTTCCACGAGGCGACTGAG
>CAJHYQ010000433.1_pt1 | contig 37407 bp, 24 predicted proteins | sample 9198721 | NCBI WGS metagenome assembly CAJHYQ01 (sample SAMEA7708357, study PRJEB35096) | sediment metagenome | biome: marine neritic benthic zone biome [ENVO:01000025]; feature: sediment [ENVO:00002007]; material: shallow marine sediment [ENVO:03000034] sea grass bed [ENVO_01000059] ... | reverse complement strand
GCCACGTGGTGCCACTGCCCGTCGGCGATCACAAGCTCGTTGATCACAAATGTCGATTGGACCTCGGTGCGAAGACCACCCAGCGTACCGTTACCCGCATTGTTGTTAATCCGGAACGTAAAGCGTTCACCTGGATTATTCGATCCCCATTCAACCATGTGCTGAATGGCAACGCTCTCCGACTTCACCCATCCGGATATTGTCCTGTCTTGTGAACCGGCGACTCCCGTGTAGTTATCAGCAACCAGAAAATCCATGACGCCGCGAGCGTCTAAGGACTTTCCAGCTCCAAGCATCGTGGGCACGTCCGTCGAGAAGCTCAGATCACCAGCAGCGTCCACGTCACTCGGCGAAGCATTGCGGTCGTTTCCCGATCGGTCAACGATGCCGCCGGCAGACAATGAGTCATCGTCGAATGTGTAGTACACCTCAAGGCCACTGTTGAGTTGCCCGAGCGTCATCGAGGGTGTGAGAGCCAGAATTGCCAACACGAGCCAATGAACGTACTTCAGTGTCATGAAATCGCCCCAGTCGCAATAAAAAAAAGGCACTCACCACATCGCGACATTTGGAACCTCAGCGGCTCCAGTTTGCAGCGACCTAGTGAATGCCTTCGTTAGCGTTCGCCTTCTAATCGGTTTCAGGAATCCGACGACAATGTAAACCATATCTCCACGCATCAAAGCTATTTCTCGACGAGGCCGGCAGTTTTGGCGAAAAGGCTTGAAGTGTTTCACGATTTTAGCGCTCGCTCAAAACCAAGCACTTCCGAGCGCTCAATGTTGGGATCGGCGGGATCTAATGTGATGACCGGCAGTGTGAAGAGACGAAGCCGGTGGCCGACGGACACTGGTACCAAGCACTAGATTCCTGCCAGTCGTAAGCGACATCAGAGCGAAAGTCGGCAAGTCACATGCAGGAGAAGGATGTTCGATGAAGAAGATCGCAATCAGCTTACTGCTTGTGTTCTTGGGATTGGCAATGTCGGCCGCCGCGTATCGAGTTGGGCAGCCCGATGGACCGATCTTTTACTGGGGGATTCTACCCGGCGCTCCACTGCTGCTTCTTGCTGCGTTGTCATTGATCCCACGTTTTTCCTTTCGTGCGCTCCTCGGGGCGACCGTAGCAACGCTGATTGCAGTCGGTATGCCATATGGGCTGATTTGGTATTCGTCGGTTAACTATTCTGGCGGAGGCGCGAACATTGGACTTGGACTCTTGTTAATCGCCCAACCGATCTACGTGCCGGTCGCCATGATGATGGGCGCTGTCATCGGGCACTTGCTGCTTTCCGCGAACGCGTCGCCGGATGTCAAAACTAGACTGATTCATCACGGACGTCGCTAGGGTCGTCCCGTTGGGACTCTTGCGACGTGGTGGTGATGGATGTTTCGTATGGTGGCTTGTCGCGTTGCTCCCAGGGCAGCGCCGACACTTGACGCGACGACTCGCGCTGGACTTCGCCAGGGTCGTCCCGTTGGGACTCTTGCGACTTGGTGGTGTTGGACTTCCGCCACCGCTTGGCGTCGTATTTCCTCTTTGGCTTTCCCGACTAAGCGGGCTCTAGCACGGTGATTTTTTCCGGCTCGGCAAGCAGCGGCAGGAATTGCTCGTCGGCTTCTCGACGTTCGTCAGAGTTGTTCCACGCGTGCCAATGGTCGATGGAGATCCAGGACGAGATGACGATGTAGTGATTCGGGTCGCTGGCATCGCGTAGCGTTTCGCCTGAGATGTATCCTGGTTTCTTGATGGCCTCGTGACGCAACTCGCGAAATGCTTCACGCGCTATTGGGTCGGCGTTGGCGATTAGGTGTCGGTCGATCAAAACTCGGATCATTGGAATGTCCTTTTTCCGTGCCGCATGAAAATCGAACGGAACGATACCTCGATTCTTGATCGATCATACGAATCAATCAAGGATCGATTCAGAACGAGCGGCTTGCTGCGATTGCACAAATGTACCTCGAGCCAACACCGACGAATGCGTGGAAGATTCGTTCTGGGACCCGAGGGCTGATCCGCCTCCCACTCTAGATCCGGCAAGTGAGATCGATATATTCAGGCATGCCCGTAGACTGCCGTCAATTGGTGGAGCTTGCCATGAATTCCCTTCCGCAGCGATGGACACGCCGCTCGTTTTTGGCCCAAAGCGCATCGATGGGACCTTTGATCCCGCTCAGCGCGGCAATCGCCAAAGCACAGGAGAATACACAACCAGAAAAGACAACCGAACCTGCCAAACACTTTGGCGATTACCAAACACGGATCTATGAACGCGGCATGCTGCGATTGAAGCCCGAGTTGCCGATTTCGATCGAAGACCTCGAAGCTGCAGCCAAGAAAGTTCTGTCACCCCAATCGTACAACTACGCCGCTGGAGGTGCTGGCGCAGAAAACACGATGCGGGCCAACCTTCGTGCTTTTCAAAAGTGGTCGCTTGTTCCACGTGTGATGCGGGACATCAGTCGCCGCAGCTATTCGCTGAAACTGTTCAATACCGAATTGCCGGCTCCGCTGGCGCTCGCTCCCATTGGGCAGCTGGGCACCGTGCATCGGCGAGCGGAAGCGGCCGCCGGACGGGCGGCCGGCTCCCTTGGATTACCCATGACGCTCTCGACAATCGCGTCAACAAGCATCGAAGACCTCGCACAGGCCATGGGCGATTCGACGCGTTGGTTTCAACTCTATTGGCCGAATGACCCAAAGATTGCCCAAAGCTTTGTCGAGCGTGCCGAGGCCGCGGGCTACAGTGCTCTGCTGGTAACGCTTGATACTCGTTTATTGGGTTGGCGTGAGCGAGACATTCAAGCAGCGTATCTGCCGTTTCACACCGGAGAGGGCCTGGCCAACTACTTTTCCGATCCCCATTTCCGCCGACGCTTATCGGCGCCACCCGAGAAGAATCTTGCAGGGGCTGTGATCGAGTTTGCAAAGGTGTTTCGTTATCTAAGCTGGACCTGGAAGAATCTCGATTTGCTTCGTCAGACCACGTCGCTGCCCATCATTCTCAAAGGTATCCTCCATCCAGATGATGCACGCTTGGCCATCGAAGCTGGCGTCGACGGGATTGTCGTTTCGAACCACGGAGGACGACAAGTCGATGGCGCCATCGCGGCACTTGATGCGCTGCCGCCTATCGCCAGAGTTGTTAATGGTCGCGTCCCGCTGCTGTTCGACAGTGGCATTCGACGCGGCGCCGACATTGTGAAGGCACTCGCCCTGGGAGCAACCGCTGTTCTAATCGGACGACCATTCATCTGGGGTCTAGCTGTTGACGGTGAAAAAGGCGTCAGAACCGTGCTGCAACGCCTGCTCGCTGAGTTCGATTTGACAATGGCATTGTCGGGTTACACCCACCAAAACCAGTTGAGTCCGAGCGCTCTTCGTGCGCATTCGGGTCCGGGGCTGGATGAGCCTTAGTGATGGAGTGCAAATTGACTCAGCAGAGCCTAGAATAGGCGGGCCGGTACAAATTGAACTCCCAGCCTGGATTCAGTCGCCATGCAAACTACTCGATCTTTTGCCGTTATCTTTTTCGTCACAATCACCTGCCGTATCGCGTTGGCCGATCAAGCAGATTGGCCTCGCTGGCGCGGACCGCAGGATGTGGGCAGTGTTGAAACAGGCAACTATCCTGTCGAATTCAACGCTGAGAACTACCTGTGGCGAGCCCGACTACCAGGCAAGGGCTGCTCGACTCCCATCGTCCTGGACCGCACGATCTACGTCACTGCGCCGGTTGACGGCAACGACGCCGTGCTCGCCTTTGATTGGACGGGTGCGGAAAAGTGGCGGACGACATTCGGACCGGAAGATGCCGGAAAACACCGAAACGGTTCGGGCAGCAATGCGTCCCCCGTGACTGACGGTAACGCCGTGTATGCCTACTTCAAGAGTGGAACTCTAGCGGCCATTGGATTGGACGGAACAGTTCGCTGGCAGACCAATCTCGTCAAACAATTCGGCAAAGACACACTGTTCTGGGATCACGGCACGTCCCCAGTATTGACGGACGATTTCGTCGTCATGGCACGAATGCATAGCGGTGAGTCGTGGATCGCCGCGCTGCACAAGGCATCAGGTGAGATGGCGTGGAAGGTATCGCGAAATTATTCCACCCCAACCGAATGCGATCACGGCTACACCACACCTTTGGTGATCCGCCATCAGGGCAAGGAGGCATTGCTCGTCTGGGGCGCTCAGCACATGACAATTCACGACACAAGCGATGGTCAAGTCGTCTGGTCATGCGGTAAGTTCAATCCAGAATCCAAGGCAATGTGGCCCGCGATCGTCACCCCGGTCATCTCAAATAACATGGCAGTGATTGCGTTCGGGCGCAATGACCGCGGAGATCCCAGGTTGTTTGGAATTCGACTCAGCGGCGTTGGCAACGTGACGGCCACAAACCATGTTTGGGAACGGAATGACATCGGCTCGTTCGTCCCGACACCCGCTGTGTACAAAGGTCGGGTCTACTTGGTACGCGACCGCGGCGAGGTCGTATGTATCGAGCCGGCGACAGGCAAGACGATTTGGAGCGGCAGCTTTCCCAAGGACCGGGCCAAATTCTATGCATCACCACTGATTGCGGGTGGAAAACTCTACGCTCCACGCGAAGACGGTGTGGTCTTCGTTGCGTCGGTGGCCAACGACAAATTCAAGGTACTTGCCGAAAACAACATGCAAGAGTCTGTGATCGGCTCACCGGTCCCGACTTCTAATCGAATCTTAATTCGCGGTGAAAAACACTTGTTTTGCATCGCTTCGCGATTGGAGAACAACTAAGGATGCGGTGCTGCCGCCTACACTCGCGGGCGAGCCAAGTAGCAAAACGTCGCTACGGTCGCGGGTCTTGATCCCTGCGAGAAGAAAAGCAAACAAACTAAGCTGGCAACGTGACGGCAGCTTTCCTCAAGCCGTCTCAGCTTTCTGTTGTTTCTTCTTTCGCTTGCATTCGTACATCGCCTTGTCAGAGTTTTTCCAGGCCGTGTGCAGTGTACTGTGAGCCTGACGAAAGCCCCAGCCGATCGAGGCCGAAATATCTTTTTCCTCGAGCGACTTTTGCAGCCGAGCGACCAGTTTCTCGCCGCCCGTTTCGCTACATTCCACTGCCAGAATCAAAAACTCATCGCCCCCGACCCGCGCCAGAATATCAGTCGTGCGGAGGTTGTCACGCAGTACACTTGCGGTCCCTTGGATGAGGCGGTCACCACTGCTGTGTCCTTGCTGATCGTTGACTGTCTTCAGGTTGTCTAGATCAACGGTAATGACGACCGCGGGGTGAGCGTAGCGGCGACATCGCGTCTCTTCAGCTTTGAGAAGCCTGTCCCAACCTCGCCGATTAAACAAACGCGTCAAAGAATCCGTCATCGCCTGGGCTTCAGCCCGTTCGGCGCGACGCGCCTCTTCACTTGCCTTGAGTTCGCTTTCCAGGATCGTTTCCAAGAGCTTTGCCATCAGTTCGATCTGTGGCAACTCGTCAACTATCTCTCTGGGCTGGGGACTGGGATCGATGGCGCACAGCGTGCCAAAAAGGTCGCCGTCCGCTCGATTGAGGGGCATTCCGATGTAGGCACCAATCTCTACCTGTTGGGCGATGGGCGCCTCGGCATAGCAGGCAACTTCGTTTGAGATGGGAGCAATTCTCGGTCCCTGATCGGCTACCATTCGTGAGCAGAAGGAATCTGCCCACTTGAATACGTCCCCGTCATTGACCTCGTACCCGTGGTCCTCGGAATGGAGGACAATCCAGTCACGTTCCTGGGTGCGTGTGACCATCCACAGGCCGAAACCTAGTCGCTCGTGCAGATATCGCAGGACGTCTTGTGAGGCCGTTTGGAAGTGTGTTCGTTCGTCGTCAAACATCGCTCGCTCTTATGGCCCCAAGAACACTTGCATTGTCATTCCGCTAGCGGGTGCGATTGGTGAAAATTCTTGTCTCCATCTCGCAGGGGCTGAACGTCATGATCGCCAAGGCCGCTTCGACCGATTGTTGTTGGGCGCCACACCACCCGGTGGCTCCCCGCATTCGGGGAAGGGTGTTTGCCGCCCTCTGGGTATAATCAGTTTCGATCTACCGAAGCGTGATCGTTACATCGACAGGATCGCTTCGATACGTGTGGCCGTCCCAAGACGACTATTGCTCCCAACTGGAATCACAATGCTGCTCACCATTGGTCCAACAGTGTTGGCCCCGCGGACGTGCCAATGGACCCCGAACCCTCGACGGCTATCACCACAGGCAGGTGGGAGTCACCCATCATGAGATGTCCCAGCTGCGGCGCTGATAACCCGACGGACTCTGTGAAGTGCGCATTTTGCCAATCGCAATTGCCAGCCGCGTCAGCTTCCGACAAGAAATCGATCTTTTCGCGAGTCAAGCGTTCAGACATTTACTCTCGACGCAACGCACCGGAGCGTCATGCCAGGCTGCCGAAACTTGGCACGATTCAGAAGGCGTTTTTGAGTGCCTTCTTCCTGGTTTTCATTGCTGTGAGTGTCGTGATGTGCCTGATGACGCTAGGAATGGCCGGCGTTTTTGGCTTCCTTGGTTCTCGTAGCAACGGATTTGGCGCCGCGATGGGTCTACTCCCGCTGTTGTTTGCCGTGGTCCCAATAGCCTTCGTGGCCATCGGCTTTTTTATGCTGCGCAAGACGCGCACGAAGATAAGTACGCTGGAGAACGATCCCGTTCAGGCCGACGCCGTGGTTGTGGTTGACAAGCGAACCGAAGTCACGGGCGGAACGGGAAACAGCACAAGCACGCACTACTTCGTAACGTGCGAAGCGGAGGACGGCCGACGTCAGGAATACCAGATATGGGATGGCAGTCTCTACGGTCGAGTGTCCGTCGGTGATGCCGGCGTGTTGTTCGTGCGAGCCGGCTACGGTCTCGACTTCGATCGCCTGACCGCCTAATCAGCAACAAGTGCAAACGCTTTTTGCATCGCCTTTGCGGTCGCCGCGGTTGCCGAGTCATTGTCCATGCGGTTGAGCTCTTGGTTAAACGGCTCAGCGCGAATCGGACCGTCGTAGCCTATTTCCATCAATACACTCAGGAATTCCTTGAGGGCGATCACACCGGTTGCCGCGGGAAGCTCTCGTTGGTTGTCGATCTGTTGGTCGATGGGAATTCCGGTCGGTGCATCATTCAGATCGCAAGCCACGACGTCTTGGTTCTTCAGTGTCCGCAGATCGTCGACCGTTTCATGAGCCGTATACCAGTGCCAGCTGTCGAGCACGAATCCGACATTGTCTAGACCAATCTCTCCGATGAGGTCCTTGGTTTCGGCCATGGTATGAACAAAACTATGACGGTTGGACGCCCAAAGTGTCTTCGGGCCGACATATTCAAGACCGAATCGCAAGCCGTGATCGCCAAGGATCTTGCCACAGACCCGCAATCGGTTGGCATGCTGCCGGAAATTAGCGACATAAGTGAGTTCCGCATGCGCGGGGCTGAGCCAAGTGCCAATCCGCGTGACACCGGCTCGCTGCAATCCAGCTGCCAACTGTGGTAGTCGTTTGATTCCGTCTGAAAACGTCTTTTCGTCCCGCCGGAACTCGACCGGCAGGCCAGCCGCTCCCCACACGAGCGCCTTCATCTCCATGTCCGCACGAAGCTTTCTAAGCTGTTCGTCAGAGAGCCGCGACAAGAATTCTGCTTCGGGCGTCACGGACTCGAATCCGTGCTCATGAGCCAGTCGAATCGCTTCAAGCTGGTCGGCACGCACGCCGATCGAACCACAGCGAAGATCCATCGTATACTTTGCACGCTTGATGGACCGACCCAGGGCGAATCGCCCCATCGAATTCAAACCCAAACCTACTGCTACAGGAACAGCACCGCTTTTCAGGAAAGCGCGACGCGTGACATTGGTCATTTCGGAATCCTCCAAGTTCATTCGGCACGTCAGCATTTTACCAAGGGATGTGGGCTGCCGCTGCCCGCAAATGGCCCTTCCGGTATGATGTGGATGTACGACGAGGTCGTTTGAAATGCCAAGAAGTGCCCGCGCTATTCTCGACGCTTACGAAGCCGACGACTTTGCCTATTTGCTCGAGTGCCGTTGGTCTAAGCAACGCCGCGACGAGGTACTACCGGTGCTGACACGGTTGCTTCGACACCGTGACCGCGAAATTCGTCATCGCGGCATGTGGAACATCCACAGAATTGGCTACTGCTTTCGTAAAGGCGCGATGAAGGATGTTGTGCCAATCATCGTCAAGAACATGGACGATTCCGACGATTTAACGCGTCGAATCGCCACGAGCACGCTGATCGCCGTCGGTGCAGATCATCCGTCCGCTGCGGTTCCGGCTCTCATCAGGGCAGCAGAAGATCCGGAGCGGCTCGAGCCGGCCCTACAGGCCCTGATGGGAATCGGCCCACGGGCGCGAACGGCCACACCGGTCTTTCTTGAGGCGACGAGACATAAGCAGGCAAGAATCCGTCGTCTGGCACTCCGTGGGCTTATGGAAGTCGCCACGAAGGCACAGGCGGAGGCAGCCTTGGAACACGCGCTGGACGATCGAAGTCGTCCGGTCCGCGAAACGGCAGCCAAACTTCTGCAAAAGCCGTAGGCTGCTCTCGAATCTAGCAGCTATTCGCGGTGCGTTCGGATCTTTGGGTTACGCCGCCCCGAGCGTTCTTCGAGCAATCCACCATCGCACGCCACCATCGCGATCGCTCGACGGTAACCACTTTCGCCTTAATGGTTTACGTATGCAGCAAGCCGATCGCAGAGTGACCGCCTCAGGCGCGAGCAGCTGAACGGAGGTAGGTTTGCGAAGCGAGTCACTCTCTTATTTTGCCCACCGCCGAGGCCGATCCCATGCGCACGCTCGATGACCAAGAGGAGTTTGAAGCACAGCTGATCAACTCGCTGAAGTATTCCTCCAAACCACCCGGGATTTCGTTTCGATATCTCTTCGAGCTAAGTCTGACGGCGGCGGGAATGCTTACGCTGTACCTGTTGTATCTCGGACTGCTTGGGCTCGTCGTCTACGGGGTTTGGTACTACGCAACCAACTTCCATCACCTGCTGGCCGGCGGCATCGGTTCATGGATGCTCTTCATCGGCCCCATAGCAGTCGGTGGGTTGACTGCCTTTTTCTTGGCCAAACCACTCTTCGCACGACGCAGTTGCCTTGAACCGGAGGAAGGTCTGACCGAACAGGATCATCCGCTGCTATTTGCCTTGGTCAAGAGTCTAGCTGAGTACACGCAGACTCCATGCCCGAATCGAATCAGCATCGGGCTCTACACAAACGCCTTTGCCGTTCGTTATCGCGTAAACGGGAATAAGGAGCTCGTGTTGGCCATTGGCTTGCCGGTCATCGCGTCGATGAATGTGCAACAGCTGGCCGGGATCATTGCCCACGAACTCGGCCATCTCTCACAGCGAGGCGGCATGCAGTTGTGGCACTGGAGCAACTTCGTGGTTGATTGGTTCGACTATGTTGCCTTCAAACGCGACCGTTGGGACGAGCTATTTGACGCCTGGACCGAAAAGCATCGTCATAGTCGGTTGGGCGTCGTGTTTCATGCCGCCTTCTGGTTCAGATTAACCAGCAGAGCCGCTGCGTTTGTACTGTGGGTCGCCGCACAGCCCATTGTCAAGTGTATGTCGCGAAGAATGGAGTTCGATGCAGATCGTTTCCACGTGTACGTGTGTGGATCCGACGAGTTTGCAAACACGCTGCTACGTATGGAATTGCTCCAAGCGGCTCAACTATTAGCGACAGAATCCACCCAGCAGGCGTGGCACGACGGTCGACTGGCTGAGGACATGTGTGAACTGTACCTGAAGCGACTCGAAGATGTACTAACGGATGCGGAGCTTGTCCAAAAGTGTCGCGAGGAGCTACTACGGGAACCGACAGGCTGGTTCGATACGCACCCCGGTGGACGAGCAAGAATCGCTTGCGCCGAACGAGAAGCCCTTGCCCCCGCCATCACCTCGGAACGTCCAGCCACCGAACTGCTGAATGATTTCGAGAAGTTGTGCCGGGAACGGACACGGCAGTACTATCGAGACGAGCTGCAAATCGATCTGGGCGATGCCGAAACCATCACAGCCGAACGGCTGCTTGAACAACAGCGAGACATCGACAACTCATGTGAAACACTTGCTCGCTTCCTACAGACCTACGTCCTGATTGGCCTGCAGCGAGTTTTCTTACCGATCAAAGCACTCTCTGCTCAATTGGACGCAAGCCTGCTGAGAGAAGAACTTCGCGAAGCGCGGCACGCGTACCTGGAAGAGTTTGAGGCGAAGAAGGGCCAGCTGGAGTCATTCTGGTGGGCGGAATCCTGCAGGAAGAGCCTACGGCAGGCCCGCATGATGATTAAGAGCAATCTCGAATTCGACGCCGACGAACTGGGGCTACCGAGCTCCAAGCGAAACGAGATCGAGAAGGAGCACCAACGTCTTCGACAACTTGCGGCGCAGAATCGCAAGGCAATCGCCAAACTTGAGGAACTGGCCAGCGCTCGATTCGTCGCGTCACTGGCCTTGTCCAGAACAACTGCCTATGGTGAACAAGCCGACGCAGTTTTACCCGCCGATGAAGTTGACGAAATCATCACTTGCCTGTCGCAACTACGTGAATTGTGGCCGGACTTCCAGGCCTGCGAGGTGGCTGGCGGTCACCTCAGCTGTCTGTTGAACAGCGCCACTTACAACTGCTATCTCGACAGCTTTGCCGGCACACTTGAATACCGAGCTGGTCACGCGGAACAGCTTCTCGCTGAAATGTACTCGGCCTTGTCAGATATGCGATTTCCGCTTGATCATGCTCGTGGCGAGTTGACTTTAGCCGAATTCGCTGTGGGAGAAAAACTACCCGAGGGCGGTGACATGAATGGAGTGGCAAGGAGCATCGAAATGATGACTGAGCGATTGCGGAATCTGTACTTTCGACTCTTCGCAAAACTGGGAATGGTTGCCGAGGAAATGGAGACTTGCACCGGATTGCCACGTTTGCCAGAGGCCACGAACATTGGCGACAAGTACGACGCTTACAGCGAAACCCTCAGCGTATAAGTCGTTCGCTAGGAGTTTCGTGAGACTCAAACCGGCAAGCGAAAATTACCGCGACGCGGTCGGTCGACAAGCTGATTCGCCTGATCGTCATCTTCGAAACGCTCAACTTCCGGATTCCATTTCAAGGGGCGGTTCAGCTCTCGCGCAATATTGGCGAGGTGACATACCGTCGCGGTACGATGACCGACCTCAATTGGAGCGTTGGGAATTTCACGTGTGCGGACGCAATCTAACCAGTTTTCCAAATGTGGCCTGGCAACGTAGCCCCGTCCCTTCCATTTCTCCTTGAGCTGTTCGTCGGGTGGATCTTTAACCAGGCCATGCGGCTTGACACTAAATCGGTTACGACTCATACGCATGCGGCCCTTCGTTCCGTGAATGAGCGTGCTGGTTTTTCCTCTGACGAAATGCACCTCAACACCATCTGAATACCGCATGATGACGGGCCAAAAACGACGTTCATCCGCGGCGGTGGGTCGAGGTGTCTTATGACGCCAGTTCTTCCACTCAAGCGCGTCCGGCTGCACAGCACGAACCTCGACGGGTCCGGTATCGTCACGACCGAGCGCGTATTGAACCATGTCGACGCTGTGTGCACCCCAATTGGTCATGAGATGTCCGGAAAACGCTCTCCACAAATCCCATCCACGCCATAACAAACCTTCTACACGAAACTCATCTTTCACCCAAAGTCTGCGGCTGTGGTCACGAAGTCGGGTGGGGCCGAGAAACAGATCCCAATCCAAGCCGGTTGGAATCGGGTCGGCTGGAAGTCGAGGATCGCCCAAAGGCCCTGGGTAATTTGGCAACTCGACTTTGGCTACTTGACCGAGTCCGCCGTCGCGAACGAACTCACACGCAAAGCGATTAAACTCCATCGTACGCTGCTGGCTGCCAACTTGAACGACACGTTCCGTTTTCTTCACCATGTCGGCCAACAGACGGCCTTCGCGAATGGTCAACGACAACGGCTTTTCGATGTACACATCAAGGCCTGCCTGCATCGCGAGCAAGCCGGCCTGCGCATGATGGTGATCTGGTGTGGCGATAATGACAGCATCGAGCTGCTCGTCATTCAACATCTTGCGATAGTCTTGGTAGGTCGCGCAACGTGCCGCATCAGACTCAGAAAACTTCCCGAGAACTGCACGAAACCCTTTCCGTGGTTGAAGCGTCTCAGCCACGCGAGACATGGCGCTGTCACAGATCGAAGTGACTTGTGCGGTGGGCGGAAGGTTGCCGATCAGATACTTGCCGCGGACACCCGTCCCGATCACGCCCAGTCGGACGATGTCATTGACAGATCGACGAGACGGTGTCTCCGAAGCAAGTGACGAATGCCAGGCCTGCCCAGCTAAACTCGTTAGTGCCGCCTGCTTGAGAAACCGTCGCCTGGTTGAATTCGATTGGATTGGCATATTGCACTCCTGCATCGACATATTAGAAACCTGGCTGCTGAGCAACGCAACTTGGATCTTTGCAAGAGCCAGTACCGTACGTCTTTGGCGACTTACAATGGTCTAGGAAAACACCTTAAGCGGCGGAAGAAACAACAAGGGACAAGCAATGCAACGCTTAGGATTGGCACTTTCTGGCGGAGGATTTCGAGCCACCCTCTATCATCTCGGGGTCGTGCGGTTTCTGAGGGATGCCAAGATTCTTCCGAAGATCTCCCACATCACAACGGTCTCGGGCGGTAGCATTCTGGGCGCCCACCTCGCGCTGAATTGGGATCGCTATACGGGGTCGAGTCGGGACTTTGACGAAGCGGCCGAGGAGCTCATCAACTTTATTCGACTCGACGTCCGCAACCAGATTGTTCGTCGATTCCCCTTTTCCTCGGCCTTGAACACGGCCCGCTCGATGCTGCGCATGCGACCGCTTCGAGGTTACACGCGCCCGGGAATCCTGGAGACGTACTACGAACGATTCCTGTACGGTGACGTGGCCTTGTCGCAGCTGCCAGATCGCCCGCGACTTCACATTCTGTCCACGAACCTGAGCGAAGGCTGCCTTTGCTCGTTTAACCGAAACGGACTACTGCTTCAACGTCGCGTACGTGGACGGCGTGATCGATTCGAACGCATCCACGTGGGTTTGGCTACGGTGCCAATGGCCGTGGCGGCCTCGTCCGCGTTCCCAGGTTTTTTCCCTCCCTTGGAACTCAATGGCTGGGACGTCGGCGCTGACGAGGGTGAATTCTCGCGACAATCCTTCACGGACGGCGGAGTCTACGATAATCTCGGATTACGCATGTTTCGTTGCATCGAACAGTCGTGGATCCGCGATTCTGCACCACTTCGCAAAGAAGACTTCTTCGCGTTGGACGACGCGCTGGCCGCGTTGGAATCGGCGAACAATCTCCCCGAAGATACTCCGCTGAGACGGCTACACGACGAGGTGAAAGCAGTCCAGGCCGTCGCCGACCCCAACATCACGAATCCGGCCGACGCGATGGTCCGCGGGCTGTGGGAAGTCATTCGATCTGAACAGCTCTATCGAGACCCTTGCTTTCAAAACGTCGAACTCACCGACCGGTCGGCACAATCGCTGTTGAACTACACCGTCGAATCCGGTCGCGCACCGGATCTGGATAATCGTCTTTGGCTCAACCGACAAATCGTTGAATCTGCCTTGAGTCAGGTCATCGGCAAGCCCTGTCTCCGTCTGGGTCGTCAAGAGTTCGACGGGATTCTCGTGAGTGACGCGGGTGGCAAATTCAAGGTCAGCCGCGAGGCACGAAAAGGTGGCTTGATTCGTACCGCTCTGCGGTCTTCAGACATCCTCATGGATCGTGTCTGGCAACTGGAACTCGAAGCCTTTGAAAACACGCCGGGAGTCGTTTTCTTTCCGATCGCGGACGTCGTCGAACGATCGAAGGACTCAACGGCACTCGATCCTGAAATTCAAAGGCAGGCTGCTCGCATCCGAACCGATCTGGATCAATTTAGCGATCTAGAGATGACCTCACTCATCCAGCACGGCTACTGCGTCGCTCGCGTTCAATGCCGCTCCCAAGGCGGCCAGCTGGCTTCGTCGATTCCCAGCGATCCACCGTGGACGCCCCTTGATGCCTTTCCCGATGTGCCCTCGACGGACGCCACGCGTGAGCGCCGCCCGAGCATCGCCAGTCCTTCTTTACAGGTCGCTCGAAAACTGCGCCGTTCATCATCCAGACGAATCTGGGGCGCGCTGCTGAATTTTCGAGATTGGCCAACCTATGTTTGGATCGTTTTGATCCTCGCGCTGACCATCAGCCTCCCACTGGCCGTCTTTGAAGCGAATGATCGAGCCCGACAACAACGGATGGTACTAACAGCGATCGCCGAAATGAGTCCCGACTATGGAACCATTGTTTCTCTGATCCAGCAAGGCGCATCCACGTCCATGCCAACCATGCCATTCACGGAGGTGAGTTCGGTCGACCCACCGACCGTCGATGGATTCGAAGTATTGACGGATACGCGGATCTTTGATCTTCGCACGTGGTCCGATGCGACGTCCGAGCTGCCTTCCATCAGCTATACCCGCTTACGCGTTCGACGAAAGCCAGCATCGGAGCAAGTGTCGATTCTGCGGTTACAAAGCGAGTCGCCCGACGACAAGATCGCTCTCTACTGTGAACAGGCGAGCCTGCAGCCATCGTTATCGAGAATGCGAACGGATAGCGGCACGTATCTGTGGGACCTGGCCTTAGATTTTAGCCACGTCCCGGTGGGTTCCGTAGCCGACCTGAACCTGCAACGTAGAATTACGCCTGATACGACAAGCGTTGTCGCCGATGAAGGAAGATTTTCTTTTTCCAGTCTCGCTGAAACAGGTCTGTTGGAAGTCTGGATCCTGCTGCCAGAAGGTCGAAAGTACAACTCATTCGAGGTCAGCTCTCATCCGATCGGGCAACCTGAACTTGCGAAGATTGTTGTACCCCACTCAACAGCCCGTCTGGCTTTTGACTCGATCGCCACCTTCCGCATTATTGATCCGCTAACACAACATCGATACGAATGTCGATGGCAATGGGAAAACTAAGTGCGCACGGCGATCGAATCTGTGCTCCGGAACTCACTACGCCTTACGGCGCTCGACGGGTAATGGCAGATTCTCTTTGACTTGTTTGTCGTCAACCATGTTGGAGATGACGGCGGACAACGAATCGTTGTTAAGCCCCCAGAGATAGGCCTTCTGCGGAATACTCCACTGGCCCGCGACCTCCGACTGGAGCTTGGCGACGCGCTGAGGCTTTGGCGTGCCGCGGCCCGGGCCTGGATGGACTGCGCGGGCGACTTTCATCGCGATGACACCGAAATCGTTCCCCTTGGCCGACTTAATCGCCTCACGCATGAACCGATGGTTGGCAACGTTGTAGGCTACCATCGCCATCGAATACATCTCCGAATCGACGGCCGCTTTGAGCACGCCGGCTGGATCGGAATGCGATGATACGCCGAGGTGCCGAACCTTGCCGGCTTTTTTGAGGATGTCAAATGCCTCAAAAATCTCAGGATGATTCAGCTCCTCAGGACTACTTGCTCCGTGTGGGCACATGATGATATCCAAGTGGTCTGTACCTAATCGCTTGAGGCTTGCCTCAACCGAATCCAGAATTGTCTGCTTGTAGGTTTGCGGCCGGTCGATGCGATTTCCATATTCCTCTTCCATCACGTTGCTCAACATTGCCGCTTCCAGTTCACCACGCTGTGATCCGAAGTAGTTGACGAGGTAGTCGTCCGCCACAACTCCGCGCCGATGGAGCTCGTCACGCATCTTCTGGAGAAGCTGTGCCTGCTTCTGCTCCGGCAGGCTGTCAAAGATGCTGCGAAACTTCTGATTTCGATGGTCGTCCCAGACGCTGACTTTCGAGGTCAAAAAGAAGCTGTCGCGTGGCCGGGCTTTGATGATGTTTGCCAGACCGAGCTCACTGCCTCCCCGACCGTATGCGGGCGACGTGTCGATGTAGTTCAGCCCCATGTCGAGGGCCATGAGGATATGTTCATAGCGATCTGGACGAATCTCATTGCCACCCATTACGACTTCGGACACCATAAAGCCAGTGCGCCCCAGCCGGCGATAGGCCATCTCATTCTGACGATTACGCCATTCCACTTCCTTGTCCGCTGTGGTTGGCGTTTCGGCGATCAGTGGATTGGATAGATCAGACAGGCTCACGAGCGCTGAGGCGGCAGCGGTCCTTTTGAGAAAGTTACGGCGTGTTTGCATCGGTTCCCCCAATTCCTTGTCACTTAATCCGAATGAGTACCCGTTGTCGCAACCGCGATGTCGAGATGGTGCACCGGCCATTTCGTTACAATAGTCGTACAGACTTACTGATTCAATCGGCTTGTATAAGTCGATAGCTCTCGAAAATAGGCTCGAACCACGATGCCCGACCAGCTTAACCTGTTAATCAGAGCTGGCAATCCGATCATCGAAGTCGAAACGACGGATGAACGTCGAGTTCGCGAGGTTGTTTATCTGGTTGCGGAGCAACTATCGCGTCCACTCTTTGAGTGGTCGGTTACCTCAGGACTGAGTTGCACGGATCTAACAGTCAACGTCCAATCAAGATCCGATTGCCGAACACCGATTGACGAGGTTCGTGCAGTCTTGAATTTTGTCGCGGAACAGACCGATCCGGCCATTTTTCTTTTCCATGATCTGGGGGCTCACGGACAGGACCCCTGGGTGCGCCGCAAATTGCGGGACCTCCAGGCGCACTGCTTTCACACTAAGGCGGCAATTGTCCTGGCGGAAAGCAATCCGCTACCTCAGGAGATTCGTCGACTGGGTGTACGGTACGAAATCGGGCTACCGACACCGGAAGAACTTGAACAGGTCATCAAAGAAACCTTCGTACGGATTCGCGATGAAGCGCTGGTTGAAGTCACGGCCACTATCACGAAATCAACGCTGGAACAAATCATCCAGGTGCTGCGGGGACTGAATCGCTGGGAGGCCGAACGCGCGATCAGCGCTGCCATTCATGACGACTATATTTTCTCAGCTGATGACGTTCCACGGATCGTCGAAGCCAAACGGAACCTGCTGGGCGCGACAGGTTGCCTGGAGCCTATTGCCGCTGACTTCAACACCGACGACATTGGCGGACTCAATGGCTTGAAGCGATGGCTGCGTCTTCGCCGCAACGGCTTTTCAAAGTCCGCGCGGCAATTCGGGCTGGAAACGCCGCGAGGCGTCCTGATGCTTGGAGTGCAGGGCTGCGGTAAGAGTCTCTGCGCTAAAGTCGTGGCAGCCGACTGGAATATGCCGCTGCTGCGACTTGATCCTGGCGTGTTGTATCAGAAGTTCATCGGCGAAAGCGAGAGCCAGCTTAGACAGGCATTGCATCAAGCCGAAGCCATGGCTCCGGTTGTGTTGTGGATCGACGAAATCGAAAAGGCTTTTGCATCTGCGTCTGCCGCGTCCGCCGATGGCGGTCTGTCCAAGCGAATGTTCGGAACTCTGCTGGCGTGGATGCAAGATCATCGACACCCGATCTTCATTGTGGCCACGGCGAATGATGTCTCCGCCTTGCCGCCCGAATTGCTACGTAAAGGTCGGTTTGATGAGGTTTTTTTCGTCGACCTTCCCAATGCCGAAGCTCGCAAAACAATCATCGCGATCCACTTGCGCCGTCGTAAACGCAGCCCAGTTGATTTCGACGTCGACATGATCGCCGAGGCAACCGATGGCTTCAGCGGCTCGGAACTGGAGCAGGCCGTGATCTCAGGATTGTTTGCCGCGTTTCACAAAAATGAAACTCTCAATGAACAGCATCTGCTTGCCGAGATCGGCACGACCCGTCCACTGTCGGTGATCGCCCGAGAGAAAATCAACGGCCTGCGATCTTGGGCTGCGGACCGATGTGTGCCGGCCGACTGAAGCACGCTGGCTAGTGACTTAGATTGCCCCATGACGAATTGATCGTGTGAAGCTTATGTCAGAAATTAAAGACCTCATCGACGAATACCTGACCGGCCCTACGCATCTGCGCTCGGCAATTTCTGGTATGAGCGACGAAGACATCGACGCCGCTCCTGTTCCAGGAAAGTGGTCGACACGTCAAGTCATTTGCCACCTCGCCGACTTCGAAACGATTTACATCGATCGCATGACGCGAACAATTGCGGAAGACCAACCAACGATTTTCGATGGTGACCCAGTCCGTTTCGCTCAGTCGTTGGCCTACGAGCGTCGAGAAATTGAAGAAGAGCTGCAGTTCATCGATTTTGCTCGCCGACCTATGGCTAGGATCCTGCGGGCCCTGCCGCCCATGGAATTTCGGAAGCAGGCATTTCACTCCGCCAAGGGAGTGATGACACTTACCACCCTGCTGCAACGCATCACCGCACATATCCCACATCACTTGGCTTTCGTTGAGCAAAAACAAAGGGTCTTGCGTGGCGAAGATTGACCGCAGGTCAGCGCTCGAAGCTGCGAGCATCGCTAGCACTGCCACAATCACGCATGGCCAGAATCTCGATCCTGTGCTAAATGTTTCTTGGGTTCTGGTCCGGCCGGCGCTTGTCGCTGCCCTATGATGACGTTTGGACAGGATCTCTTGTGTCACGGACGACAACGAATGCTCAGGCTCATCTTCTTCGCAATGCTGACTATCGGTACCTATGCGACCTTTGGCGTCGCCCAGCAGTTTGAACCACGAAAGCCACTTCGCCCGCTAGCAAGCCCATATGTTGCCAATCTGCCCACCGATCGCAGCCTGCGTGTGGAAAGCGGCCTGCCGCTCCCGCCGACGGCACCCCAAGTGCCAGTCGTGGTGGATCCGGATCCGCTGATACTGAATGAGCCAGAAGTTGGACCCGGCGGGTCGTTGCCAGGCGGCGGTCCCCCGATGGATCTGAAGAGTCTGCTGAGACCGCGCTTCGACTTGGCCGCCGAATGGCAACCGGCTTCGGGTGGCGTCTCGATCGGTTCCTATGACGCATCTGCACAAATGCCACTATACCCGGTCTTTGGACCTCCGCCTCCCTTTCTTACCGCCGGGTATTCATTCACGAGTATTGATGTTTCACGGCCGCTCGATCTACCGCAGAGCCTGCATGAGTTTTCGTTGGGACTGGCGTTGATGCGCCGCATCAATGATCGCTGGATGGCTCGGCTGATGGTCACCGGTGTGTTCGCTTCGGATTTTGAGAACAACAGCAGCGATGCTTGGAGAATCCGCGGTGGTGGTTTCGCACTCTACCGTCCGAATGATTGCTGGAGCTTTGCGCTGGGCGCCCTCGCAACCGGACGTGACGATGTCCCTGTGGTCCCTGCTATAGGTGCGATTTGGGATCCAACTCCCGAGCTTCGCATCAACCTGATGCTGCCAACACCAAAGATCTCACGACTTGTGATCGACACTCCGACGCGACAGCATTGGTTATATGCCGGCGCCGGGATCTCCGGAGGAGCGTGGGCCTATCAGCGCGTCGACGGTGTGGACGATCGCCTCTCGTACCGCGAGTGGCGACTGGCGTTGGGCTGGGAATCGATGCCTCCCCGTCCACCCGGTTCGTTCATTCCGACAGGCACAGTTTGGAATGCGGAGATCGGCTACGTCCTCGGTCGCGAATTTGAGTTCGACCGCCGCCGCGCGGACATTTCGCTTAATGATGCACTGCTTCTTCGCACTCGCATCAAGTTTTGACGTATCCGCAACACGACCTATGGGTCTAGATCTCTTCGGCGGATTTCCACGTAGGAATTGGTTTGCATTCCTTTTACTTGCCGTGACATCAACCCACCATGAACGGAACAAGACACTTGGGAGCACCGTAAACAAAATTCGTTATCGTCGCACGATCGGTGCGGTTATTCCGCCTTCATGTTTGTTCGGACTAGCCGGCGGTTGAGCTGAACGGAGTCTCAAGCAAATTTGCCGAGAGGAAATTGTGCCTTGCCGGCTTGATCAACTGACTGACGCTACCTATCCTTCTGCGTTGCTTCATCGTCGTTGATGACCAACGCAACGACACACTGTTGAAGTCGTTGATTCACGGGCAAGGAAGCCGTGACGTACAGAGTCACTATTTTGTAAAGCAAGACCCAAGGAGAAAGTCATGCTCGCGATGCAGCAAAGCATCCAACAAGGCGTAATCAATAAACTGGCCACACACCGATGTGGCCAAATGGCGAACATCGAAGTAACTGTTGTGGGGAGCAACGTGATACTTTCGGGTTCTGTGCCTTCGCGCGTAGCCCATCAAACCGTGATTCGAGATGTTTGGTGTGTGCCCAGCGTTTCGGCCATCGTCGATAAACTCGCCCTAGGCAATTCAGTCGTCAACGATCGTGGGGATGAAACGACGGATATGCCCGCCACTCAACCCACGAACTACGGCGATGGCAAGCCGGAGGAATCGATACACACACGAGTGATTCGCTCGCTCGAGCAGAGTGATTGTCTCGACTTGGATCCAGCTGCAGTCGAGGTTGTGGTCGAAGGCGGAACGGTGGTCCTTGAAGGCATCGTTCCCAGTCGTGCCGCCGTTCGGGCAGCACTGTCGGCCGCCGGTCAGACAGCAGGCGTCGGCAAGCTTCGGAATCGACTCATCCTTGCTCCGTAGACTTCATGTGAGACGAACGATCAATGCCGTTGCTCAAGGCGAGCAACGGCATTTTGTATTTTCGCAAGTTGGCGCCGACTTGACTTAATGAGCGAGGCTACTCAAAATCTTTCGCTGGAGTGCTGTCATCAGTTGGTCACGGTTTGGTTGACGCGATTCATGGGAGGAACGAGATGGCAGCAAGTGATTCAACCGAGGAATCACGATCACAAAGCTCGCAGCCCGCTTGCCCCGTTTGTGGCGGTCAGCTGATCGAAGTACGCCAGAAGCTGCAATGCTCGCTTTGCCACACGATTTGTGAAACTTGTTGCGAGGGTGGCCAGGGCTAGGCTGCGTCGACATGCCGCGAGCCCTCCACAAAACTGATGGCGATTGATTGGCTTATTTTTGACGCGATGGGCGTCATTTATTCCGTCGGGGATGACGTCGGTGAATTGCTCGTTCCGTTCATTAGGCAGCGCAACGCCAACACAAGGCCGGAACGTATCGAAGCCGCGTATCTTGAGGCGAGCCTTGGGCATATTAGTGCCGCTGAATTCTGGAATCAAATTGGGCTGATCGCTGATTACCCCGAGATCGAGATCGAATACCTCGACAGCCAGTTAACGCTGACCGACGGCTTTCGTTCGTCCGCGGAGCAGCTTTCAAAACAACACAACTTGGCAATGCTCTCCAATGACGTTTCGGATTGGTCGCGGCATCTTCGTTCAAGATTCGATCTCGACGCGTACTTCGAGCACTACGTCATCAGTGGCGATTGCGGCATTCGCAAACCAGATGACGGTATCTACGAGCAGTTGCTGACGCGAGTCGGTGCTCCGCCATCGGCATGCATGTTTATCGACGACCGCATCAAGAATCTGACGACCGCTAAGCGGATGGGGTTCAACACGGTTCTTTTCAGCTCCGCCGGTGAACTCGATCGTGACGATTGGCCGTATACGATCGGCAGTTTTTCTGAATTGCCCACCATCCTCGCTGCTCTCGCCGCGCAGTCGTAGAGCGATACGACCTCGATCGGATGAGCGACGCGTCATCGCATCGTTTCTGCACCCTATACTTTGCATATCTGTCAGACAGAACGTTCGGGTGATCGATCGGAGTGTCGCAGAAGTCTGCGGCTGCTTCTTGCCCTATGAAGATTCGACCATTTCAACCAAGCGATTACGACGATCTCTTCGGCATGTATCGCGCGCAAAGTGCGACTCTGCCCCGTCATCACTCCGTACGACGAGATCAATTCCGCAAAGACCTTTTCACGACGCGATTCATAAGAAACCCGGCAGATCACCACGACAAAGCGAGAGTTGCGCTGGTTGCCCAGCAGGGGCAACGAATTACAGCGTTTGTTAGTGGAGGGATGGTTGTCAATGGTGACGAAGTGGTACCTGGAGGAACGGCGTACATCCAAGCCATCATCGCGGAGCCATCGGCAGCAGCAGCAGTTCGACAACTGTTATCTCGAGTTGTGGCTCATCTACGCCGCTACCGCCCGAAACAGATCGTGGCCCACGACGGCTGTATGTGCCCAGTATTCTACTCTGATGGCGCTTCGGCGTTGCCATCACAGTGGGCATGGATTGGCCAATGTCTGCTGGATTCGGGTTTCGAAGTCAGCGATCGACTGCTACGACTCGCCGCTGAGTTAAAGTCCACGCGTCGTAAGGTCATCCCACCGGACAATCTCGTGATGCATCATCTAACTCACGAAATGTACGGGTTTGATCCCAAATACGATTTTGGCTGTATCCTTCTCAAACCACCCTATGAATATGGATGCGGTGTCGTTTGGTGTGGCAACTTCTATTCAGGGGCATTTGTCAAAGGTACCGCCTACCGATCACTCTACATGAATTACTTCACCATTCTCGATGATGCATATCGAGGCCAGGGACTGGGGCGATTGGTTTTGCAGCACTGCTTGTGCGAGGCACGACGACGGGGGGCGAAGTACGCTTCTTTACTCACGGATGTCGACAATCTCGTTGCCCAAAACCTCTACCAATCTGAGGGCTTCGAGGTAATTGACGCCATGCATTCTTTTCGCTTCAAGATGAGGCGACGGTCCTAAACAACCGATTCTCGATCGACTCTCCAATACTCAAGACCCGCCTGCTCAAATGCGTCCTCAAGTCGACTAGCGCCATGTCGCCGGCAATAATCCCGTTCAAGTTGAGTGATCGGCAAGAGCCAAAGAAAATGTAAGTGGCTATGAGTCGAGTCACAAACCTCGAATCCTGGCCCGAACGGGTACGGAGGCGAGATGAACAGCACATCGCAACTAGAGCCGTCAAGCCACGGCTGACCGATCGGCATCAGATGCCACTTGCCAAGTGGATCACTGACGTGACGGTGAGCTATCATCGATAACAGTTCGACGGCACGCGGCGTCTCGTGTGGACAGACCAATACGAATTCTAGCTGACCTGATTCCTCGTGTAGGATCGACGACGCGCCAACAGAGGCATACACCCAGAGATTGAATCGTGGGCCGGGCGCGAAGCGACCAACGCGGAAGTGAGGCAGGGCATCTCTGATGGGTCCTAATTCCCACGTGAAGTATTCGGTGTCATGACCTGCGAAGAATCCTTCGAGATGCATTCGCACGGTCGCGTGAAGATCTCGCGTATCCATACGGACCAGCCTTTCGCATCGTTTCAAAGGCGTGATTGACATCGACGGTGGTCGCACGTACCTCTCACCACGACGCTACGCTTCAGCCTTAGCAAGACTCGCTTCATTCCTTGGCAAGACTCGCTGTGTCGACCGTGACGAGTGTAAGGCCGCAATTGGCGACGAATAGGGCATAGATCACGGGCAGCAAGATTAACGTCAGCAGAGTCGCGACCGCCAGTCCAAAGATCAACAACCATGCCATTCCTTCCCACATTGGCCCGCCGAAAAGCGCGAGCGGAATTAGACCACCAATCGTGGTGCTGACGGTGAGGAAAATCGGCAGCAACCTGATCTTGCCAGCTTCGGCAAGGCACCGGTGAAAGACATCTTGAGTCAGCCCGTTACATGACTTTTCACCCGGAGCAGCCACTCCTTCACCTCGAGACAACTTATCGCGAATCAGCGATTCGGCGAATTCCAAATAGAGGATGGCAGAATTGACGACGATCCCGACCAACGAAACCAGACCCAGCATGGGCATAAACCCTAACGGACTGCCCGTCACCCAAAGGCCAAAGAATGCCCCGATGGCACCCATTGGCACCGTCATCAAGACAATCACCGGCTTCACGACGCTGTTGTACTGAACGATCAGTACTAAAACGATCAAGATGACCCCCACGACCATGGCAGTCGTCATCTCGCCAGCGGCATCCAACGTCTCTTCATGTTCGCCGGCAACCTCAAGAGACATGCCAGGTGGTAACGAATCCCGAATCTGATGAATGGCAGGCATCGCCTCGGCCAGTTTATCGTTAGCCAATAGCCCAGCTTCGACACGAGCTCGGACCTCAATCATGCGGTTCATGTCTCGCCGCTTGATCTTGGTTGTTTTTCTCCGCAGCTGAACATCCGCCACCGCATCCAGTGGTACTTTGCCTTCAGTACCCTCCACAAAGATGCTGCGTGGATCCTGAATCTCGCTTCGTTCGCCGGGGACAAGCCGGAAGTAGATGGGGATCTGATGATCTCCTTCGCGTAGGTACGTGACGTAGAGACCCGTGAAGTAGGCGTTCATCGTTGCGGCCACTGCGGCGTTTGTCACACCCGCCAGGTTCGCTTTGTCTTCATCCAGGACGAGATCCAGTTGGTAACCTGTATCACCCCAGGTGTCGTGCACGTCCCAGACACCGGGAATCTGTTCGAACACCTGCTTAACGCGATCCACTTGGGCGCGAATCGCCGCTTCGCGCCCAAATCCCGGTGTCACAAACCCTCGACCGAAGATGCGAATCCCCAACGGTGAATCAATCGGGGGACCCAAGGCAAGTTTGCGAGGTATCACGCGAGCGCCGGGCACCGCCGCTCCGGTTGCATAGCGCAGGTCGTGAACAAATTGCTCAGTCAGCGCCGGATCGGTCGTCTGCACGATGATCTGTGCAAAGTTCGAAGCTGGTGGCTTGGGATCGACACCCAAGGCAAACCGCGGTCCGGAGCTGCCGATGGACGAATAGAAGCGGGCCAAACGATGTGTCATTGTTCCGTCGATCTCGATGGCGGAGATCTCCGCAAGGATCTGCTCGACTCGACGCGTCGCCTCATCCGTCGCGGTCAGGGAAGATCCTTCGGGTAGCCATATATCGACAAACAGCAGGTCACGAGCATCATCGGGAAAGAATTGTGTACCGACGGGAAGTAGGAAAGCCCCGATGAAAAGTACAAGTGCGACACCAATCACCAGCGGCTTAGCATGCAGACACGCAAGAACAATGGTCTCATACACCTGACTTGCACTGACCGGACGCGTCGTCGCTTTTCGCAGAAACAGGCTTTGAAGCCAGCGGCCGATGCGAACAATCACCACATCCTTCGACGCTGCGGCCGAGGGGACAAGCCAATTGGCCAGCAATGTCGTCACGGTGAGCGCCAACACCCAACTTACGAGCAGCGTTAGTGACACCACGACAGGCAGCGAAAAGACATATTCCTGCTTGGCCCCAGTCAGGCACACCGCCAAAGGCAGAAAGGCGAATACGGTGGTCAGCGTTCCAGCCAAGATCGGGTACATGACCTGTTCGACGCTGGCAATGACCGCTTCGGCACGACCCGCTCCCCGAATATGGACCCGACGGACGGCATCGGAAACCACCACGGCGTTGTCGACCAACAATCCCAAAGCGATGATGAGACTGGCAATCGACATTTGCTCGAGTTGAATGCCGATCAGCGCACTGAGTCCGATGGAGATCACCATAACAAAGGGAATCGACGAGGCCATGACCAATGCTGACCGGAACCCGGACAACAAATAGGCCACGAGGATCACAATCAGAATCGCCTGCGACATGTTCTGCGCGACTCCCGCGATCTTTCCTTGCACATAAACGGACTCGTCAAAAACCACCTCAACGGCGATGTCAGGAGGGATGACCTTCTCGCGCAGCACAAGGTCGTCCACCATTCGACGCACTTGCTGTCCCAGGTCAGTGACCTTCACGTCGTCCTTCATCGTGAATGAAATAACGACACAGGGTGCCGTGCCACGTGTGTTTCCGAAGCGAGTGAGCACATGAGCGGGATCTTCGTAGGCGCGGCGCACTTGCACACCGACGTCGCGCAGGTAGATGGGCGCGCCGGAGTCATCGCGTCCAATCACCATCCCTTCGATCTGCGCCACCGCATCCAACTCGCCCGTCGGCTGAATTCCGATGCGCGAAAAGTCCGTCTCGACGCTGCCACCGGAAACAAAGATATTTCGCGCTTGCAACAGACCACTCACGTCAACCGTCGTGGCATTGAGGTTCGACCAATTGCCACGAGCTGTTTCGATGTAAATGGCTTCTTGCTGTGCGCCATGGATCTCGGCTCGAGCAACTCCCGTCGTCGATGCAATGCGCTCACGCAGCCGATCGGCAATCACCTCCAGCTGACGAGCGGTGTATGAACGCCCGCCCGGCTGGTTGGATCGAAGCTCGCCCTGTGGCTCGCGGTCGGTCAACGTGTCCTTCTCATAGACCGCCAACAACATCACTGCGGTATCGCCAAAGTCATCGTTCACGACAGGATCCAGAACGCCGCTGGGCAAGCTCGGACGAACACGGGCGACCTTGGCACGAACCCGATCCCAAATCTGCGGAATCAGGCGGGGCGGTACGGCCTCTTCTAACTCGACCTCGATGACCGACAGCCCCGTCGTCGTCGTCGAGAGAATATGCTTCACTTCGCCAAGCGTGTTGATTTCTTCCTCTAACGGATGTGTCACGAGTTGCTCGACGCGCTCCGTTTCGACTCCCGGCCATTGGGTAATCACCTGGCAAACCGGAATTGTGAATTCCGGGTCGGCTCGCCTCGGCATCGTCAGAACCTGAACAATTCCCAGCAGCAACGCCATGGACGTGATCGCAAGCACGACGATTTGGTGCTTCATCGCGAAGCGCGGCAAACTCACGGCATTCCCCGATCGATCCGGACGACACTCACCGGCTCACCATCCTGCAAGTAATTCGCCCCCTTCACGATGACCTGCGCGCCGAGCGAAAGCTGTCCTGGAACCACGGGTTCAATGCGTTGTAGTTCTCCCACGGACTCGTGCAGCGTGACGTTCACAACCGATGCAACGTCTTGCCCATTGGACGCGTCGCGATCGGCTTTGTTGACGACAAACACGCTGCCGCCGTCCGGCCCCGCGGGGGCGATCGCCTGAAACGGCACGTAGAAACCGGGCACGCCCCGATCGCGAGTGAATTCAACCTCTACCAAGCTGCCAGGCTGCATCAACCAAGGTCGCGGCAGATAGGCAACCTGATCTCCATCCTGCACGCCCTCCGGAACACCAATCACACAAGCCTGCCCGAATTTCAGCGGCGAGGGCTCAGCCAATTCAACAGCGATAAAGATCCCCTGATAGTTCAGTCGCGTCGGCCCGAGTTTAACCGGTACTTTGCGGATCGTCATGCGACCATGCGGTTCACGCGACGGATCGCGCAGGTTGACTCCGTCGGCAATCCAAACATATTGGTCATCAACGAGCGTCCGCTGTTCGACAAACAATGGACCACCCCCGCTGATATCAAGCCGCGTCGCCGGCATGAGGTCTTCAATCAGCGGCAACTTGCCGGCCAATTTCGCGTCCGCCTCCGAACTCCAGACCTTGTGATTGCGACTGATCAAGGTGATGCTAAAGGTACGCGTCGCCGGATCGGCCACCGTCGATTGCTGGTAGACGTTGCCGATGACACCTTCCTCTCGATCAGGCAGAAACAATTGCACGGGATCACTTCGTCGGATTTGTCGATTCGTTTCCGCAGACACCGAGACGCGCACCTTGATGGGGTCCATTGAGACCAGGTGGGCAACAGGCTTACCTGCCTCGACATAACCGCCCGCCTGCACAAGAACATCCGTCACTTCGCCACGGAAGGGCGCGTATAATTCGGCGTGAACCAGGTCGAGTTCTGCTCGATCTCGAGTTGCAATTGCCTTGTTCAGCTCCGCGTCCCCAGCCTTTAAGGCGGCCTCCGCCTGTCGCAAAGCCGCTGTTCTCGCCTCGTACTCAGCTTGCGAGTCCACAAGCTCTTTTTCGCTGAGTGCACCGGGACGCTGCTGGCGAATGCTCTGGTTACGTTCAAACTCCTTCTTAGCGCGTAGCTCCTGAGCTTCAGCCTGCGTGACCTTGGCTGGAAGCACCGCATCATAGTTCACCCGCGCCATCGTGACCTGCGACTCGGCCGCCGCTAGGGAAACGCGGTAAGGTTTGTCGTCGAGCCGTGCCAACAGCCCGCCCGTGATGCCGAACTCCTCCCAGCGACCTTCGAGAAATGTACCGGGCTCGGCGATATATGTAACGCGTCCTGAAACTTCGAACGCAACATCTTCCTCCGCCCACGGTTCGACGGTCCCAGTCAGCCTCAGAGGCGCAGCCGGCTCAGACTCACGCAACTCAAGCACCACCACCGGCCGCGGTGATGGTGCCGTGCTCTGCGACTCCGGCGCGCAGCCGAAGGCCTGAATGACTCCGAAACCCAACCCGACCATCAGAAGCTGCGGCGCGATTCGTTGACGATATCCAGACATGGCGGCGAATGTGCGCTGCTAGAAACGACGACCAACAGCGGGTACGGCGTCCATGGCAGCGCATCTGTAAAACAAGGCTCTTGAAAAAGTAAACCGATGGGTGTAATTTATGCCAGAGGCGAAATAAAGTAAACCCCGGGGTTTACATCGATCGATGGCGAAAGAAAATCCGTTACGACTGACCGATCGCAAGCGCCAAGCAATCCTTGAGGCGGCGGTCTCCGAATTCCAACAGGACGGCTTTGCGGGTGCCAGCATGAATCGCATTGCAGCCCGCGCCGGTGTATCGAAACGGACTGTCTACAACCACTTTCCGAGCAAAGAAGATCTGTTCAACGCGATCATTGCCAATCTCGTCGATCGGTCCGGGGCTGGCAAGAGCATTCAGTACGACCCTTCGATGCCATTGGACAAGCAGCTGCAAGTCATCGGACGTGATTTGGCCCATGCCATTTTGAATGAGGATTTCATTAAGCTTGCGCGAGTCGTGGTCTCGCGATTCATCCAATCGCCGGAAATCGCGATCGTGATGAGCGGAGCGCGGGAAGAAATGCGTCAAGGATTGGTGCGCTGGATCCGCGCTGCAAAGCGAGACGGTCGACTGACGATCGGTAATCCGATCAGAGCGGCCCGGCAGTTTACCGGGCTCATCACAGAATTCGCATTCTGGCCGCAACTTGTCGGCACTGAAGACGCGCCGTCGAAGCGGGAAGTGAATCGAGTCGTCAACTCGGCAACTCAGATGTTTCTTTCCCAATACGGCGTCGAAGGAAACTCAGTCTGAGTGACACGCGCCCTGAATCATTTGGGGCGGAAGACGAACAACATCAAATCCTCACGCAGCAGGATGTCGTTCTTGACATACTTCAGCCACTGGCGAACGCGTCCCTTCATCGTTCGGGCTTGAGTGTCAGCTTCCGATTTCAGTCCCTCGAGTTTTTGAGCCAGCGCGTCGATGTTCTCATGCCGCACAAGTTCAAAGTGTGAGCTGAGGTGTGAGGCGACTTCATCGGGAGAATGGAAGTGATAAGTATGCGTGGGGTCCAACACTTTGTAGATATCGACAAGCTTCGACGCGGCGCTTGCCCATGCGCTACGAACCACGTTGACCGATACGATCAGGTGCCCTGAATCCTTGAGCTTCTTGCGCAAGGTTCCTACCGCCGACGGCAGATCCTTAATGTGATCAATGTTATTCATCGAAAAGATGACATCCGCCCGACCATCAGGCACAGCCGCTAACTCTTCGATCGTCCCTTCATGAGTCTCCATCCCTTCGGGCAAAACGAAGTTCTCGCGATAAAAGGGCATTAAAGGATCGACACCCACGCGTGTTCCCTTGTCGACGAACGCTAAGATCGGATTCGGCCCACAGCCCACGTCGACGTAATAACCGTCATCCACGAACGTCAATTCGTGCAGCCGCTGCAAGATGCCTTCCCAGAAGGGCGCGTGAAATTCAGCATAGACCTGAGTTTTCTCGCCGTGCGAAGCCGCTCTGGTCTCGTAATAGTGGCGTTCCCGCTCCTGCGCCACGGACCAGTTGGAAGAATCGCTTGTCGTCATGACCTGAGCTTATGAGGGGGTGAGTTTGATGAATGGCCTGCTGCGAAAATACAGCATATCGCTAGTATAACTCGCGGCTAGACGCAGAACTAGTTTGCTGTAAAACGCCCGGTCCGTCGGGCTTTGGCTCTATCCGGCTAGCTGCTCGCGCGTCCGCGACTCCGCGGAAACTCTTTGCTTCCGCATGGCGCGTGGGGCGATTCTTGATCGTGGCTCAAGGACGTGTCGGTCAGTCGGCTGATGCGTGCCCAACTCCTCGCTGACAACTCACAGGCGCGCAGCTCACGACTCACGCACCCAAGCACGTTGCCATGGAGTGGAAACGAGCGTTCGCCAAATCGTGTCACGAAGAGGATTCGCATCAACCTTGTCTGATGCATGCAGCGTCTTCTTGTGATCTTTTGAAAAATTTTTCCGACGACCTCAATCATCAAAGTCCGTTGACATTTGACAATCCATCTTCATTGTCACCGCTCGCATTTGCACGATAGCTGACCGCGTTTGAGTTCGACTGAATGCTCTTAGATGCGCGCCGCATTGCCACGAACCGTCTTGCCAAGTGACATGCAATCAACAGTCCACACCCCGCGTGAGCGGCATACGGCGGTACCCGAGTGATGGACTGCTCAGAAATTTTCCGTGCTCTCCTTGATTCGAACGACAGCATTGGTTGACACGCCCTTTCTCTCGACGATTACGTGTCGTGACGCGTTGCAGCGCGCGCAAACGAATCTTTAACACGTAGCTCTTTTGGGTTTATCACACTCTCCTTACTGACTGTGATTCACACATGTTTGGGTTGAAATGTTTCGTTGCGTTGTCACGTGTTAATGAGATTGAAAGCACACACACTTCAACATCGTTAACAGCGCACGTAAATGCGCGCTACATGACACCGCGCACATAACCGATTGTTTTTATCGCCTTTCTATCATGCTGTTAAACACTAGTTGCGCACTTGCAAATTCAACTTTGAATGCGCGCGACAAACTGGCTTGAAATATTCAAACGTGCAACGTACAAGTTGCGTTAACCAATTTGGCGTCAGACATGAAAAGACTTCTTAAGCGACTGTTGAATTGACTGTTGAATTGACTGTTGAACTTGGCTTTTTGCTAATCGTTTGACGCAGGTGTCACGCATGAGTTTGTTGATCGTCCGCGTAGCGGTACGAGTTCACGATCGAATCCTATCTGCTTGGCGACGAAGCATTCGACGAGTCGCCACGATCAGTTGCGAGTTCAGAGGCGGAAACCTGAGACGTGTTATCGACGTTGCGTTGCTTCTGCCGAAGACATCCGAACTCATCATCGAAGAGTTTGTTCGGCCGCGAGTTAGCCGACATCACATCGCAGAACGGATCGCTTCTGAATCGACTTAATTGTTTGCCTAACGCTTCGCAGACCCCCCTGACTCTTCACACTCATTTCCGCCATCGGTCTGCGGCGAAAAGATCACCGTTTTCCTATCAGCGTTTCAGGACGCCCCACAGACTGGTGAAACCTTATGCTACGAACTTACCGAAAACGAGGTCGGTGTCTTCAACGTGCGCTCAGTCTTGAAGAAGTTGAATTGCGACTCTTGCTAGCCGTCAGCAGTGATTCCGAGGGTTGGACTGTTGTTGAGCCTAGTGCTGATAGTCGAGTGGTTTACGTGAGCAGTTCCCAGGGGAACGATGCAAACAACGGCCTGACTCCGCAAACGCCCAAAAGATCCATTGGCAGTGGCAAAGCCTTACTACGCGACGGATTCCCAGATCACCTGCTGCTCAAGAAGGGCGATGTTTGGAATGAGTCGTTCGGACAATGGACGAATTCGGGACGAGGTTTTCAAGAGCCCCAGCTCATCTCCTCCTACGGATCGGGATCTCGTCCGGTGATACGGACGAACAAGGGCGCCATCTGGACAGCTCAATTAGGCGGTGAAAGTGTTAGCCATGTGGCCATGATCGGCATTCACTTGGAAGCGACTCCGGGAACTGGTCCCAACGACGGGATTAGTTGGTTGGAATCGGGGCGGGATATTCTGTTCGAAGACATGTACGTCACGTCATTTGGACTGGGATTGAACATGCAAAATCGGGAGTCTGGCGAAGTCTTACGCCAACTCACGGTTCGTCGATCGATTATCGTTGACAATTACTCCCCTGCAAGCTTCTCACATGGTGCCTTCTTCTATGGCCTGAGTGATGTCACGGTAGAAGACAACTTATTCGACAAGAATGGCTGGAGCGGCTCGCGCGATTCCAGCGCTTCGATTGTCAATCACAACATCTACGTCCAGAATGTCGGCAACGACGACTTCAAAGTCTTTGGAAACATCATTACGCGGGCCTCCGCAACAGGGGTTCAGCTTCGACCGGGTGGACGACTCGAAGGCAATCTATTTGTCAGGAATCCGATCTCTGCGATCGTCGGTTATCCTGGGGATGATCCCTGGTCGACCTATCCCGACGGCGTCGATAGCAGCATTGCTGGAAACGTTGTGTTGCACGGAAACGATACGAGTTCGTCCACCATACGCGGCATGGCCATTCAGGTGGCCGATGTACGATCCAACTCGACCACGAACAACATTGTCGCTCATGCCCTTAGCGTGCCCACGAATAACTACGGACTTCGCATCACTGGAACCAGTGACGATCCGTCGCGAAACATCAGTATTTCGCAGAACATCTTCTACGATTGGTATCGCGGCGGACCGACGACCTCAGGGAATGTCACGATCAACAGCGAGCAGAACAACTATTACTCCGAACATACGCCCATCAATGGCAGCAATAGTGACTCGGGGTCCGTTAGTTGGCTCGACCCAAACCGTACGGTCGGAAGCTACAACGGCTCACTGGGCGGCGCCCCAACGTTTGATGGCTTCATTGCCGAAGCGCGGCGGCAGACCCGAGACTATTGGCGGCCCGAATATACCGCTGAGTCGGTTAATGATTACATCCGGGAAGGCTTCACAATCATTGGCGGGGGCGGCGGCGGCGGAAACAACCCGCCCAACGCGGTGCCCAATGCCGCGTCGCTGACCGAGGACAGCACTCAGAGTTCCCTGTCCGGAAACGTCTTGAGCAATGACAGCGATCCAGACGGCGATCCGCTGACGGTGGTCCAGGTCGCTGGAACCGCTGGTGCCGTCGGCAACACGATATCGGGTAGCTATGGCTCACTGATCTTACGGAGCAATGGCACGTACACCTATACGCTGGACAATTCCCACCCAGCAGTTGACGCACTGAATAGCGGTGACACAGTAACCGATACATTTAGCTACGCCGTTTCCGATTCCCAAGCCACGGCGACGTCGACACTGACCATTACGATTAATGGTGCCAATGACTCGACCAATTCGCCGCCAATTGCTGTGAACGATGCCGGGTCAGTCGATGAGGATGGCGCTAATCCAATTTCAGGAAACGTGCTGACCAACGATTCGGACGCCGATGGAGACTCGCTTAGCGTGAGTCGTGTCGAAGGGAACACAAACAACATTGGCATCACGGTGAACGGAACGTACGGAACCGTCCGCATCAATTCCGATGGCAGCTATCAATACACTTTAAACAACACCTACACGTCGGTGATGCAACTGAACGATGGGCAGACTTTGAGCGACACCATCGACTACACAGTGAGCGACGGGATCGCTACTGACGAAGGCACGCTAACAATCACCATCCATGGCAATACGGATACCGGTGGGGGGCCCGGCAACCAAGGCCCAGCTGCCAACGATGACTTCGACTCAATTGATGAGGATGGTGCCAACCCGATTTCGGGTAATGTGCTCACCAACGACAGCGATGCTGATGGTGATCCTTTGTCTGTCACCCGCGTTGAAGCCTTAGCCGCCAACGTAGCCAGGACGATCAGCGGCAGGTACGGCACAATCCGTATCGAATCGGATGGCTCCTATCAGTACACGTTGAACAATACATTCTCTTTGGTCAACGCTTTGAACGACGGGCAGTTTTTGACTGACTCATTCGATTACACCGTGAGTGACGGCACAGAAACCGATAATGGAACTGTCTCGATAGACATTTTCGGCAACACGGATAATCGAGCACCCATCGCGGTGAACGACTCTGGATCGATCAGCGAAGATGCCACGGCCCCACTCTCAGGTAACGTTCTGAGCAACGACTCCGATGCTGATGGCGATCCGCTCTCGGTCAGTCGCGTGGAAGGCAGCAGCAGCAACGTCGGATCGTCGATCGATGGCAACTACGGCACGATCAGCATCAATTCGGATGGAAGTTACCAGTACACGCTCGATAGCGACAATCCCGCGGTCGAAGGTCTTAACACCGGTCAATCCCTGAGCGATTCGTTCGACTATACAGCGTCCGACGGCACCTTCGCAGACGATGGGCGAATCACGATCACGATTAATGGAAACACCGACAATCAGGCTCCGGTGGCCGTGAATGACGCACGTTCTATCAGCGAGGATGCAACCGCTCCTGTCTCGGGCAACGTGCTAACAAACGACTTCGATTCGGATGGAAATCAGCTGGTCGTCAGTCACGTAGAAGGTCAGATTAGCAACGTTGGTTCAACCGTCAACGGTTCGTATGGCACAATCCGAATCACTTCATTCGGTACTTACCAATACACACTCGATACGTCGGATCCCGCAATCAACGGACTAGACGCGGGTCAATCATTGACCGAGTCCTTCGAGTATACGTTGAGTGACGGATCCAATACGGACGTTGGCTTGCTCATGATTACGATCAATGGCAGCACCGACAACCGAGCTCCCATTGCGATCAATGATTCCAATTCCATCGACGAGGATGGAGTTAACCCGATTTCAGGGAACGTACTCGACAACGACACGGATGCCGATGGAGACCCGTTATCGGTCAATCGCGTTGAAGGGGGCAGCGGCAATGTCGGCACCACACTCAGCGGCACGTACGGCACCGTCCAAATCAATGCAGACGGCAGTTATGAATACACACTGAACAACACCTACACCACGATCAATGCCCTCAACGATGGGCAGTCGCTGAGTGACTCATTCAACTACTCCGTCAGTGATGGGGTTGCGACGGGTAACGGCAGGCTCACGATCACGATCAACGGAAACACCGACAACCGTGCTCCGAGCGTCTTTAATGACGCCATTTCGATTACCGCTGGTGTGGACAGCCAAGTTTCAGGCAATGTGCTCAACAATGACACGGATGCCGACGGAGATCCCTTAACGGTCAGTCGCGTCGAGGGGAACGCCAATCTTGTTGGAACCACTATTAATGGCACGTATGGCACAATTCGCATCAATTCGAATGGCAGTTTTCAATACACTCTGAGTAGTTCAAATCCGGCGGTGAATGCGCTGAGCGACGGCCAATCGCTGAGCGAATCATTCGACTACACTGCCAGCGACGGCATCGCCACAGATCTCGGTGGTCTCACGATCACGATCAATGGCAGCGTGCGAAACCAGGTGCCGATCGCCGTCGATGATTCGACCTCCATTACCGAGGACGGCAACGATACCATCTCAGGCAACGTTCTTGCTAATGACCTCGATCCAGATGGCGACGCGCTGAATGTAAGTCGTGTTGAAGACAGTGCAAGCAACGTCGGAACAACCATCAGCGGTGTCTATGGTGAAATCCAAATCAATTCCGATGGAACCTACCAGTACACACTGAACAACACCTACACTTCCTTCATCGATCTGGACGACGGGGAAACCGTCAACGACGCATTCGACTACACCATCAGCGATGGCGACGCAATCGACCATGGCGTCATTAACATCACCATCAATGGGCGGACTGATAACGGATCGCCCGTTGCGACCAATGACGCCCATTCGATCACTGAGGATCTAACAAGCACCGTTTCCGGTAACGTGCTCACCAATGATACGGATGGAGACGGGGATCTACTGAGCGTGACGCAGGTCAACGGCGTAGCCTCAAACGTGGATGTGACACTCAATGGCAACTACGGTACCGTTCGGATCACCTCCTTCGGGACCTACCAGTACACGTTGAGCAGTTCGAACCCTGCGGTCAGTGGCCTCAACTCCGGTGAAACGCTCAGCGATTCGTTTGAGTACACCGTCAGTGATGGCAACGCTTCGGATACTGCGACACTGACGATCACGATTAGCGGCATCACGGACAACCAGCCCCCGACAGCTGTCGATGATTCGAATTCCGTCACCGAAGACGATATCAATTTTATTTCCGGAAATGTCCTGGACAACGATGCCGATGCCGATGGCAATGCACTTACAGTCAATCGAGTTGACGGTGAAGGAGCGAATGTTGGCTCGTTGCTCAACGGAACCTACGGAACGGTTCGAATCAACTCAGACGGCACGTACCAGTACGCGCTGAACAATACTTTCACATCGGTCAACGCCCTGAACGACGGTCAGACGTTGAGTGAAACGATCGACTACACGCTGAGCGATGGCAGCGCCACGGATGAAGGAAGACTCACCATCACGATCAATGGCAGCACCGACAATCGACCCCCATTTGCGGTCGATGACTCGCGCTCCGTTACGGAGGATGGTGTCAATCCGATCTTTGGCAACGCCCTCATTAACGACGTTGATCTCGACGGAAACACCCTGACGATCACTCACGTTGAAGGTAGCGCGGGCAGTGTGGGGACGACGATCAATGGAGATTACGGGTCGATCCAGATCGCTTCCGACGGATCGTTCGAGTACCGGCTGATCAACTCCTACTCGTCGGTCGACTCTCTTGAGACGGGTGAGACGCTGAGCGATTCCTTTGAATACACCGTGAGTGATGGCAGCTTTGCTGACAACGGTCGGATCAACGTCACCATCAATGGCACCACCGACAACCGGCCTCCAACAGCCGATGATGACACCGGCTCAATCACGGAAGACGGCGCTAACCCCACCTCGGGCAACGTGCTCATCAACGACAGCGATCCGGATGGCAACACGCTGAGCGTCAGTCGCGTCGAAGGCAGTCCAGGGAGTGTTGGTGCAACGATCAACGGAAGCTACGGGACCATTCGCATCAATGCCAACGGCAGCTATCAGTACACGCTGGACAATGCCAACTCCGCAGTCAACGGGCTCGACTCCGGAAAACGTCTGAGCGAGTCGTTCGACTACACCATCAGTGATGGCAGCTTTTCGGATGATGCACGGATCACCATTACAATTAATGGCCACACGGACAACCAAGCTCCCATTGCTGTCGACGACGTCCATAAGATTGACGAGGATGGCCCCAATCCGATTAACGGCAACGTCCTGCAGAATGACAGTGACGCGGACGGTAACATCTTGACCGTCAGTCATGTCGAGGGATGGACCGGCAACGTCGGATCAACGATTAACGGTGCCTATGGGACAATTCGTATCAATGCAAACGGCACGTTTCAGTACACCCTGAACAACAGCAACTCGGCAGTCAACGCACTGAACACAGGTCAAACGTTAAGCGAATCCTTTGCCTACACGGTCAGCGACGGCAGCTTGACGAGCAACAAGACCCTGACCATCACAATCAACGG
>CAJHYQ010000676.1_pt1 | contig 37999 bp, 22 predicted proteins | sample 9198721 | NCBI WGS metagenome assembly CAJHYQ01 (sample SAMEA7708357, study PRJEB35096) | sediment metagenome | biome: marine neritic benthic zone biome [ENVO:01000025]; feature: sediment [ENVO:00002007]; material: shallow marine sediment [ENVO:03000034] sea grass bed [ENVO_01000059] ... | reverse complement strand
CGCAGGGTCGTAGTCTGCCGCGTCCAGGCCTCCCGAATCTTGCATTGTTCGGCGCAGTCGCAGCCCATATCTGAGTCGTCGATCGGAAGGTCCACCTCGCGAGTTGGATCAGGCCAGCACCAATACGTACCCCAACGTTCAGATGTTGATAGCTTGATTGGCGCTGTCGCATGTGGGGCGTTCTTGGCGTGAATCCGCTGTGGCGTGTTTTCATAGAAGTCGACGACACTGCTGGGAGCATGAATCACCAGCACGCCCTTGTTTCGCAGCGATGAGACAAGGCGGTTCATGGGCACCGCCAGCTCGGCGACGCGCTCGGCGGCGCCCCGACACCAATGATCATCCCACATGTCGCAGATGACGACGGCTGTTTTCTTCGGGTCCCACTGCACGGGTCGCTCGCGAAGCTTGAATTTGTCTGAGTCTTTGGCCGTTGCAACGCGATCGCGGAGGGTCAAATCCAGCATTTCGCCACTCCAACCCAAGCTTGGCAAGCTGAAGATTATCGTCAGGCTCAGCAGGAGGAGCCGTCGAGGGTCTCGACAGCCGAATCTTGCTGAGAGCCGAAGTAGTTTAGCAGAGGCGGAACTCTGGGGGCTGACGGGTGCCGTCATCGTCGGACCTACCTTTTCACGATCGTAACGTGGTGAATTTCGCGCATACGCTGGATCAATTGTAATCATCCGTCAGCCGATGCCAGGTATTTCTGGGTACCGACCAGTGCCACCTTCCATTGAGCTGGTGTACGTGGACTTCGCAGCCGAACGCTTGCGAAAGGTGTTCGGACGTCAAAACGTTAGCCGGCGGACCCTTCGCGACGATGCGTCCCTCTCCGAGCAGCATCACATCGTCGGTATCGGGAAGTAGATCCTCAAGATGGTGCGTGACGGAGATCATCGTGAGGTCTGGGCGTTGCCGCGCGATGAGATCCAGCGTGGCAGAAAGCGTCTCGCGTCCTAGCAGGTCGAGGTCGGCGGTCGGTTCGTCCAGAACAAGTAGCTGTGGATGATGGACCAGAGCTCGGGCGAGCCAGACGCGACTACGCTGGCCCGACGAAAGGGTCGAGACCAGTTGGTCCGCGCGATCACGTAGACCGACTTCGTCCAGCACGCCGCGCGCACACTCAAGTTGTTCGGCCGTCGGGCGATCGAAGAAGGTGGTCAAGTGACCATAGAAGCCGGTCGCGACGAGTTGTTGAGCTGTTACGCCACGATCAAGCAATCGAATCAGGGTTGGATCGACAATCCCCATCCGCCGCCGCAGCCGATGAACTTCCGTGCGGCCAATGGTTTCGCCCAATACGACCGCTTCTCCCGAGGTGATATGCCCGTAGGCCGTGATCGCCTTCAGCAAAGTCGACTTGCCGCAGCCATTGGGCCCCAACACGACCGCGCGGGAACCATAAGGCAAGTGCCAGTCAATATTCCTGAGGATTCGAAATGAAGGCACGTCCACACAGACGTTCGTCAATGAAATTGCATAATCATCGGCCAAAGCAGATCTCCAAGCGGGAGAGCTGATTATAACTCGTGTGGCTAGCGCCTTGAGCCTCAAGCCTCAAGTCGCATATCCCCAGTCGCCGCGACCTTCCATTCTTGCCACACCAGCTGCGGAAAGACCCAGGCATCTTTGGCATAACGCCGGGCCAGGCGACGAGGTTCTGACGCGACGCGATGAAACCACTCGAGTCCGACGCGCCGCATCCAGACCGGCGCCTGAGCTTTCTCGCCTGCGATGAAGTCGATTGTCGCGCCGACGCAGAGTGCCACGCGACCGGACAGTTGTCGATGGTGTTTGTGGACCCACAGTTCCTGCTTGGGTGCGCCCAGGCCAACCACGATGACTTGCGGGTTGGCAGACTCGATTCGCGACAGAATCTGCCGTTCTTCCGCGGCGTCATGTTCGAATCCTAGCGGTGGGCTATAGGTGCCAACCACCTTCACTCGCGGCCAACGTCGGTGAATTACCGACGCGGCACGGTCGGCGACGCGCGGCCCAGCGCCTAAGAGAAACACTCGCAACGAATTTCCTCGAGGAATCGAGGCAAACAACTCGGGAACCAGTTCCGAACCCGCGACACGTTCAGGGAGTGGCTTTTTGACAAGCTTTGATGCGAGCACAATCGGAAAGCCATCTGCCAAGACCAGGTGAGCATCGCGATAGACCTGACGCAACCCATCGTGCTCGCGAAGCATGACGGTATGGTCCACGTTGGGCGTCACGACGAAGCGGCAGGGTCCCGAGCTGCCCTCAGCCCAGGCCAGGATCCGAGCGATTGCATAGTTACTGCAAACGGCATCGATATCGCAGTCGAACAATCGAATTCGTTGACCAATCACGGATTCGTAACCCTTAGCTGGACCGCTTGGTATGACCTTCGCCTTGACGCGGATCCGGTATGGTTTGATCCGTGACACGTCGACGCGGCGTAACGGTGTTCGTCTGAGCGACTTGATCTGTCGAGCGGCGTCCAAACGGTACGGTCAGCCGATCGGTCCATCGACGACCTGTTCGTGCCGCTGCGGGATTGACGGTTACCAGCAGTAGTCCGAAGCCTGTCATGAGGCCGCCAATCCAAGACACGCCCATGATGATCAAACGGCTGGGTCCCACCGGACCATTTCCGGGGTCCGGCTGGTCCACTCGCGTAATCAGGCTGGCTTTGACGGCGGCTTCTTTGATCGCGCGTGCTTCGGCCAGGTCACGTTGCGCTTCTTTGACTTCATCGCTGCGGTTGTTGACATCGTCGACGAGATTACTGTAGCGAGCTCGCAACGAGGCTAAGCGATCAAGTCGCTGTTGCACATCCTTCAGCTGCTTCTCGAAGGAACCGATCACGGCGTCGGATACTTTGATCTCAGCACGAATGCCGCGGATCGAAGTTGTCAATTCAGCGTGCATATGCTGGCGGATTTCTTCTTCGGCCGTCATCGCCGCTTTGACCGCGGGATGGTCTTCATTCATATTGCCGAGCAATTCCGCCACGCGTAGCTGAGCGTCAATCAGTCCGTCCTTCAGACGCCGCAACGCTGGCTGGCTTTCCAGAATTCCGTTGGGTGTCGCCACTAACGTGGTGGGATCGCCATAGGCGGCCAGCAGGAGTTCGAGTTGCTGCTCCAGCGTGGTGCGCGACGACTCGGCAGCTCGTACGTCGGCTTTGATCTGACTGAGCGAAGTACGCAGATTACTATCGCCGGCTCCTGATTGATTCATCGTCCGCAGCTCACCAAGATCGCTGCCAACCTCGCGCTCCATCGTTTCCAATGCAGTGGTTGCGGTGTTCCAGTTTTCCTGAGTCAGCTTGAGCTTCTCGGATAGTTCCCGAACGATGCTCTCGGCTCGTCGATCTCGCAATGCCTGCAACCGCAGGGAGAGTTGGTCGAAGAGGGCCTCGTTTAATTGAACGCATTGAGTGGCCGTGGGGCCTTCGACCAGCAAGTAGATGACATCGGTTTCCCCGAATTCGGCGCCCTTCGGTGCCGTCACATTAATGCCACCCTGTACGGCCTGAATATTCTCTTCAGTCGGTTGCGGTCCCCGTTTTCCGCTGGCAGCTAGTTGTTCCAGCGCCTTGCGAACCACAGTGCGATTGCGGGCGACTTGAATGATCGTTTCTTGAGCCGCCTTACGAGCTTCAGCGGTGTCGAACCGACCCGATAACCCCCCCATCTCGCCCGATGCTTCATCACGCACCAGAAAGGGCTGTGAGGCGCGCCATGCCTTCGGCTTGACGAGAGCGTAAATCGATCCGACAGTGCCAATCGCAATGGTAGGGATCAACCAGATCGGCAAATGAGCTGCCAGATGACGTTTGAATTGCTCGAGCATGATCGGAGTGTGGTTCTAAAGCCTCACCACCGAAACGTGGGTTCAGTGGTAGGGGTAGGACTGCATGTAGGGGTAGATGATCGTCGACAGATCATCGCGTGGTAAAGTATAGCCCGATGCGTGCAGCGGGGCCGGGTCTAGGTGGCAACGGCCAAACTGTCTTCGACACCGCCTGTATACCGCGCGGGGGGATTCGGTAGATGGGCGCATCGGGTTGGACCACCGATGATCTCACCGGCTGCCACTCGTCACGCGCGCAACTAAATCCCGCAGCTCTGTTGTGGCCTGATTCCAAGGCGTGTCTTCGTCGCGATCGTTCCACCACCGATACAATGTCTCCCCAAGCTTGTCCGCACATGTATCGAAGATCTGCCACTGTTGCAGCGACGTGATCAGCGATGATACTTGGCACTGGGCGATTCCAAGCTGTTCCGCGGACGCGAGGCAACAGGGGACGAGAGCCAAACGGTCCGCTAAAGAGTCGGTGTTGTTTGGAATCGACAACTGTGCGACCAACCAGGCAAGTCGCACGACCTCAGGAACTTCCGCGGTCGGATTCGCCAGAACCAGTTCGATCTGAACACGCCCCGAATCGGGAAATGCCTGGCCAAAACCGCCGCAAATCGGCAACAGGCCGTCTACTTGAAGTTGGGGTGGAATGGATTGCTTCGTCCATCGCTTGATTTGAAAGAGCATGCCGGGGCCGCTCGCCTCCCAAATTTCCCTCAAGGGACGAAGTCGGAGTCGGAGTTCCTCTGCGACATCCAAGTTGCTGCTCAATATTTTCGTTTCGGCTGTCTGGAACACATTCGCGACTTCACTTGAAACGCACTTCGATTCAGACCGGACAGCGGCCTTCTCAATAAGTGAGTCCATCGCAGCCTCATCGGAAACCGTCGACAGTAATTCGATCCAGAATCGCTCACTGAGATGTAGGTCTCGCACGGTCGAACCCCAAGGTGCCAGTGTCGAAACGATGGAGTGATCGATAAGTGCTGCTTCGTCGGCAAGTAATTGCAGAGCGTGCAGAATCGTTGCTCGCGGATTCGTCTGCCATTGAAGGTCGGGCTGCATTCAATCCTCCTAGCGAACCGAGGGCTTCACATTTCTTTCGCTTCACCACGTCCTATACAGCCACCACCGTGCTGATTCCCTCGGTGCCTGGCAAGCAAGGGATCGATGACGCAACAAGTGTTGATGTGTGGTGGCGAGCCAGACGCGACACCTAGCACCTGCCGCCTCTGCACGTTATCAATTATGATACGCCCGGCCCTTTTTCGCCTACAGCCCGGAACATGTGCCTAGGAGGCCTCACAAGTCTGATGCTGAGACAGGAAAGAGAACAATGGTCGCCATCGCAAGCTGACGAAGCCTACGAAGTCAGCCGTTGGAGCAATGGGTACTTCTCGGTAGGTGCCACAGGAAATGTTTTCGTGCACCCCCGGCGCAATCATGATGCGGCCATCGATTTAATGGACATGATCGACCGTCTGCGATTGCGAGGCGTCGACATGCCGGTGCTGATACGATTCAACGACATTCTCAAGGATCGACTTGACCAAATCCGTGAAGCCTTCCAGCTAGCGATTGCCGAGCACGATTATCAGAGCGACTATTGTTGCATCTACCCGGTCAAAGTGAATCAGCAGCGGCAAGTTGTTGAGCAGATTCTGGAGCACGGCCGCGAGCACCACATCGGTTTGGAGGTAGGAAGCAAGCCTGAGCTGTTAGCGGTAATCGCCTTAGTCGATGACGATCGTCCGATCGTTTGCAACGGCTTCAAGGACGCCAGTTTCATCGAAATGGCGCTCATCTCCCAGAAGATCGGCCGCAGTGTGATTCCAGTTGTTGAGAAGATGAACGAATTGGATCTGATTATCGACTTGGCGCAGCGCGTCGGGGTGCGTCCGCGAATTGGAATGCGCGTGAAGTTATCTGCACGAGGCTCGGGCCGATGGCAGTCTTCCGGTGGCCATCAATCGAAATTCGGTTTGACGGTCACGGAAATCCTGCATTCGGTCCAGCGTTTGGAATCGATCGGCATGGCCGATTGTTTCGAGCTATTGCACTTTCATCTGGGCAGCCAGATCACCAATATCCGTCACATCAAAGCAGCGTTGATCGAGGCCGCTCGCGTTTACGTCGACCTCGTCAAACGAGGTACAGGCCTTAAATACCTGGATGTCGGCGGTGGTTTGGGCGTCGACTACGACGGTTCGCAGACCAATTTTGAATCAAGTGCTAACTACACGCTGCAAGAATACGCCAACGACGTGATCTATCACGTGCAAACCGTCTGCGATGAAGCTCATATCCCGCATCCAACGATCATTAGCGAGAGTGGTCGTGCGATTGCCGCCTATCACAGCGTGTTGGTCACGGAAGTGCTTGATGTTGCCTCGCCCACGGAAGCCAGCATCCCGGATCAGTTACCCGAACACTATGAGCAGCCCTTGTTCGATTTGTTTGATACCTATAACGATATCAACATTCGAAACCTGCTTGAGCGATTCCATGATGCTCAACAGGCGCTGGACATGGTCAACAGCGCATTCGCAACGGGGCACTTGCCGCTAGATCAACGCAGCATTGCGGAAACACTGTACTGGTCCATTTGTCAAACGATCAGACGTTTCGCCCACCAGCTGGAATACATGCCCGAAGAACTTGCGAAGCTGGATCAATTGTTGGCCGAGACGTATTTCTGCAACTTCTCGATCTTTCAATCGCTGCCCGACAGCTGGGCGATCAAGCAGCTGTTTCCGGTGATGCCGATTCACCGTCTGGAAGAAGAGCCGACACAACTTGCCGTTCTCGGCGACATCACCTGTGATTCCGACGGTAAGCTCAGTCACTTTATCGATCGACGAGGCGTTGCCAGAACGCTAAGGGTTCACTCGCCCAATCAACAGCCGTATTATCTCGGCGTCTTTCTGGTGGGTGCGTACCAAGAGATACTTGGTGACCTCCATAATCTGTTTGGCGATGCCAACGCGGTGCATGTCACCTTGGATGGAGACGATGTCATCTTGGATTCGATCATCAAAGGGGATACGGTCAGCGAAGTGCTACGTTACGTTCAGTACCATGACGAAGAGCTTCTTGCTAAGCTGCAGAGGTCTGTTGAAAGCGCTGTTCGTAATGAACTCATCGATCACCGAGTTGCAGGTCGTTTCCTAAGCGTTTACGAAGCCGGATTGCGAGATTACACGTATTTGAACTGCAAGGGAGAAGAAAATGGCTTCGTTAGTCATGACGATTCTCGGTGAAGACCGTCCCGGGGTCGTCGAGTCGGTTGCCAAGGCGGTCAACGAGCATGGCGCAAACTGGCTCGAGAGTCGAATGGCACATCTGTCGGGGCAATTTGCGGGCATCGTACACGTGGAGGTCGATTCGGCCAGGTCGGCTGCCTTAGTCAAGGCGCTCGGGGATCTAGATCAAGAAGGTCTCACCGTGATCGTGCATTCGGAAGCCACAACGGCCGAAAGTCCGACTTTTGCACCGCTGCTGCTTGAGGTGGTCGGCGGTGATCGACCAGGAATTGTGCGCGAAGTCAGTCATGTGTTGGCAGACCGCAAAGTGAACGTCGAAGAGTTTCAGACGGAATGTGTCGCGGCGCCCATGTCAGGGGATCGTCTATTTCGCGCGACCGCTCAGCTAAGGATGCCTGCTGGCCTCACCGTGCAGCAGCTGCAACATGATCTCGAGCAGATCGCTCACGATCTGATGGTGGATATCCGACTCAAGCCGATCAACGCCTGACGCGATTCAATCGGTTCGTGTCTTCCAGGTCAAGATCGTCGACCAGGGCACTTGCCGCAATCTGCATCAGCATCGCATCATCCACCGCTTCCGGCGATAGTGCCGTCGCAGCTTGCGGCGCTGGGGCGGGCGGCTCGTTGATGTAATTGATGACAAGCAACGCGTCGAACGGGGAAAGGAAATTATCCGCGTCCACGTCTAGATAGGGAGGTGGAGTGTCGGGTTCGCTGGGCGGGTCCAGTGCTCCCGAACCCTGACTGTTGATCGCATTGATGACCAGCAAAGCGTCGAGGGGGACGACATTGCCATCGCCAAGCACATCTTCGGGCCATTGGCTGTTGTGCCAGGGAAACTCCTCGGTCGTTTCGTCATCGTCATCGAGAATCGTCACTCGTGCCGACGTCTCTTCGCCTAGCTCGGCGTTTGTTGGGTCGAACAACTCAATCAAGAAATGCTCGTCCCCTTCGTCTTCCGTATCGCCGATGATCTGCAGGCCAATTGTCTTTTCAGTCTCGCCAGCGGCAAACGAGATGATGCCTGGCAAGGTAGTACGATAATCGAGATCCCATTCCGCACCATCGTTTTGGTGTCGATAGTTGACCACGACCTCCTTCGAACTCGGTGCGGAAAGGGTCGCGGTGAGCCCATATTCGGTCGTTCCGTCATCGCCCTCGGCGAACTCACCGCCCGCCAATTCGATGGTCGGCAGCTCGTCATCGTCCAAAATCTCGCCCGTGGCTTCTGAACGCTTGAGGAAGGCCGACCCTTGAACGTCAGAAAGCGTGACAAATAAAGTCTCGTTCTCTTCGTTGGTCTCGTCGCCCGTGATGGGAATTTCGATCTGCTGAGTCTTGGGCAGACCATTGCCGAAGGTCAATTGCCCGCTTTGTGCCACAAAGTCGCTCTGGCTGGCTGGGTTGCCACCTTCGGTGTCCAACCGTGTGGTGTAGCTGACAGTGACCGGCTCGAGCGGAATCTGCGAGATGCTGACCTCGAATGAGAGCGTGTTGCTGTCGTCTTCATTGCCCTCAGCGCCTGAGCTGTCTGCGATCTCCAGTTCCGCGCCAAACGGTGGATCGAAGTCGACGACCAGAGTCGGACCGGTCGAACCCTCGCGCGCGTCGAATTGCTTGAGTGCATCCTGCGACGATTCGCTGCCCAGCAATAGCCAGCCATAATTGGAGGTTGGTTCGGCCAGCCAGTCCGTGACGTCCTCAATCATCCGCGGATCGGACCAGCTATAGCTGCCCGGTCCTTGCACCGTAGCGACAGAGCTCGCGTCAATAAAGTCACCACCGGCGCCATTCCATCGGATCGGATTGGCTCCGTAGAGACGGAAATTCCAGGTCGCGCTGTTGTTGGAGGGTGTCGCTCCCACATCTCCGGGATTGGCGACCGATGTACCTTCTCCCCATTCAGACGTTACCGGATGCAAACCAATGTCGTGCTCTGCGACTGCTGCGTTTCGCGCCTGAAGTTTGAGTTCAACGTTTCGGATCGTTGAACCGGGCGGAATATCTCCTGTCAGATCGAACGACACCAATGCACGTCGTTCCCCCGTTGCGTGGGTGCCGACGAACAGCGACGATCCGGCACCGTTGGCGGAGACCGACTCCTGTTCAGCCTCCTCGTAGATTGTTGCGTCCTGCACAGGCGACAGCATCACGACTGCCAACAATGAGCGAGTTTCAAGTGACTCGACTTGGAGTTCCCGGCGACGTCGGTTTAGTCGGCGTGTCATCAACATCCTACGGTCAATCAATGCAAGATCCTACGACCAATCAATGCAAGGTGTCATTCACTAACCAGACATGATAATGCGGAAAATGAGCGATGACAGTAGTTGCGCTCACCCAATTCAGTGTTAACGGAATCACACAAAGTGTGCAAATCGACGCGGAGACACCACCGGTCGCGAACGATTACGACCTTTGTGTGTTAATTCGAGAGTTGCAGACAGCAGATGCCGCCGGCCAGTAGGACCAGGACGGCCATGACTGCGTAGAAGGTGTGCATCGACGTGTCGATTTCAGCGCCCGATGAAAGCGAGTTGACGACCGTTGCCTGCTCGGCCAGTGAAGACCCATCCGCCCGAACCTCATTTGTGGTCAAATCCGGGTCCCATGCGGGCATTCCCATTTCTGGTAGTTCCCAAGGTTGTGGGGCGAGATCGACGGCCCAGTCCGAATCATCCGAACGATCGGCAGCCGTCTCGGTTTCGGCGTTTTTCGTTGGGGCGGCCGCTGGTGCGTCATCTTGAGCAAGCACCAACGCTGTGGATTGGATAAAGACCAGGACCAGAAGAGGGACCCGTCGCAACCAGCATGGAATCCACATGTTTCTCGTCCTGCAACATCTACCGCTGGGGGCGTTTCCTCTGCAAACGAACACGCCGTAGGGAAAAAAGTGGGGCCGAGTGTGGAAAAGTCAGAGGGTGTCGTCGTCAGAGATGTCACACTCAGCCCGCTGATATCTAGGTCACCCCCCTGGAGATGTCAAAAACCCAGACCGCGTCGAGAATGGCTGAAAACTCATGGCCGTCCAGCTCTCCCGGCCAGCGGCGTCGACGAGAAAATTCGACCGCCCAAGGATCGTAGCAGTCGCACCGAATGTCGGTTCATGAGTGGCCGATCCAAGCCGCGGCCGCCGCGGGGCCAAGGCTAAACGAATGCATTGCCTGCCCACCATGAAGCGAGCGACAAACCGGCCTAGGGCGCCAATTCAAATCCTGCTAGACTTCGCCGCCCATCGTGATTTCGTCGGTGGCTCCGTGAAACGCACAAGTGGTTTTCAGGGAAGAAAACATGCACTGTCGCTGCCTAATTCTGATCGCTGGTTCGCTGGTCCTGGGTTACGGAGTCGACGCGTTCGCTCAATCGCGGTCCGCAAATCCGGCCAGTCCCCAACAACGATCATCTGATGTACGAACCCGGCGATCCACGCCTCCCACAACGACGAGACCCAATGGTGCGGCAGAACGTCGTCCGCCGAGTCAATCCGCAACTCAACGACGAACCGGCAGGACACCGACAGGTGCACCCTCTGCGGCTCGGCAACGTCAAGCGACGCAACGACGGGGTTCTGGCAGTCCGCGTCTGGCGCAGATTCCAAAACGGCGGCCAGGTGGACCACCAGCCGGCTTTCCGTTGTCCAAAGAAAAGCAGCGTCGCGTGGATGCCATCCTCGGGTACTGGGAACATCACACGGGCAAGATCAAGACCTTCGAATGCAAGTTCACGCGTGAAAATTGGGACTTCGTCTTCGGTACACGAAAGGCGCCCAGCACGATTGATCGAGGAACCATTCGCTTTGCCGCTCCCGACAAAGGTTTGATGCGAGTCGATGATGTTTGGAAATTCGATCCCGAAGCGAAAAAAAAGGCCAAGCAGTTTAATAAACAGGCTGTCCAGTTCGGTGAGTACTGGGTTTGTGATGGTACTGCGGTCTACCAATTCGATTCACGCACCAAGAAGCTGACCGAAACCGAATTGCCACCCCAAATGCGTGGGAAAGCGATCGGGGATGGACCGCTACCATTCTTGTTTGGTGCCAGATCCGATTCGATGAAGCAACGATACTGGATCCGTGAGCTGGTCCCGCCCAAACAGGTGACCGGAGAATACTGGCTGGAAGCGATTCCGCGTCGAGCGGTGGACGCAGCGAATTTCGATAAGATTCAGGTGCAGCTGACTAAGCCAGCTGATGCAGGCAAGGATCAGCTGCGACCCAAGTCGATGAAGGTCTACATGAAGCAAGGATACGCGGTCTATCACTTCGCTGATCATTCCTTCAATAGCCCCACGCACCGACTCGCCGACTTTTTCCGCTCCTTCGTAAAACCGAAGGCGCCCATCGGCTGGAAGAAGGTTGTGGAAAAGTGGAATGAGCCCTCTCAGCCGCCCACGGGACCGATTGCGGACAAAACGGGCAAAAAGCCGCTGCCGCGAATCACGCAGTCACCTCGGACGGAACCACGGCGCTAGTTCGAGACCGGATCCACGCCGGTGCCGGGCGTCATGAAGCCTTACGGATGGCGGTTGCGCCGCTGGGCCGATCTATTTGTTTTTTTGTGGCGCACTGCTCGCCTTTACGGCCAGATTTTGCACGATTTTTCGAGCCGCTTTTCCCTTTCCGAGCCTCGTTCTATAATTTGGCGGCTTGATTTTTCTGGCCAAGATTTCGGTTGACCGGACTGGTGGTTGGCGCGACAACCAACAAGTTCGACCCACGGTTGTGTGTTGAACCTGCGGCAACCTTGTTGCGAACCGCCATATCTTGCAGGATCCATAGAGTGCTTGGCCGCCTTAGCTCGTTCTCAAAAGCGTCTTCATGTCGCGTGCAACTCGCGATCGTGCTGAGCGTCGGCCTAGGCCTGCTTCTGCCCTGCCCTGCCCCAGCTCAAGTTAATGACGGCCAGGCTGCCTCGGCGCCTCCTTTCGGACGTCGGATTCGACTGACGCTGCCGATCCGCGATTCGGCGGATCGAGTCGTCAAGCGGATGGTTCAACAGATTCTCGACGAGCAGCCTGTTGGCGTTGAGCGTCCGGTGATTGTCTTTGAGTTTTGGTCGCCCGAGGAAAACGGCGCTTCGACAAGCGAATTCGAAAGATCCCTGTCGCTGGCACGATACTTGACGAGTGCGAATCTTGAGCGTGTCCGTACTGTGGCCTATATCCCGGAGCGTGCCACAGGACATGCGGTCCTTGTCGCCTTAGCCTGCGAAGAGATCATCATGGGTGAGGATGCGATACTTGGCGAGGCCGGTGTGAATGAGCAGAACATTGCGCCGACGGTGCGTGGCGCTTACACCGAGATCTCGCGTCGACGTCGAACGGTCCCCGAGGCGATTGCCTTGGGGATGCTCGATGCCGACCTGCAGATCTCTCGAGTGACGACGGCCAGTGGCGATCTTTTTGCGTGGCCAGAAGAGCTGGAACGACTGCGTGAGAACCGAGCCGATATCCAGGAGATCAACACTCTGATCCCAGGCGGAAAGATGGGCCGGTTTCGTGGTGATGAACTTCGAGAACTTGGCATTGTCAGTTACTTGGCGGAGGATGACGATGCGTTAGCGTCCGTGCTGAAGATTCCTGCCGACCAACTGGACTTTGATCCGTCGATGGGCGGCCAATGGCGAGCGATACAGGTTGAGATCTCTGGTCCGATTAACTCGAGCTCGGTAGACCGCGTCATCAAGACAGTTTCGCGAAATCGCGAGTCGGCGGGCGGGACAAACTTCGTCTGTTTGCGGCTGGACAGTCCGGGTGGCTCGCCGAAAGACAGTGTTCGCCTCGGTGGTTTCTTTGCCGACCTCGATCCGTCTCAGGTGCGCACGGTGGCTTACATTCCCAGAGAGGCTCGCGCTGATGCAATGGTCATCGCGGCAGCTTGCGATCAGATCGTTGTGCATCCCGAAGCACGATTGGGCGGCGCTGGTGCGGCGAGCATTGGCCCGCAGGATGTCGCGGATCTAAGGCAAGCGATTCAGAAGATTGCCGAGCAAAAATCACGATCGTGGTCGCTCGTCAGTGCGATGATCGATCCAGACTTGGATGTCTATCGTTTTGCTCGTGCTGGCACGGACGACGCCCTCTACCTTTCAGTCAGTGAATTCGAGAGTCGCTTTGAAGATACGTCGGTTGTTGCCGATCCGGAGCGGGCGGGCGACGATCGTCAGCAACAAGGTCGCTGGGTGCGGGGCGAGGCGATTACGCAGGCCGGACGCGAGCTGGAACTCAGTGGACAGCAAGCACAGCAATACGGCTTGGCTCGTTATTTAGTCAATGAGTTCGCCGAATTCCGACAGCTCTATCAATTGGACGACGATCCGGAACTGATCGGTCCCAATTGGGCCTTCGAACTGATTGACGCACTTGCCTCACCTGAGTTGGCCAGCATTTTGCTGTTCGTGGGAGCGTTCGCCTTAATCGCCGAGCTATCCTCGCCCGGTATTGGGTTGGGTGGTTTCCTTTCGGCCGTCTGCTTCATGCTGTATTTTTGGGCGAACTTTTTGAACGGCACGGCGGAAGTCCTGGAGATCCTGCTGTTTTTGGCTGGACTGACTTTCATCATCGTCGAGATCTTTGTTATTCCGGGGTTCGGTGTTTTCGGCCTTGGAGGTGGTGCGCTGATTTTGTTGTCGTTGGTTTTGGCAGTCCAGACGTTCGTGATTCCAACCAACGAATATCAGTACCAACAGTTCTCAAGATCGATGTTAATGTTGGGTGCCGCGGGAATGGGCGTCTTTGTCGGGATGGTCGTGTTGCGCAAATACCTCGCGCACGCTCCCATTCTCGGTCGTGTGATGCTGATGCCGCCAGCGGATGACGAGCGAGAAGAGCTTTCGCGACGTGAGTCACTGGTCGATTACGAACACTTGTACGATCGAGTGGGTCGCACACGCACTCAGTTGACGCCATCTGGAAAGGCGATGTTTGAGGACGAGCTCGTGGACGTGATCAGCGACGGGCAGCTCATTCCGAAGGACGCCGAGGTGCGAGTGGTCGAGGTGAGTGGGAGCCGTGTCGTGGTAGAACCCATCGATCCGGCTTGAGCGAACTGATAATGAGTGATTGAGAACGCGAGATGCCTGACTTTCTCTGGCCGTTAATCGTTCTGCTGTTTGCTCTGGGGCTGCTATGCCTGGAGGTTTTTATTCCCTCCGGCGGTGTGCTCTCGGTCTGTTCAGCGTGTGCCTTTATCGCGGCGATCGTCGTCGCGTTCATCAACGGCGGGATGGTTATGGGTACCAGTTACATGGCCGCGACGGGAATCCTGGTACCGATCATGTTGTTTGTGATTGTCAAATGGTGGCCCAAGACGGCCATCGGTCGTCGCGTTCTGATTCAGCCGCCGAGCGAAGAGGAATTGATCCCGCATGAGGTCCAATCGTTGCGCGAACTGATTGGTCAGCAAGGAACGGCAGTCACACCCATGTTGCCGGCGGGCGCAATTCGCTTGGGAAGGCAGACGATTGATGCCATCAGCGATGGCCGATCGATCGAGAAGGGGGCGTTGGTCGAGGTCGTCGCTGCCAAAGGAAACCATCTCGTCGTGCGACCCTACGTTCCCAGTTCGACGACGCCCAATGACCCGTCGGACCAGTCGATGGAGGCGATCGTACCCGATCCGTTTGACGACTCGGTGTCGTAATCAGCGGTTATCTCAGCCCGCTCAAGGTCGGTTATCTTGACAAGGTCTGCTGGCTGGGATACCAAGGCTGGCGGAGACAAGCGGAATCGGGAACGAGTCTAGAGATGATTGAAACCAGTGCCGTTGCGTTCATCCGCGTGATATTCCGTCACGAGAATCGATTCAGGCGGTAAAGACAAAAGGAAAAGACATGTTGTTCGGCCAGCAGGAGCTCGGACTAGGGACTATCCTCGGCATCGTCGTGGGAACGGTGGTTATCATCGTTGGCCTCGTCGTGCTCTACGTATTCATCTCCTATTTCCGGTTGTGGATTCAATCGGTGACCACGGGTGCTGGGATCGGCATCCTCGATCTGCTCGGCATGCGATTTCGAAAGGTCAATCCTGCCGTCATCGTCCGATCGAAGATCATGGCCGTGCAGGCGGGATTGGATGAATCGACCGGCCTCACGAGCAAGGCGTTAGAAGCTCACTACTTGGCTGGCGGAAACGTCGCGTTGGTCATTCGAGCGTTGATTGCAGCGAACAAAGCGAAGACGATCATCTTGACCTTCCAGGAGGCCACCGCGATCGACCTGGCGGGACGAAACGTGCTGGAAGCCGTCCAAACCAGCGTTTATCCGAAGGTGATTGATTGTCCGGCGAAGGGATCCGCTCGACCCTCGCTGGATGCCGTTGCGAAAGATGGCATTCAATTGAAGGTGCGAGCACGGGTCACGGTGAGAGCCAACTTACAACGATTGATCGGTGGTGCGACCGAAGAAACGATCATCGCTCGTGTCGGCGAAGGGATCGTGAGTGCGATTGGTTCAGCGGAAGGACATGCAAAGGTGTTGGAGAATCCCGACGTGATCTCCAAAGCCGTTCTTGGTCGCCGACTCGACGCTCAGACAGCGTTCGAAATTGTCTCCATCGACATCGCCGACATTGACGTCGGCGACAACATCGGTGCACGCTTGCAGGCGGATCAAGCGGAAGCCGACACGCGCGTCGCTCGAGCGCGAGCGGAGGGTCGTCGGGCAATGGCGATCGCCGCCGAACAGGAGCAGATTGCGGGTATCGAAGAAAGTCGCTCGAAGCTGGTCGAAGCTGAAGCCGACGTGCCCAAGGCAATGGCCGAGTCATTCCGCAGCGGCCGGCTGGGCATTCTGGACTATTACAAGCTGCGGAATGTGCAGGCGGACACCGATATGCGTTCGGCGATTGCTGGCTCTGGACTCCGCAGCAAATCAACCGCTGCGCCGACCACACCGTAGACCTGTTTGGGTACTTCCATGCAAAATTCTGTGTTGGCCGCGATCGACCTCGACACGATCCTCCAGGTGGGTGTGTTTCTGTTTATCATCATCAGCACGCTGGCGGGGCAGATCTTCTCCAAGAGCAACCAGCAAGGCAAGGGGCAGAAGCCGCGTCCGCGACCAAAGCGACCTGAGGCACGAGCCGATGCACGACCTGAATCGCGCCCCGCACCCAACGTTGCGGATCCACGACCCCAGGCCCAGCCGTGGAATGAGCCGATCGACGTAAAAGTGCCTCGCGAAAGACTGCTTCGCGCTGAGCCGGTGAGGGCTGAGGTTGTGCCAGCCGAAGTCGCTCGCGTCGAGCCGGTTATTGTCCGAGAGTCGGTGGCCGAACACGTGCAGCGGCATATCGAGAGCGGAGGACTGGAATCTTCGCGTCTGCAATCGCAAGTTGAGCAAGCGGACGAGCGGATGGCGAGTCATTTGCACCAGGCGTTTGACCATCGTCTCGGACGGCTTGAGGAATCAAAGTTAAGTGGTACGACGGTCGCTTCAACAACTCGCACCGAGGTGACGACGGAAACGCAACCAGCCGCCGGATCGGATATCGCCGCTCGCATCGCCCAAATGATGCAAACTCCCGCGGATCTGTCCGCTGCGATCGTATTGAACGAGATCTTAAAACGACCCGAGGAGCGGTGGAACGACTAGGTCTTGTGGAGGGACCTTCCTGTCGGCCAACGTCTGTTGAAAGAGAGCCGAACTCGATGGCGATTGAAGTGATTGAACCGGGCAAGACCCGTCTGGGCTGGATCGGATCCGGCGTTATGGGGGCCAGCATGTGCGGTCATCTGGTGACGAAGGGATTCGAGATGACTGTCTACTCGCGCACACGTGAAAAGACCGATGGCTTGGTCCAGCAGGGTGCGCGGTGGGCTGATTCGCCACTCGCCGTGGCTCAACAGAGTGACGTGGTGTTCAGCATCGTCGGCTTTCCGCACGACGTGCGTGAGATTTATCTCGGAGATTCCGGCGCGCTGGCGGGATGCGACGAAGGCAACATCCTGGTTGACATGACCACCAGTGAACCATCGCTCGCCATCGAGATTGCCGAGGCCGCCCGCAGCAAGGGTGCCTTCAGTGTCGATGCTCCTGTATCGGGCGGAGATGTCGGTGCTCGCGAAGCTCGGTTATCCATCATGGTTGGCGGTGACGAGCCCGCCGTGAAGGCGTTGATGCCCTGCTTTGAAGCGATGGGAAAAACCATTGTGCATCAGGGCGGTCCCGGAGCCGGTCAGCACACCAAAATGGTTAACCAGACGCTGATCGCGTCGAACATGGTGGGGGTTTGCGAGGCCTTGATGTATGCCCACGAGGCCGGACTTGACTTGAACACCGTTCTGTCCTCGGTCGCGTCCGGAGCGGCCGGCAGTTGGTCGCTTTCGAATTTGGGGCCACGCATCATCGACGGCAATTTCGATCCGGGGTTCTTCGTCGAGCATTTCATCAAGGACATGGGCATCGCCTTGGATGAAGCAAAACGCATGAATCTGTCACTCCCTGGGTTGGCCTTGGCCCATCAGCTGTACATCGCCCTCCAGGCTCAAGGACACGGGCGAAAAGGGACCCATGCCCTGCAACTTGCACTGGCTCAACTCTCCGGAAAGAAGTGGGGCGAGTAGGTTCGTCTTCGAGGCCCAACGGGCCGGCGCAGCGAAGCCCAGGGCCAAGCGTCACCCCGCCCTGGGAACGCCACACCAAAGAACCTAGTTGCCCCAACGGGGCCTTGCCGACGTCAGTCGCGCGGTAACCGCGCCCCCGAAACCGGCCCCGTTTTCGTTGATGTGATATGGGCCGCGTTGGGGCAAATTGTATTTTCCTCTCGCGGTTTCCAGGGCAGGTCCGCCCCTTGGGGGCTTTGGTTTTGTTTGGTGGCGCGAGCCTCCCCAGGGCAGCGCCGCCGCTCGACGCGTCGGCTGGCCCTGGGCTGCGCTAGGACCGCCCACGTTGGGGCTTGGCGTCTTGGAGACCCAACGGGTCGGCGCTAGCGGAGCCCAGGGCGAGCGTAGCGCTGCCCTGGGAACGCCATTGCAACGAACCTTGGTTGCCCCATCGGGGCCTTGCGACGTCAGTCGCGCCCCTACATCCCGTATAGATGCGCATCTCTACGCAGTCATCCGCGAATGCGGCTTTCTTGCTGTGATAGATGTTTGACAGGCCTGCTCGGCGCTTGTAGCCTTCGCTCGCGTCAACCATCAAGTCCGATGTTTCATGGATTCGAAAAGAGAGTCGAGAAATGATTTGTGACGAGACGTCGTTGGAGTTGTCAGCTTGTGATCCGTTTGGCAGCCAACCAGAACGGATTCTCATCGTGGATGACGATCGAGATCAGACGCAGGTTCTATCTCACGCGCTCAAACGACAAGGCTTTCTCACACATATCGCTTACGACTTAGAAGGCGGTAATCAGGCGATTCACACGCTCGCGCCGAATCTGGTCATCCTCGATGTTCGTCTGCCGGACGGCGATGGATTGTCTTTCTGCCGAGACCTTTGCGACGACCCCTCCACCTGCGACACGCCCGTGATCATTGTGAGCGGCATGGAGTGTGCTGACATCGTGCGGCAAGCTCGTTCCGCCGGCTGTCGGTTTTATATTCGCAAGCCCTACGACCCGAACGCGCTGCTGCTACTCATCGAAGAAGCGATTCGGTCGGCCGCTTGACGTGGCAGAGCTGCGTTCGACGCGCTCAGCCACGATTGCTCAGATTCGCCCATCTGCTATACTCAAGGATTGGACTTTCCGCTTGATAGCAGCTTGGTCATCGTTGGGGGTGCCCTGTGGGGACAAAGAAGACTGGAAAAGGTCGACGGAAGATTGGTCGCAAAAAGCGACGTATGCGAGCCAAAATCCGTCATCGTAAGAAGTAATCGCTCACGCACTTCGCGGCCCCTTCTCGCTTGTCCGTGTGCCGAGCGCGGACTTTCTTTGTGCGCCGTTGATATCCCGATTTCCCTGAAGTGCTAGAATTTGGCATGGCGAGGAGAAGGAATAGGTCCAGGTCGGCAGTTCGGATCCGGGACCCCCAGCGCCGAATTCGCGTGGAACGCGACGCTAATGGCGTGCCCTATATCTATGGGGACCGCTGGCCCGATGTGCTCTACGGGCTTGGTTATCTGCATGCCTTGGATCGGGCGACTCAGCTGCTGTTCGCCCAAGTGGTTGCCACCGGGCATGGTGCCGCACGAATCGCGGACCGGCCGGAGTTGATCGAAACCGACCGGTTTTTTCGCCGCATTGGCCTGTACCAGAAGCTGGATGCAGAAGTCGCCGATCTGGACGACCACGTTCGTGAGCAGATCGACACCTATTGTGCTGGAGTGACCGACGGTATTGAGGCCACCGGCCGCTCGCTCCCCATGTGGGCCACCGGATTTCGTCCCGAACCTTGGGACGCTCAAGCGGTGCTGCTGGTGGGCAAGTTGCTGAGCTTCGGGGGCCTGGCCATCAGTCAGATGCAGAACGAGCGTCTCTTGATCGAGTTGATCCATGCGGGAGCGAACGAAGCGGCCTTGAAAGAGTTGTTTTCGCCTCGCTTGGATGACGTCGACGTGGATCTTTTGCGCGAAGTGCGAATGTCCAATCAGCTATCCGACTCGGCATTGGATCTGTTGACCGACTTGCCCCGATTGGCCGGCAGCAACGCTTGGGCGGTCAGTCCCCAGCGCAGCGCAACGGGACATGCAATGCTGGCCTCCGACCCTCACCTGGAGATCAACCGCTTACCCGCCATCTGGTACGAGGCCGTTCTGCGTTGGGGCGACAGCTACGTGATGGGAGCGACCCTACCCGGATGCCCGTTGTTTGCCGTCGCACGCACCGAGAAGCTCAGCTGGGGCGTAACCTACATGAAAGGTGACACGATCGACTTCTTCATCGAAGACTGTCGTCGTGGCGGCTCAAGCGGATGGCAGTATCGTCGCAACGACGAGTGGCATGATTTCACGGTGCGGCGCGAAACGTTACATCGCAAGGGTGCCGACCCGGAGTCGATGGACATCTATGAAAACGACCTGGGGACGTTGGACGATGACCCAGAAACTCAAGGTGACGGCTTCTACCTGAGCTTCAACTGGACCGGAAGTCTCGGCGGGGGTGGGCAAGCGATGGGCACGTGGCTCAAGATCGTTGCCGCTGAAAACACGGCACACGCCATGGAGATAGCACGGGAGTGTCCCCACCCAACGCTGTGCTTTGTATTCGCCGATGTCGACGGCCACATCGGCATGCAGTCCTGCGGGCGATTTCCCAAACGCGGTCAGCCCAGCGAAGGCCTGGTGCCTTTGCCTGCCTGGGATGAGGAAAACCACTGGCATGGCTTCCTGTCAACGTCGCTATTGCCGCGCGTTTACGATCCACCCGAGGGTTTCGTTGCCACGGCCAATGAGGCACAGAATCCACTCAACGGTCCCTTGCTCGTCACGCAATTCCTGCCTGACTATCGCAAACGGCGAATTGACGAAAGGTTGGCCGAGCTGCCCAAGGCGACGCTTGGCGATATGCAGGATTTGCAGTACGACCTGGTGAGTCTCCAGGCTCGAGAGTTGCTCGAGGTGTTCCTGCCACACATGCCAGACGGAGAAATCAAGCAACGTCTAGAGAGCTGGGACTGTCGATACGATATCGACAGCCACGAAGCATCACTTTTTCAGCGCCTGTATGTAAACATCATCATGGAAGTCTATGGGCAGGAAGAGGTGATGGGCTGGCGACGCGCTCTGTACATCTGCACGCGGGCCGGTTATTCCACGATGGTGCTTTCGGCGATTGACCGTCAACTCAAGAACAAGCACTCCGCATGGTGGCGAAGATGTGATCCAGGTGCGGTCATTCGTCGTGCGGTGGAACGCTTGGATTCGTCCCACGATGTCCCGTGGCGCGAACGAAACAACTTTCAGTTCATTAACCGCTTCTTCGGTTCTGGGCGAGTCGGGCGGATGTTCGACTCACGGCAGATACCCATGCCCGGCTGCCACGCGACCCCGTTTCAAGGACATGTGCTGCATACGTCGGCCCATGAACAGACGTTTGCTCCGTCTTACCACTTCGTCACCGACATGGGTGACCACGTCGCCCATACGAATCTTCCGGGCGGGTCAAGCGAGAGTCCGTTTTCGAGATTCTATCGGTCCGACATCGCGCGTTGGGCGACCGGCGAATACAAGCAGTTGCAGCCGTACGATGACACGGACGACACCGCTCAGGCGTAGGCACATTCCGTGGGCCTACGGCCATCGTGGTTTGAGAAAACACCCGCGACGCTGGCGTTCAGTTAATCCCACCACCATTGACCTTCAGCAAGGCCATCCAGGGTGACGGTTTCACGCTTGTCGGCGACTGCGCCCTCCTCGTCGGGCAACACATGCTCGACCGAGATCGCCTTGCGTGCGTCGATGTGGACACCACCTCCGACCGGGGTCATCAAGACATTGCCCTTCCAGATGGCGTTGACGGCGGTTTCGACTTCTTTCGGAGCAGAATAGATCTCGACCGGCAGAATGGCTTCGTTGCCAAAGATCTTCATGTCCCATTCGGCTTGGCTATAGAAGTCCTGCTCCTGGATATAGGCTGCAGCAATCAACACGTCGATTAGGTTACGCAACTGGGCGTAAACCGGGACACGACGGGCCAGCTCGGGGTATCTCTTGGTGAAGGAATCGACGAACATACGGCTTGCGCGGTCGGGTTTGGCCGAATTGACGCGAGTTCCGTCGCCGCGAACCAACTCATTTGCGTTGACCAGTTTCACGCCTTCGCCGATCAGCTGCATCGCATAGCCGTCATCGCTGACTCGAACCGACTCATAGTCAGGGATAAAGTACCAGCGCTGCAGGGCATTCCGGGACACCGTGCTCGGATTGGCACGACGAACGTAGCTGCTGATCTTGACTGGCGGAGTTTCTAAACCGATACCGATCAACTTCATCCGGTAATCCGCCTCGACCAACACCGTTGCAAAATGTGTGTTAGGCGAGACGCCTCGAACAGAAACGATTTGTCGGCCAAGACTGTCCTTGAGGCCTTGGATGATGCGACGCGTGTCGGATGGCACGATGCGTCGGCCAAAATTGGACAGGAACTGCTGCATCCGAGACAGGCCTTCTTGAGTTGGATCGATGGAAACACCGACCGAGCCCAACTTCGGCGCACCGGGGCCAAAGGCCCGCAAGGCAACAATCAGATCTTCCAATTGCAGAATGGATTGACCCGACGCGATCCCAACCGGTCGCGATTGTCCGTCCAGCATGAAACCCTCGGCGGGCCCGGCGATCACAATGTCCTTCGTCTCGGGATAGAAGAAGACATATTCGACCTGAGTCAAACCAGCCAGGTATTTCATTTCGTCGGATGGTTCAGCTCCAGCGGCTAACTGATCTGCAACCGCAGCTTCGAGTCGGTTAAGTGAGACCTTCCGTAGCTCGCTGACCTTGGCTAAGTCAGGGTTCAATGCGGCGCGAGCTTGCAGTCGTCGCTGACGAGTCAATTGGCCCGCAACACGCTTCATGCGCAGCACGCCATCGGCGTCAATCACGATTCCCGCGCCGGGGATTTCACCGACGAAGTTGTTTCCTCCGTCATCGGCTCCGTCATCGACGGCGCCGTCGTCGTCGTCGTCATCGGCCCCGTCATCGACGGCGCCGTCGTCGTCGTCATCTATTTGGGCGACGACCGGAGACGCAATGAACATCGTCGCAACGGGCGCGGCGACAAACGTGGTGAGGAACAGCAGGACAAGCAAACGCATCCATCCACGCATTGAATGAGCCATGGAACGACCTCTAACTCTGCAAACGGGCTCTGTTCAGATATGAGGACAGCACCCACGCACAGGTGCTATCACCGACTAGAGAAGCGGCACTAATTTTCCTAAGTGTAATACGCTTATGATCTTAATTTGGCTTCAGGCGAAAAGCAAGCATTGGAAGGGGTGAGGCACGGGTTCAGAGGCTTGAGGTTTCGGATCATGCCACCAGAGCTGACTGTGTTTCGAGGGTTAAACGTCACGCCCCACGACTCGAGTCACGAACCCAGGCCTCAAACTGCCGCTGCAGTCAGTAGTCGAAAGTTCCCAGGACCAAGGAGGTCGTCGATGCGAGATCGCATTTCCGGATTCAACTCGACGCGGAGATTCTCGGATCGCAACTTGACGCGGCTGCCGTCATCCAGGAACAGCAACAACTGCACTTCACAATTGCCCGGGTAGCCACGCAGGATCTCACGGACCTGCTGCAGGCTTTTCTCCCCATGTGCAGACTCGTGAACACGCACCAAGACTCCGCGTGTGTAGCGGGCATCGAGTTGTTCAATCGGAATCAATTCGTTGATGATTAGATTCGCTTCGTCTCCGCCACCTCGACGATCAATCACGCCACGGGCAACGAGGACCGCGTCGGCCTGAATGCTGTCTGCGAATTGCTGATAGTCGTTGGGCCAGACAATGCAACGAATCGCTCCGTGCATATCTTCCAAATCGAAATTCGCATACTTGGTGGCGGTGCTGCCAGGCCGCGCCTTTCGAACGTGAGCGAGCTTGATGGCCGAGATCATCCCACCCATCGAAACCTCAGTACGGTCGGGCAGGTTGCCAATTTCGGCGGTTGTGTGGCTGCAAAACGTCTCAAACTTACCCTTGAACTCTTCCAGCGGATGACTGGACAGGTAGAAGCCGAGAACCTCTTTTTCCAGCAGCAGTCGTTCACGTTCTTCCCAGGCGGGGACGTCCGGCAGTTGGACACTCACCTCGTCTTCGTTGTTGGACTCCTCCATTTCGCCAAACAGGCTCTTCTGACCCGACTTGCGATCCGCCAACGCAGACGCTCCGGCCTGTATCGCGCGATCCAGAACGGCCATCAGTTGGGACCGCTGTGCCCCAAACACGTCGAAGGCACCGGCTTTGATGAGTGTTTCGATCGTTGATCGGTTGCAGGCGGATGGATCGACTCGCTCGCAGAAATCAAACAAGTCTTTGAAGGGGCCATCTTGCTCACGTGTGGCAACAATGGCCTCGGACGCTGACCCCCCGCATCCCTTGATGGCGGACAGGGCAAAGTGGATCTTGCCGTTTGCGACCGAGAATTCCACGTTTGAATGGTTGATGTTGGGCGGGACGATCTCGATGCCCATGCGATCGGAATCTTCCATGTGGTCAACCAACGGATCCTTCTTCTTGAAGTTCCGACTGGGGATGTCGCCAGAGAGCAAGGCCGCCATGAATTCGACTGGATAATGCGTCTTCAGGTAGGCCGTCTGATATGCGATCAAGGCATAGGCGGTGCTGTGAGACTTATTGAAGCCGTAGCCAGCGAATTTGAGGATGAGATTCCAGATTTCCTCGGCATCCTTTTTCGCCAAGCCGTTTTCCACTGCGCCTTCAATGAACTTCTCGTAGTTCGTTGCAATCAGCGCTTCCTTCTTTTTGCTGATCGCCTTGATGCAGGTATACGCATTGGCTAACGCGATACCGCCCAGGCGATTCAGGATACGCATGACCTGTTCTTGATAGACCATCACGCCATGGGTTTCAGACAGGATCTCCTCCAAGACGTCATGTTTGTACTCGGGTTGTTTGCGTCCGTGCTTGACGGCCACGTAATCGTCGACCATGCCACCCTCAAGCGGTCCGGGTCGGTAAAGTGCGTTGGTCGCGATGATGTCGTGGAAGTGGTCGGGCTTCATCCTCTGCAAGAGGTCTCGAATGCCACCGCTTTCCAACTGAAACACGCCTTTCGTCTCACCGCGCTGCAACAAAGCGAATGTTTCTTTGTCTTCCAGAGGGAATTTCAGCGGATCGATGGATTGACCGGTGGTCTGCGAAATCAGATCCACTGCGCGTCGTAGGATTGTCAGGTTGCGCAGGCCCAGAAAGTCCATTTTCAAGAGACCGGCGGCCTCGACATCACCCATCGACCACTGGGTGATGATGTCATCCTTGCCCGCGACCCGACAGAGCGGAACGTATTCGGTTAGCGGTTTGTCGGCGATCACGACGGCGGCAGCATGCGTGCCAACGTTGCGTGCCAAACCCTCGATCCTCTGCGCCAGGTCCAGCAGTTCGCGAATCTCAGGATCAGACTCGTAAGTGCCATGCAGATCATCGCTCTTGTTCAGCGCGGCTTCAAGCGTGATCCCCAGTTCTTCGGGCACCATGTTGGTGACTTCATTGACGCGTGCCAGCGGAATGCCCAGGGCACGTCCGACGTCTTTGATGGCGGCGCGAGCGGCTAGCGTACCGAACGTTCCGATTTGTGCGACATTGTCGGCGCCGTACTTCTCTTTGACGTAGCGCATCACGTCCGCGCGACGTTCCTTGCAGAAGTCGATGTCGATATCAGGTGCCTCAAGGCGGCTTTCATCAAGGAATCGTTCGAACAGCAGGTCGTACTTGATGGGGCACACGTGGCTCAAATAGAGTGCATAGCAGACAATCGCGCCGACGCCACTGCCTCGCGCCGTAGCGGGAACATCCATCTCCCGAGCCTTGACCACAAAATCCCAGACGATCAGGAAGTAGTTGGGAAATCCTAGCTTATTGATCACCGACAACTCGCGGTCCAAACGATCAATTACGACTTGCGACAACTGACCGTTGGGCAGCATCTCCTCGTTGCCCGCATATCGCTCGCGTAGCCCCTGAATACAAATCTCGCGCAGATATTCCTCGGCCGTCTTCTCTGGGGGCAAAGGCGAATACGTGGGAAAGTGCCGCTGACCGAGTTCCAGATCGATGTCGACTGAGTCGGCGATTTCTTGGCTGCGGGCGACGGCGTCGCTGTGATTTGGAAAAGCCTCGTACATCTCTTCCGGACTGCGAAGGAAGTACTCGCTTCCATCCATCCGCATCCGGCTTGTATCGGTGCGGAATTTGCCCGTGTTAATGCACAGCATGACATCCTGTGCTTCCGCATCTTCGCGGTCGGCGTAGTGAGCATCGCTAGTGCAGACCAGCGGTAAACCCAGCTTGTCGGCTACCCGCAGTGAGCCTTCCATTGCCAGCCGCTGGATTTCAATGCCGTTGTTCTGGATTTCCACAAAGTACCGATCCCCGAAAACGCTGTGGAACCATTTGGCGATCTCCAAAGATTGCGCCAGATCTTCATCGGTCTGAGCTGCCGTCTTCAGGAGCGAGCGACTGAGTTCGCCGGAAACGCATCCGCTCAGACAGATAATGCCCTCGTTGTGTGCTTCCAGCAGTTGCTTGTCGATGCGTGGTTTGAAATAGAAGCCTTCGAGATAGGCGGCCGAGGCCATTTTCACCAGGTTTTTAAAGCCCGTTCGGTTCCGCGCCAGCAGCGTCAGGTGGTAACTGGCCTCCTTCATTCGGCCGCCGTCTTTTTGAAAGCGACTGTCCGGCGCGATGTAGGCCTCATAGCCAATGATCGGATTGATGTCCGCCGACTTCGCCTTGCGATAGAACTCCAAGGCGCCATGCAAATTGCCATGGTCGGTGATGGCCAAAGCGTTCATTCCCCGCTCTTTGGCCCGAAGCACAAGTTTGTCGATCGACGCCGCACCATCCAGCAGACTGAAATGCGAGTGGCAGTGCAGATGAGCGAAGGGACGCTGAATTGTGTCGATGGATCCTTCCATTTTTGAGTCCTGAGGCTTGGTGCTTGAGGCTCGAGCAGCGAGCCCTGGGAGTTTTGGTTCTTAGTACGATCTTGGTTTTATTGTTTCCGGTCGCAAGCCTCAAGTCATACGACTCAAGCCTCGTCCCCCGGCTCGCCAATCGATCGCAAATAGACGGACAGACGCGATTGCAGGTCCAAAAGATTTTGCCATTGACGCGTTTCAAGGGTCACGATTTCTTTCTCATCGTCCACCTTGACACTGTGTAGCAACCGCCTTACGCGGATGTGCAAATACTCAATCAGCTCCGAGAGTTGAGCTGCTTGACCGGGTGTCAACCGCGACGGGAGCTCTGGTGGCTGCAAAACATGCAGGGTGGCCTGGAGATCTTCGTCGTCTCCGTAGTTCAGCTCGAAGTCGAGCGAGCTGGCCTTTTCGAGGCGTTCGACGTCTTCCTCGTCCACCGTGTTGGAACCCAGCGGTTGGTCTCCGCGAAGAGTGGCCAGCCGGTGGGCGATTTCGTCGCGCGAACCGAACAGCAACACGCTCCGGCCGACCGTGATCAAATCCCCATGCCGCAAAATTCTCAGCTGGATGTCCTCGCCATTGACGCGCGTGCCGTTGGTGCTTTCCAGATCAGTCAGCACCAATCGCTCGTCATCTTCTTGGATCTTCACATGAAAGCGACTGACTCGATCGTCGTTCAATTGGACCGCGTTACCTTCTTCGCGACCAATCGTGACGGGTGGTTCCAGCCCGTCATACACGCGGCCTCGATCGGTTCCGTCCAGCACCCTGAGAGTAATGCTTGTCATGCAACGCTGTTCAAAGAATTGCCTCGAAACGCGTTCCCCCGTCTTGACGAAGCCACCAGAAGTCGTTTCTGGCCCCAATGACTCGCTGCCAGGGCGAACGACATATGTGGCTCGGCAAGGGATTATCATAGTATATTCGCTTTCCACGTGATGGTAATCGGTTCGGTCTGGCGAGAGGCGAGGGTCCGTTGAAAAGTCTGGCCGAACCGCGTATGTTTACGGTGGTCAAGCGCCCGTGGCGCAACTGGATAGCGCATCGGTCTTCGGAACCGAGGGTTGCAGGTTCGAATCCTGCCGGGCGTACTTCTTCGCGTTGGACCTATCTCGAAGTCGAAATGGCCTTCTGCGGCCTCGACCATCTGTCATTCGGGTTTGACACCGCCGGACAACGCCTCCCGGGACAAGTCTTCTTTGCCGCAGGTATCCCAAGGGCAGCGCGTCTCTCGCATCGGGCGAATTCGCTTTGCAGAAGTCGGTGACCCGTCATGACGTTCCCGAGACAAACGGGCCCAACCGAGTCCGGTGCTCATTCGAACCACCAGCTCCCGCAAATTGGTTCTTACGGCTGCGGTTTCGTGCGGAGCGACATCAGGTACGCAATCAGATCATTCAGCGATGGGTCTGGAATCAGCTGAGCGAAGTTCTCGGGCATGATCGAGCTTCGGATCTGCGCCACCTCCTCGATATCTTCTTCTCGAAGCGACAGCTGTTTACCTTCGCTGTTAACCAGCAGGACCGTTCCAGCTTGGCGGCTACGGACCAGGCCGCTCATCACTTGGCCATCGTTCATTGAGAGGATGGAGGTACGGAATGCACTGTCAACATTTCGATACGGTGCCAAGAGGTCCTCAATCACTCGCTCTGCACCACGAGTGCCGATACCGTCAAGTTGCGGACCGACAATCGTCCCCTCCCCCGCCACCTGATGGCAGGTCGCACAGTGTTTTTTGAACACCTCGACTCCCCGGACCACCGACGAATCCGACGAACGGAAACGCCGTAAGCGGTTGGTCAGATTCGCTTGGAGCGTTGCGTCCCACGCTGGAAGTCGCGCAAGCAGTTCTTCGAGTTCGTCGTGCGCATCTTCGCCTAACGCAGCCTTCAACTGCTCAAAGACAATCGGGACTTGTAGCAGCCGCGTCGACGCCTCACCCGATCGAAGCAAGTGGAGGAAGGCTTGGCCGAGCTTCGGATTGGACGACATCTCACGAGCGACCGTTGCCTGGTGACGCAGAGGCAACGCCCGGAATAGCTCGCCCGTCAGCGTCGAAACGGCTTGGGGATCGCCTTCGATGATCGTTTGGCAAATACGTTCTCGCGACGAGCTCGCGATGCTCTGCTCTGGAATGAGGGGAATGAGGGCAACACCGGTATCCGATTGTCGGATCTCGAGCAGCGCCCGTGCAGACGCCGCTCGTACCGACCAGGCCGACGGCGAGTCTTGGATTTGCTTGGCCAACCAGGCCTTCATCTCGACAATTTGGAGATCTCCAATCAGTTCCGCGGCCAGCTGTTGACGCTGACTGACTAAGTTCGGTGAGATCGAGGGAAGCTGAATGACGTCGGGTTCAAAGCGGGCAACGGCCAGCCACGCGAAAGCCGACTGAGTCATCCCGTCGACCAGTTCGATCACCGCCGATTGCCCCGCCCATTGTGAGAGATCCCAGTCGACCAACTGGGCCGTGTCATTGCGAGGTGGATACGCCGTCTTGATGACCTCTTGGTTTTTCTGCAGAACAAGGCGGACGAGATTTGCGTTGCTGGCCTCCTCCTCCGGAAAGCCACGATGCCCACACAAGTAAAAGCTGAGTCGTTCTGGGAGCTTGAACGATCGTGATCGCAGAGTTCCTGTCATCTGCTCGCCGCCGGGCAGGCTGCTGAGGTACATGCCGGATCCTCCATCCGAGGCGCGTCTCGATTCCAGCCCCCACGGATTGTCGCGCGAAGCAGGCTCCCAATGGCTGGCCGACTTGACCGATGCAACCAAGTCCTCGACCAGTCGCCGTCCCCACGCATTGATGGTCGATGACTCCTTTTGGCTTGCCTGCATCGCCTGGCGGATAGAACGGTAAAGACTTGACTCGAGCGCAAGATCTGAAACTCGCTGCTGAACAAGCCGAGCCAGTTCGTCGCATCGTCGCACTGGAAGGTGTTGAGCCGCGTGCGTTAAATATTCTGTACTCGGTGTTTCGTTCGTCTGCCGCTGCAGGAAATCCAGAATCAATGACGCGGCGGCAGAATTCGGAATGGCCAGGGCTACCGACGCCAACTCGCGGTGCTCGTCGGGCGTCAAGTCTTCGGCGATTGAGTTGATCAGTTCCAATCTCGACCGCAGCTGGTTTCTTAACGCAATGCGGATTGTGTGACGTAGATAAGCATCCTCATGCGGCGTCATTCCCAGCAGGCGAAGCAATCGCTTGCTGCTTGCGATTTCGGGATGAGCACCTAAGGCCTCGGCAGCGACGCGTCGCACATGAGCATCTTTGTCGAACACTGCTTCCTGCAAATGCTGCTCTAGCGCCGGAGTCAACTTGTCCGTTTGAGCGAGCATGCGCATCGCATGTAAGCGCACCTGTACATGGTTGGAGTCAACCAGCTTGAACAGGTCATCGCTCCGCAACGCGTTGATCCGCAGCAGCGTCCAAGCGGCGTGGAGCGTCCGTGTCGGATCGTTCTCAGGACGTAGTGCCGACCGCAACGACTCCGCTGCGGACTGCCCGAATCGATCGCTGAGTTGATCCATCGCCAACATTCGCGCGGATAGATTTGCGTCGCCAAGTCGCTGAATGAGTTGATGAATGCCGAGATTGTCGAGTCGACGAAAAGGCTGCGAGTCGCCTTTTGCGTCACCGCGATAGACCACTCGCCAAATCCGTCCGCGATGGCGATCGCGTCCAGGGTGATCCAAGGGCACCTCGTAATGCCCGATCACGCGGTTGTAGAAATCGGCAATGTACAATGCACCATCGGGACCCATGCACAGGTCGACGGGCCGGAACCATGGATCGTCTGTGGTGACGAAGTCCTTCTGTTCGACCGCCCGCGGCGACGCGCCGGTGAAAGCGAGAGTGTCACGATGGACGCGGCTCGTGACGACATTGCCCAGGAAAAGACTGCCTTGGTATTCGTCCGGAAAACTGCTGTGGCCGCAGTAGGCAACGCCAGCTAAGCCAGTCGAGCCATGATGATGCTGCATCAACTCGGGCGCAAACCCGAGACCATCGTGAGGTTTCCCAAAGCTTGAGTAGTATCCCGCTCGTAGCAACAACGTCAGCGGCTTGCTATGACAATCAGCCGTGATCAGGTCGCCTGACGATGTCCAAGCACTACCAAACGGATTGACCTGACCCCAGGTGAAGGGCTCGACGCGCGAGCCATCCGTTCGAACTCGGTAAACATTACCACTATTGAGGGTTAGGGAAGTTCCATCGCGCGCTTTGATGGTCGAGTCGTTGGCGAACCCGTGATTGATGTAGAGCCAACCGTCAAAACCTCGGCGAAACGCATTTTGAAGGCCATGCGTATCGCGAGGATCGCCGAGCGGGCCGTACAGTACGTCGCGGCGATCACATCGGTCGTCACCGTCTAAGTCTTGGAACAAGTAAATGTTAGGAATGCTGTAGGCGATCACGCCGTTGCGAAATGGATAGAGCCCAATGGGGATGTTCAGTCCATCAACAAAAGTTTTTACCCAATCAGCTCTTCCGTCGCCGTCCGTATCCTTTAAGATCTTGATTGTGTCGCGGCCCCGATTGCCATTCGCTGCATACGGATATTCGACCGATCCGCTGACCCACAGGCGTCCTCGTCCATCAAACGCCATGTTCATGGGCTTTTGGATATCCGGTTCTGCCGCGAAGAGTTGGATCTCAAACCCGGGGGGCAAATGGAATGTCGTGAGCTGCTGATGTGGTGTCAGTGGTTCAGTTTCGCGAACATGCGCCAGAAACGGTTCGTCAGGCGCTAATGGGACGTTGAGCAAACCGACCAGGAGCGCGATCGTTGACATAAGGTGATTTAACCGTTGGCACTCGGTGGAATTCAGCCGAATATGCTTAGCGCTTCCGCGATCCTCGAGATTGACATTCCCCAGACCTGGACCACGACAGCAAGCAAATCATTCTAGCGTCAATGCAAACGCCGCGCGGACGCGATTTCCTTTACTTTGATGTTGAAGCGGCCTAATATCGAGTCACTCTTTTTTCACGAGTAGGAGGGTGGGTTGCGAACGAATGCCATTGTGGAAGCATAATGAATATCCGTATGTTGGTCGTACTAAAGTCTCTCGTCATCGCTCACGTTATCGAGCCAAGAGCCGACGTCCTTTCTCCCTGGAAGCACTCGAATCACGGCAGCTGCTGAGTGCTAGTCCGGGATCAGAATCAATTATGCTGGGGGGATATTGTCGCGCCGTTGGAGCCTTTGTGCCCGATGGTCCGTCGGCCGAGGCGTCGTCGACGTCTGCGCCGGGCGACCTGACGACGCTAGCTCCGATCAGTTCTCAAGGGCCGCTCAACGCTCCGACGCCACTCAACGCCGTCGTCGCGGCCTCGTTCACAGAGCTTGGTCCGGCGGGTTCATTAATTGGCGTGTTTGAATCGACGGGCGACATTGCGTCGGCCCCGCAGACCGACACGATCACGATGTCGATCGAGGCGGGTCAAATCGTGTCGGTGGTCATCGAGCCCGCGCCCGGTTTCCAACCGAGGGTTCGCCTCCAGCAAAACTCGCCCGCGTCAACTCTTGACGAGAATGCTTCTATCAGTCCTGGCGAACCTGTCATTTTGGAGTCGGTCGAGATCGGTGAGTCCGGCGACCACTCCGTGCTGATTGATAGTTCGGATGGCTCGACGGGAGCTTATACGGCCACGGTTTATTTGAACGCCGCCCTCGAGAAGGAAACGTGGCTGCCAAATATGCCGAATAATACCCAAGGCAGTGCGCAAGTGCTCTTGGATGCGGAATTTATCGACCTTGGAAGCCCATCAGTCACCGCAACCCGAGCGGCAGTCGTCGCTGAGCGAGGTTCCGATTTGGAAGAAGATTTTGAGTCGGGGATCCTCAACGGCGAATGGGTAACCGCGTCGAGCTCCGGAGCGGGGCGAATTCGGGTCACGGACTCTGTGGGCTCGGCTGAAGGCTTGTTCTCGCTGATTATGGATCGGTCAGTGATCGGATCGTTGACTCTCAACGAGGCCACTTGGACGGTCGATCTATCGTCGAAAACAGATGCCGTCCTCAATTTCTCGCATGCGGATTTTCAGGACGTGGAACATCCGCTGCCGGCGCCGAACACACCATTTACATCGGCTGACGGTGATGGTGTTACCTTCAGCGTCGACGGGACAGACTATTACACGTTATTCGACGCGACCGATGTCCCCGCTGGCGTCTGGCAGCCGGTCAGCGTTAACCTGTTTGACGCGGCCACCGCGGCTGGAATCTCAATTACCGGTCCGGTCAGCATTCGTTTTCAACAGTACGACAACGACCCGTTTCCGGCGGCAGGTCGTGGCTACGACGACATCTCGATTACAACCACGCCGGCCATGCCCGTCGAAGACTGGTATGAGTTCAGTCTGGACGATGGTCAGGCAACAAGTTTGGTGCTGCAGAGTCTGACGCATTCCAGCGGCTCGCTTGAGCTGTATAACTCGTCGGGGACCCTGCTGGCGACGTCAACGGATCTTACAAATGCCGAACAAATCATCGACAATTTCGTTGATTTGACTTCGAACGCCGCGGCTGACACCTACAAGGTTCGAGTTGTCGATCCGGCCGATGAGTATTCGTTAGTCGTGACCCGCGACGCGAGCTTTGATCTCGAATCCAACAGCGTCCAGTCCGTTGCCCAAGACCTTGGCTTAGCACCGGAAGCGTACGGATTCGTTAGCGACGATTCCGGTGCGTCGCTGAATCTGCTGCGCTCATTCTCCGGTCCTGAGTTCACCGGTTTTGTGCCGCCCGATCCGGTTCTCGCTGTGGGGCCAAGTCAGATCGTCGCGGTGGTCAACACCGACATCTCGATCTACGACAAGGCGACTGGGCAGGAGCTGTTCAACCAGAATCTGAATTTCGACGACGGATTCTTCGCCAGCGTGGGTGCCACGTCGACGATCTTCGATCCGTGGATCATCTACGACGATGACTCCGGTCGCTTCTTCGCGATTGCCATCGAGATCGTTGGGGGCGATGCCACGAATCTGTACGTGGCCGTTTCGACTTCGTCGACTCCGACCAGCGGTACGGATTGGCACAAGTACAAGCTTGACTTCACGCACCATCCCGAACCAGAAGGTTTGGGCATCGGGGCGCACTTCCCGGACTATGACAAAGTCGGGGTCAACGACGACGTCATCTTCGTTTCTGGAAACTACTTCCCGATCGATCAAGGGACAGGAATCTACGCGGGCATCACGGCCATCGAGAAGGCTCCGCTGCTGTCGGGTGGACCGGCCAACATTGTGTTTGAAGACTTCTTCGATGGCTTTAGCGTCTTCCCGATGAATCAATTCAGCTCGGGCAGCACCGGTTACTTTGCCGAAACACTCGGTGTGGATAAGGTTCGTATTCATGCGATTACCGATCCGCTCACATCTCCCACGCGACATTCATTCGACCTGACAGTCCCTGCCTATGATCCACCGGTGGATATTCCGCAGATGGGCGGCGCAACACCGGCAGACTCCCTGGGCGAACGAGTCATGACGGGCGTTTGGCGAGACGGTTCGGCGTGGTTCGCCCATGCGGCGATCGATCCGGCAGTGGGCGACGGCGAGACCCTTGTCCGCTGGTATGAAGTTGAAACAAACAATTTCCCAGCCGCGAATCCCACGCTGGAGCAGAGCGGCAATGTCGACCCGGGGCCGAGTGTCTACGCCTGGATCCCAGCCATTGCGGTTGATGGAGCGGGCAACATGGGAATCGGATTCTCCACCGGTGGCCCGAATCAGTTTTATGGGGCCGCCTTTACCGGTCGATTGGCGTCCGATCCACCCGGTCAAACCGTGAGTCCCGTCACGCAGCTGATCGAAGGTGAAGCATCGTATGAGTTGATCAGTGGATCCCGGAATCGTTGGGGTGACTACAGCGGCCTGGCCATCGATCCCTCCGATGACACTACTTTCTGGGTGCTGAACGAGTACGCAGCGTCAACCGGCTTGTGGGACACTCGCATCGGCTCGTTCCAAGTCGATCCGGTTCCCGACAGCGATTTCTATTCGATCCCCGTCGTCAATGGCGACAACCTGACGTTTGAGACCTTCACGCCATTTGGTGGCGCGTTGGATTTCCCGAATGGATTGAACCCGGACCTCGAACTGTACGCACCCGATGGCACGCTGATCTCCAGCGACGCCGATTCGGGATCGACGTTCCAAAATGCATTGATCTCACACCCAGCCTCGCAGTCCGGCAACTTTGGAGTGCGTGTCCTGTCCGGCGGCAGTAAGGGGACTTACGTTCTGCAAGTAAGCGGCGCGACCGGGATCGATCCGGCACCACAGGTTATCGATTCCACGCCCGACGATAGTCAAGTTCTCAATACCTTCCCCTCGGTGGTCACGGTTGAATTCTCCGAACCGATTCTGGCGACATCCGTCACGCCTAGCGATCTGCAGGTGGATGGGTCCAACGCCACGGCGGTAACCGTCAGCGGGAAGAAGCTCGAGTTCACGATCAATCCCAGCGTGAACGTCGGCGACAAGGACTACACGATCACGATGAGTTCGGGCAGCGTCTCGGACTATCAGGGCAACACCCTGGCCGGGGCCTTTGCGGCAACCTTCACCTTGGATTCGGTCGGTCCGACGATTCTGAATACTCGCTGGAATGGCGGTGCCTTCCCGGGCTCCGCCGTGTTGCCGCCCGGGCCGCTGACGTTCGAAGCCGACCTGAGTGAAGACTTGCTGGTGTTGGCCAGCGCGAGGCGCGGACCACGCTCGCCAGGTACGGACGACATCCAGCTCTTGGACAACACGACCGGTGACTTGGTCGATGAAGACGGGCTCAACTACAACGCGACGACAGACATCTTTACTGCTGACTATGATTTGATCCCGCAGGGCGACTACACGCTGACGCTGGCATCTGGCAAAGGTGCCTTTGAGGACAAAGCGGGCAACGCTCTCGACGGTGAGCCAGTCGGCGGTGGAGATGGAGCTCCGACGGGTGACGGCACTCCCGGTGGAGATTACACACTTGATTTCATCGTCGATATCGACACGGTATCCGCCAATCCTTTCCAGCGAATCCCACCCGACGGCGGTCTCGGCTACAGGAGTTCGTCCAACACGGGCTTCATTCACGATCCCGCGGATCAGGACGCATTCGATTTCTTCCTGCATGCGGGCGAAAAGATTTCGGCCATCCTGACCATCGACAGCGACGTGACGGCGACCATTCAATTCGACGGACCGGTGACGATTGCACCGCCGGCTTCGAGCGCCGCGCCCGGCGATACGGTGTTGATCGATCTTGCCAGCGTGCCTCAGGATGGCGTGTATTCGCTGCAGATCTCGGCCGACGACATCACGAGTTACGGCCTCGAATTGGTTCGAAATGCAAGCAACGAGCGACATGTCGGTGACACCGAAGTCGGCAACGAACTTGCCATTGACGACTCACTGGTCGACCTCGGCTCGGGACGCTACGGCGTTACCGGTACGAGCCAACGCACACTGACCTTCAACCACTACAACGATCCGTCCCTGTTCATCGATATCTCCGGAACGGGGACTCCGACCAACATCACGGATGATGGAGGCCTGTCGTTCGAGTCGACGGTCAACAACGAACTGATCCCCGCGGACACCGTGACGGTGCACAATAACGGTGGATTGATTGCGGGTATCAACGCCAACGTCTTCTTCCAGAATCTGCCGCTGCCGGCGATCGATACCGGGCGAGGGTTGTTCCCGTATTGGGACGACTTAACCGCTACGGCGGGCAACGTGTTCATCGAACAACCCTTGGTTGTCGGTGTCCCAACCTTGATTGCGCAATGGGAACGTCCGCATTTCGACCTGCAGGATGAAATTCCGCTCGAACTCGTTGTATTTCAGTTACAGGTGCCCGAATCAGGACCCGTCCTGGCCCGTTTCGCTTATGAAGACGTCGATTTTGGCGACCCGACATATGACTTCGGCGGAAGTGCAACGATCGGCTATCAGGAGAGCGAAGACTTAGGTTACGAATTCAGCTTTGGGCAGCTCGACAACCCGAACGGGGCAATTCCGCCGACCGAAAACGTTGCCAATGGTGACGTCGTCGATCTGATCAAGGCACCCGACGTCGATCTCTACACAATCGATCTGAGTAGCATGGTAGGTAACCAGATCGACATCTTGTTGTCGGGCGAGGATGGCCTGGACTTTTCCGGTGAAACGGTCGAGTTGCTCGACGATGCCGATCAAGTTGTGGCCACCGCAACGGCGAACCCGCTGTCCGTGACGGCCGGCAACTATGACTTGGGCATCTTAGGGCTCGCCATTCCTGACATTGGCACCAACGTCTACAAGATTCGTGTGAGCAGCTTGACGGTGGGCGACTACGGTCTGCTCCTCACGGATTCGGTGGTCTTCGATTCCGAACCAAACGATCTCGTGTCGGACCCCTTGCGAGACCTGACGGGGCTGGGTTCGGCCATTGGTTACCTGGATGGGGCGACCGATCTCGACTTGTTCGAGCTTGACGTCAATCAGGGCGAGGGAATCACGGTCACACTTGAGACTTTGTTGGATGATCCCTCCGCGATTCCGCTGAACAGCTTGGATCCTGAATTGCAGGTCGTGGCCGCGGACGGTTCGACGGTACTGTCGTCCGACACGGATTCGCTGGATGGACGCGGCGCGCTGCTCAACTTCGTAGCGCCCAACACCGAAACGGTCACGATTCGTGCCATCAGTACACTCGGAACCGGCGAGTATCGACTCGATACCGTGGTTTCGAATGACGTGCCGCCGAAAGTCGCCGCGGTCCGGATTGGCTCTACCGATTGGACCGACAACGACTTCCTCCTCGACATCGATCCGGCCGAACAGCGTGGGTATGTGTTTCCGAATGGGCCAACGCAGCTGACGACAGCTCCCTTCGTCAACCTGGACAAGATCTACGTCAAGTTCACCGAGGACGTCAGCGCAACATTTGATGCCAGCCGGCTCAGCCTCAAGGGTGTGAACGTCCCGAACTACAATTCGCTGATCAGCTCGACCTCTTTCGACGTGCCGACACTTACGGGAATCATCGAGCTTTCACAGCCGATTGGCGCGGACAAGCTGCAGTTGATCATTGCCGATACGGTGACGGACGGAGACGGAAATGCACTGGACGGTGAATGGAATAACGGTGTGACCGTCGGGACGTCTGGCGACGGAACCGCCGGCGGCCTCTTCGAATTTCGCATGAACGTCCTGCCGGGAGACGCCGATCGTGACGGTGCCGAAAACGGCGGAGGTGTGGGCTTCATTGACTTGAATTTTGTGCTTGGCGCCCACACCTCCGCCGTTTTCGGCACCGTCACGATCGGCGTCTCCCGGCAGGACGTTCATGCGAAATTCGAAGAGGCCGCCGGCGGTT
>CAJHYQ010000799.1_pt1 | contig 38317 bp, 19 predicted proteins | sample 9198721 | NCBI WGS metagenome assembly CAJHYQ01 (sample SAMEA7708357, study PRJEB35096) | sediment metagenome | biome: marine neritic benthic zone biome [ENVO:01000025]; feature: sediment [ENVO:00002007]; material: shallow marine sediment [ENVO:03000034] sea grass bed [ENVO_01000059] ... | reverse complement strand
TGTTCTCAAAGTGCTTGAGTTTGGATGTCAGCAGCGGGCGAAAACCACCTGTGGCCGCATTGCTGATAATGATGTCGAGCTGACCGATGTGCTCACTGATGTAGTCCAGCATCGAGGCCACGTCGTCTTCTTCGCTGACGTCCGCCTTGATCACAAAGGAACGGCGTCCCAGCGCTCGAACCTGTTTGGCTGTGTCCATCGCGGCGGTCCGCGAAGTGACATAATTGACAATCACATCCGCACCGGCCTGAGCCAGACGCAAAGCACAGGCCCGCCCCATGCCGCGTGAGCTACCAGTCACCAGGGCAACACGACCCGTCAAATCAATCATCGATTTCTCCGTTTCATCGGCGTGGTCATGATGGACAACGCGGACCATCACTTGTCGGCTAGTTCGTCTGTCGCATTTTCACAGTCGGCGGCTGGTTCCCACTCTCCATGCCGTCACCCGCATGATGCAATTTGGACTGTATGTACCTTTGAAAATGCACGATTCGCTCTTCACGAGTTGATATCAGGCCACCGAGCGGCTCGTCGCGCGCCGACATGCCACCCTGTACGTCGACGAGAACTGCTGAATCTTCCTCGCCGACTTGCATCAAAAACGTATTGGCCCAACGACTCACCCAAAATCGATTCCAACCCCGCAAGAACGAACCCGGGCGGCCGACGTTGCACATCAGTCGCACAACGCTCAGTGACTCAGTCGGCGAGACCGGAATGACACACTCGAACCATCGATACAAAGATAGTTGCGACAGCATGACATTCGGGTAGTGGATAAAATGCTGATACATATGCGCGGGAACGGCTCCGACCATGCGGTGACCAAAACAGTCCAACCAATGTCGAAACGAACGCTCGTTCGCGTAGTCGACCGTCAAGGATGTCCAAGTGTCTTCGAGCTGGTGTTCGCAATCTTGTTCGTCGGGCGACTGGCCGAACGTCTTCGGATGCACCTCGGTCGTGTGGTAACTCTCCAAAGCGTTCTCGACCAAAAGCTTCCAGTTGGCATCAATCTTTCGAGTGCAAACGATCGCCGTATGCATCTCAGGCGAAAACCACGACTCATAGGTATCGTATGCGGCCGCGCCGAGGAAGTCGCGCAGACTCGGTGGGTCCTCAGCCAAACTCACAAAAACTAACTCACCACATGTCTCCGTATGAAACTTCCGCAGGCCGACCATACCGGGCGACAAAGGTCGAATCGTTTTCGCGTCCGGAATGTGCCGAACGTTGCCCGTCTGGTCGAATTCCCAACCATGGTACTTGCATTTCAGTCGCTCGCATCGACCACTGCAGTCGTGAGTCAGTTGCGAGAAACGATGTGAGCACACATTCAGGAACGCATGGATTTCATCATCCTTGCGCCACAAGATGATTGGATTGCCCATCATCTCGAAGGTCAAGTACGAACCTTCGCGAGGCAACTCACTGCGAACCGCAACGGCATGCCACGAAGGTAAAAACAAGTTCGCAACTTCACTTTCAAACTGCTCCGTGGAACTGTAGCAGTTGCGGGCAAGTAGTTGCGGATGATGTTCCTTGCTTATAAACATACCGATGCGTCACTCAGCTCAACACAAGACGAGGGCTCGCGAGGCAAGCATACCGTCGCAGCAAGTTGGTCGTCAATTGCTCGGAGATCAACCGATTGAAGTTCCAGCCGATGACCGAACAGTGTCACTTCATATTCTGATGGCTTCCTCGGGACAATTTCGATCCCTCGAGGCGACCATGCCTGGCCGCCATTACCGGCCTTAAATACCGCTTCTTTCAGTGCCCACAGGATGGGTGTTCTGCTTGTCGGCGCTCCCGCTAACCAGCGTTTTTCACGTGGCGTAAACCACATTTGCCGGAATCGCTCGTCAGTGGGTACCTCCCTCGCCAGGTCGACTCCGAGTGACATTTCCTTGTCGAACGCAAGACCGACCAGCACGCCCACCGACGTATGTGAAATGGACAAAGACCAATCCATCAAGTCACCTCTGACGCGAACTTGAGGGCGATGTCCACGGCGCCTCCAGCGGCTAAGAATCTCGACGTCCGACCAATCCAAGCCGGGTGTCAGCCCCATGATCATCTGCTTCGCCATTCGACGACCGGCCATCCACTGGCTTCGTCGTTGTTGATCATTGATCTGCCACAACTCGTCAGTCTCCGCCGGGGAGATCCAATGATGGTCTCTGCACGGCTCACGAGCGATCGCGGCACTCAACGCCGAATATCTCGTCATGATCGATGGATGTGGCTTCATCTTGGACCTCCCCCGCGTGAGAGGATGACCTTTTGATAGCCACGTGCGGCGACGACAACGTAACCTTCCGGATCGAACACGGTGAAGTCGTACGTCGCCGACTTTTCACCGATCTCGCGACAGACAAAATGAGACAGGCAAATCTGGCCCGGCTGGGGTGGACGGCCCAAATCAAGTTGATCGATTTGTCGAGGTAACGAGATAGCCTGATCGCCGTGCATCCAAAGATGGATTCCGCACGCGTAGAAGGCAGCGTCTAGGACACATGACGGAACGATCCAATCATCAGCACGCTGGTCCTCCACCAAATCACGCACGGGTAGTGCGGTGATTCGTCCCCAACCGGATTGGCGGTCAAAGCTGACGGCCGTCACTCCACGAAAGACAGGACCGTGATAAACATCGGCGTCCTCAGGATATCCAAATTCCGTCCAGTCCGTGGGCGGCGACAGCTCACTCGTCGCGCGTTGGTATTGACTTTCGGGTGCTAAGCGAGCGATCGCCCTGAGGTAGGGACGATCTTTCTGAATCAAACCACCGGACCGGTTACGAAAGTCGCAGATCAGCCGGCATTGGCAGCTGTTTTCGTCCAGACCTACAGCCTCGACTTGTGCAGACAACGGCTTGTCAGTGTGGAACATCAAGCCGTCGACCATTTGTATGTCATTAAAACCGACGACTTGCTTGGCACTCGCTGCCCGTGCGATTTCGGCCAGCGATTCCAGTCCCACGACGACCGGCAACAGGGGCTTGTCACGAAGTCGATGTTGAATCAGAAATACATCTTTGCCTGGATCCAATGGCATGTCACCGACATGCTGGTCGCCCGTTTTGCGAATAGCGCGGACCAAGCCCTGCCCCGCTCCGTCGGCAGCCTGGTCGGATTGTCCTGAAGGTTGAAACGGCCCCAAGGGTCGCTGTTCGTCCGGAAAGAACATCGGATAGAAATCACCGAACGTGTACAGGACCTCGCTTTCAGGAAGTCCGGCCTCAAGCTCCTGCTGCATGCGACGGACGCCTTCCTCGGGCGTCATGTATTTCATATTCATGATCGCCTTGGGGCCCCAGGCGTAGCGTGGCAGTGTCGCCATGCCGGATCCTTCCCACGATTCCCAATGCACACATGTTGCCGCGCAGTCGGATCGCTCGGTGCGGATCCAGTCGATCACCTTGGACATCACATCGTTGCCGGCGGCATAGTCCGTGAGTCCATTGCCGCCGAATCGGCCGCTGATCGAGCCAAAACCGATGCAGTAATCCAGCGGATCATCTCGCAGCAGGGAAACGAGATTGAGCAGACCACGGTATTTGGCGGCAATCAGTTTTCCAACGAAACCCTGTCGCTTGCTTTCAAATCGTCCCGGATCAATCATGCCGGCACCGTGCAAAACGCCGCGAATTGGTCCGTCCTTACCACGCACGGCTTCCAGGCAGCGCGCGACGGCGTCTCGGTCCGAGATATCGCATTGATGATAGGTCGTCGCAATTCCCGCGTCGGCAAACTGCTTCAGATTGTCGAAGATCTCGACATCCTTCATGACTCGATCCCAGGCCTCGGACGGCGATCGACCTTGGGCAACTGCTTCGCGGGCCAACTGAGTCTTAAGCGACTTCATTTCGGCTTCAGAGTAGTTGCGCCAAGCAGCGTCTGCCTGCGGCGCGGGACTCATACCCAGCAGGTGTAACTTCCAACCGAACTTTTTGGCGAGAGCACGAGCGGCGATGGCTGTGATCCCTCGCGCGCCACCGGTGACGACCCAAGTCCCACCCCGAGGATCCTTGTCACCGGCCTGTCGCGTCGGCAGCGCCGTCGGCAGAGGTCGCACGACATGGCGTCGTCCACCAGACCACCCCACTTCCACCTCAGGCTCGTTGGCAGCCAGCTCGCGTAGGATGGCGCCTATCAACTCATCGGGCGAGTCGCCGGCCGGACTGTCAACCACTTTGCAGCGAACGGTGCGTTGCTCGCGACGTGAGTCCTCGATATGAACCGCTTTGAGTAGTCCAGACATCGCGCCGCCATCGGGTGTTACGGCGGCTCCACCGAAACCGAAGTCACCGCCCAACGAGACCGCGGCGACTAGATGAGCCACACCAAGTTCAGCACCTTGAACCAACTTGTACCATTGCTGGGCGACAAAGAACGGCAGCAGAACTCCAACTCGCTCGCGCTGAAGTACTTGCTGGTCGCTGCCCAGCTGAACAGCGTCGCGACCGGTCAATAGGAACAAATGCGAGGCGGGACGCTCGTTCCATTTCTGCTGCATTAGGGCTGTTGCTTCGTCGACTCCGGAGTTGGTCGGGATTCGCCAGACCGTGACACCGGCTTGAGATAAACGCTGCTCCAACGATAAGGCCAGATCGTTTTCACCCAGAATCCACACGGCCTCGGCGAAAGAACAGGCCGTCGGAGCATCGTCGGGCAAGGGCGCCGACACCATTCGCATCGCACAACGATGGGTGGCCAACTCAAGATCGTCATCGATCTCAGACTCGGTCGAGGCTGTCGATGCAGCGACATTTTGCGTGGCTGCCGGTTGACTTGGAGTCGCAGGCTGTGACGCTCCCCCAGCGGTCGAACTCTGGCCCGACTGCCCCTTGGCCAGCTGACCCAATCCCGCGGCAAATCGATCCCAATGACGACGTTCTGTAATCAACAACTCGGGTTCGGGCATCCCCGCTTCTAGCTCACGCAACAGATGCGTGATGCCCTCATACAACGGCATCAACTGCAACTGACTTTGCCCCTGCAAGACATTCTTGGTTTCTGGTCGGGCAGCCATTCCGACGCCATCCCAAGGATGCCAATGGAAACCCGTTGCCTGTACCCACGGCCGCTCGCGACGATAAGCACCGATCAATTTACAGAGCATGTCGCTCGCCAGGCAATAATCGGTTTGACCAAAACTTCCAAGACGACCGCTAATCGAGCCGAATCCGAGGAAGTGTCGTACGGGATCTGTCGCGGTCAAAGCCAACAGATGAGCCGCGCCATCGACCTTGGCTGCAATTGTCTGGCTGACCACCTCACGCTGTTTGCGTTCGAAACGGCATGACCGATCGATACCCGCACCGTGCAGAATGCCCTCGATCGGACCGTCGGTCTCACGAATCCGCTGCAGTGTCTGCGACAACGCGACGCGATCGGCAACGTCACATTGGTGATAAGTTGCTTGGACACCAGCGGCTTCGAAGGCGCACAACGTACGGTCGATCTCGAGATCTCGTTGCAGCTTTTCCCAGGCTTGAGGCGGCGATTCACCGGACTTGCGAGCGGCGATCATCGTCGCTGCCTTAAGCTGCTGGAGGCCCTCCGCAGTGAGATTTCGCAGCGACGGATCAACAACCGGTCGCGGTGTCGTGCCTAACAGATTGAGCTTGAGGCCATACCGCTTGCCCAACTCAAGTGCACAGGCGGCCGTAATCCCCCGCGCGCCTCCGCTCACGACCCAGTTGGCACCCGACCGAATGCTTGCGGCAGCCTCCGGCGATTGTTGCTCGACCGCCATAGGCACTTGCCGCTGGCCCGCGCTGTTGTAGCCGACTTCGTAATCGAGGTTGCCAGATGCCAGTTCGCCAAACACATGCTCCACAACGACATCGGTCGGCACATCGAAAGGCGCGTCGATCGTTTTGACGCGCAGGTTCTTGCCCTGCATTACTGTGTATTCGATGAAAATCGCTTTGAGCAGGCCAGAGATCGCACCAGCTTGAGCCGCTCGCGATCCTCGCTCGAACCCAAAGTCACCGCCGTTGGCAACGACCGCAACAAGCGAGGCTTTGTCAAGCCAACCACCTGCCGTCGACAATTCGATCCACTTCTGACAGATGAAGAAGGGCAACATCATCGACTCATGACGATGACGGCTCCAAGCAACTTCATCGCTGGGTTGGATCGGAAGACAATCACGAGCCGTCGTTATGAACAAATGCGGCGCTTGTTGCCCTCGGCAGAACTGTTCAAGCAGATCCAAGGCAGCGTCGATTTCCTGGTTGGCTGGAATGGTGCACACGGGCACGCCCGCTGACGTCAAGTGCTTGGCCAAAGCCTGTGACGTCGCGTTGTCACCGACAAGGATCGCTCCGCCATTCCAGGTGGGAACGGTCGGTCGTCCCGGAGCCAATGGTGCATCATGCATTTGCAGCACGAAACGACTTGCGACCACATTCGACGGTAGCGTCAACGGACCGTCGTCACTGGCGAGGTGCGCCTGAACAGGTTCAAGGCAGTACTGCGCGGGGAGAATGTTGGAGGCCTGAATCTGTTCGGTGGACCGGTTGCGATCATCACGTAGGCGAAGTTCTCGCGACCGGGCATCGATCGCAACGGTTAGATGCTCGGCGGCCATCGCCACATTTCGCGTCTCGAAGATCGATGAAATCGTGATGCTCGGGTTCAGTCCATCGCCCCACGGATCCCCGATGGCGACACTGGCCTCGTCCGATCGAACCCGAAAGGCTTGCCCATCGAACTCCGCAACCGCGATGCGATCGGCGTTTCCATCGCTGATGCAAGCGGTCCAAGGTTGGTCGTTGGCCTGCGAGCGAGCCAAGGTCAACGCCGTCTCCAGGTCGGCCGCCTGGTTAAGCAGCAATCGAGCGATCGAGGACGTCGCATGTTGCCCAGGTATCGATCCAGGGCAGATTGTCACAGCCAGCCCAGCGGCGTTCAGCCCACCAAGCAGATTGACCGAACCGGCATAGGAAACTGCAAGATAAGGGATTCCTCTCGACGGAATCCGCACCGATACCATCGGCCGCAAAGAGGCTCGTAGCGCTTCCATGGTCGGCAAAGGTTGCCGGATCGCCTGAATCATCTGACCAGCGGAGTTACCTGCGGAACTGACGACAACTTGTCCGGCGCCTGCGCCAAGATCGGCCGAGACGGCGAAATGGTGTGCGATGATGTTACCCAACGGGACTTGGACGGCATCGGCCAAACCTTTCAGCTCGTCAAGTTCATCGGCGTTCAGCACGCTCTCAGGCGAAACTTGCGTCAGATCAATTCCTGGCAACTCGTCCAGCTCTTGACCCGTGTACTCAACATATCGATGCAAGTAGCTGCGAATCTCTTGTTTGAATCGTTGGCCCTGCTGGAACCCCAGTTCGTAAGGCGTGCCCTGCAGCCGGAGGAGCGACTCAGGCACGGCCGCTGACGTGAGTTCTTCGACTTGCCGAACCTGCGGCTGTGCGTCAACCGCGCTGGCTGCCGGACTGGGGGTCGACGGCGGTGCCTGATTCGGAGTGTCGCTGGCCGGTTGGTGGGAGACCAGGAAGTCGAGCACGTGACGCAAAGTCGGAAAGTCATCGAGCGAAAGTTCCGAACTCGTGCTCAGCGAACCAACATCGAAGTACTCCTGCAACTCGCCAAAGAGCTGAGCTTTCTTGATGCTGTCGATGCCCAGATCGGCCTCGAGATCCGCATCGAGCTCGACAACCTCGGCTGGATAACCTGTTTGTTCAACAACGAAATTAACCAAGAACGATTCGAGCTCCGTAGCATTGCTGGATGCTACGGCCGGCGCTAGCTCAACGAGGTTTTCTTCCATCGCCGGCGCCGGTGCGGCCGATGGAAAAGACGATGAATTTGGATCCGACTGGGCAACGCCGGACGAACCACCGGTCGTTGTTTGCGGACCCGCTCCAATTAAAAAGTTGAGAACGTGACGCAGCGTCGGAAAATCATCGAGTGATAGATCCGACGTCGTGCTCAAGGATCCAACGTCAAAGTACTCCTGCAGCTCACCGAAAAGCTGAGCTTTCTTGATGCTGTCGATGCCCAGATCGGCCTCGAGGTCCGCATCCAACTCAACGACCTCAGGTGGGTAACCAGTTTGTTCAACCACGAAGTTGATCAGGAACGACTCCATCTGAGCGGCGTCGACCGACGGCGCCTCAGGAGTCGGTCCACCTGCTGGGGTCGGCGGTGGCGGCTCTGCCAAGGGTGGCGGTGCGGCAGACACGCTGGTTGCCGGCGGCGCGACGGCGCTAACCGGCGGCGCGGCAGTCGGTGTCGTCGAGCCTCCCACGGCCGTATTCGCCGTCGGCCCACCCTGAGCCACCAGGAACTCCAGGACATGGCGGAGCGTGGGGAAATCGTCCAACGACAACTCGGACGACGTGCTCAGCGAGCCAACATCAAAGTACTCCTGCAACTCGCCGAAGAGCTGTGCCTTCTTGATGCTGTCGATGCCCAAGTCGGCTTCTAAATCAGCGTCCAGCTCAACGACTTCCGGTGGGTATCCAGTCTGCTCGACGACAAAGTTAATCAGGAATGACTCCATCTCGGAGGCATTCACCGTCGTCGATCCGGTCCCGGGGGCAACCTCGGGCGCTGCGACCGCCGGCTCGGAAACCGGTGCCGACGTCTCGATCGGTGCCGCCATGGTGGTGGTGACTTCGGGGGTTGCTTGCGGCGGGTCGGCGGCCGTCGGAGTGGACGCGCCCTGCAAGAAATTCAGGACGTGTCGCAGCGTGGGAAAGTCGTCCAGCGACAGTTCCGACGCTTCCATCGAACCGACGTCGAAGTACTCCTGCAGCTCACCGAACAGCTGAGCCTTCTTGATACTGTCGATGCCCAGATCAGCTTCCAGATCAGCATCTAGTTCAACGACCTCCGGAGGATACCCGGTTTGCTCAACGACAAAATTGATTAAGAACGAGGCCCAGTCTTGATCGCCGATCGCGGGAGCCGCGGATTCAGCAGTTCCCGCCGGTGGGGTCTGTGCCGATGATGCTTCGACGGAAGGCGTCGGCGTAGGATCTGTTGGCGCGACCTCGACGCTAATCGGTACGGATGTCGGTGGCGAAGACGAGCCGTTCCCATCATGCTTCGGGAGATCGGGTGTCGAAGCTACCGGGCGAGTCGATTCGCTCGACAACGTAGCCGTGGGCGCAGCCGGTGGAGCGACCGGCGGTGTTGCCCCGCGACCGGGAACGCCGACGGGGTTTGAACCGTTCCCCTTCGGATCGGTACCACCAGCCGAAGCTTGTCGCATCTTCTCACGGCGCCGCTGGGTTGCGTCAAAATGAGGAATTTGATCTTCCATAAGACTCTGGTGTTCTCCCCTTTGTTGATTGAGTTCAGTGTCTGTGGTTGTGACCTGGATCGACGGCGGCGCGGCGGCTTGAGCAGACGGCGTCTTGGGCTCCAAAGCCCCCAAGCATTCCAGCAGCGCCTGGACGCACAGCAGCGGTTCAATTCCCGCTCGCTTGGGATTGTCACAAGCAATGTGGTACGAATTGGCCTCACTGGCAGCGGCCAACGTGCGTTGATTCAATCGGGTCAGCGTTTGTTGTGGTCCGACCTCGACGAAGACAGTCGGAGACTCAGCCGCAAGTTGTGTGATCAGCGGTGCATATTGGACCGGGGTCGTTAGCTGGCCGCCGAGATTGCGACGTATGTGTTCGACGTCTTGCATCAGGTGGTTGTCCACCGTGCTGACCGCGGCAATTCGCGGAGCCTTTAAGTCTGCCGTCAGCAACGCCTGCACAAGCAAGCGACTCGAACCGGCCATCAGCGGTGTATGGAATGCCGCCGGCACCGATAGGAGACGAGCTTGATGTGAATGGGATTTGAGGACCGTCGCCAGCGTCTCAAGCTGAGCACGTTTACCACCAACCGTGGTTTGATCGGGGGCATTGAAGTTGGCCAGATATGCCTGCACGCCGGCTTCAGCAATCAATCGCTTGATCTCGTCAGGCGGGGCATTCGTAGCAAGCATTCCGGCATCACCTGAAGCGACGGCGACAATCCCGTCACAACGAGCTTTCGTCATGACGATCGCGGTCTCCAAATCCCAGACGCCGGCTGCGTAGAGTGCCACGAGCTCGCCGTAACTGTGTCCAAGCACCAGATCCGGTCCGATGCCGCGATCTTCAACGGCCGCCAACATGATGGCGTCGGCCAGCAGCATCGAGACTTGCGTATGCCAAACATCCTTGCCCAACTGAGTGGGTGTTGCCCAAGCCAGTTCGGTGAAGCTTGGAAAGCCCAACCGTGACATCGCGTCGTCAATCTCTTCCAGCTTGCGCGCGGCAGCAGGCACCTGACTGACAAGGTCGCGTAACATCCCATCGTATTGCGAGCCCTGGCCAGGAAAGACAAAAGCAACTCGCGGACGTTGGGATGGCAGCTCGCAACAGAAAATGCCTTGCTGCTGTAGCACCTGCCGAGCTGACGGATTGTGCGCCTGTGTTTGTGCTAACTTCAGCTTGCGCTGCAATTGCTCGGGCGTATCCGCGACGATGGCCAATCGAACCTGATCTGTAGGACCGAATGCCGTTCTGGACGACCAGGTTGAAGCGACATCGTTCTGGGCTTGCTGAATCGCTGCCTGCACCTGCTCGAAAGTCGGAGCGCCGAGGCGAATGATTCGCGCCTCGTTGGCAGTTTGTTCTGCGACAGGTTGATCAACGCCAACTGGAACCGCTGGGGCGGCGTCTCGGGCGACCGGTTTCGGATGCTCGAGAATCATGTGCCAGACTTGGCCTTTGCTCCAGCTGATGACTGCTCCGAAGCGTCTACCCTCTAGACCGGATGCCGTTGGGTTGACGGTGAGTTGTGATCCGCTGAGAACAGGATGGGCCTCCGGTGCTGCGAACGTCGCGGGCAGCTGCTCGTGTTCCAACGCCAAACTCGCCTTGATGAGCGATACGAGTGAACTGGCACCGGCCAGGTGACCTATCTGGGGAGTCGTGGATCCGGCGGCCAAGGATTGATCACGTTGTGGCGAGCCGTGCAACTTCGGCAGCGATCGCAAAGGCTCAGTTTCTGCATCCAGACGCTCGTCGGTATCGAATTCGGCAAATCCGATGTCACGTGGTGCGACTCCCGCCATCTCGCACGATCGACCAACCGCCAGATGGAGTGCTTGGGCGGGTGAACTGTGATGAGCAGCCCCGAATCCGCGAATAATGGCGTGGATACGATCACCGTCACGGCGTGCATCGGACAGTCGTTTCAAAACAACAGCGCCCACGCCCTCGCCGGGCACCACGCCATGGTAATGGGCGTCTAAGAGACTGCGTGGCGTCCCTTGCGTGGCCAGAGTGCCGTCCTTCTCCATCTGCTCGTAGGTTGAACTGCCCATCCGGCGTTGACCAGCGGCACAAATCATCAGGTCGTTGTCGCCCGATAACAGCATGTCGATGCAAATCGACAGCGAACTCATTGTCGATGTTCCGCCACTGTCGATCGACACGGCTCCGCCAGCCAGATCGAGTGTCTTGCTGATGCGTGAGGCCAGTGTGCTGCTGGTGAAGCTTCCGGTTTCGTCGACCAAGGAAGGCCACTTCTTCAAGAGAACCTTCTCGAATTCCCCGCTCATCGCCTCGATCTGTTCGGCCGTGTAGCCTCGCCGCTGCAGTGACTGGGCGATCAAGTGCTTCATCTCGGGAAGCCTCAATCCCATTTCCAGCTGGTCACTGAAATCGCCGCCGAACTCGGTCCCGATGACGACACCGCACAACTCTCGATCGATCGAAGCTCGGTCGTAACCGGCGTCCTCTAAGGCCCGCTCGGACGCGTCGAGCAGCATGAATTGCAGCGGATCGGCCTCGGCGACTTGCTTGGGTGGGACTTTGTTCTTCCGCCAATCGTATTCATAGTCGGTGATGAATCCGCCCAGAGTCGAGGCGGAACGTTGTTGGGCCCGTTTTAGCGCACGTGCGGTCCATCGATCCGCGGGCGGAGAGATTTTCGGGTCACGCCCGCTCATCAACAACTGCCAAAACTCGCCTAGACTTTGGGCACCCGGAATGATGCAACTCATCCCCACCACGGCAATCGCCCGATCATCGGCGGTCTCGGGCGTCGTCTCCACCCGCGCCACGCTCTGCCGGGCCGCCGTCGGCACGTATTCGTCCAACACCACGTGCATATTCAGGCCGCCGATGCCGAACGCATTCACCGCTGCTCGACGAGGACTTCCGTCTTCCGGAGCTTGCCATGTTCCTGGCTGCATCGGGACGTAAAAGGGAGCGGAATCCCAGTCAACTTTGGGGTTGAGCGACGTGACATTGATCGCCGGCGGGAAGGTCTGCTTCTGCATGCAGAGCACGGTCTTGATTAGCCCCGCCATGCCCGCTGCCTCAAGCGAATGGCCGATGTTCGCTTTGACGCTGGTGATCGGAATCCGCTTTCCTTCCGGGAACTCGGGGCGCAGAACCTGGCCCAGCGTATCCAGTTCCGTGGCGTCGCCCAGCTGTGTAGCCGTTGCATGACACTCCAAGTACTGCAGCTTGGAAAGTTCGATGCCGGTGCGATACGCACGCCGCATCGCCTTCATCTGGCCTTCTTTGCGAGGTGCCCAGAGGCTCTTGCCTCGCCCATCAGTGGCCACACCCAGTCCACGCACAACCGCTTGAATCGGATCGCCGTCAGCCATCGCACGATCCAGCGTCTTCATGACCAACGCCACATAGCCTTCGGACATGATCAATCCATCGGCGTCGGCATCGAAGGGGCGCGTCGCCTTGGAGCTCATCGCCTGGGCGTGTGAGAAGAGTACGAGTGAGTCGGACTTGCAGTCGGATGCACCACCCACAATGACCATGTCGGCGCGACCGCGTTGCAGCGCTCGAGCGCCTAACAACATCGCGTGGAGTGAGGAAGCACAGGCCGAATTCAAAGCAAGCCATTGCCCCGTGAGCCCAAACGCCCGAGCGATCGTCCCGGAAACCATATTGCAATTCAAGCTGCGGGCATTCTCCGCAACCGGTGGATGTTCCCGCTGAAGCTCACCCGTAATCTCCGCGCGAATCTCGGCTTGCTGGTTCGGCGGCAGCCCGCGAAAGGCCTCCGTCGACTCAAGCAGATCCATCGCGTCGTCCAGGTACGCGTTGAAGATGAGTTCACCCAAACGGGTGCTGCCCTGTGCATGACCGATGAAGACCCCCGTGTTGCGACTCGGCAAATTGAAGGGATCCAGGTTCGCATGGCGCAAGGCTTCCGCCGCGACACCCGTCATCAGCAAATGGGTGTTGTCGACCGCGTGAAGCAAATCTTCAGGCAGCGGACACCGCTGGGCATCGAACGTACGATCCGAAAGCAACGCGGCGAGCTTGCAGTAGGTCTTACCGCGCACGCCGACCCGCGGATCATAGTAGAGTTCCTGGTTCAGACGCTCGGCCGGGACTTCGGACACGGCAGATTGACCTTCGTAGATCAAGCGCCAATACTCGTCCAAGTTGGCCGCACCCGGTAACCTGCAACCCATGCCGATGATCGCCAGTGGTACCGTGGTCTTGTCCGTCTGGATCGGCATTCACAAACCCCCTACCCCCTTGCCGTTACGCTTGCAAAAGTTGGCTTAAGCTAGCATTGATCAGGTGGGATGACGACACAACACTAACTGGAAACGCCCGCACGAGAATGGTGCCAATGGCTGGCACTTGGGTGGACAAAATAGGTAAACTAAGGAAAGCCACCTATGATTGCAGAATCTCAGCAGATTGCAATGATCAACGACATTTTTCGAGTTTAAATCTTGGCAGATTTTACTGCCTGGGGAAACCTTTCGTGCCACATGAGCCGTCCTCTCGCGTGACCGCCGAGCGAAGCGGCGACTTCGCTTGGCTGCGACTGCCATCGGCCAGCGGCCTGAATGAAGTGCGGCTGCAACAAACGGCCGAATTGTTCGACCAGTTGATGGCCGATCGCCAGGTGCAGGGGATCATTCTCCGCGGCGACGGCGACGTGTTTCTGCCGGGAGCCGATCTGCCTTTTTTTGTACGCAGCATCGTTGCCGGTGACATCGAGCGTGTCATGCGATTTACGCAGCAGGCACATCAATGGCTGGCTCGAATCGAAAACAGCACGAAGCCCGTCATCGCCTGGGTTCACGGAGCGGCCTTCGGTGCCGGGGTCGAAGTGGCCTTGGCTTGCCATCTGATCGTGGCGACCGAGCGGGCCAAATTTTCGTTGCCCGAGACGGCCCTTGGCATCTATCCCGGCATGGGCGGAACTCAGCGACTGCCCCGTCGAATCGGCGCGTCGCTGGCCAAGTGGATGATCTATACGGGGGCCATCGTGCCGTCACCTCAGGCATTTGAGATCGGTTTGATCGATGCCTTATCGGCGGAATCGATTTCCCCAAGCGAATTGCTGCAGACCCATCGTCGCCGCGAGCAGCCGACGTTCGGGGCAGACTCACGTCTCGGCATTCTTGAGCGGTTCTTCAAGGAGCACCGGGTAGCTCAATTGCTGGATCCGAACCTGGTCCAACCGAGCGAGCCCGAGTTGGTCCGCGGTTTGATTCAAATTCGAAACAATGCACCGATCGCGCTACGCGCCGCGGAGCGATTGATTGACGAGGGGTTAGAGATGTCGCTTGAGGAGAGCTTGCAGCGGGAGCTTTCGGACCTGCGTCAGATATTTGCCACTGAGGATGCGTTGAGCGGTCTCTTGACGTTTGGCAAGAGTCGTGCCCGTTTCGCGGATCGGTAGGCGCTACGACGCTACAATTCGGCCCGCGGCTCCCGGACAACGAACTCACGTTTTTCGTGTCGCGCGATTCGACTCACGGCGATCTCCGGATCGTGGTCCCACAGGATCCACCAGTTCTGGTCGGCGGCCTCTCCCAACAACTGCGGTTTACGCTGTCGTACATCCATCGGATACAAGTCATACGCGACACCCCACATGCGACGCAGATGCGTTGTGACCGGGCAAAGGTCACCGGGATAGAGCGCCGTGTGGCCTTCAGACTCCAGCAACAGTGCTTGATGCCCGCGCGTGTGTCCGCCGGTGACCCGCGTCGTCAGACCGCTGACAATCTCCTGTCCGTCTTCGACCAACACGAGTTGCCCGGACTCTGCGAGCGGAACAAAATTGTCCGGGTCATAACTTCCAGCCAATTCCAGAGCGTTTGACGTCGCGTCTTCCCACTCTAACTGATTGACGTAGTACGTTGCGTTTGGGAACGTTGGACGAGGTTGGCGATTTTCATCGAAAGTCGTCGCACCTCCGACATGGTCCCAGTGCAGGTGAGTAAGCACGACGATATCAATGTCGGCCGGGGAAAGTCCGAGGCCTGCCAGAGAATGCAGCAGCGGGTTACCGGGTTCGAGGGAATGAGATGAACGATCCAGGGGCGACAACTTGTCACCATGGCCCGTCTCGATGAGGACGTTCAATTCTTCGTTTTGAGCCAGCACGCAGTGAATCGCAAAAGGAATGCGATTCTGATCGTCTGGTGTGGTGACGCGTTGCCAAACGACCTTAGGAACGACACCATACATGACACCGCCGTCAAGCCAGAACCGTCCGCCATTCACCGTGTTGAGTCGCCACTGGCCTAGTTGCATCATGATCGGTCAACCATCTGTTTACTTTTTGCTGAGGGATTTCTTGGCGTGGTGAATCTAACGAACTCACTTCAGAGCGAGTGAAACTATGCCGCTGTGACTGTCTATGATATGCTCGTCAATCCGAATTTAACTCAACCCGCTGCTTGAATTCTTGTTTCCACTTCGTGACATGCCCTCCCCCGCAGAGCCATTTCACGCTCGATACCGTTGGCACATCTTTGTGCTTGTCTTGCTGTGCGTACCAATTGTGATGTACGGCGCGAAGGGGGCATGGGACAGCATTGAGAACCGGGTCGAAGACTGGCTGCCCGAGACATTTGAGGAAACTCAGCGCCTGATTTGGTACTACAACCATTTCGGCACGGATGAGCTGATGATGGTCAGCTGGGATGGATGCACTCTCGATGATGAACGAATCGGGCTGCTGCGCGATAAGCTGCTTGCCACGACTGACGTCGGCGGCGAACCAACTCAATGGTTTGACCGCGTGATCACCGGTGGCGACGCTTTGGAGATGCTGACGAGCGAACCCATCAACCTGGATGATGTCCGAGCTCGCAGTCGGCTCAGTGGTTGGTTGATCGGCCCGGACGACCAGCAGACATGCCTGGTGGCATTCGTTTCCTCGGCCGGCGAAGCGGACCGACACAGCGCAATCCAGTATGTCTACGACGCGGCGGGTGAAATACCAGGATTATCGGCCAACCAAATTGTGTTAGCTGGAACGACGCGTGACGGAGTCGCGATTGACAAGGTCAGCAAACAATCGTTGGCTCCGCTCAACCTTGGATCGTTTGCCGTATGCGTCCTGATTATGTTGATCAGCTTCCGTAGCCTTGCACTGACGATGATCGTTTTCACGACGGCCATCTTCTGCGAACAAATGAGCATGGCCATCATGTATTTCTCCGGCCAGCCCATGGACTCGGTCCTGACACTCGCCTCGCAGTTGACCTACATCCTCGTGATTTCAGCCGGTGTCCATCTGGTCAACTACTATCGCGAAGCTCGCCGGGAACTATCCTGGCACGATGCGACCTCGTGGGCAGTCAGGTCGGCGTGGCGGCCCTGCGTTCTTTCAGCAGGAACGACGGCGATTGGAATGCTCTCGCTGACGGTCAGCCAGATCCGACCCGTGAATAACTTTGGACTCTACGCGGCGATTTCCCTGATCGCGGCCACGGTCGTTCTGCTACTGCTCGTTCCCGCGGAACTGTTCCATTGGGACATCAATCCACAGGCGTGGGTTAGAAAGAAAGAGAAAGGGCCGATTGCGGCCAAGTTCTGGCAAGGGCTCTCCTCGATCGTGGATCGCTTGAAATGGTTAATCGTCGTCAGTGCCGCAGCCACGATCGCCGTCGTTTTGACTGGGGTCGCGAAGATCGAGACATCCGTTCAATTGCACGACCTGTTCGCCCCCGGCGCTTCGATCATCGAGGATTATGCATGGCTGGAGGAAAAGGTCGGTCCGTTGATTCCACTGGAAGTCGTGCTGCGGGTTCCTGAATCGGTGGACGTGGAAATCGACGACTGGCTGAAGATTATCGCCGCCACACAACGTGCCATTGGGGCCTCAACCGGTGTGGAAGCAACGATTTCCGCGGCCACCTTTGCACCGACACCACTCAAGTCGCGACGCGGTTTTCGGGCTGTTACGCGTCGATCATTACTCCGCAGCCAGCTGCCACAGTTCCAAAACTCCAACTACTTCTGGCAGAACGGCAAAGAGCAGCTTTGGCGGATTAGCGCTCGCGTCCCCGCGGGGAGCCGGGCGGACTACGGTGAGGTGATGAGTGACATCCGCGAAAATGTCGAATCTCAACTTGGCAAGGTCGCTGGAATTCGCGGTTACGAATCGGTGAAGGATGTCGAAGCTGTGTACTGCGGATCCGTGCCGTTGATCTTTAAGGCTCAACGCGAGATGTTCCACGACTTGATCAAGAGCTTTGGCCTCGCCTTTGTTCTGATCTCGCTGATGATGGTCATCCTGTTGCGAAGTCCGGTCTCGGGACTCTTGACAATGATCCCCAACGTGCTGCCGTCGCTAGTCGTGTTCGGCATGATGGGCTGGCTGGCGATTACGGTCGAGCTGGGATCGATGTTGACTGCTAGCGCGGCGCTGGGCATCGCGGTCGATGATTCGTTGCACTTCATTACCTGGTTCCGTCGCGGAATCGCTCAAGGCATGTCACGACGCGAAGCAGCGCATTCGTCCTACCGGCACTGCGGCGCTGCCATGTTTCAAACCTCCATGATCTGTTGCTTCGGCCTCTTGATCTTTTCACTCAGCCCATTCACACCGATCTCGCGGTTCGCATGGTTAATGTTCACCTTGTTGCAACTGGCGCTCATATGCGATCTGATCGTTTTGCCAGCAGTGCTCATGTGCTTTACCTCTGAGCAAACCTCAAGCGACGTGAAGCGACCGCGCGTTGCGACACCCGAAAGTCGTGATGTAATCTCGCGGTAGAAAGGCGTTGGCTTACCTGGCCAGGCGTTGCCCGGATCGCTACGATTCAGCTCCACCGAGCAGACGTTCGAGTTCCCGACCGAGACGATCGCCGCGACAATTGAGCGACAGCACTTTGCCGTCGGCATCGATCAGAAAAGCAGCGGGGATGCCCGTGATCGCGTAGTAGACACTCATCGGCGTCTTGTTCCGCGGATGATTGTCAACCAGCACCGTCCAGGGTGGTGATTCGCCCAGGAGGTACTTCTGTAGCGACTCGAGGTCTTTGTCAACACTCACGGCGACAACTTCAAATCCGCGATCATGGTACTTTTCATAGTTTCGTCGAATGTTGGGTATTTCTTCCAGGCAAGGTCGACACCACGTTGCCCAGAAATCAACCAACACAACCTTACCTTTGAATTGCTTTAGATCGAACGGCTGGTTATTCGCCATGAAGCCGACAAGGTGCATTTCGTTTCCAACGAGGCCAAAACGACGGGCTTTCGCCAACATTGTTTCTCCGACCTGCTGCGTCGTTGGCGTTTGCCTTAAGGTATCCGCAAGTGTCTTGTGGGTTTCGGCAGCAAACTCGAAGCCAATACGTTGGGATGCTCGCCCGGCGGATCGTGCTAATGCTACCTCAGCGCTGGTCAGACTCTCGACGTCGCTCAAGTGCTGGCACACGTCTTGGAAGATCGCTCGTATTTGTGGATTCGTCTCCACGGCGGCCAGTTGGTAGTCGTAGAGCAAAGTTCCGGAAAGGCCTGAACGGCCTGTGCAACGTCTTGATCTCGCGACATTCTCGATAGGAGTGTCAGCGCGTTCAGCTTGGCACCGACCGCCATCGCGACATCCGGCTTACGGGCGCGTCGGTCGAGCAGTCTGTCTGCCGCCTCGACGATTGCCAGTTGGACGTCACGGTGAAAGGCCGTGTTCGTTTCAGGTTTTCCCCCGGGTTCTGGTTTCATCCTCTGCATTTGCTGAATGAATGCCAACAGCTTGCGCGGATTGCCGCTGGGCACCTTGAACGGTCGTTCGCCAGCCGGATCTTCCGCGTCGGCTTCGGTGGTGCTGTCGTGTTTGGCATCAGGCACCTCACCGTGCTCTTGGTTCTCGACGACGTCTTTTTTCGCCTGTGCGACGTCACCTGTGCGACGTGTTCGCCGCAGACGCTCGATGTAGTCTTGATCTTTTTGACTCAGTCTTTGCAGCTGCACCGTGGCTTCACGTCCATCGGCACGCAGCAGTGTGACCTGGCCGTTAGCCATCTTGACAAATTCAGCCTCGACGCGATGCTTACCGGTCGCATCGGTCCAGATTCGTTTCTCAGCCGCTACATATGCACCAACCGTGAGGACAATCAGCACGATCGGCGTCGCGCGGTGAAGCGAGTCAAAGAGCATGACGAATCCTCCTGGATCGAGGCCGGGCAAGCGTCATTATACCGACAGAGAATCCGCGACGACGAATTCGTACGCGACACAGTAAAACGCCCCAGCCGCCTACGAGGTATCATGTTCTTCACGGACTGATCAATTGAGACCTTCGATCGAGAGTCAAAGCGATGCAAAACCGCAATCATGTGCGAGGTGGACACGCCCTCGTCTGTCCTCTGACCGTTGCCCTGCTAGTCGGCATCCTGATTCCATCTCACCCAGCCCAGGCACAAACCGACTCGACGACCGAGCCGTACGATGTTGTCGTTTATGGAGGAACGTCGGCGGGAGTCATTGCCGCCGTGCAGGCACGACGCATGGGCAAGCGAGTCGTTATCGTTTGTCCAGAAAAACACCTAGGCGGATTAACAGCCGGCGGTCTTGGCTGGACAGATACGGGTAACAAGGGCGTGATCGGAGGCTTGGCACGGGAATTCTATCATCGAGTTTGGAAACACTATCAGAGACCCGCGGCGTGGAAGTGGCAGGAGCGAGCAGCGTACGGCAATCGAGGCCAAGGTACTCCCGCGATCGATGGCGCGCATCGCACAATGTGGATCTTCGAGCCGCACGTTGCCGAGCAAATCTATGAGGACTTGATCAAAGAGTCTGGAATCCCGGTTCATCGTGATCAATGGCTCGATCGTCAGCACGGAGTAAAGAAGGCCGGAACCGTGGTGGAGTCGATAACGACACTTGCTGGCAGAACCTGGCGAGGACGTGTTTTTATCGACGCGACCTATGAGGGAGACCTGATGGCCGCAGCGGGAATCTCGTACGCGATTGGTCGCGAATCACGGGACACGTACGACGAAAAATGGAATGGCGTGCAGACCGGTGTGCTCCATCATCGTCATCACTTTGGCGTCCTCGATCACCCGATCGATCCCTATGTTAATCCCGGTGATCGAAACAGTGGCCTGCTCGCTCGCATCAGCCCCACCCCCCCTGGGCAATTCGGCGAAGCAGATCGACGAATTCAAGCCTACTGCTTTCGCATGTGTTTGACGAAGGTGCCGGAGAATCGAGTCGCCTTTAGCCGCCCCGAGGGATACGACGCGTCGCAGTACGAGCTCTTATTGCGCGTCTTCGATGCCGGGTGGCGCGAACACTTTGACAAATTTGATCCGATCCCGAATCACAAGACAGATACGAATAATCATGGCCCCTTTAGTACTGACAACATTGGCTTCAACTATGACTATCCCGAAGGTACGTACCAGCGACGTCAGGAAATCATCCGAGAACATGAACTCTATCAGAAGGGGTTGATGTACTTCATGGCGAACGATGCTCGTGTCCCGGACGACGTACGGAAGGACGTACGAGAGTGGGGTTTGGCCAAAGACGAATTTGTCGACAACGAACACTGGCCGCATCAGATTTACGTACGTGAAGCGCGACGTATGATCGGTCAATACGTCATGACCGAAAACGAATTGTTGAAGCGACGGCCCACGCCGAATTCGATCGCGATGGGATCCTACACGATGGATTCACACAATGTGCAGCGATACATCACGCCAGAAGGGCACGTCCAAAACGAGGGCGATATTGGCGTCAAGACAGACGGACCGTATCAAATCGCCTTGGGCTCGATTGTTCCCAAATCGGATGAGTGCACAAATCTGCTCGTTCCCATCTGTGTATCGAGCTCACACATTGCCTTTGGTTCGATTCGCATGGAACCTGTCTTTATGATCCTTGGGCAAAGCGCGGCCACGCTTGCCACGCTGGCAATCGATGCAAATGTGCCCGTCCAAGACATCGGCTACGATTCGCTCAAACAGCAATTGATTGCAGACGGACAGATCCTCGAAATTCCGCCGCGCGACGCATCACGATCCTCCGACAATCGCAACACGACGTATCCCGGCAAAGATTGGCAGCGCCGCTCTGCGGAAGAGCTTGGCCTGAACAGTGAACAGTTACAGCGAATCGCCGACTACTTGGCCGGACGTGGCATGATCACTCGGAACGGGTATCACGTCTATTCTTGGGGGGACATTACCCGTGCGGCCGACATCGCGTCTGCGGTGAAGCCGTTCTATACACATTTTCTGATGAAGGCCATTGAAGAGGGCAAACTCGATAGTGTCGATCGGCGACTCGTTGACTTCGAGCCGCGACTAGCTGGCATCAATCGAGACTTGTCTGCAAAAGATTCCCAAATCACGTTTCGTCACTGCGCGAACCAGACATCTTGCTACGGTGTGTCCGAGCCGCCCGGAAAGGCGTTCAACTACAACGACTTTCAAATGGCATTGTTTTTCGACACGCTCTTTCTCAAGGTGTACGGCACGTCATACGAGCAAATCGACGCAAACGTATTAGGTCCGTTGCTTGCCGATCCGATGAAATGTCAGGATTCACCAAGCTTCATGGCCTTTGGCCGCGGCGATCGCGCTGGCCGCTTGAAGATCTCACCACGAGACTTCTGCCGGTACGGACTGTTGTATTTGCGAGGTGGCAAGTGGGAAGATACACAGCTGCTTCGCACTGATTCCGTCGAGCAGGTGACGCGTTCGCCCTTGCCCGTATCGCTCCCAAGAACGACGGTCCAGCAAGCCGAAATGATCCCGCAGCAAAGATCAATCGGATCACGCCGTATCCCTGACGATCAGACGGATCACAGTGGCTCATACAGCTGGCTCTGGTGGGTCAACGGACAGCGGTCCAGTGGCCACCGGCTTTGGCCCGATGCTCCGCATGATGTTTACGCCTGTCTAGGTCATAAGCACGGGAAGCGAGGAATGGCAGTCATACCCTCCTGGGACATCGTACTGAGCTGGAACGATTCGGCACTGGACCGCAAGGTTTGGCGTGATCGCGAACGGGAACCTCACCCGTTAAACGAGGTCTTTCGGCTCTTGAAGGAATCGCAGGGTCGGTAGGTAACTTCGCGTTCCCTCGACAGCACGCAGGTTGTTCGCGCCAATCTTTCAGACTTCGCTCAGATCAAACGTCTGGAAGTTAAGATTGCCACCGGAAACGACAATGGCCACGCGGCGCTGGCGAAATCGCTCAAGGTGTTGCATCACACAGGCCAACGGAACAGCAGCCGATGGTTCGACGACCAGCTTGCACCAACTCAACATCAATCGCGTTGCCTGCACGATGGACTGCTCGTCGGCCAACAAGATCTCGTCAACCAAGGACTGGATGATCGGAAAGGTAAGGGTACCCAGGGGAGTTCGCAGGCCATCGGCCACCGTATCGTATCGTTGGGGCGGCTCGATGCGGCCACTCTGCAGACTCCGATATGCGTCGTCGGCCCAAGCGGGTTCAGCGGCAATGACCTCGAGACTCGGACGCAGCGATTTCGCCGCAAGCAGGCATCCTGACAACAGGCCGCCACCGCCAACGGGCACGATCAGCGTGTCAACGGAGTCGACCTGCTGAAGTAACTCGAGTGCGACGGTACCCTGCCCCGCGATGACGCGCGGATCGTTGTACGGATGAATCATCGTCGCCCCAGTTTCTTTCATCAGACGATCGGCCGTCGCCTGACGCGACTCAGCTGTTGGCTCACAAAAGATAGGCTCAACGCCGTAGCGGCGTACGGCATCGATTTTGTTTGGATTCGAGTTCTCGGGCATCACGACATGAGCATCAAGCTCGCGTAAACGCGCTGCTCGTGCCAAGGCGGCTGCGTGATTCCCCGACGAATGGGTGACAACTCCGGCCGAGGTCTGCGCGGAGTTCAGCGAGAACACGGCGTTACATGCCCCACGCGACTTGAAGGCCCCCACGTGCTGGAAGTTTTCGCACTTGAAAACGACCTGCAGGCCCAGCTCTTGATCCAATCGCGGACTCGTTACAACCGGCGTACGAATCACATAATCACGGATTCGTTCGTGAGCCTGCTCAATCGCCGCAAGATCTACAGAATTGCTCGTCATGAAGACAAGCATCAACACTACACGGTTGGCTGTCAAGGACGAGCGTCGCGCCGCTACGTTACACTAATCGTTCACACTGAGGCGTCAACAACAACTACGATTGGTCTTGCTCTTGAACGAAGCGCATGGAAGACAGTGATTGAGTCCCGGTTAATCCGCTTTCGCGAAATCGCTCCTCAACCCGATCCTCGATTTCCTGCCGCCGTCCCTCGGCTTTCTCGACCTCGACCTGCACGGGCTCGTCTGGCTCAATCTCCGCAACGAGACCGAGCAACGTGGCTGCGTCGATAATGGTCTGCGAAACAAATCGACCGGGACCTAGAAAGCAATGTGCTTTCCATAGCCAGCGGTTGATGTTGTCGCGAGCTTGGAAGGGATCGTTCACGGCTCCGCCAATCCAACCCATGTTGTCGGTGTTCGGATCAGGTCGAACGAAGTAAGACAGCGCTACATACAGCGTCAGTGTCCCGCCGGTAATGAGAGAGGATTGCCACCACGGTAACGGGATCAAAGGCATCACCAGGCCAAAACCGATGACAATCATGGCCAAGGTCGTCGCGGCCTTGAGCAGGACCAGCCACGGCGGTTTCTTTGCGTTGGGCCCATCGCGATGCAGGCGAACGGTCCCGGCCTTTTCAAATTGGTTTGGATTGGATGACTGACTGAGAAATTCAAACCACATGGCACGACCCCAAAACGGAAGATTTGCGAATTGAGTATCCGCGCAAACATACCCCACATTAGAGGCGTTTGGCGGCTTGAGGCCTTGAGATGTGAGGTCGGGGGGCCTCAGGACGCAAGCCCCTCGAGCCTTGATCGGCCTTTGGGTAATTCGACGCAGACGAACAGATCTCGGCCATCATGAAAGAAATGACCGGATGTGAGTTTTGGTAGGGCCGAGACGGGCTGCAGCCGGACGGTCTCGCGCCCCACCGACCACGTTACAGCGCTTGGACGGGCTTTGCCGATCCGCATCGTGAAGTCGGCGGCTTGAAAAGGAGCTGTCAATTCGAGCGACTGGCCCTGACGATTGATGCGCGTCAACTCGCGAGCCGCCCAATAGCGTCCAATTTCGCTCAACTTCATCCAAATCGTCTCGTCACCAAAGCGACCGGCCAAGGCCGTTACGACGTTTTTAAAGTCATTGAATCCGTGCTTCGCCCCGTTGCAGTACATTCCCGGCCAATGACACAACATAACGGCAGGTTCACCACGCTGGATCAGTTCAACCATGCGACCGGCCGTCGCGTCATGATTGGTGTAGCGAAAGCCTTCGCTTTTTCGATCGCCTTCCCAACCGCCGAACCAATCACCCGTGCCGGCCGGAACGTTCACGGTCACCCTGGGATCGTCTGAATCGAGATCGCGAACATGCTCGAGTTTGGGTTGCGTGCTTTCGTCATTCGATATCACATACTTGAAGTAGTGCGGCAACTCCGACGCGAACACATCGCGAACTGCCTCGAATACCGCCAGCGATAGCTCGGTCTTGACTTTGCTTCCAAATCCACCGGGCGTCGTAATTCCTTCGCAAGGCAATCCACAATTCTTGAGAATGCGCAGGGCGTAGGCCAAATAGGCCGCAAGCTGATCGACACTCAGTTTGGTCTGTGGATATGAATTCTCCATCGTTGCCGCGCTGATCTCTTGCAGTGGACGACCGGTGCTAAGATCGATCACGCGCGTGTGAGTGATCATTTCCGGATGGATATCCCAATTCGGTAGCATCAGTTCTCGAACAAGGTTGATGCTGGCCTGCAACTCCGATCTGGACCAACCAGGGAGTTCGCGATCCAACCACCCAACACACGCTGGATACGGAACGATACTGTACTTCCCCTTGACACCGTGTTCGGCGCACCACTCGCCGAACTCGCGCACAAATGCATCGGGTATCTCGCGCGGCCATGTCTTCCAAGGCTTCTTGTAGATGGGCCGATTGGGCCACGCCTCAGCAAACTGCGGCATGCAAAAGTGCCCCATGTTGACCAGGCATGTCGAGTCGTCAATGACGAACGACAAGGGCACGCGTGCGCGCGGATTGACAACCTCCACATCCGGCGTTTGCGGAGCGAATTCTGTCGCGCGGACAGCGATGGGCGACAGATACGCACTGGCCAGGGCACAGCTTGTTGATTTGATGAATTGTCGACGCGTGTTCCAAGGCATGGCGCACCCTTCAGGATCAGCGGGAAAGGAATTCCGGCAAACCGGGCGTCATTATAACGCCCGATGACCACCATCGTCCTGTGTTGCTCGATACGCCAAGGCGCAGAGATCGCTGGGGAAAAGCAAAACTTGTCACGCCATGGACGTGCAACCGCAGCTTTTCGCGGAGTCCACGAAGTAGGGCGCTGTGACAAGAAGTGTCCTACTCTTGCATATTGCCTCGGCTCCGTTTCCGCACGATCCGTTTCCCCCTTACACGGAACGCCTCGATGACGCTCGAAAACTCCCAGGAAGTTGAACTTTCCGATGAATTCTCAATCGTCGAATGCTCCATTGCACTGAGAATTGGCTTTCCAAATCAGCCGTCGGCAAATTCGGCCTACGACCAATACATTGCACAAAACTACGACGTTTCGCCCGTCGCAGAGGACGAAGACGGTTGGTTTCTTGGTCTGAACTGTGATCTTGGCAAGATCGCTGAAGTCCAATCGCAGCTTGACGAGGTGAATCAGATTGCGCAGCAGTTCGGCGGCGAACCGCTCGATCCGGAAGATCTGGTCGACCTGCAACATAATCCGTGCATCCAGAGCCTGTCCTTAGTGGCGGGTCTGGCTGCCTACGAAAACGGCGAATACGAATCGGCCATCGCTCAACTCACTCAATTGATGGACGACGGCATCGCTGAACCTGCCGAGTACCTGGGCGTGGTTGGCTTGGCCTACCTCAAGTTGGAGGACTTCGAGGGCGCTCGCAAGACCTTCGAAGACCATCTTGCTTTGGACCTTGATGCGGACGAACGGTCGACAACTGCCTGCAACCTTGCGACCAGCCTGTTCCGTCTGAACAAGTTCGAGGAAGCTGAAAAGCAATACATCGCTGCACTGAATTCGCCCAAGCATGGCTACGCCTGTTATGGCATGGCCTGCCTGCGTTGTCGCGAGAACAATGTGGAAGAAACATTCGATTGGCTCGAAAAAGCCGTTCAAGTCGAGCGCAGCCTGAAGATCGAAGCCAGCACCGACGACGACTTTGCCAACGTCGTACACGACCCCCGATTCACGGAGTTGACGCGAGTCGGTATTTGGGATCGGCTGATGATCTCTCTTGGCAAGTAGTCATCGTTACGCGGTGCGATCAGCGCCCGAGGCGTTGACGACCGCTAGACACCATGGCTTACGCTTCGTCGACCACAATCTCCTGCGGCCGACCGGCCGCTTTCTGACTCGGATCGTAGTACAGATATGTTCGAGCGGCAGGTACGGTTACCCTGAGTGGCATGAGAGCCCGCAGTTGATATCGAATCTGAAGAGTCTCTCGTGGTCCCAAGTTCCGTAAGTACACGATAATCGAGCGGGGCGTGATCTCGTACTTCTCGACGAGCTCACTGCTCTGTTGCATCTGATCCAGGGTCTCGCGTCCAACACCGAACCCGGCGGGAATCGGTAAATCGACCATCAGCATCGGCGCGCTGGCAGGCGTTTGGTTAACCACCGTCGCGGTGGCTTGGACCGATTCATTCAGATGTAAACTCGTGCGATCATATTGCACATCAATACTGAAGGGCGCTTGATCCTCGCCCAACTGCCGAAACCTCGCGACGTGTTGTCGAAATACGATTTGATACGCAGTTGAGGTGCTGGACGATTCTCTAAGCGATAGCCGCCTGTTGGAGGCAACGGCATCGTGTTCTATCACGAACTGATGAACAACGTCTGATTGCTCGGCAGAGATGTTGAACTGATGTATGACGTCGTCGTCCAAGAGAATCTCGACTTGCCGGGGTTGTGCTCCGCCAGACGGACTTTGCGTCCCCGCCAACAACGCCTTCAGTGCCAGTACCGTCGCCTGAGTGGAATGCCAAGTACCGCTTTCATCTTTCTGAGTGACCAGCCAACTGAGTGCGTTGTGAACAAGCAACGGCTGTTCATTGGCCGCCAACAAGGCCAAAGTCGCCAGCGCCGTCGATTCGATATCAGCGGTTCTACCGGAACCATAGAAGGCAGTTCTTGCTCCCTCAGGCTTCGTCCAAAACGCCAACTGCTCGTCCGCCGACGTTTGTCGTAGCTGCACAAGTCGATCGAGATACGAGGAGAGGGCCGGGCAGTCGGGATCGATTGCCAGAATTGCATTGCTGACCAGCGCCAAGAGATATGGCGAGTCGATCTCAGCCGGTTCATGCCGCAGCAAAAACTGTAGCGTCGGCGATGCATCCAACTGATCATCACCTTGGTAGACCGCCCAAGCGATATAGGCTGTACTCTGCAAGCGACGCAGTTCGTCGGTCGATGCTGACGAATCATCGTGGATGCGACGTCGATCTGGAGGCCAGCTTCCGTCGACTTGTCGCTTCGAGAACAGCCACTTTCTTGTTCGCGCGATCAACGCGGGGTCGACATCGTGCACTTCGGCCATGTCGATGAATTCCATCAACCCGTAGGCTGTCAACAATGGATTGGCAGGCGGGTTTCCGAACCAGTCAAATCCACCGCCGCCGACTTCGAACGTCAGTAGACGTTGATAGCCAAGGTGGATGTACTGACGGGCCTTCGCCTCAACCTCTGGATGACTCTGATTGGTACGCCTCAAGTAGTCCAGGGCCAGGACGTTTGGATAAGTGGTGGACGATGTCTGTTCGAAACAACCGTGCGGCTGCTGCAAGATGCCATCAAGTCCTTCAACCAACTGGCTGAAAGAGTTCGGATAGATCTTTACGACCGACTGGACGCTTCCCGCCACGGCATCAGCCTCCACGACCAACGGCATGTCCATGGAGGTTACGAAGGAACCGCTCACAACCTCTTCGACCCGTTGCCCGTTGGGTTCGACTTGAACCGTGCGTTTGACGGCATCCCCAATTCCGTTGTCTCCAAGTGCTGTGATCGTCAGTTCATGCCTGCCGACTTTGGTGACACGTATTCGGAAATACTCCGATCGGACTTCACCTGGCTCAGCCTGGATGCGACGCGTCGGTTCGTCCAACAACTCGAACCATGGCGAGTCATCCAGCGTCAACTCAATGGCTTGTGCTTGTGAGTGGTAGTTGTAGACGACCACCGGAACAGCAACCTCGTCGTGCCGTGTCAGAGCCACTGGCAGATTCACATCGACAAAAAAGGGCTGGAACACACGAATCTTCTGGTTTGTGGCTCCCAGTATTCCGGTCTCGGTTACCGCACTCGCCGTGAGACGCCAGTCGGTGATGGAGTCTGCCAAGGGTACGTCGATGGCGATGCGACCCTGCTCGTCGGTAATGATTTCCGGGCGCCACAGCAACGTTTCAGGAAACCATTGCCGTAGCCGGATCGACGCTTCGCCTACTTCCCCTCTCAGTCCATCGCTATTCTCCCCGTCGAGAGTGGCAGATCCGACCCCCGTGTTGGCGTACATTCGAGCGGCATCGCGGGCGACGTTGGATGCCGGCAATAACAGCAAGCCAAGCACAAATAGCGCTGCAAAAATAAATATTGCCTGCACCAGCGATCGACTGAAGAAGACAATGGATCCGCTTAGCGTGAAAAGGCCAAACACCAGCCACGAAACCACAATCACCTGACCAGCAGAACGTCGCACGGACCGCGACTGAGACAACTTGCTCGGATAGGTCCGGGCTGAAAGCGAATGCGGTACCGCGCCGGTCATAACGCCTCGGGCAACTTCCTCGGTGACGTCCAACTGCCGCGCCACTTGGCCAAGGCTGTTGGTTCTCATCATTTCTTCGAACTGACGCTGACTGCCGATTCGGTTTCTCAGCCGATTTCGCTGCACCGTGTTGACTTGATGAGCTCGGGCACGAGTCGCCTGTCGAACTAACTCGTAGTCGATCGGACGAGTATCGAGGTCGTCGTTCGGCAAGGACGAATAAAGCACATACCCTGGCTCGAGCAATTCGCTGTCCAACTCAAAGAATGCTTGCTCCATGCCTGGTCGCTGAGACGTGACAGAAAACACCGCTTCGTCGACGACCGCCAGGCTCACTGCCCCAACTGCCGGCCGGCCGTCTTGATCTGACAGTTGAAACTGCACGGTGGCGCGATCACCCGGTCGATACTCGTTGGCGTCAAGCGTCGCGGTCAGTTTAACTTGGCTCGCAGATCGAACGACGATCGGTTGCGTCTTCAACCTAGGCGAGTCCAAAGTGGTGAATCGATAACCGCACAGTCGCAAATTGCCCGACAACTCGGCGGGTAGATCCAGGGCAAGCTGTCCTGCTCCATCGACGACGTCGACCGTCCGGGTTAGCAGAGTTTGCCCATCTTTCAACAGATCAATGAAGACCGGCTGATTACCGCCGCCAAACACTGAGATGAGGACGGTGTCGCCGCCGTCGTACACAACGCGATCGGTACGCATGATGAAGCGGTCACGATCACGATCGACACGAAGCGTGAACTCGGCATTCGCCACGAGACCGTTTTCGTCGACGGCTTGTATTCTGAGCGGACGAGAATCGTCCTGTGGCGTCGACTCGATTACTGCGAGACCAAGCTGATTGGTAGCAATCTCTTCCGCGAATCCACCAATACTGATGCGAACTCGTGCTGGTCGCCCATCGGCGTACGACGCGAACAAATACAGGCGATTCGCGACACCGGGCACGACCTGCCCTGATTCGTGCACTACTTCGATGCGCAACGGCTTGACGGTTGCGGTGGTGCGAATCGTACGCTCATGTTGCTGCCCAGCAGGATCAGTGACTCGAACGTCGATCGCAATTCCCATGTCGCCCGCATGCACGGGCAACCCCGCGAATCGCTCAGGCAACCGAAAACTCAACTCAGCCTCCCCCTCCGAGTTGAGCGATTCGGTGAAGGTGCCAATTTCAGCAATCGGTACCCCCGTTGTGTACACGCGGGCATCCACGTTGCCCATGACCGGTTTTCCAAAGAAGTATTTTGCGTCGACACGTAGGCGAACCATTTCACCTGGTGCGTAGTACGTACGATCAGTCGAGGCATCGATTCGGAACTTCGGCAATTCATACGGCCTCACCTCAACAGTCAAGTCGGAGGTTGTCTTATCGATTGAACAGGCGATTTGATAGTTACCGTGGTTCAATTCGCTGGCGAGCGGGCAGTCGGCCGATGCAAGACCGAATCGACTGGTCGGAGTCCGCTGTTTGTAAATCAGATTTCCCTTTGGATCACGAATCGTGAACTCGGCGATCTGTCCAGCCATTGGCTTGCGATCCGGAATACTCAACGACAGGCAACGTAGGTGGATGATTTGCCCTGGTTGATACACCGGTTTGTCGCTTGTAAGCATCAGTTTCCCAGCGCGACGCAGTTCAATCCTGCGGTCCACGACGTCTTCACGCCATCCACTTTGAGCGCTAACCACTAGTCGATACTGGCCGGCCGGCCAATCGGGGATCTGCAGTTCGGGGCTCGCCGACCCATACCGATCGGTTGAAAAACTGGCCAAGCGCGTTTGCAGCTGGCTATCCAGACTTCGTAGCTCAATCTGTACTTCAGCGTTCTCAACGGGCGATTCGGTTTCTTGGTTCAGTAGCATCACACGCAACGATTCATTGGCACCCGCATCCAATGTTCGCTGTCCGTAGACCCGCAGGTCGTGAGGCGACGGGCGGAGAGTTCCGTAGTAGGTGTGACAAACGAGAATCACGATCGCGGCGGATGCAACTGTTCCCCAATAGAGCTTCCAACGCAACTTTCTTGCTTTCGCAAATCGAGAGGGACGACGCGCAGCTGTTACCGCAGTCTTTTCCAGGACTGCCCGAATCAATGAATCCGACGCAACGTGTCGAGGTAGCTCCTGCAGTGTTTCTTTTCGCTCGATCGCGCGGTCGTGAGCCGCCTTGCAGTCCGTGCATTGCTCGCAATGACGCGTGAAAGTTTCCGCATCGGCCTCCGAGAGCAGGCCATGGACGAAGTCGTCCGCATATTGATCAACGTGTTGGTCACTGTGTTTGTCATTACTAGCCATAACGGACACCGAGTCGGAAATTTGAACTTTGAGTCGAATGAAAGCCCATCAGGGCGCCTCGCTTGTTTCGAGCCATGACCCTGATTCGTTTCACACTTCGGATTCCGAATTTGGAATCTGTTTCTTTGTCAATTGGTTCCGTAATGCTTGGAGTGCGTGATGCATGTGTGACCGGACGGTCGGTTCGGTTAGTCCGATCGACTCTGCAATTTCTCGATAGGACAGATTGGAACCGACGCGCATGGCAATCACGGCTCGTTGTCGCTCCGGGAGTTGGCTGATCGCCAGTTGCATCAACCGCGCATCTTCGTTACGGATGGCGGTGGTGCACGTATCACTGTCGCCAGGCAAGTGGCTTATATCGGTGTCGCCCTCCGTGGGGAGGCGACTTCGCCTGAAGTAGGCGCGGCACTGATTGTGCGCGATGCGATAGAGCCACGGCTTGACGGGCCGCGGATATTGATACGTCGCACGCTTGGTCCAGACGGACAGGAAGACTTCTTGAAATGCCTCTTCGGCCAGGTGATAGTCCGATAGCATGCGAACAAGAAATGTCAGCAGGTCATCGGCATACCGCCGAATCAGGGCCTCAAAGTCTTCCCGGTGACCACTGGCCGCTCGGCGCATCAATTCGCTGTCAACGCGGTGCTCCGGCATCGATCCTACTCAGGGTTTCTCGTGATACCCGTAACTATGCGCCAGGAGACGAATTCGTTGAACGGAAAATTCCAGAATTCCAGAGCGGCGTCCCGAACCGGCCAAGCGAGCATCGCACGCGAGACGATGTGGAGCCGGACAGGGTGTGCGATTTGCCTAGCTGGAAATCGCGTCAGCCGCGAGATCGGACAGTTCGAGAGGCTTCGAAAACCGGACTACGGCGCCGAACAGGCTGCGCGCATCCTGGTTGTACTCGAAGTCCATTTCCTGGTCGCCGGCCAAGTGTCGGAAGATCTCGGACAATTCATCGCGTGTGTCGCGATGGGTCTCTTCGGTATTCGGAGCCAGAGCACGGTCGTTGATGAAGAACTGCAACCGGTGGCGATCAAACTTCAACCCATCTATCTCGGATTCCAAAAGCAAACAGGCTTTCGCCGCACACCGGATGGCATGTGAAAAGCGGTCTTCGTTGCTGCCTTCTCGCTGGCCTTTACAGTTAAAACGAAGACCCAACTGATCGGCGGTGTTATCCATCGAATAATCGACTTCCAAACCAATCAGCATAATGCCCGGGCCCATCGGAACGTGACAATAATCGGCCACGTCAATCAACAGCTGCCCCATCACATCGTCCGCGATCCAGCGGTGGAAGACAGGAATGACATGCTCCAAGTCAACAGACGAATTGTCATCGACAAAGATCTTCACATTGACGTGCTGCAAGTTCATTTCGGCGATCCACTTTCGCTCAGGCCTTCCGTGCGCAATCGGTTATAGCAACTGTGAACGGCCTCGATAAACAGTTGAGATTCTTCGATTAAGTGATGCGCCGACTCCGCATCGTGCGCTTTGCTGGCGTTGTCATGAGCTGCGAACAAGTAGTTGGCAAACTTAGGACCGGCAAACGGATCAAAGAAAACTTCGGTGTCGAAGTATCTGTCGCGGAATTCATCGACAACCTCTTCGGGGTCGTCTTCCGTGACGTCGTCATACTGCAGCTGCACGAGCGCCTTGGCAGCTTTGATCATCGCCTTGTACGCGCCGCTGGCCGCTTGCTCGGCTTTTTCGTCTTCCAATTGGACTTGGGATTCAAAGACCATCCGTTCCGCGGCGGTCATTTGGAACTCATATTGTGTGACCACCTCGCCGGCACACTCTCCCTTGCCAATGTCGCCGATCGAATACTGGCGAGGATCGGCCCAATCCGAATAGAAATCGGGATCGTTACCGTGCTCAGGTGCGTCCTCTGTCAATGGCTGGAGGACTTCACGGATCTTGGCTTTGCCAATCCGAACGACGAAGTCGGTGAAGCATTCCTGGCCCTCGCGATTTCGCATATAGAAGTCGGTAATCTTTTCTAGCGCGTCGGGGACTCGTTTTGAAGGGACGGCGACAATGGGCAATCCGTACGATCCCGCGTTCTCTTCCCACTTCCCACCCAGCACGACCTGGAAGTGAGGTACTTTGAATCCTTGCATCGTTCGACTAACACCATAAAAGCCGATATCGGCGACATGGTGCTGGCCGCAACTGTTGAAGCAGCCGCTGATCTTGATATGCAAGTTCTGAATGGCCTGATCCAGTTCGACGGATTTATGCTCGAGTCTTTTGCGTAACTCGGCGGCCAAGCCACGTGAGGACGAGATACCAAGCTTGCACGTATCGGTTCCCGGGCACGCGACGATGTCGGTCACATTGCTCGCTCCGGGTTCGGAAAGCCCCACTGCATCCAAGGCTTCGAACAGTTCCACAACATCGGATTTGCTGATCCAGCGAATGACAAAATTCTGTTCGACCGTTGTCCGAATCGTTCCACGAGTAAAGCGGCGGACGATGTCAGCTAGAGACCGTAATTGATCGGGAGTGATGTCGCCCAACGGCAAGGTCACTGTCGCGCAGACGTAACCGGATTGGCGCTGCTCGCGCAAATTGGTCGTAATCCAGTTGTTCAGTCTGGCATTGCCATTCAGCGCTGGCACTTCGCCGGGTGGCTTGAGCGGCTGCTCGTCGAATTGATGAAGCTCATCGAGGAAGCTCGTCCAGCGCGGATCCACAGCCAGCTTGGCTCTCTCGGCAAGCACCTCCTCGATAAACTTCTCCATCCCCCACTTCTCGATGAGGAACTTCAAGCGAGCGCGACTACGAGTCTTCTTTTCGCCGTGCTTGCCAAAGACTTTGGAAATCGCCTGTGTGACGGGCAGAATCTCCTCCGGTGCCATGAACTCGTCAAACACTTTTGCCTGACGTGGAACCGCACCCAGGCCGCCGCCCACGACGACCTTAAAGCCGCGTTTTTCCTGACCATCGACCGTCCGCACAACCGCCGTCAATCCAAGGTCATGCATTTGGGCAAGACCACAGGAGTGTTGGGCACAGCCACTGAAGGCCGGCTTGAACTTGCGGCCGAAGTTTTGCGCGTCCGGGTGCCCCAGCATGAATTGTGTCAAAGCATCGGCATAGGGCGTCACGTCAAACGGTTCGTCGGGGCAAACCCCCATGAATGGGCAGCCGGTCACATTCCGGACCGAGTTGCCACAGGCCTCGCGAGTCGTGATCCCGGCCGCCGCCAGGCGCCGCATCAAGGCGGGCGTGTCTTCGATGTGAATAAAATGCAGCTGAAAATCCTGCCGCGTCGTGATGTGGGCAATGCCATCCGAGTACTCCTCGGCCAGCTCAGCCATGACCTCCAGCTGCTCCGGTGTCATGCCCCCGAACGGGATCTTGATCCGCTGCATGCCGGGAGCGTCCCAGGCCGTGTGTGGACCCTTGGTCACCCTCTCGGCATAGGCCAACGTCCGCGACTGGGTCCCGTCATGGCGTTGACCATTGTCATATCTCTGGCCGTAGGTGCCGCGACGCAGACGAGTTTCGGCAAAGACCTTTTCGTCGACCTTGCCCTGACTCCGCAGGTTGATTTCGGTCTCGAACGTATCAATCTCTTCCTCGAGTTGAGGCGACAATTGACCAGCGAGACGCTCCTTCCAGAGCCCATTGCTTGCCTTCATTCAGTCCACTCCGTGCAGGCGGGGTCATCCCCAGGGGGTTCGGAGCCATTCACGCCGAAAAAACTGGCTCCCCGTTTCTCCCGGCACCGTTATCGCGAACGCAGCGATCCAGGTGGATAAATCCCAGGTGACCAGGGGGGAATTGATTCTCGCGATTTAAGGTAAGATTATCAGAATTACCTGTTTGGGACAATTGAACACGGCGGCTCAAACCACCTCACCGCTTTGGATGACCTTTGCAGTCAACTCACCCAGTTGTATATTGCGCGCATGACGTCAAACGACCACTCCTTACGTGTTTACGATTCGATGCTGGGCCTTCTCTCTAGTGAGGAGAATCCCACGCCGTTAGTTCGCCTAAATAAGGTTGTTCCGTTCAAACACACGCAAGTGTATGCAAAGCTGGAATGGTACAACCCATTTGGTGCTGTCAAAGACCGCATTGCCGCCAACCTGATCCGCGACGCCGAAGAGCGCGGGTTGTTATCGCCGGGCAAAAAGCTGGTGGAAGCCACCTCCGGCAACACCGGCATCGGCCTGATCATGATTGGCAACGCCATGGGTTATCCCTTGCGGACACCTTTGTCAGACCAGATTCCGCTCGAGAAGCGGACCGTGATGCGATTTCTTGGCACGGAAGTCATCGAACTGGACGATTCGCTCTGCCCCGCCCCCGGCGCCCCGGAGGGTGCGATCGCCAAAGCTCGCGAAACGGCTGACTCCGAAGATGATTTCGAAATCCTTGACCAGTACGTGAACGAGGCCAATCCGGAGAGCCACTATCGAACGACGGGTCCTGAGATCTGGCGGCAGACCCAAGGCAAGATCACTCATTTCATTGCGGGCCTTGGTACCTGTGGAACGATCACCGGCACTGGACGTTTTCTCAAAGAAAAGAATGCGGACATCAAAGTCCTAGGCGTCTGCCCCGAGGAAGGTCATGACATCCCGGGCGTCCGCAGCCGGCGACAATTGCAGCAGACAAAGCTTTATCGACCAGACGAGTATGACGGCGATGTGGAGGTCACCAATCGGGAAGCCTACGACCTGTGCATGCGACTGAATCGTGAGGAGAGCATCATCGCGGGTCCCAGTTCGGGTATGAATCTGGCCGGAGCCTTCAAGATGTTGCCGGATGAGCCGGGGACGGTTGCCGTCGTGATTTTCTGTGACAACATCTTCAAGTACGCCTCATCGGTCGTGCGTCATTTTCCCGAATTACGCTCACCGAATGATGCGAAACAGGATAACTCGGCACCGAGCAAGAACGAGCAGTTCTTGGCGGACATGATCGAAAACCTGAAGAATCCCCACGATACGATTCGGGTTAAAGATCTCAACGAAAAGCTGCAAGGAAGCGAGGACAAAAAGCCTTTGGTGGTCGACATACGGTCGCCCGAGATGTTCGCCGAATCCCGCATCCCTGGTTCGATCAATATCCCGCAAGACGATCTGCCCGAACGCAGCTCAGAATTGCCTGATGATCGCGACGCACCGATTGTCACCGTGTGCAACATCGGAAAATTCTCAAAACACGCAACACTCTTCTTGAAGTCCAAGGGGTACCGAACGGTACGCAGTGCCAAAGGCGGCTTGAACGAGTGGGTGCGGAAAGGCTTTGAGACGACATCCGACACCGTCGGTGCCCCATCGGGCGATTAAGCTGAACGGCTGCGGGGTTGCCATCTGCTGACGCAGCCATGACAATTCGCGTCATGTCTGCCTCCACCGAGAAACCGAATACCCGCCGCCGCGGCATCCTCGATTGGATCGAACGAGTTGGTAATCGACTGCCCGATCCGGTAACGCTGTTTGTGATCGGCGCTCTGCTGATCGCTGTGCTGTCTCAAATCGCGGACGTCCTCGACTGGACCGTGACCAAGACGATCACGGCACCCGTCACCGAAGTCGTTGTCGACTCCGGCACCGGTGAACCGATTTCAGTGCTGCAAGGCGCTACTGATGGAACGATCTCTCGAGACTCGGATGGGTCGGCTTTGCGTCAGGCGATTACGACGCAGCTCGAAGATCCCGATACGGGCAAAGTACGTCGGGAACGAATCCAAGTCGAGGTGAAGGCGATTGGGATCCTCACGCGTGACGGGTTGAATTGGGCGATTCGAAGTATGGTGGAAAACTTCGTCCGATTCCCGCCGCTGGGAGTCGTGTTGGTTGGCATGATGGGCATCGGCGTGGCGGAAAAGACCGGTGCGATTGGAGCTTTGTTAAAAGCCTTGATGCTGATCACTCCTCAGCGTTTGCTGACTCCATCCATGATTCTCATCGGCGTGATGTCGTCAATGGCGTTGGACGCGGGGTATGTCGTCCTTCCACCCGTTGCGGCCGCGCTTTACAAGGCGGTGGGAAGATCGCCCTTGGTCGGTCTGGCCGCCGTCTTTGCGGGCGTGTCGGCGGGCTTCAGTGCGAATCTACTTCCGACGGGACTCGACCCGTTGCTGGCCGGTTTTACCGAGGCCGGCGCACAGGTCTTAGACTCGAGCTACCGGGTTGCCGCCACCTGCAACTGGTGGTTCATGATTGTCTCAACGATCATGTTGACGGGTGTCGGTTGGGCCGTGACAGCCTGGTTCGTCGAGCCTCGATACAACACCAAGAGTGCCGAGGACGGCGGCCCCTCGGTCTTGCAAGACGTCGACACAGCCGCCAGTCAACTGACCGCGAAGGAACGTCGCGGCCTGATCGCGGCCGGAATCTCTTTTGCTGTTGTTTTCTTGTGCGTCATGGCCATGATCCTAGTTCCCGGCGCACCTCTGTATGGTGTAGGTGTGCGATTCGACCGCTGGGTCGAGGCGATCGTGCCCATTCTGTTCATCGTGTTTCTCGTTCCTGGCATTGCCTATGGAATCGCCGTCGGCGAAATACGCTCCGACGACAAGACCGCCAAGCTGATGGGCCAGACGATGTCCGACATGGGCTCCTACATTGTGCTGGCCTTCTTCGCAGCTCAGTTCATTGAGTACTTCACCTATTCACGTCTTGGCGAAATGTTAGCGTTCTTGGCGGCCAGACTCTTGCCGCGGTCCAGCTGCCGACTTGGGCTTTGCTGGCAGCCTTCATCTTGGTGGTGATGTTCGCCAACCTGTTCATGGGTTCGGCCTCGGCGAAATACGCGTTCATCGCCCCCGTCTTTGTCCCGATGTTCATGGCCGAAGGGGTCAACATCA
>CAJHYQ010000723.1_pt1 | contig 38477 bp, 23 predicted proteins | sample 9198721 | NCBI WGS metagenome assembly CAJHYQ01 (sample SAMEA7708357, study PRJEB35096) | sediment metagenome | biome: marine neritic benthic zone biome [ENVO:01000025]; feature: sediment [ENVO:00002007]; material: shallow marine sediment [ENVO:03000034] sea grass bed [ENVO_01000059] ... | reverse complement strand
CTCCTTGCTTCAGGTCGAGCCGATTCAACTCTCAAGAAACGTGGGATTGTTGCTGGTGTCGGAGACTGATGGTTTGGTCGGTGACTACAACACGAATGGGCAGCTGGACGAAGAAGACTTAGATCTGCAAGCCGTGGGGATCGCCAACAACGACGTGACTTTCGATCTAAACGATGACGGCACAGTCGATATCGCAGATCGTGTTGTTTGGGTCAACGATTTAAAGGAAACGTGGATGGGCGATTCCAATCTCGACGGTGAGTTCAATACCACCGACCTGGTCGCCGTGTTTCAGACGGGTTTATATGAAACTGGGAATCGCGCAACGTGGGTTCAGGGTGATTGGAATGGGGACCAATCATTCACGACCACCGATCTCGTCGTCGCATTTCAAGGTGGCGGATTCGAAATAGGACCACGAGCGAAAGCGGAAGCCGTTCCCGAGCCAGGTGGATTGGTGTTGATTTCGTTGGCGGGGTTGACTGTCGTACGCACGCGGCGTCGTCAATCGTGCGGCTAGATTTCGTCGCTTCGTGACTCTTGCGCGATCCGCGGCTCTCGACGGTGAAACAACAGCGCGCCAAGAATCAACAGTTCAGTGCAGCGCAAAAATATCCAGTTGTTTGTGTGCCGTCCGGTCACGGGTAACGTAGCCCACGGGTAGCCAAAAACGACGAAGTTAAGTGCAAAGTAAACCAGCGCGCTGATGATCACTCCGTAGCGAGCATACGTTCGTCCGCTTTGTCCGTTCCGCCCGCACTTCGCAAAGTAAATAGCTGCGGCCGTCATCAAGGCTAGTGGAACGACCATCAACAGGAAGCTGTCGGTATAGGTGTGGACATGGTCCGACATTTTGAATGTGATCCCAGAGATCGGCAGGGCGACCAGTGGAAGTGAAGCCATGTAGGGCCAATACCGCCCGGCCAAGATGCATACGACCGGAATGAGCCCCATGCCGAGTGGAAAATCACCAAGTATCGCGACGGCATCGTGCCTTGGAACACTCCACAGATAGACTATCCCACCGTAGATCAGTATCAGAATCCATTCGGTTGTCGGTGCCATCGCAACCTCATCCTGATCTTCTAGATACTCCGTCGCGATCAGCTTTCGGTTCAACCACAGTCCGAGCCCGAGGCCAAATCCTAGGACGCAACCGAACGTTGTCTCCATCACGTTCCACCAGTTCCATTGCATGAGGCTAAAGAACTTCGGCGGGAAAACGTTCGGTAACCAATGATGAAGCGATAGATCAAATTCGGTGAGCCAACCGGGCGTCCAACTGTGCTTGGCTTGAAGGCTTTGACCCAAGGTGAATCCCAGGCCGCCAGCGAGTACGCCGACCCATGACATATTGAACGCGAGCCAGTCTTTCTTGAAGTAGGCAACGTAAATGACCAACGCCACAAACGCTACCAAGAGTCCGCCCCAGACCTCGGGCCGCGGATCCATTGAAAGATTCTCTGGTTCCCAATGCCAGTGGTCAGAGAAATAGATCCAGGGGAGAACGCGTTCGGTCGAAGACAGCGCCGGGAAAAAGAACCAGGCGAGCTCGCGATCTGTTCCCGGCACGTACGGTCGATTGAGTAGCTGGATGCCAATGAATACAAAGACAAGCAATGCGAGGTAGAGCTTAAGCATTTCAGCCCAGCCATACTTCTTGCCGCCGAGACCAATTCCTAGAAACGCACCGCCAAAGCCGACCCATAGTCCGCCCTTGACGAACAACCCAACCATGCCCCACCAGAAGGCCTGGTGATTTCCAACCAACGGCGTGTCGTGAGTTAAGCCGATGGTTTGTCCGTACGTCATCGTGCCACCGAACGAAAAACCGACGGCCGCTAACGCCACGGTTCTTGCAGCGTGAAGCGAGCTTGACTGTCTATAGAAAAGGAACACGAGGGCGAAGGCGACGAGGACGCCCGGCACCATCGCGCCCCACTCGTGCCCGTATTGGCCGCGAATCCCCCAGCCCATGGCACCTGCTGCAGCTCCCATTAGTGGGGCTGCCAGCAATAAGGTCACGGCCGACATCGTCGGTTCCTCGACACAGCGTTCGGGCGTTCTGCTCATGACTTTCTCACGTTGAAAGGTGGTGGAGCGAGTTCCTGCGCTCATTATCCTGCGGCGAAGATTCAAAAAACATTGCCGTCGAATCCAGATCAAGACGTGTCGCCAGAATGAGACGGCGCGCTCGATCGTTATGCGAGACGCAGATCGTTCATCGCTAGTTTGCCATTACTTCGTGAGCATTGTACAAAAGGCGGTCATGGTGTTGCCTCAAGTCGTTGGGAGAACCGTGGATGAGATTCGAACGGCGGATGAGAACTGAACGGCTCGAACCACGATGCCTCTTAACGACCACGCCGTTTATTTCCGAGTTTCAAGCCGTCAACGACGCAACACTTCAGGACAGCGATGGGGATTTCTCAGATTGGATCGAAATCCGCAATGACGGCGCGGACGAAGTTTCCTTGGGCGGTTGGTTCCTGACCGACGATGCCGACCGACCACGTAAATGGCGCATCCCGTCGACTTCCATTGCCGGTCGCAGCGAGTTGGTCATCTTCGCGTCGAGCAAAGATCGCATTGATCCATCGGGTGAGCTGCACACAAACTTCAAACTCTCGGGTGGCGGCGAATATCTCGCCCTGGTCAAACCGGATGGCGTCGTTCAGCAGGATTTTGGGCCGGCTTATCCGCAGCAGACTCGAGATCAGTCCTACGGACTCGCCACAGGTCAAGCGTTATCCTCGCTGCTGCCGTCGCACTCTCCAAACAGAGCACTGGTTCCTGAGGATGGCTCGCTCGCCGAGACTTGGCAATCGCTCGAGTTCGATGATGGGAGTTGGACGGGCGGAAACGCTCCCGTAGGCTACGAGCAACTCCCGCCGGCTTCTAGCATTAGTGAGGAGTTCGGTGTTGTGTTGAGTCCGGTTTGGTCCGTCGACATTCCAACAGCTGGGGCAGGTGAGGTCACACTCGAAGACGGCAGACTGAAGATCACCGCCCCGGAGGAACAAACATTGGGGGCTGACCCTTCAAGAGGTTTGGCGCCCTTGGTGTACCGTTCAATTCCCGACGACGTTGCCAGTTTTGAATTGATCACGCATGTGGAGACCGGCAAATCGCGCGCTAACGCTGGAATTATTGTCTATGACGCCGCCGTCGACGAACCTTTCCTGCGTCTCGAATATCAGATGGCCCGGCAATTCGCATTTGTAGGATCCAATGAGATCGATCTTGGAACAGCGCGCAAATCGAATCGCTCGAGTTACTTCCTGCGACTCAGCTTCGATCACTTACAAAGGGTGTGGTCGGCATACTACCGAGTTGACACGACCGATGATTGGACCCTCGTCGGTTCCGTACGTGAAGGAGAACGTGGACTTGGAACGCCCGTTGAGCCGCGCGTTGGCATGCATCTTTCGACAACGTCACAACCCGGCACAGCACTCTTTGATTCGTTCACGATCGAAGTACTCGCGAAGGAGACATTCAAGTCGCGGATCGATAGGGATATCGAATCGGACATGGCGGGGCGAAACAGCTCGGTCTACATGCGGTTTCCGTTCAATGTCGAAGGTGATGTCTCCAAGATTCAGGGGCTCCGGCTAACCGCCGCCTACGATGACGGGTTCAAGGCCTTCTTAAACGGACGTGAAATCGCGGCGCGGAACGCACCGGCTGATTCGTCTTGGAATTCAGCAGCGATCGTGCCTCACGGTGTCATTCATGGTTCAACCCCAGCGGAAACGATCGATGTAACAGCGCATCTTGACGCGCTGCAAGCCGGCACCAACATCCTCGCCGTCCACGGAATGAATGTAGGGGTAGCCGATCGAGATTTCTTCTTCGACGCCAGATTGACCGCAAGTCAGACGCTGTCGATCAACGAGCAGGTGTTTGTGACACCCACCCCCGGCCAGCCGAACTTGAGCCCCACCGTATCCGCTCCCGAGGTCGTGAGCGAGCAGGGCGTCTTCTTCGGTTCGCACATCATTTCATTGCGGAACACTGCAGGGCCGGAAACTGAAATTCGCTACACGCTGGATGGCGACTTGCCAACGCGGACTTCTCCCCGATATGAAGGTCCGATCGAAGTATCAAAATCGACCATGTTCCAAGCTCGCACCTTTGATGTTTCGGCTGAGAATCTTGAGCCGAGCGCGACGGTGTCCGGAACCTTCATCGCGATGGCAGAAAACATTGCCGGCAAATCGTCGGATCTGCCGCTGTTAGTCATGGACACAATCGGACGCGATATACCGGAGACCGAAGCCACAACACTCACACCGGTCAATGTCATTCTCTACGACGTGGAAAGCGACACAGGTGAGGCATCGCTGGGCGATGGGTTGGTTGACTACTTTGGCCGGGGTGGCGTTCGCGTCAGAGGCTCGACGACTCGTGGCCAAGTCAAACCCAACCTATCTTTCGAAACTTGGGGATTGGCGGGGTTCAAAGAAGACCAGGACGAGGATGCGAGCCTCATCGGACTTCCGACCGAAAGCGACTGGGTACTTCATGCGCCATTCAGCATGGATCGAGCTTTGATTCGAAACCAAGTCTTTCATGAACTAGCCAGCAGCGTGCTCGAATGGGCACCGAGGACGAAACCGGTCGAGGTCTACCTGAACCGTGAAGATGGCGTCATCACGGAGGACGACTATGCGGGGCTGTACGTGCTGATGGAGAAAGTGAAGCGTGGTCCGGACCGAGTCAACGTTTCTGAAATCACTCCGAGCGCCAGCGATCCAAACGATCCGAGCATCACAGGTGGTTATGTGTGGAAGGTTGACCGCGCCGACCCAGGAGAACCTCCGTTTTCGGCCGGCGGACATTCGTTGAATTGGGTCTATCCCAAGAGTCCGGGAGGCCGTGGCCGAATCGATCAGCAAGCCACGCTCCAGCAACAGACATGGGTTCAGGAGCACTTCGATCAGTTCGCGGCGACCCTGCAGGAACCAAACCTGCATGATCCCGACGGTTACTCAAAATTCATCGATGTCGATTCATGGATCGACAGCCATCTTGTCAACGTGCTCACGTTCAACGTTGACGCATTTCGCTTGAGCACTTTCCTGTACAAGGACCGTGAAGGCAAGATTGAATATGGGCCTCCATGGGACTGCGATCGGTGCATGGATTCGGCTGATGACCGCGACGACGATCCCACGGTTTGGTCCAATCCGGGCGGGACGGACTTTTTCACGTCTGGCCCTCACCACGATCCCTGGTTTCGTGAACTGTTCAAGGATCCTGGTTTCTGGCAGCAATATATCGATCGTTGGAGTCAACTACGGCGCACGCTTTGGTCTGCGGATGGACTCGATGCAATGATCGATGCCCACGCGGCCAACATCGCTACGGCAAGTTTGCGAGATGCCGAGCGATGGAGTCGCTCATTTCGCAGCTCGTCCGGCTTTGATTCGGGAAAGCTCGACGAAACGTGGGAAGGTGAAATCGAACACTTGCGGTCCTGGATTCACGCGCGAGCGGAATTCATGGACTCGAACTTCGTGGATCGCCCGGTCTTTAAGCTCGAGGATCGAACGCTCGCCGATGTTACAGAAGTTGAGATCATAACAGGCACGCAAATTGAGGTCTCGCCGGCCGACATCGAAATAGTCGAGGACGCGACATCTTTGACCGGCGACCCCGACTCGACGTCAGCGACCTATTTCGTTCCGTCGGACGATTCCTTAGGCGGTGATTGGACCGCGATTGGTTTTGATGATTCAAGCTGGGGGAGCGGTTTGTTTGGGCTGGGTTTTGCTCGCCGAGACAATTTCACCGACCTGATCCAGACGGAGGTCGACGCACGGGAACTCGCGCCGGGATCCACAACCATCTTGACGCGAATTCCATTCCAAATTGATGATCTCGAGTCTCTGCTGAATCGTTCACTCGTGCTCAGAATTAAGTTTGATGATGGCTTTGTGGCGTATTTGAATGGAGAAGAGATTGCATCGCGTAACTTGCGAGACGAGAACCTGGCCTGGGATTCACGCGCAAATTCACGACCTGACGATGCCTCTAGAGAGTACTTGGAGTTTGACGTTTCGCAGTTCAAGCATCTATTAGCCGAGGGTGATAACGTATTGGCGATCCGAGGCATCAATTCTTCAGCCACGAACGGAGACATGCTGCTTGTACCGGAACTGCAAAGTCGGCTAATACGCAGTGTTCCGTTGCCAACTAGCCAAGTCTATGTAACGACTGACGGAATGGACCCGCGCGGTGCGGATGGAAAGCCATCGCCATCCGCGCTGCAGCTGGTGCCGGGACAGGAATTGGCAATAACCGAAGACACATCGGTATTCGCGCGTGTATTCGATCCGTCAGATCGCGGTCCTGAAGCGAGCATTGTGGGGACGGACTGGAGTGCGCCGACAATATACCGATTCGTTGTGCAACCGCCGTCTCTTGCTGGAGACTTCGACGTTAACGGCGTGATTGACGCCGCTGACATTGACCTGCTTTTCGCCGAACTGAGGAAGGAGATTCCAAGTCGCAGCTTCGACTTGACTGGGGACGGAGTTGTCGACGAGCAGGACCGAGATCGGATGATCAAAGAAATCTTACAGACGAACTACGGTGACATAGATCTTGACGGCCAGTTTTCTTCGGCCGACGTTACAGCTGCTTTTGAGGGTGGCGAGTACGAAGACGAAGAGGACTCCAACTCGACCTGGGCTGAGGGAGATTGGAATGGCGATGGTGACTTTACATCGACCGACTTGGTCCTGGCCTTCAGGAGTGGAGCGTTCGTTGGTGTAAGAGGCAGATGACATCGGTCTAAGGTGACGGCATACCAAAGACCGGTCCCACCAAAGTTCTCGTCAGGAAAGTGACGATGACGATGCCGACCAGATTCAGCCAAAAGCCGGTCCATGCCATTTGCGGAATGCTGATCTTGCCGGAGGCAAACACGATTGCATTGGGTGGTGTTGCGACGGGCAGCATAAAGGCACAGCTGGCGGCAATGGCGGCCGGAACAATGAGCACCAGCGGATGCACTCCCAAGCCAGGGGCCAGTGCCGCAAGAACGGGCAGCACGGTTGCAGTGGTTGCGATGTTGGAGGTCAACTCAGTCATAAAGACGATGGCGGTTGTTACCGCCAGCACAAGCAGGATAGGAGACAATCCTGCAATGTGGACTGACTGACTTCCCAGAAAGCGGGCGACGCCGTTGGCTTCAACCGCTGATGCCAAGCTCAACCCACCTCCGAACAGCACCAGAATACCCCACGGCAGCTGACGCGTTTCATTCCATTGCATCACGTGGGTTCGTTCCTGGTGACGGACGGGAATCAAAAACAGTGTCAGCGCCGTGCACATCACGATGCCGGGATCCGTGAGGTTAGCAAGCGGAGTCACCGTCGCTCCTCCCCACTGCCAACTGACTTGCACCAGCAGCGGGCGAAAAATCCAGAGCAGCGCCGTGGTCAGAAACACGATGAATGTCACGGTTTCGCCGCGGCACGGCCTGCCTAACGCCTTAAGCTGTTGCGAAATGAGCTCGTCGCCGCCCTCGATCCGCTGAAACCGGATTGGATACAGCACTCGTGTGAGAAGAAACCAGGTGATGGGTAGAAAGATAAGGGCTAACGGAATGCCAATTAGCAGCCATCGCGCAAACGTAATGTCCACGCGATATGGCTCGGCGATTGTGTCACGCACGTAGCTGACGAAGAAGACATTCGGCGGTGTCCCAACGATCGTGACAATACCGCCTATCGAAGCCGCGTAGGCGATGCCGAGCATAAGGCAAGTCGCGAAGTTGTATCGATCCTGCGCCTCGCGAGCTTCATCACTTGAGTCGTTGGAAATGAGAGCGACGACGCTCAGCGCGATCGGCAACATCATCGCCGCTGTTGCCGTATTGGATACGAAGCCACTGAGTGCAGCGGTAATGAACATGAATCCGCCGATCATGCGCGTCGGACGCGTACCGACGAAGCTGAGGGTAAGTAGTGCGATTCGTCGATCAAGTTGCCAACGTTGCATCGAAAGCGCTAACAGAAAGCCACCCATGAATAAAAAGATGAGCGGATGCGCATACGGCGCTGCTGTATCTCTCATGCTCGCAACGCCGAAGGTGGGAAACGCCGCCAACGGTAACAAAGCAGTAGCCGAGATATCGATCGCTTCGGTCAGCCACCAAATGGCCATCCATGACATGACTGCCAGTGTTGCTCGTCCGGAATCCGCGAAGGCAACGGGAAGGCCATCCGTTCCCGGGTAGGACGTTGGTAAAAGAAAATACACAATCACGGCCACAGCCGGACCGAAGGGTACTGCCCATCGTTTGACATGGCCACGCCACGATCGTGAATGTGGCGCTAAGGGATCAGGTGTTCGATTGTCAACATCATTTCGATTTGTATTCAAGTCGCCCTCTCACCGCTGCCTGCAGCATGACGTGATCCAGGGCGATTGTACTACTGTTGCCGTGGTTTGCCACAACAGACGCAACCTGCGGTGAAGAAGGGTTCTGATGGTAATGGAACACCAAAGTTGTTGTTTTCTTAGGTCGCGGATACAATCAGGTTCGCCCGCACGCGGAGAGTTTTGTTCACTTGGCGTGGGTCAGAATCGGCGGAATGGGATGGAGCACGCGACGGTTAGATCGAATTCTCAATCGCACTTTGACGCTCATACTCGAGTTGTCATCGCGGTCGCAATTCTTGCTCTTCATCTTCTATTATTCGCGCAGTCAGCGCGCGGCGCAAGTCACTGGGAAACCCAGAAGCTGTTCTACGGGGGACGTTACGACGAGTGCATCGAGATTGCTCGGAACGAGGTGCAGCGTGGCGTCTGGAACGAAGCCTGGCCGAAGCTCTTAATCAAGTGTCTGATGGCGCGAGGACAATATGCGGAGGCGGAGCAGGCATACGAGCAGGCGCTGAAGCGATATGCCAACCGGCTCGAGTTGCGGCTCTTGGGACATGAAGTCTACCGCATGGTTGATCAGCAGACGCTGGCGAAGGCTCAATTGAATGAGATCGCGCGGTTGGCACAACTGGCGCCCTGGCGTTATTCTTCGTCGGCTGATCAGGTGACGTTGGGGCGTTTTTTTCAGCTTGGCGGTGAGGACGCTCGTCAGATCCTTGAGTTGGTTTACGATTCGGTCCGCAAGAGAAACGCTCGTTTCGTTGATGTCTATGTTGCCACTGCCGAATTGGCTTTGGAAAAGCATGACTATCAGCTCGCTGCGAAGAACCTCGAGACCGCCCTCAAGCTGCGGTCGGAAGATCCGCAGATTCATTACCTGCAAGCTCGTGCCTGGATGGAGAGTGACCCGCAGAAAGCCAACTTGGCATTGCAGTCCGCACTCGAACTCAATCCACGTCACGTACCGTCCCTGCTGTTGCAAGTTGACCATTTGATCGATGCCGAGCGATACACGGAAGCGGAATCCGTGCTTGAGCAGATCCTCGAAGTCAATCTGTTCGAACCGAACGCCTGGGCCTATTACGCGGTGATCGCACACCTAAAGGGAAAATACCAAGGAGAGAACGCACTACGCCAGGTGGCACTGTCGACTTGGCCATCCAACTATCAGGTCGATCACCTGATTGGTCGCAAGCTCTCGCAGAAATATCGCTTTGCCGACGGCGCTACCTATCAACGCCGAGCTCTGGTCTTTCGCAAAGACTACTGGCCAGCTCAATTTCAGTTAGCGCAAGACCTGCTACGACTAGGCGAAGACACAGAAGGCTGGCAGTTGGCCGAGCAGGTGCAGAAGAACGATGAGTACCACGTCGTCGCATTCAACCTGATGTCGCTCAAGGATCAACTAGATCGCTACCGTGAATTGAGTGCAGACGGTTTAATCGTGCGCATGGAATCTCGTGAAGCGGACCTGTACGGGCAGCAAGTGTTGGCGCTGTTGCAGGAAGCACGCAGCACTCTGTGCGCGAAGTATGAAATCGAATTGGATAATGAACCGATCATCGTAGAGATTTTCCCACGGCAACAGGACTTCGCGATACGCACGTTTGGCTTGCCCGGAGGCGCTGGTTACTTAGGTGTCTGCTTTGGTCGCGTAATCACGGCGAATAGCCCGGCCTCACAAGGGAACTCGCCGTCGAATTGGCAGTCGGTGCTTTGGCATGAGTATTGTCACGTCGTTACTCTGACCAAAACAAAGAATCGGATGCCACGTTGGTTGAGCGAAGGAATCTCCGTTTACGAAGAGCGTCAGCGGAATGCTGCCTGGGGTCAGCGGATGACACCACAATTTCGGCAGATGATCTTAGGTGGTGAATTAAGTCCGGTGAGTCAACTAAGTGGTGCTTTCCTTCGACCTAAGTCGCCTCTTCACCTCCAGTTTGCCTATTACGAGTCGTCATTGGTCGTCGACTTCCTGATTCAAAAGCATGGCCTGGAGACGCTGCTGCGAGTTCTGGACGACCTGGGCGTCGGCATGCCCATCGCTGAGACCTTGCAACGGTACGTTGGCCCGCCGGCGATCCTGGATCAGCAGTTTGAGAAGTTCGCGAAGCAGCAAGCTGAATCGCTCAGTCCTCAACTCGATTGGGATGCGGAGGTCGTGCCCGATCCCGCGACACCGCTGAGCATCGCTCAACAGTTGCAAGATCATCCGAACAACTACTGGCTGCTTCGGCAGCATGGAGGCAATCTGTTCAGAGCTCGGCAATGGGCTGAGGCTCGCGACGTGCTTGAGCTGCTGTACGAAGACTATCCCGAAGATACAACGCCGGGAAATGCAGGCGGCATGTTGGCTCGGGTCTATCGGGAGCTAGGCGACGAAGAGACTGAGGAGAAGATACTGCGAGCTTTGGCGTCGGTCGATGATGATGCGATTGACGTGTATCTTCGCCTCTTGGAATTGGATGAGCAGCACGAGGATTGGGAGCGTCTACGCGAAGATGCGAATTTGCTCCTGGCCGTGAATCCACTCTTGCCCCAAGGTCACGCGATGTTGGCAAAAGCGTCAAATAAACTAGGGCGATTCGAGGAAATGGTGGATGCCCAGGCGGCCCTGCTGCAGCTCGATCCAGCTGATCCGGCCAAAACGCACTTCGACCTAGCCACGGGACTGCATCAGCTCGGTCGTGTCACGGAGGCGAGGAGGCAGGTGCTAATGGCACTCGAAGCAGCACCGCGATATCGAGACGCGCAACGGCTGTTACTCGAGCTCGTTGACCATGATTCGGATGAGGAGCCATCACCTGAGCATGAGTAGCTTCACACTTACGACATACCTCGCTCGACTCAATCAATCCATCTGGACCGTATTGATTGGCAACTGGCGTCTGACCATCACCTTGCTGCTCGTGGTGACGACAATCGCCGGTTTGGCGGTCGCGCAACGGGGGAGAGGCTACCGCTGGGACCGCGGTCGCAGCATCAAGCTGCCGTGGGAGGTGGATCGCGACGTCCCCAAAGACGTATTTACGTTTGTCCGTGTTGAATACAGCTCAGGTGGGGGCTACGGCCGCCGTGGTGGAGGTTGTTGGACGGACTATCCCGACAGCGACTCGAATTTTTCCTTAAGACTTCATCAGTTAACTTCTCTGCAGGTTAATCCCAAGCCCATCGTACTCAGTCTCACCGATCCGGCACTGCTAGACTACCCGTTTATTTACATCGTCGAGCCGGGACGACTTTACTTCTATGACGAAGAGGTCGTTGCTCTGCGAAACTATTTGAACAAGGGCGGGTTCCTGATGGTGGACGATTTTTGGGGCGAACGTGAATGGCAGAATTTTCGTCGGCAAATCCGCCGCGTCTTTCCCAATCGTGAGCCGGAAGAGGTGCCGCTTTCACACAAAATTTTTCATTGTGTCTATGACCTGGACGAGAAGCCGCAGGTCCCGTCCATCGATGTCGCCTGGGGTGGCCGCTCACGCGGCATTACGTGGGAATGGCGGCCCGAATCCGACACCAGCACGCCGCACTATAAGGCGATCAAGGACGACGATGGGCGCATTATGGTCTTCATCTGCCACAATACCGATCTCGGCGACGGCTGGGAACGCGAAGGCGAACAGGAGTGGTACTTCAAAGAGTTCTCCGTCAAGAAGGCCTACCCAATGGGAATCAACATCGTAACCTACGCCATGACACACTAGATCCTTCCTTTGTTCCTTCCTCTTATTCTGTTGAGCCACCGTGAATACACCGATTGAGACATTCGACGAAGAAAAGCAAGCTGTTGAACTCCTCCAAGCGAGTCGCGACAAGATCTATTCCGAATTGGGTAAGGTCATTGTCGGACAGCGAGATGTCATCGAGCAGCTCCTCGTTGCCCTGTTCGCCGGCGGCAACTGCCTGATTACCGGTGCCCCGGGATTGGCTAAGACCCTGCTCGTGCGTTCGATCGCGCAGATTTTCGATCTCAAGTTCCAACGCATTCAATTCACTCCCGACTTGATGCCGGCCGACATCACGGGAACGGAGATTCTCGAAGATCAGGGCGATGGCCACCGTCGGCTTGAATTCGTCAAGGGACCGATCTTTGCCAACGTGCTCCTGGCCGATGAAATCAATCGCACGCCGCCCAAGACACAAGCCGCCTTGCTGGAGGCGATGCAGGAGCACCAGGTGACGGCGGCTGGTGTTCGCTATCCATTGGATATGCCGTTCTTTGTGCTGGCGACTCAAAACCCAATCGAGATGGAAGGCACCTACCCGCTTCCGGAAGCCCAACTCGATCGTTTCATGTTCAACGTTCTGATTGATTATCTTCCGGAAGATGATGAACTTGCGGTCGTTTTGCAAACCACCTCACGCCAAACAGAGCCGATCGAACAACTTTTCTCGGGCGAGGACGTTGAGCGTTTTCACGAAGTCGTTCGACGAGTGCCGATTGCCGAAGACGTAGCACGTTATGCTGTCCGATTGGCCGCAGCCAGCCGACCGGGTCAAGAGACGGCACTTGAGTTTGTGAACCAATGGGTCAGCTGGGGCGCTGGACTACGTGCGGCGCAGACATTGGTTTTGGGAGCCAAAGCGCGCGCCCTGTTGGCCGGGCGAACTCATGCAACGTTTGATGACATTCGTGCCTTGGCAGCTCCCGCTCTACGCCATCGAATCCTGGTCGGTTACAAGGCCGAGGCGGAGGGCATCTCGGTAGACGATGTGATTACGCGACTCATCGATTCGGTCGCCGAGTCTGAGGGGTAATCGATGTCTGCCGCTTCGAACGACATTTCGCCCAACTCAATGGGAACAAGCAACGCCCAGCAACAGCGTCGCCCGATCAGATCCAGAGCGTTGGTCGACACGGCCACTGTCATGCGGATCAAGAATCTGCAATTGCGTGCCAAAGCAATTGTCGATGGTTTCTATAGTGGTCTGCACCGCAGCCCATTCCACGGTTTTTCTGTCGAGTTCAGCGAGTATCGTGAATACACGCCGGGTGATGATCCTCGGTATCTGGACTGGCGACTCTACGCCCGCTCTGACAGGTATTACATCAAACGATTCGAGGACGAGACGAATCGTCGATGCTATCTAGTCGTTGATCTGAGCAAGTCGATGGCGTACGGCTCCTTGCGATACTCAAAGGCCGACTACGCCAGAACACTTGCAGCGACGCTGGCCTATTACCTGACGTTGCAGCGAGACAATGTGGGCCTGCTGACCTTTGATGATGCGGTAGGCGATCTGCTGCCGGCTCGTCATCGCTCAGGCCACTTACATCAATTGATGGTGATGTTGGAGCGCGCGACGGGTGGACAGGCCACGAACCTTTTGGGACCGCTTGACCAGGTCGCTCGACTCGTCGTGAAGCGTGGTCTGATTATTTTCATCTCCGACCTGCTGGCACCACTCGACCTGTTGGACAGGCACTTTGGATACTTGCGGTCACGTGGGCACGAAGTTCTGATTCTTCGTGTCCTTGATCCGGCGGAAGTTGAATTCCCTTTCGACCAATCGGCAACATTTCATGATGTTGAGTCTTCAAGAGATCTTTATGTCGATCCGCAGGTGGCAAGGGCCGAATACCTAGAACGCTTCAACCAACATGATGATGAACTGAAGTCGATTTGCGCGCACCAAGGGATTGATCTGGTGCGGATGCAAACGGACACGTCGTTGGAGCGGGCTCTGGTCGAGTTGCTCTGGGCGCAGATGCGTCAGGGAAAGACTTCAATGCGTCAGCGTCGCACAACTCGAGCAGCGGGAGGGCACACCACGTGAGTTTCCTCACTCCGCTGTATATTCTCGGAGCGTTGGCTGTTGGATTGCCGATCCTGTTTCACTTGATCCAGCGACGGCCGCGGGGCGAGCAGATGTTTAGCTCGTTGATGTTTCTATCGCCGTCGCCACCACGGCTTACGCGTCGCAGTCGGTTGGACCACCTGCTGCTGTTGTTGATTCGAGCCTCGATTCTCATCCTGCTGGCGATGGCCTTTGCCCGACCATTCTTTCGGGACTATCTTCAACGCACCGACCAATTGCCGTCCCGGCGCATCGTGCTGCTGACCGACACCAGTGCCAGCATGCAGCGTGGTGACCTTTGGCAGCAAGCGGTTACCACGGCGGTATCACTTGCTCGAGAGCTTGATGCGCACGATCGCCTGGCATTGCTCACCTTCGATTCTCGAGTCGATACGCAGCTGCCGATGGTGTCACAATCCGTCGCCGGCGTCCCGCATCATGCGCGCGTTCAGCAAAGCTTGACTTCCCTCACGCCCAGTTGGAATGAAACGGATCTCGGGCAAGCCATCGTCGTGGCACTCGAAACCTTACGGACTGGCGAATCGTCAGAAGGTGAGCTTGAAGCAGCCGGACAAATCGTGTTGATTTCTGATCTGCAAAACGGCAGCCGACTCACGGCGTTGAATGGGATTTCATGGCCCGAAAACGTTCGCATCGATGTACGTACGCTCGACTGCCGAGGACCATCCAACGCGGGCCTCGCCCGTTTGGCAAGCGAAAGCGAATCGCGGTCCGAGGACGACGATATCAAGAATGAAATCGCATTAAGGATCAGAGTTCTCAATGACCAGCGGTCCACGACGGAGCAGTTCCAGCTTCGGTGGCAGGAAGCCGACGGTCAGTCGGACCAAACCGATGCGTACTCTGTGCGAGTTCCACCAGGTCAGCACCGCGTCGTTCGTGTTAAGCCTCATCCAAGCTCAAGGCAACTCGTGTTGACCGGGGATGACCACAATTTTGATAACCAGTTGTTCGTGGCCCGCCCAACTCCTGTGCAGAAGCAGCTACTATACCTGGGCCTCGAAACCGACGAATCAGATTCTCTGTATTACTTTCTCAAGCGAGCCGAGTTGGGGACACCGCGATGCGACGTCCAACTTCAATCTCGCTGGCCGGCGGCCGGATTGGAGAAGCTTGTACCGCGGACCACGCCGTTGGTTATTGCCACCCAACCATTCGGTTCGCAGGATATCGAGCCATTGCGAGATTACCTGAATGCAGGTGGTCGAATACTCATCGTCTTGGACGAGCGAAATAGTTCTGATGGCCAAATGCAGCCGCAGATCGCCAACTTGTTGCAGATGGAGACGATCGGCATCGACGAGTGGAAGGTGGGCGACTACGCCATGTTTGGCAAGGTTGATTTCAAGCATCCGATGTTTCGGCCGCTCGCCGATCGGCGTTTCAATGACTTCACGAAGATACGCGTTTGGAAACATCGCCGACTGACCAGCGACCATGAGCAGCCTTGGCGGGTGCTGATGCAATTCGACAATGGACATCCGGCTTTAGTCGAGCGCGCGATCGGCGACGGCTATGTTTGGATTCTGACCACAGGTTGGCAGCCCAGTGAGAGCCAATTAGCGCTGTCGACAAAGTTCATTCCGATGCTCGCCGGCATGCTGGGAGAATCACAGGACGCAGAAGAGTCGACGTTCGACTATCCGGTCGGTAGGCAGATTCAACTGCGTGATATTGCTCAACGTGCTCAAGTGACTACTCCAAATGGCGAAGTGGTCGCACTCGCAGAACCACCGTTTGTGCTTGATGCAACGAAGGAGCCCGGCATCTACGGAGTCGTTCGAGATGACCAAGCCGACGAGTTTGCCGTCAACGTAGCAATATCCGAGAGTCGAACGGCGCCGTTGGATCTCGTCGAACTGGAACGCCGTGGGGCTCGACTCGGAGAGTTTCTCGCCACCGAAGAGTTGAAATTGCTCGACCGCCAAGCGAAAGATGTCGAGTTGGAAGCCAGACAGCAAGTTTGGCGATGGTTGATCATCACAGCACTGGGCCTGATGGTTGTCGAGATCATACTTGCCGGGCGGCTGAGTCGATTCGGGTCAGCACGCACGCAGGAGAATGATTGATGGAGCTGCAACTATTTAAACAGATTCGAGCTGCGCAACTGCGGCTTCAGGATTTTCGCCGTTGGGTGGCGATTGCTGCCATCGGTTCGTTCTCATCGATCATCATACTCTTGATCCAATGGGGAACCTCTCAGGAGGCACTCGCCGATTTCGGCTGGCTGATGGTGATCATGACCAGTATTGCGTTGATCTTGGCAGTCGTTGGCGGGCGATCCGCGTACGGCAGTCCGACTGATGTTGCCCGCGAGATAGAACAACGTTTTCCAGGTCTCAGACAGTGTCTCATAACAGCCGTTGACGAGGTGACCTCCAAGCCTGGCCGTCCGCGCGGTTATTTGCAGCATGCTGTGATCCACCAGGCCGTCCGCCACGGTAGCGTCCATCCGTGGAGGGAAGTTGTTCCCACCGGCAAGATGACGATGGCAAGGATCGCGGGAAGTCTCGCTCTACTAATCGTTGCGTCCTTGTCCGCCAATCTGATTGCCACGGGTCGTCCGGCGATTCCTCCTCTGCCCGTTTTGGAGCTCAATTCGCCCTTCGCCTCTGATCTCGAAGTTCAGATTGAACCGGGTGACGACGAAGTGGAGTTGGGTACGAACGTCATTGTGCTTGCCCGCTTCCCATTCCAAGTGCCAGAACAAGCGGCGCTGGTGGCGACAAACGATGCGGGAGAATCTCGCGTCCTCCCGATGAATCGTAGTCTGGATGATCCGCTTTTCGGTGGGCATTTGACCGACGTGCGTGAAGACCTGTCATACCATGTCGAATTCTCGAACCAGAGTTCCGAGACGTACCGGCTGACCGTGTTTGAATTTCCCGAGCTCGTGCAAGCCGACGCCGAGATTTCGTTCCCGCAGTATACGAAGCTGCCAGATCGAACGGTTACCGACACTCGACGAATCACCGCGGTCGAAGGCACAGAATTAAGTTGGCTCTGTCACGTCAACAAGCCAGTGACCGAGGCACGGTTAACAAATCACGAAGGCGAGTCGATTGAATTAAAGGCCGAGCCGAACCGTCCGGGTGTCTATCGAGCCGAACTTACTCTGACTAATGAACAGCGTTGGAAAGTGCACCTGAAGGATACCGAAGGGCGAGAGAATAAAGTCCCCGCAGAACTCATCGCGAAGGTCACTCCCAACCGGCCGCCGGAGATCAAGCTAACCGTCGCTCAAGACTTGCGCGTGTCCGCGCTTGAGGAGTTAGACGTGGGGGCGACGGTTTGGGACGACTACGGACTCAATCGCTATGGAGTCGCTTATGCGATCGCAGCCGAGAGCGAGAAGGAAATTGTTCTTGGTCAGGATTCCGCTGGTAAACAAGAACAGCAGGCACTCTATATGGTCGACTTTGAGTCGCTCGAGGCTGAGCCGAATCAGTTATTGTCCTATTACTTCTGGGCGGAAGATACGGTCGCGGACGACCAAACGCGTCGCGTGACCAGCGACATGTTTTTCGCCGAGGTCCGTCACTTCGAAGAGATCTTCCGTCAAGGGCAACAACCGCAAGGGCAACAGGCGGGTGCTCAAGGTGGCGGGAATCAAAACACTCAGCAAGCGGAACAGTTGATTGATCTACAGAAGCAGATCATCTCCGCTACTTGGAATATCCTGCGACGTGAAACAAAACAGGAGGTAAGTGAGAGATTGGGCGATGACGTCAAACTAGTACTGGAATCACAAAAGTCTGCACTTCAGAAACTCGACGAACTTGCGCAGCGTGTTCAGGATGCAGAATCGATTGCCATTACCCACCAGGTTCGGCTTTCGATGCTGGAAGTCATCGACTTGCTGGATGGCCCAAGCGATCCGCCGCCGCTAACGGTGCTCAACGATGCGATCAAGCCCGAACAAGCCAGTTATCAAGGCTTGCTCCGTTTGCGTGCTCGTGAATTCGAAGTGATTCGCTCGTCACAACGCAGCCAATCGGGCGGCTCTGGAGGCTCTTCCTCGAATCGATTTCAGCAGCAGCTTCAGGATCTAGAACTTGAAGATGATCCGCAACGGTATGAAACGCAGCGTCAGGCGCAGGAGCAAAATGAGGAATCTCAAGCGGACCGTGAAACAAGACAGATACTCAGTCGATTGCAAGATTTGGCTCGGCGGCAAGCGGATCTGAACAAGCAGCTTAGAGAACTCCAGACGGCGCTTGAGCTGGCGGAAACAGAAAAACGGCGGGAAGAGATCCGACGCCAGCTCAAACGCTTGCGTGACCAACAGGAGGATCTGTTGCGCGACGCCGATGAACTAACCGAGCGTATGCAGCAAGCGCAGAATCAGGCACAACTAGAAGAGACGCGTCGTCAGCTTGAGGAGACGCGAGATCGCCTTCAACAGGGTACTCAGGCACTTCAGGGAGGCGATGTCTCCGAGGCGCTCACTTCAGGAACACGTGCCGAGCGTGAATTTGAGCAGATGCGTGATGAACTGCGGCAACAAGCCGCCGAACAGTTCAATGAAGAGATGCGGGAGGTGCGCCAGCAAGCTCGAGATTTAGATGAAAAGCAGCAGGAGTTGTCGCAACAGCTCCGTGAAGCGAATCAGTCACCGCAGCCGGGCCTCAGACCCTCAAGTGATGCCGAGGAGATTTCCCGTCAACTGGACGAACAAGGCGAAGATCTCGACAGTTTGCTCAACCGAATTCAGCAAACGGTCATGGATGCTGAAGAAGCGGAACCTTTGCTGGCCGAAAAACTGTACGAGGCGCATCGCGAGACCGAGCAGCGGCAGACACGCCAGAATCTACGCGGCGCGAGCGAGTTCTTCCAGAATGGCTTCAGAGATCAAGCGCAAGAGTTGGAATCGAAAGCCTCGGAATCCATCCAGAATCTGCGGGAGGATGTAGAGGATGCGGCCGAAAGTGTACTCGGCGATGAGATTGAAGCATTGCGCCGGGCAAGTAGTGAGCTCGGTGAGTTGATGCGACAGATCGAGCGAGAGTTTCAGCAGCAGCCGCAAAATCAACAAAACAGCGATGCGGAAACGACAGAGGGGCAGCAGGGGGGGCAACCACGGGATGGAGAGCAAGAAGGGCGACAAGCGCAGCAGGATGCTCAACGAGAATCGACCAATGGAAATGACCAGCAGCCAACAGGACAGCAACAGGACGGCCAGCAGACTAATGGTCAACAACCAAGCGAGCAGCAGCAGAATGACCCGCAATCCGGTCAGCAACAGGACGGTCAGCAACAGGACGGTCAGCAACAAAGCGGGCAACAGCAGGGTGGGCAACAGCAGAGCCAACAGCGGCAAAATGGTCAGCAGCCGAGCGGTCAGCAAAGCGGACAACAACCGGGCGGGCAGCAGTCGGCCAGTGACGCACAGCCGGGACAACGCCAACAACGTCGTGATGGCGGCGGGCTGCTTCAGTCGATGAACGACAGCCTGGGTGGCGGACCGTTGACCGGCGCTGACTACCGCGATTGGTCGGATCGTTTGCGTGATGTGGAGGAGATCCTCGACGATCCGGATCTGCGTTCCAGAGCCGCACAGATTCGTGATCGAGCGCGGGGCATTCGCCTGGACTTCAAACGTCATTCGAGAGAACCGCAATGGCCGCTCGTTCGTGAGCTAATCGCCGAACCGATGCACGAGCTTCAACAGCGAGTTACGGAAGAGTTACTCCGCCGTTCGGGTGATCGACAGGAGTTGGTTCCGGTCGACCGAGATCCTGTACCTGACGCTTTCGCCGAACGTGTACGGCGCTACTACGAATCGCTCGGACGCGGTGAATGATATGAATGAGATTGTTTTGGGAGCACCGGATTGGGCGTTGGCCGCATCTTTGACCGCGGCGGTGCTCATTGCCGCCACGGCGTGGTCGTATTTGCGTGCTCCCGCTAAATCGGGGCTCCGTGCACTAGCGGCTGGATTAAAGATGGCCGCGATTATCGCGCTCGCTCTCTGTTTGCTCGAACCATTAGTCAGCGGAACGCGACCCCGTCCAAAGGCGAACGTCTTTGCGATCTTGGTAGACAACAGTCGCAGCATGCGAATCGAGGACCGAAGCGCGCCGACCACCAAGCAGCTGACAAGATGGTTATCGGACGAAACAACACGTTGGCGTTCACGTCTTGAGCAGGACTTCGATGTTCGAGTCTACAGCTTTGACCGGGAGATCCAGCGTCTGGAAACGAATGCCCCGATTGAGTTTTCCGGCACAGGGACACGCGTGGTTTCAGCGATTGAATCGATTCAGAGCCGATTTCAGCACCGGCCCATTGCGGGCGCACTTCTGTTGACCGACGGTAATGCAACAGATCAGCAGCAGCAGTTGCCCATCGTTGATTTTCCGATTTACCCGGTGCTAGGTCCCGAAGTGAAAAGCCCGGCGGACCTACGTATTGAGAGCGTTCGAGTCAGCCAAACCAATTTCGAAACGTCTCCCACGACGGTCTGGACGACAGTCGCTGGAACTGGCTTTGACGGTGACGTCCTGGTCGTCGAGCTTCTTGATTCGAAGAACGAGCCCGTCGAGACTCAGACGATTGAATTGGACGAGGAGACAAAGGAAGCTTCAGTACGGTTTCGATTTCGTCCCGAAGAGAGTGGCATCTCTTTTTATCGTCTCAATGTTTACCCCAAAGACGAGCAGGCCGACTTCAACGATGGCAAGACGCGACGTGAGGCAACACTAGCGAACAACTCGCGCACGATCCTCGTCGACCGAGGTGGCGGGCCGTATCGAATTCTCTACGTGGGCGGACGACCGAATTGGGAGTTCAAATTCCTGCGTCGGGCCCTGCATGAGGATGATGAAATCGAGCTGGTCGGATTGCTCAGGATCGCTGACAAGGAACCGAAATTCTCGTTCCGCGATCGCAGCGGAATCTCTGATGGGAATCAACTGTTTGAAGGCTTCGATCAACGTGACCCGGAAGAGACGGAGAGTTACGACCAGCCAGTCTTGCTTCGCCTCGGCATCGAAGATGAGGCGGAATTGCGTGATGGCTTTCCTAAGTCAGCTGATGAACTCTATCGGTACCATGCGATCGTGTTGGATGATCTCGAAGCGAGTTTCTTTTCACAAGATCAGATGTTGTTGATTCGCCGTTTTGTGAGTCAGCGCGGCGGTGGATTGATGATGCTAGGAGGGTATGCATCGCTGGCTCAAGGTCAGTACCATCGCACGCCCTTGGGAGAATTGCTGCCGGTTTATGTGGGTCCGAAGGATGTCAAGCGACGAGACGGTCCTTTCAGAATCGAATTGACGAGGGAGGGTTGGCTCGAACCTTGGATTCGTTTGCGGTCGACGGAGAAGGAAGAGGAGGATCGCTTGGATGACATGCCGTCATTCCAAACTCGCAATCCCATCGGCGACGTGAAGCCCGGTGCGGTCGTCGTTGCCGAGGCTCAGGGACGCGACCAAGCTTCTCCGGCAATTGTTACGCAGCGTTTTGGGAAAGGTCGGACCGCTGCGGTCATGATGGGTGATTTGTGGCGATGGAGTATGCGTCGCGACTTGAAGAAGCCCGACGATCTGCCAACCTATTGGCGCCAGTCGATGCGCTGGTTGACCGCCGATGTTCCACGTCGTGTGGAAGTCGAAGCCGATTCGGCTACCGCAGATGACACCGTTGAGATACGAGTGACCGTTCGTGATGAAGAGTTTAAGCCCTATGACAGTGCCGAGGTCACGTTGACGATTAGCGATCCACTTGGGAAGTCCTTTGAGGTGACGGCCGAGTCGGGCAAAGATCCGGGTGTGTATTCAGCTGATTATTGGCCGCGCGATGACGGGGGATATCTGGTCCGCGCCAACGTGACCTCTGCCGATGGCAACATGTTGGAAGCTCGGTCAACCGGTTGGACATCGCTGCCAGCCGCCGGCGAGTTTCAGACGATTGATGCTAATCGAGATTGGTTAATGTCTATCGCCACACAAACGGGCGGTGAGGTTATTCCGCCAAACGATTTAGATCAGTTTGTGGCAAGCTTGCCCACACGCAAAGTTCCCGTGGTCGAACCTTGGCAGTATCCACTTTGGCACCAACCGCTTGTACTGGGCTTCGCACTTTTCTGTCTCTGTGCGGAGTGGGGATTAAGGCGTTGGAAGGGGCTGGTATGACCTCAATCCGAACGCTCCTCACCGCCAGTGTTCTATTTGCATTCGCACCTCTCGCAATGGGCGGAGACGACACTGCGCGGGACATCTTGCTGGTGGTAGGGGCGCCCGGGTCTCCAGAATACGAGGAAGAATTCGGGCTCTGGCTGAAGAGGTGGACCGACTACGCTGAACAATCAAAAAGTCAACTCGAGATCATTGGCGACGTTGCCGAAGCCGATTCGAACGATCGCGACCTCTTTCAAGACGCGATCGGTCGACGGGACAGCGACACTGAGGCTCCCTTCATCATCGTACTGGTGGGACATGGTACTCACTTGCGAGGCACATCCAAATTCAATCTACGTGGACCAGACGTTACGGATAAGCAGCTTGCTGAATGGCTGGAGCCGCTGAATCGTCCGCTGGTTGTTGTTCAGTGCGCATCTTCCAGCGCGCCCTTCTTGCGAGCTCTCAGTGGCGAAGATCGAATCATCATCACGGCGACGCGCTCGCAAACCCAGCAGAACTTCAGTCGTTTCGGTGATCAGTTTGCCTCGGCGTTGAGTGACCCACGTGCGGACCTGGACCACGACGACGCAATCTCACTACTGGAAGCTTTCTTACTCGCCTCATACAACGTCGCCGAGTTCTATCGCCACGAGTCGCGACTCGCGACGGAGCACTCGCTGCTGGATGATAACGCGGATCAGCTGGGTTCGTCCGCCGCTTTTTTCCGCGGAATTCGCGCGACGAAAACCGCAAAAGGGGGCGCCACCCTCGATGGCATGCGGGCTCACCAGATCGTTCTGTTTCAATTGCCCGGTCACGTTCCATTGGATCCAAGCTTATTGGGCGAGCGAGATGAAGTGGAGCAGGAGATCGAGGCCCTGCGTCAACGCAAAACGCAGATGACCGAAGACGAGTACTTCACTGAGCTCGAACCTTTGATGGTGAAACTTGCTCGGTTGTATCATCGATCGCCCGACGAATAGTCGGTCTCAACGCACAAACCTAAGCCGAAGCGAGTGAGAAACGTCAAGAAACGCTCATTTCTCGTCCGACCTTAAACTTTGGCGTCGAGGAACCTCCGTCCCGAGCAATCTTCGGGATACAATGGCCCGCCTCGGGGCGCTACCGTAGCGCCTGTCATCGATGCATTAAGCGACCAGTCATGAATTGAGGAAGCCAAGCGGTATGGATGAACGTCACGAAAGAAAACCCGTACTCATCGAACCGAGTGATTTTGACCAAGCCAAATCCGTTCTCTACGACTCGGTCTTGCGACTTTGGGAAGTCGTTGACAATCTAAGTCGACTGCGTCCCAAGGAGACGACCGACTATCACGTTTCGATCTTCGGGTCGGCTCGTGTCACTCGGGACTTAGCGGAATATGCTGCGATCCGTCACCTGGCATGTGATCTGGTCAAGATGGGATGTCACATTGTGACGGGCGGTGGGCCGGGACTGATGCAGGCGGCCAATGAAGGCGCCAAGCTTGGAGCTCCCGATGATCCGGAACGATCGGTTGGCATTCGAATCGAGTTGGAGTTTGAGCAAGAGTCGAATCCGTTTGTTGGCGAATTGCACGAGCACAAGACGTTCTTTTCGCGGTTGCACCATTTTGTGCTCAGATCGAATGGATTCGTCGTCGTCGGAGGCGGAATTGGCACTTCGTTAGAACTCATGATGATCTGGCAGTTGCTGCAAGTGCGCAAACTGCACAGCACTCCGTTGGTGCTGGTTGGCGAAATGTGGTCGGAACTCGTCGAGTGGGCTCAACGATGCATGGTTGATAGCCATCCACAATTCGCTAACGCCGAAGACATGCAGATACCGACCTGCGTCGATGATGTTTCTCAAGCCGTATCCATTATCCAGCAAGACTATGATCGCTGGCTTAAAGCGAATTGAAGGCGTGAACGTGCGTCGGTATGGGCTGTTCTACCGATGCGCTCGTTCGCGACCTCGAGATACTGGCTGCTGTTAGCTGAACTGTGAGAAAGCCGAGCTTAGATCCAGCTGGTCACCCGTTTCTTGCTGCAATTCTTGAAACCGCTTGAACATGCGACGGATACGGTCTTGCTGAGCAGGATCGTCGGACAGATCTTTCATTTCTTTTGGATCATCGGTCAGATTATAGAGTCTGGCTTTGCCGGCTTTGGGATAGAGGATCAGTTTGTATCCATCCACCGTAATCATGCGTTGCAGTTGAAGGTAGGCACCGTAGATGGCGTCGTACGGTGTCTGTTTCTCGCCACGCATCAACGGTGTCAGGCTGGTGAACTCGACATGCGCGGGTTTTTCGATTCCGGCCAAGTCAAGGGTCGTGGGCATGATGTCCTGCAGATAGACCGGTGTTGAATCCCGCCGATTGGGTTCAATTCCAGGGCCGTTGATGATGCACGGAACACGCACGCTGTGATCGTACATATTCTGCTTCCCAAACAGGCCGTGTTGACCCACGGCGAGACCGTGATCAGCAGTAAAGAAGATATATGTGTTGTCTGCCATGTCGGACTGCTCGAGCGCATCGAGGATCCGGCCAATTTGCGCATCCATGTGCGTGATGATCGCGTAGTATTCCTGGCGATGAACCTTGACGGCCTCGGCGGTCCGCGGGAACGGCCCGAGTTTTTCGTCGCGAAGCTGTGGACTGCAGCCAATCTGATCCTTGAATGGATACTCCGTCATGAAGTTCAGGGGGAGTCGAACCTTCTCGGCTGGGTAACGGTCGACATATTCTTTGGGCGATTGACGCGGATCATGGGGAGCGTTGAATGCGATGTACATAAAGAACGGGTTGTCGACTTGTTTGGCTTGATCGATAAACGCGAGGGCATCGTCCGCAACAACCTCGCTCCAGTGCTTGCCGCCCTTCCAAAATCCTTCGAACTTTGGATCCCAGGGACTCCACGGATCGGGTTTGCCCGGCAGCGGGCGATCATAGCCCTCAGGTGTCTGATTGGGCATCCCTCCGCGCACGTGCGTCGCGACGTCGAAGGCCTTCGTCGCGTCAGCACGTAGGTGCCATTTGCCGGTCATGTAAGTGTCGTAGTCGGCCGCCCTGAAGTGTTCCGACCAGAATCGCCCTGCGACGCGTTCCGCTTCCGACTGATCGTAAACTCGATGCGCGTGCCAAAGATATCGACCTGTATTCAACATGGTCCGACTCGCCACGCAAACAGCTCCGCTCCATGAGCCCATGTTGTAAGTATGCGTGAGGCTGAGCCCGCGTTGTGCAAGCCGATCAAGATTCGGTGTCTGAATCTCGTTCATCCCGTATGCCGCCACCGTCTCATAGCACTGATCGTCGGCGAAAATGAAGAGAATATTCGGTCGGTCGGCAGACCAAGCCTGGCCGCCAGTGATCGTTGTGGCACAAAAGGCAAGGACAGCGAAGAGTCTTCCGAGATCAAGCATTTTGTTGAATCCTAATGAGTCGGTTCGCGCAAAGGCTGAAAAACAAGTGCTGATTTCCGATGGCTCGTTTCTTCCGGTCTTTGCAGTATTGCCTTGAAAAAACGCCGTGCGAACAGTGTATCATGATTTGATTGACCTGAAATCACTCTCCCGAGGTCCCTAGGAGACGCGAGCTATGCAGACTTCAATCTTTTACCGCCGCTGGTGTGGGTTCGCGATGGCGACCCTATTTGTGCTGCTTCCACTTGGCATCGATGTTCAAGCCCAAGATGAAGCGGTCAGAGAGCGCGAAAAACAGTATGTCGAGCGTCGTGAACACGAAGAACATGAGCGGCGCCAAGTGCGCGAGCGCTCCGAAAGAGAGCGGCACCGAGAAAGGGATCGGAATCGCGAAGGTGACCGAGAACGAGAATCTCGATTCCGAGAGCGACTGGAAAATGAGGAACGGGGTGACGATCAGCGCCGACGACAACAGGGTCGTCGTGACGAGCCAAGTCACGAACAGCGTATGCATCATATCGAACTGGCAATTCGTCACTTACACGAAGCTGGTCTGCACGACGAAGCCAACCGGCTTACTCAACAAGCGCGCCGTCTGGCCACAGGCAATCGTCGCATGCCCGCACGCCGCGTCGGTGAACGACGGCAGCCACCCATCCCAACTGAGGTTGCTCAGACCATTGAGAATCTACGTGAGACAGTAAATCACCTCCAACGGCGGCTGCAGGAGTCTGAGGATATCGGTCGGGCAGTTGAAGAAGCGCATCGTCGTCTCGAAGACGTACATCGGCATGCGGAGCGCCGTGCCGGAGAGTTGGAGCATGAGGTCAGCAAGCGAATTGAAGAGCTCGAACGCCAAGCCGCAGAACGATTTGAAGTACTCGAGCAGGGTATCGCTGAGTTTACCGAGTCATTCGGCGCTGAACTCGAAGAGCGAATCGATGCGTTGCTGGACGACGACGATGATGATGATGATGATGATGATGATCAAGAGGAGGAAGAGGAACGAGATGAAGACGAGTCGCTAGACGACCTGTTTGAGCCTTAACTTTCAGTCTGAGGATGATTGTGTGAGCAACGCGTGGCATTGTGTGGAACCCGACGTCGCTGCGATCCGCGATCGTCTATCGGATCCACTCCAGGCGCTGGCGGACGCGCGGGTCCCGGCATTAGTATTGCGCGCCGCCTACCCGTTGGATCATTGCAAGTCATTGGTGCGACGGCTGATCAGTCGCCAATTGCTTTACGATCCGGACGGTCCAGTTCCCGACCGGTTTTTGCAGCAGAGTGTGCCGGAGAACTATTATCGGCCAGGTTCGCAGCGTTCCGACCCAGCCGACTTTCAATCAACAGCCAGTGCGACTCATCGTCGAATCGACGTCGGGACCAGTCTTGGTTACCGTGGCGATGATCCGGACCAGTTCTTCCGCCACGCCGCGCAATCGCTGCAGCTGTTCCAGGACCTGTTCGATGGCCTGCTTGACCCGATCGAGTTGATGTACGAGCGTCTGAGAGAGTTGGCCAACAACAAGCGCGTCGCCACGGCACAGGAAACGGATGGTCGACAATACGGACCTGCCATTGTGCGTGCCCACTACGGTGACTTCACCTACGCGCCGCATTTTGATTCGGTACGGTTACGCGAGCAGCGATCCAACTATGAGGTTTACCGCTTCGACCATCAGTTCGCTGGCGTCCTCGTACTGCAGAATTCGCACCATGACGAGCGCTCTGCGCAATGCATCGTGCACGACTGTCTTTGGAATCCAGAAATCCAACCCTACTTGGATGACCAAGGTTTCCACGAGCTAGCGCGTCAGCGGTCGATCGGAAACTGCCGTGTTGAGCTGGAACCAGGCGATCTCTATTTCTTCAACACACGTTGCATCCACGAAGTCCCCGGCGTCGCCGGCGATCAGCCGAGAATCGTTCTAGCAACATTTATTGGATACAGTGCTGAGGACGAGGAGATCATGGTGTGGTCGTGAGGGCGTGAGTGGCGTGACGAGCCGACGGGAGGGCGAGGCGGCGAGGCTCCTGCCGAGCCGAATGCGTTTCGCGGCTCGGCAGAAGCCTCGCCCCCCCAAAAAATTGCGCGCTTAAAGTTGGCTGATGGTGTCACTAGGACGTGCGTGGGAATGTGAATCAATTCCGCTTACGTTGAAGCGCTCGTGGCCACGTCGCAATACGAACCCAAGCGTTTTGCCTCTTGCTTAGCCGCCTCGAGAATGGCTTTGGCCGCCTCGACGTTCGCGCGACGGGTATGAATCTTGGCTTCGGCCTTCATTAGTTTCGCTTCAGCCTTGGCCAGTTTCATGCGTCCCATGGTGCGATTAGCGCTCTCGATCTGGTCGTCAGCGGCGTCCGCGGGCGCAGCTTCGACGAATTTCTGATAAGCTTCGACTCGGGCTCGCTTAGTCGATAGCTTACCTTGCGCTTTGACGAGTTTGCCCTCGGCCTTGGCGAGTTTTCGTTCCGCACGTGCCGCCCATCGCGCGGCTTTGTTTGCCTGATTTTTGAGTTTCATCGCTTCACCTCACTTCTCAAGATCTTACTACATGACTGAGTGTGTCAGTTCGTTCAACACCGAGCCGAAGGCTGCGGCAGCAAGGTTCGTCTTCGGCTGGGTGTGGAACGAGCGTCATTGTGCCCCCATTTCTTCACAGACTCGGCGCCACGCCTCCGCGATACCTTTCACGTAAGCACGCAACACCGACGTCTCCCAAACTGGACGTGACGTCTCGTCAAAACCGTGTTCACGAGCGACTTTGAGCAAATCGTCATGGTCATCCCCAAGGGATTCCTTAACTCGCTTCTGTTCGTCGCTAGCCCAGTCGTCTTTGTCCTGGAGTGGCAACATGGCTCGAATCGACTCCGCCGGAAGGTGGCAGTGGACAACCCGATTGAATCCCATTTGATAGGCGGCGTCGTCCAAGGCGACGCTTCCCTGAGCAACTAGCTCCTGGCGGTAGTGCGCGGCCGCCTCGGCCATTTGCTTTTCGCCTTTCTTGGTCGGCTTGCCGACACGTTCTCGCTCACGAATCTCCGCCAGCAGTGCCCTCATGAATACCCGAGAAAAGTTGATCTTCTTCCGCCATTTCTCAATCTGGCGCATGTCTTTCTTGGGTACATAAATCGCTAGTTTTGGCATGAATGACCCCACATCATCTTGTTATAGAGTGATTTGATTGGATTGTATGCGTATATATTATCAAGTCAATGAGTATATGAGGATATTCACAGAACTATGGGGATATCAAGAATGCCTCACGGATAAGAGCCGTCCGAGAAAGCCGGCCAACCGACGGTCATGGGGCTAGACAGCGGAACCTCAAGTCCGCTGCAAAACAGAAGGCTGCATCGCCGGAAACGACGAGGCAGCCCAGAGATCGAGGCGATTTGCCTGCGGCTCGTGCGCGGCAAGGAAGGCACCAGACTTCGCGCGACCCACCGCTCTATCAAAGGCCCGAAGAAAAACCTCATCTCCTCCCCTCGCTCCCCCATACCTCCTGGCCGAGGAGACACAGACCTTGCGGAGGGTGATGAGGCAGAATAGCAGGGGAGATAAGGAATTCAGTGGGACTTTTGTGATTTGCGCTGCCAATGGATCTGTATCTCGCGTGGCATGTAAAGCCGCATCTCTTGCAATCAGCTACCGCGCATTTCGCCGTGACCGAACAACAATTCGCCTAAGCCCAAGTACGGGTCATCCAGATCGGCTTTGAGGACTTCTCGATAGAGCCACTTGGTTATCTCCGCGGGCGTGGTGCTCGCGTGGTCGGCCAAATAAGCATGGATCAGTCGGCGGCGTACGCTTTCGTTGATTCCTGTATCCTCGGCCAGCAAGCTCGCGTCCGGGCCGGTGCGGGCTAACCTGGATTGCTCGTCGGTAGGCCGCATCGGTTGCCCGGCCGCAGCACGCGCACGCGAGGCGGAACGGCTGCCGGGTGAGAGAACGACCTTCACGCCAAGCTCTCGGCCAGTGATCGAAGAGCCTCGGGAGACGCGCTGCAAGTAATTCGGCCGCTCGTTTTGAGTCAGGACTTGAGCCTGACGTCGGTGGTAATTCTTGAGGGTCGCGTCTGGGTGACGTCGCGATTGTTCGACGAGCGTCTTCAGCAGCAGTATTTGGTTTAACTGCTGAAAATAGGTTTTTGATTCATAGAGTCCTGGCAGAATATCCAGCACTTGACCGTTCGATCGACAAACATAAGTGGCAATGTTTCCGTGGAGGGTTCGAGTTACGAGATGGTTTTGCCCGAAATCGATTCGGACGATTGGCACGGGGCGCAAAGACTGCCAGGTGGGTTCGAAATTCTGGTTGATGAAGTCAGCGATCGAAGTGTTTGAGAACAGCACGGTTCTCGCCAGGCGGGCATTGGTTCACGTAAAGTGCTCGTCGAGATTGCCGAGCAGTTGGAACAGCAAGATTGGTTTTCCAGATTCTTCTGATGCGGCTTTTGCCGTCGCGTAGTCTTTGTGCCAAGTCACCAATCCAGGCTTCACCGAGATCGCAACAGGCGTCGCGGAATTCTTGGGATGCACGACCTTGGGTTGGGTTTCGATGCCTCGCGATGTTTTCACGAGCGACTCGACCGGAGACTCGATGTCGATCTTCGAACGATCAAGCCGACTGTCTTCGGCGGCTTTCTCAGCCCGTTGTATTTCCGGCGGTACGCGAGTGGCGCGCACGAGTCGTTCCGCATTGGCCTCGATGACCATCTTGGAGAAGTCGGCCTCGGCATCTAACGAAGGTTCGGACTTCTGTTGTGTGGCGGGCCCTCCAACAGCAGCGACCAGCAGCAAGACAATCCAAGTTCTCATCGTTGAAACCCCTATGTTCGGTTGGCGGTGGAGACCGGGAAGTGTGTGAGAGACTCACGACAGCAGCCGATTCAATCCTATCGCCGATCCAGCCGAGAGGGCGTAACGAGCATGTAACGGGGCCGAGAGCGTGAGGCCAATAGTCTGGGCCGAGCCGAGAAAACTGCGGCTTGTCGCGCGTCGATTTGGGCTGCGGCAGAGTGTGTGTTACGCCAACAAATCCCGCACAACATGACCGTGGACGTCCGTAAGTCGGAAGTCGCGGCCTTGATATCGATAAACCAATCGTTCGTGATCAAACCCCAGCAGATGCAGCAGCGTTGCTTGGAGGTCGTGCACATGCACCTTGTCGCGCGCAACACGAAAGCCCAGCTCGTCCGATTCACCATGGGTATAGCCGGCACGGACTCCGCCGCCCGCAAGAAACATGGAATAGCAGTCGGGATAATGATCTCTTCCTAGAATCGCTCCCTTGCTCGTACGTCCTTCACGAAACGGCGTTCTGCCGAATTCGCCACTGAACACCACTAGCGTTTCGTCAAGCATGCCGCGTTGCTTCAAGTCGCGAATAAGAGCGGCAATTGGGCGATCGATCGTTTTGCACTTCTCCGTCAAGCCATCACGGATATCCTCCCGTGGATTCGTGCCGTGGAAATCCCATCCCCAATCGAAGAGTTGAACGAAGCGAACTCCTTGTTCGACGAGTCGGCGGGCCAGCAGGCAATTGTTGGCAAAGTTCGATTCGCCCGGTTTGGCCCCGTAGGCCTCCAACGCAGCGGACGACTCACGCGAAATATCCATGACTTCGGGAACGGCGATCTGCATTCGATACGCGAGCTCATACTGGGCGATTCGTGTGAGGGTTTCTGGATTGCCATGCTGTTCGGCAGTCAGCTGGTTGAGGTCGCGAAGCGCATCGAGACTTTTTCGGCGAATACGTCTGTCCATACCTGACGGATTCGAGACGAAAAGAACCGGATCGCCTTTGGTGCGACACTGAACGCCCTGAAAAACCGACGGCAGAAAACCACTTCCCCAAACACTTTTGCCGGCGCTCGGATTACTGCCGCTAGAAACGAGGACGACAAATCCGGGCAGATTCTGGCTTTCGGAGCCAAGACCATAGGTCACCCACGAACCAAGCGATGGTCGACCCATACGCGGTGAACCGGTGTAGAGCATCATTTGGGCCGGCGCATGATTGAATTGATCGGTATTCATCGAACGGATGACGGTCAGTTCATCCGCGATTTTCGACAGCTCCGGGAGTGCGTCCGACAACCAGATACCGCTCTCTCCACATCGTTGAAAATTGCGAGGTGTGCCAAGCAAAGTGGGAGTGGCGTTGGTAAAGGCGAATCGCTGCCCCTGAAAGTATTCATTGGGGCACGGCTGACCGTTGCGTTTGACCAGTTCGGGTTTGTAGTCAAGCAGATCGAGGTGCGGTGGCGAACCGGCCATATGCAGGAAAATCACGTTCCTGGCGCGGGCATCGAAGTGCGGCGATCGAGGTGCGAAAGGCGTTTCCGCATCAACTACGGCAGCGGAGTCGGCGGCCAACAGCGATGTCAGCGCGAGGCTTCCAAGGCCCAACTGACTGTCTCTCAAGAAATGACGGCGCGTTTGCGCTATCGCTTGCTGCGGGAACGCGTTCATCTCTACCTCGTTCGATTCAGATTTTCACGAGTAACTCGTCTAGGTTTAGCAGGACATTGGAGATCACTGTCAACGCTGCCAATTCCGATACATCGATGGCCAGATTGTGTGGACCAAGCGGATCGATTGCCATTCGCTCGGCCGCCTGCTGGTCCTGGCGATAAGCTTCTAGCAGATCGTGATACAACTGAGTGAGTCTGTCGAGTTCTTGCCTCAGCGGGGGTCGAGAAAGGCAACAGCGGAATCCGTAAATCAAGCGTGACTCTAAGGTCTCACCTCCCTCGGCACAGATTCGCCGGGCCAACCCCTGAGCCGCCTCGACGAACACCGGATCATTCAACGTGACCAGTGCCTGTAGCGGTGTGTTCGTTCGGACGCGACGGATCGTGCAGACCTCACGACTCGGGGCGTCGAACGTGGTGAGCGAAGGGTAGGGGGTCGTTCGTCTCCAACGCGTGTAGAGGCCGCGTCGGTACTTGTCTTCCCCTGGGCTGGTTTGCCAATCCGTCGACCCGCCAAACGCCGACCGTAGGCCGAGGTTGGGTCGGGGTGGCCGCACAGATGGCCCATACATCTTTCGACTCAGCAGTCCCGCAATCGCCAACGCCTGGTCACGAATCATCTCTCCTGAAATGCGAAAACTTGGACCGCGAGAGAGGAAGCGGTTTTTGGGGTCGATTCGCAGCTTATCCCTCGTCGACCTTGACGATTGTCGATAGGTGGCAGACGTCACGATTTCCTTCAGCAACGACTTTGTATCCCAATCGTGTTGCATGAAACTCAGTGCCAGATGATCCAGCAATTTTGGATGCGACGGAGGATCCCCCTGCGTTCCAAAATCTTCGCTAGTTTCGACAATCCCAACACCAAATAGATGTTCCCAGAATCGATTAACGGTAACGCGAGCCGTCAACGGATTGTCGGCGCTGGTGAGCCAATGAGCGAGGTCGAGGCGGTCTGGCGGTGAAGCCTTAGCTAGTCGATGGAAGGCTGCAGGCACGCTCGGTGAAACGAGCTCGCCTTTGCTTAGAAAATTCCCACGCACGTGAACATACGTTGGCCGACGACTCTTTCCCAAGAGTTCGCGCAAGATTGGCGTCTTGACGCCTTGAATCGCGTCTTGTCGCTTTTTCAACTCGGCCAACTTTGTTCGCAGCCCACCAAGTTCGGGGCGATTCGATTGAACGTAGCCAGAAAGCTGTTCAAGATCGGCTTCGGTCCATGAATCTGCGGAGGCGGGCAGCCGCGCACTAACGCTCGGCTGAGGAGCGTTATCGAAATGTCGCACCCACACGGCTTGTCCGTCGTCGTCGTAGACGATCACACGGAAGTTCCGCAGACGTTGTTCGGTACCGCCGTCAGTACGATTCCAAATCACAATACGATCGATATGGGTCGCTTCACTTAGCTCAACTTGCCACCAGGGATGATCTTCGGCCGCGGTATGTGTCGTGGAACTGTCCGAATAGTCACCGCTCGTATTGCCGTCGATTGCGTTCCCCGCTGGACCGTCAAAGGCTTGGCTGATTTGTGACGCTTTGCCAGTGGTCGCGACATTTCGCTCACCCACGAATACCTGTACTTCAGCAAGCGATAAGAAAGAGTTTTTTCTGAGCAGTTCGACTCGTACACGACGACCGCGGACAGGGCCATCCGCCACGTCACTTTCGAATTCGGCGAGTTGCGACAGCTCCTCACGCAGCTGTTGCTCGATCGTCTCGATCTCGGTGGTGAGTATCGATTGCTGTCGTTTTTGAGTGGACGTCAGTTCTTCGATCGTTGGCTCTTCATCGCCGCGGTCGGCGTCGGCCGTGTTGTTCAAGATTGCGAAGACCTGAAAATACTCCCTTTGAGTGATGGGATCGTACTTATGGGTGTGACATTGGGCACAGCCCATCGTGAGCCCCATCCAAACTTGCATCGTCGTATTCACGCGATCGACGATTGCGGCGCTGCGGAATTCCTCGTCATCGGTACCGCCTTCGCTGTTGGTCATGGTGTTGCGATGAAAGGCCGTCGCCAGCAGCTGGTCTTCGCTGGGACTCGGCAAGAGGTCGCCCGCGAGTTGTTCGACCGTGAATTGATCAAACGGCATATTGTCGTTCAGAGCCGAGATGACCCAGTCGCGATAACGCCAGATGACGCGCGGTGGATCTTGAGCGTATCCGGCCGAATCGGCGTATCGGGCCAAGTCAAGCCAAACGCGCGCCCAACGCTCGCCGAATGCAGGTGATTGAAGTAGCCGATCGACAAGACGTTCGTAGGCGTCAACGTGACGGTCATGAATGAATCGATCGACCTGGTCAATCGTCGGCGGCAAGCCCGTCAGGTCCAGCGACAGTCTTCTGATGAGCGTGTAACGGTCCGCCTCATCCGCCGGACTGAGACCCAGCGATTTGAGTCGTGCGAGAACAAACGCATCGATGCTGTTGTGTCCCCAAGCAACCGGGGAGATTGTGTTGGGCGTCGTTGGCGGCTGCGGCGAAGCGAATGCCCAATGCCGCTGAAACTCAGCTCCTTGATTGATCCATCGCCGCAGCAATGCGACTTCTTGCGGTTCGAGAGCGGGCCCGGCTTCGACCGGTGGCATGCGGAGGCCTTCATCCGTTGTTGTGACCCGCTCAATGATTTCACTCTGATCGGCGTGCCCAGGAAAGATCGCAACCGAGCCGCTTTCCTGTTGCGCGATCGCAGCTCGACGGGCATCCAGACGCAAATCAGACTCCCGCGCCTCGTCATCGGGGCCATGGCAACGAAAGCATTTGTTTTGCAGCAGTGGCCGAATCTCATTGTTGAACTCAACCACCGGCTGATCTTGCACTTCGTCTGCCGCAACCCAGCGCACCTGGAGAACAGCTAACAACGAAGCGAGCAGGATAGCCAGACAAGCACTGATGCGATTCAGTTTCATACGGGAGGGCGCAGGCGGGTGAAATCGGGTCGTTGAAACACCGTATGATACCACGGCCACGGCGGCAGGTTTCAAGTTGTATGTCCGACGTTTGAACAGGCGATCGAAGGTTCAAATGCAACCATAAGAGTCCGAGTTGCAGTGCAAACGGTGGACAAATCGGGTAAACGACGGCTTCCGCGGCTGCTCATACTGACATTGTGCTGAAGACCACGCGATTGAGCTATTTGGTCGGACTCGGAAGTGCTGCTTGGACGTCGAGCTTGCGAAAACGGAACGCATTTCGCTGATGCCGAACGTGAAACCCGAAGCCTTGCGTCGCATACCGAACTCGCATGGCATATAGCCAAATATGAAGTTTTTTTCGCACGTGGAGAGATTGCCTCGTCATCGCAGCAAGTTCATAATTGCGGGTGCGCATCGAGATCATGTTTATTTCCGGTCGGATGGATCGACGTTTCGCGTAAAAAGGGAGTCTCGTTGCGATGATGTTTTATCGGACGTACGCGAAGATAGAGAGTCGGGACGATGACCAACATTTACGTAGGCAATCTTGCCTACCGGGCGACTGAGGACGAGTTACGCGAGGCATTTTCGCAATTTGGACCGGTGCAGTCGGTACAGATCATCAAGGACCGCGAGACAGGACGTTCGCGCGGGTTTGCCTTTGTTGAGATGCCGGACTCGGACCAAGCTCAACAAGCTATTGACGAGCTGAATTCGGCAGACATCGCAGGTCGTCCGGTTCGTGTGAACGAAGCACGACCGCGACGAGAGCGGTTCTAGACACTCGCCACAGTCGACGCGCTTTGGGGTTGGCACATTGCCGTGACCGTCGGTTCTAACGGCAATGCAGAATCGGTTGCGTGACACTGCTTAGGTCACGCTAGATTCTGCCCGGTGCGTATCGTTGGGATGAGGGCTCCTGCCAAAAGGCTGCGGCAGTTTTTTGCGGCAGTGTTGTCAGGAGGTTGTGTCCGCGTGCGCAGGTGTGGAACGCGATCTTTCCCGAATGCAGATCCTCGTGAAAAAGGGGTCAGGCTTCTTTAGAGGCAGCGAGGTGCATCCGCGGTTGGCCAAGAGTCGCTTCCAGATCGGCAAAAGAAGCCTGATGTGAAAAGGGGTCAGGCTTCTTTAAGGATAGGCAGCGAGGTGCCACGTCGCTGATGATGATGCATCCGCCCGCTTCCTGATCGGTAAAAGAAGCCTGACCCCTTTTCGATCTCCAGGTTTTGTCTCAAGTGCTGGTTGACATAGTACGATACAAATGTACACTAAGTCGGCGGGTCGTCAATGTCGCTGCGCGGCCCGTTTTGCAGGGGGATGCCTTGTGCTGCGCGGGAATGACGAGCCGAGTATCGGCTGAGGTGCAGGGAAGATTGATCGAGATGGCTCATGACCGATATCGAGCAAATAGCCGGATATCAGCACCAAGTCGTGCAAGCTCTGCAGCGCGAAGTACAAGGTCTGCATTGTGCGGGATCGTCCTCATCACAAGACAGAGTGTCGATTGGCGTTCATGAGCAGGACGAGAGGTTTATCTCGAGTGGCTGCGAGTCATTAGATCAATTGTTGCCGTCGAAAGGATTTCGCCGTGGCAGTTTAACGGAATGGCTTTCTGATCAGCCTGGCAGCGGCGCGGAAACGTTGTCGTTGATTGTGGCTCGCCAGGCGATGCAACGGGGCGGAGCTTTAGTCGTGCTGGATCGAGCTGGTCTTTTTTATCCGCCCGCCGCTGCCAGCTGGGGGATCGATCTGGAACGCCTGGTGCTGATTCGTCCGCAGCATCAGCGTGACGAGCGTTGGGCAGTGGATCAGGCGTTGCGGTGTGGCGGTGTGGCTGCGGTTTGGGCGGTCATGGGACATTTGGACGGCCGCTGGTTTCGACGTTTTCAACTGGCGGCAGAAAGCAGTGGTTGTCTGGGCTTGTTGTTGCGCTCAGCCAAAGTGCGTGGGATGCCGAGTTGGTCAGAGATTCAACTGCAGGTTCATCCTCGCCCCAGTGCCTCTGCGCGACGGATAGGTATCGAATTAGTTCGTTGTCGAGGGCAGGGTAGCCCCGGTGTGGTGGAATTGGAACTGGATGAATTGACCGGTGAATTGCGAGGGAGCAAATCTCGCAACCATGAAAAGAGTTCTCTGCATCTGGCTACCCAACTGGCCAATCCAACGTCTCGTCGTCGCTCAACCCGAGCTTAGAGGCACGATTTTAGTCTTGCACGCACGAGATCCACGACGCGGCGAGTGCGTGGTGGCCTGTTCAAGATTGGCACGGCGGATTGGGGTTCGAATTGGAATGCCTATGGCTGAAGCAGCGGCCTTAAGTTCCAACCAGGCTCCCGTGCCGCGGGCAACCGCCGCTTCTGCTGCGACATCAATTCAACCTCATGATGCCACACTGGATCGACAAACGCTTGAGCACTTGGCTCATTGGTGCGAGCAGTTCAGCCCTGTGGTGGGGATGGATCCGCAGACTCCACAAGGTTTGCTACTGGATGTTACGGGAATAGGCAGACTGTTTGGGGGCGAAGGATCGTTGGCAGCACGTGTGAGGCGAACTCTAAAGGATCGAGGTTATTGGGCACATGTTGCGTTGGCAGACACCATTGGCGCGGCTTGGGCATTGGCTCGTTTTGGTACCGCCGAAGAAACGATGGCCGCGGATCAGCAGCCACCGGAACCGATGATTGTGCCAGCTGGTCGCGACAATACACAGGTTGTTCTGTCGCCTCTACCGATTGAAAGTCTGCGTTTGACTTCGACGACGATCGAGCTGTTGCAGCGATTGGGTGTGAATCGAATCGAACAGCTTTTGGCACTACCGCGTGATGGGTTGTCAGCTCGTCTCGGAGAAGAGGTGCTCAAACGTCTCGATCAGGCCTTGGGGAGCAGTGACGAGATGCTTGTCGGATATCGTGCGCCTCAACGTTTTAAAGCCGATTGGACATTGGAGCATGCGACGGATCGGCAGGAAGTCATCCTGCAGATCGTGAAACATTTGGGACATCATTTGTCAGGTCTGCTGCGTGCGCAAGATCAAGGAGCGGTGCAGATACGATGCCAGTTACGTTGCCAGGCGGGTCGTCCCTTGCAGATGGAGATCGGCTTTTTTCGACCGACAGCTAGCGCTGGTCATTTTTGCCAGCTGTTGCAGATGCAGCTGGATTCTTGTCGCTTGCCGGGACCTGTGATAGCGATTCAGCTGGAAGCGATTCACACTGCTCGCTTGTCACATCAACAACAAGAAATTTGGAATGACCGCACGGCAGATCGGCCAGAGCAACTAGCCTTGTTGGTGGATCGTTTGAGCAGTCGTTTGGGCCCTTCTG